>ENA-ORTY01002884-ORTY01002884.1-human-gut-metagenome-genome-assembly--contig:-NODE-2884-length-15637-cov-9.582852_pt1 | contig 15637 bp, 13 predicted proteins | sample MGYA00241917_ERZ509198 | MGnify/ENA primary metagenome ERZ509198 (study PRJEB26280, sample SAMEA2338857) | human gut metagenome | biome: human gut; feature: human-associated habitat; material: faeces...
GCCCCCATCACCGGCACACAGACCTTGGGCATCCCCTCGCCCAGCGTCACGCCGGGAAGCTCCACCGCTTTTTTTCGCATCTCTCTCGCCGCCTTTGCTTTTCTGCCGCCTATTGTATCAAATTTTCAAGCGCTTGACAATAAATCCAGAAACCGATATAATGTAGTTTACGCGGATATGGTGGAATGGCAGACACCGGGGACTTAAAATCCCCTGCCTCACGGCGTGCGGGTTCGACCCCCGCTATCCGCACCAAACGCCAAAAATCCGAACCCGGCTTCCGTTTATTTCGGAAGGGGGTTCGGATTTTTTCATATCTCCGAGGGCGTCTCAGCAGCCGCCGCAGGGATGGGTGATGCCGTCGCGGCTGTGGCTGTTCTGGCTCGGGTCCTTCATGCACAGGTGCACCGCCGTCGTCGTGAACGCGCGCGGCAGGGCGAGGATGTTCGGGTTCGGCCCGACGATCTTCTTCTTCGCATCTTCGAGCGCTTCTTCAAACGTCGCGCGGGTCTTGAGCCCCATGCCACGGGCGATGCCCGGCTCGCGCGCGCCGACGATGTAGATGGCGCTGGTGTTCATCTCCGCGATGTGGCCGCAGGACATCATCGAGAAGCCGTGGAACGGGTGGAACGCATTGGCGAAGCGATACTTGCGGATGTATTCCTCGTTCGTCGCGAAATACTCGCCGTAGCGGTTCATGTCCGGCAGGGTCTGCATGTAGTCGTGCTGGAACATGTCGTACAGCTCGCGCAGATACGGCCAGCGCTCGTCGTGGAAATAGCCGTCGCAGATGCTCGACACGATGAACACGCAGCGGTCAGAGAGGATGCGCTTGTGGCGGATGACCTGCGCGGAGAGCGCCTGCATCATCTGAATCGGGTTGGTGCCCATGCCGTTGCCGTAGTGGAAGTTCGTCGGCATGCCGAATACGACGACGTCGTACTTCTTCTCTGCCCAGTGAACATAGGTGCGCTTATCCGCAACTTCCCAGGAAATGGGCTGCATCTCCTTGGCATAGCCGGAGAAGATGGCGATCTGGCGGCTCTTGCTGTCCAGCACCGCGTCGCAGCAGAAGAACTTCTTGCCCATCTTCTCTTCCATGAACATGCCCTGCTGGTCGAACTTGTTGCGCATCTCGCTGTGGGTGGAGACGGGCACGAAGTCCGCGCGATGCATGACCTGCGGCACGTGGTGCGCGGAGATGGAGCGCCAGTGGGAAATGCCGGTCGCGCAGTGCTTGTAGCCGCCGGAGTAGCCGCCGTAGGGGTTGCCCTGCGTATGGCCGATGAGGATCGCCACGTCCGCGTCATAGACGTATTTATTCATGATGACGTGGTCGCCGTGATCGGTATAGCCCAGATCGACGAGGTGCTCGTAATCCTCGCTGTCGTGGCTGGTGATCTGGCCGGAGTAATAGAACTCGTTAAACAACTCGTCGCCGAGGATGGTCTTCATCTCCGGCACGCTGGTGCGCGGATGCAGACCGTTGGAGAACAGCAGCAGGATATCCTTCTTCTCCACGCCGACGGAATACAGCTCGTCGATGCAGGCGCGGATGGCGACCTTGCGGTGGCTGGTCGGCTGATTGCCGCCCTTGACGATATCCGGGATGATGATGACGACGGTGCTGCCCTTGTGCGCCAGCTCGCGCAGCGGCTTCATGCCAATCGGGTTGCGGATGCTCTTGAGCGTCTCGCCGTACAGGGTATCCCAATCCTGCGGCAGGCACTCGGGGTCGGGCACGGTCTCGCCCGGCACGAAGATATCGGTGTTGTCCGGCAGATTGGCGCTCATCAGGCCCTGCCCATATTCAAAATCGAGCTTCATCTTTCTTCTCCTTTACGCTGGGCTGCTGCCCAGACTCCCTTCTTCGATTCGCGGTGGTTTGAATCATCTTTACATCCATTTATCGCAGCGCGATAAATGAAGGGGAAGGTCAAGGGAACTCAGTTCCCTTGCGGGCGTTTGAGGGCAGAGCCCTCATCGCTTCTCATTTGCCCAGATACCGGCGGATGATGTCGAGGTACTCGTCAGGGTAGAAGCCAATCTCGCCGCTGAAGCGCGTCAGCGCGATCAGGCCGCCGTCGATCTCGTCAATCGAGGCCAGCATGGCCGCGTTGTCCTGCTTGAGGCCGCCGCCGTATACCACGTCCAGCCCGCCCGTGCGCGCCTTCACAAAGCGCGCGATCTTGGTGATGTAGGGCTTGTCCGCCGGGGTCTTGCCCGGTCCAATCGACCAAATCGGCTCGTAGGCGATCACGACCCTGCGCTTGTCCACGCCGTCAAGACCGATGTCGAGCTGTGCGCCGAGCACGTTCTCCCAATCCGCCTGCTCCTCGCTCTTTTCGCCGATGCAGTAGAGCACCGTCAGTCCGGCCGCCTGCGCGCACTTGATCTCCTGGTTGAGGATGCGGCTGACGGCCTGCGCCGCCGCCTGACCCGTCACGCCCGCCTCGGCCAGAATCCCCATCTTGTCGTTGCGCTCCTCGCAGTGGCCGATCAGCGTGCTCGCGCAGCCCATCTGCGCCGCGGCGTTCGCCGGGCGGTTCGTCGTGAACGCGCCAAAGTTGCCGCCCACCGCCGTATCCGCGCGATAAACGCCCTGACAGCCGAGCTGCACCGGGCTGTTTTCCGTCTTCGCCGCGGCCGCGCCCAGCAGGTGCGCCTCCGGCATGTACATGACAAACTCGACCTCGGCGGGGTCATACGCCGTCAGCGCGTCCTGCGTGCCGGAAACAATCGTTCTGCCCCAGTCCTTCATCGGGGCGAGGCGGTTCACGCCGCCCTTCTCCGGGCTGATGTCGAACCGCTTGAGGTTCAGAAAAATATGCTTCATATCAAATGCCCGCCTTCTTATAGCGCTCGGCCATCTGCTCGCAGGTGACAACCTCGATCAGGTGGCTCTTGCGGTAGCTGCCAAACTGCACCAGCAGCGGCGCGATGGATTCCGTCACGCCGTCCTTCATGCAGTCCACGACCTTCTGCACGTGCGCGTCCGGCACCGTGCCGAGGGTGATCGTGTCCATGATGGAAGCGACGTAGTTGCGCGGGTCAAAGTTCTTCGGGTTCTTCTTCAAATCCTTGTAGAGCCGACCGATGGAAGCGCTCTCGCGCAGCTCCGGCTCGTTTTCAAACAGCTCCAGCAGGTTGCGCGTGCAGGCCAGACGGATATCCGTATCCACGTTGATCTTGTTGATGCCGCAGTGCGCCACATCCACAAGCTGCGCCACGTCGATGCCGAAGGCGTTTTCGAGCTGGCCGCCCAGCGCGTTGATGCCCTGAACGTATTCCTGCGGCACGGTGGAAGAGCCGTGGCTGACCAGATAGCCCTCGATGCCCTCGTGCAGCATGCACTCCTTCGTCGCAATCGCGATTTCGCGGCGAATCTTCGTGTCCTTGCCCTTGTTCGCGCCGTGGCAGGTGCCGTAGCTGATGGCCAGCGCGTCGCAGCCGGTCTTCTTGAAGAAATCGACCGCCTGCATCGGGTTGGTGTAGGTGCTCGTCGCGGAGAACACGTGATCCTCCACGCCCGCCAGCACGCCCAGCTCGCCCTCGACGCTCACGCCGTAGGGATGCGCCAGCTTGACGACCTCGCGGGTCAATTCAACGTTCTGCTCGTAGGGCAGGCTGCTGCCGTCGATCATCACGGAGGTGTAGCCGCCGTCGATGCAGGCCTTGACGCTCTCGATGCTCTTGCCGTGATCCAGATGCAGCGCAATCGGCACCGGGCTGTCCGCGCCGTATTTCTTCACCGCGTCGCCGATGCGCTTTGCGCCGACCTTCTTGGCCTCGAGCGTGCCGTGCATGAAGTCCAGTTCGCCGCCCATAAAGGCGTTGGAAGCCTCCGCGCCCTGCAAAATCGCGCCGGAATGGAGCAGCTCGTGGATTCGAACCGCCGCCTCAATCTGCCCCACGCTGTTCATGTTAAACGCGCCCTGGCCATAGCGGTATTTGTCGGCCGCCGCCAGAATCGCTCTCATCGGTACGAGCATATCGTTCACCTCATCATAAAATTGGGTTGCGAAAACGAATCCCTCTTCAAAATCCGTTTTCTTTGTTCAAAAACCGTCCACGTTTACCGTGTAATTATAGCAAAAATCACCGGTTCACGCGAGTATGAAATTGCGCCATCCCTTTTAGGCGGTATAGATCACGCGCCCGAGCCCCACGGTCGTCACGACGTTCAGCGCATCGTCGAGCAGCACCATGTCCGCGTCCTTGCCGACCTCGATGCTGCCCTTTCGGTCGTCCATCCGCAGCGCCTTCGCCGGGTTGGCGGTCATCAGCGGGATCACGTCCTGCACAGGATGATCGGTGAAGGCCACGATGTTCCTAAGCGCCTGCGCGAGCGTCAGCGTGCTGCCCGCGCGAACGCCGTTCGAAGCAAGCACCGCGTCCCCATCCCGGACGACCACGTCGTTCACGCCGAGCTTGTAGTTGCCGTCCGGCAGACCCGCCGCCATGATGCTGTCCGTGATGGCGATGACCCGATCCCAGCCCTTGCACTTGAGCAGCATGCGCACCGTGCCGGGATGCAGGTGCCGCCCGTCGCAGATGGCCTCGCACCAGCAGTCGCTTTCCAGCGCCGCGCCCATGATGGCGGGCTGATGCTGGTGGAACAGGCGCATCGCGTTGAAGGTGTGCGTGACACACCGCGCCCCGCGGCGGATGGCCTCCATGCTCGTGTCGTAATCCGCGCCGGAATGGCCGATGGCCACCGTCACGTCTTGGCTGATTTTACCGATCATGTCCACCACGCCGGGCACCTCCGGCGACACGGTGATGTAGCGGATCACGCCCGGAAACCGGTTCTGATACGCGCGCAGCAGCTTCTCGTCGCCCTCGCGCAGCAGCGCTTCCGGCATGGCGCCCTTGTATTCCTTCGCGAGGAACGGCCCTTCCAGATGCGCGCCCAAGAGCTGCGCGCCCATGCCCCGGTCGCTCATCACATTGGCGATCGCGCCGAGGCATTTTTCGGTGGTCTCCGGCGTATCGGTCAACACGCTCGCGTTGAACGCCGTCACGCCCTGCGTCGCGAAGAACGCCGCAATCCTGCGCAGTCCCGCCTCGTCCGCCGCGTTCACGTCCACGCCCGCCGCGCCATGCGTGTGCACGTCGATGAACCCCGGCACAAGGCGCAGGCCGTCCGCCTGAATGACGCGCGCTTCCTCATCGGTCAGGTTTTCGCCGATCTTCGCAATCAGCGCGTCCCCGCAAAGCACGTCGGCGCGCACGAACTGCCCGTTCTGATAAACGCGCGCATTTTGAATCAGGAGCTTATCCATGGAGACGTTCTCCCCTCTTAAAACGGCTGCTTCGCAGCGTTCGCGTTCACAATAATCATCGCATCCGGATGGCGCTGAATCAGCGTCGCCGGGAAGTGCGCGCTCACCTCGCCGTAGGCCGCCTGACGCACCACCGAGCGGTGCCAATCGCGGAAAACGCCCAGACGAATCTTCTTCGCGCCCAGAATCTCCGCCATGCCGATGGTCACGGCCTTCTTGGGCATCGCGTCAATCGCGCCGTTCAAATCGCCGATGGCGTTGGCGGTGCGCGTCTCGCGGCTGATCGTCAGCACGCGCGTGTGCAGCGCCGCAAATTCCTCCGGCGTCAGCTCGTCCTGCGATTCGTTGAACGCCAGATGGCCGTTGATGCCGATGCCGCCGAACGCGATATCCACGCCGCCCAGCTCGTCGATCACCTTGGCGATGTGATCCGGGTCGTGCGGGTCTGGGAAGATGCGCTGATTCTCCGGCATCACCAGCTCCGGGTCGATCCTGCTGTAAACCGTGCGGTTCATAAAGCCGTGGAAGGAGAGCGCGCTGCTTTCGTCAATCCATTCCCCGTCGTCGGTCAAATACTCGTCCATGTTGATGAACCAGCAGTTTTTCAGGCTCAGCCTGCGCTCGTTGACCAGCCGCACGAAAATCGGATACTGCCCCACCGGACCGACCGGGCAGATGAACACCGTGCGGCGGCCGATAGCGTTGTTCTTTTCGATCTCGTTTACCATTTCCAGCGCGATTTCATAAAACACCTCGCCGGAATCGCCCAGCTTGAGCAGCGGCACCTTCGCGTTTTTGCCCAGCTCCTCCGCGGAAATCTGATAATAATTCATGTTCATCATGCTCCTCCTTGATGTTTCTTCAATAATGATCCTTCGAATATGATCCTTCAGTCACGGCGTAGCCGTGACTAAAGGAGTTAAAACAAATGCTCTACGCCCAGTTCGTGTATCATTTCAACAATTTCCTTGGTTCTCGTGCAGCCGAATTTGCGCAGCAGCCCCTTGATCTGGGTTTTGACCGTCACCACCTCGACGCACCGCGCCGCCGCGATATCCTTGACCTTCATCCCGTCGAGCAGGTAGCGCACAAGGCTCCGCTCCGCCGGGGTCAACTGGGACACGTTGTTGATGAAAAACAGCAGGCTCTTTTCCGAGCGGCGCAGGCGGGAATATTCCTTGAGCACCATGTGCTGCACCCGCGCGTCGAGCATCGGCTCGCCCTCGTAGGCCTTGCGGATGTGTTCGAGCAGCTCCTCCTCCGCGCAGCCCTTGACGACGTAATCCACCGCCCCCGCGCCCATGGACATGAGAATCATGTTCTCCGTCTCGTGCGCGGTCAGGAAAATCACGATGGTGTCCGGCTTCTCGGCCAGAATGTTTTCCGCGGCATGAATCCCCGCCGTCGTGTTCTCCATCTCGATGTCGATGAGCAGCACGTCAAAGTCAAGCCGCGCGGCCATCTCCTCGACCTGCGCGCCGCTCTGCGCCGCGCCGACCACCTCCATGTCCGCCTGCGCGCCGAGGGTGTCGCAAAGGTCCTCCCGAAGCAGCTCGAAATCATCCGCAATCAGTATCTTCATCATTTCATCACCTGTCCTGCACATATTTGGGCAGAAGCACGAAGAAGGATGTTCCCCGCCCCGGCTTGCTCTCTACCCGCAGACTGCCCACATGCGCCCGCACAATCGTGCGCACGTGATAAAGCCCCATGCCCCAGCTCGTGTTGCTGTTTTTGGATGAATAAAACGGTTCGAAAATCTTTTTCTGCTCGGCCTTGGTCATGCCGCATCCGTCGTCGCGAACCTCCAGCACGACGTACAGCCGCTCCCGGCTGCTCGACAGCCGGATCGGCCTGTCCCCGTGCCCCGCGTCCACGTTCGCTTCCCATGCGTTGGTCAGCAGGTTATACAGCGCCTCGCTCAGGTAGTTGCCGTCCGCCAGCACCGTCTCGCTCTCGTTTAACCGACATTCCAGCAGCGCATCCGGGTATTTGCGCTTGAATCGCTCCAGCGTCGTCTCCCGAATCTGCCCCAGCGTCGTCGGCACCAGCGTCACGGACTTGTTTTTGACCGTGCGATACAGCTCCTCGCTGCGCGAAATGAGCATTTCGTTGCTCTCCTGAAGCTGCTTCACGCAGGCGCGGACGCGGCTCAGGTCAGGCTCCGGCTTGTCCAGCTCCTGCGAGATGCGCTTTTCGAGGATGCGGTTGGCCAGAAGCTGGTTTTTGATGGAATGGACGAACACAGACGCGCCCGTTCGCGCGATGTCGAACTTGCGCTCCAGCGCCATCTCCTCCTGATCGCTGAGGAACGAATCCTGCGTGTAGTGCAGCAGGCTGATCGTGCCGAGCACGCCGCAGATGACGTTGACGACCACGATGGTCACATATCCCGCGATCGTCGGCGCGTATTGCAGATAGCCGATGCCCTTGTTCCAGATATAGTCGTAGCTGTAAAACTGATAGACCTGCGCGGGGTCCTGCCCGCAGTAGAGCAGATACAGCCCGCTGAGCGCCAGATGGCAGCCGACAATGCCCACGAACTGCTTTCGGCAAAAGCGCATCGTGATGGCGAAAAGCTCCTGAATCATCAGCACCAGCGCGACCGCCACATACGCGGTGATCCACCAGTACGAGCCCTCGACCAGCACGGAGTGCATGACCGGCCACCGGTTCACAATGAAGCGGAACACCGGCGGGAAATACACCGCCAGCGTCGCCGCGGGCAGCACGCAGATCCATTTCTGGATATCGGGGTGCCGCCTGATCCAGCCGATCATCGAGTATTGCAGCGCGCTTTCCAGCAAAAACAGCGGGAACAGATAGCGCCCCACCGCGATGATGTAGCCCAGCGCGTCCAGCGTGACAAACAGGTATTGCAGCTTATTTCTCAGCGCCTGCGAGAAAAAGAGAAAATTGATGATGCTTCTGGAATATCCGCCCTTTTTGGCAATGAAAATCAGGATGCCGGAAAACTGCACCATCAGGCTGCAGCACATGCCCAGCAGGCACAGCGATTCCCGGTTCTTCTTCATCAGCAGCACAAAAACGGACGCGACAAGCAGCAGCACGATGAGCACAAACAGCATGGAATGATCCGCCTCCGATTTCTTCTGTCTGATAATGTTCGCCTTTTTTTGCGGAAATCCTCTTTGAACGCGCGCGCCCGTTTAGCCGAGGCCCGCGCGCGGGCGGTTTAATGCCCTCTACGTACCAAAAGGCATTAGGCCAACCCGCAGAAGGGTGGCCTAATGCCAGGCTTTCAGTTTTGTTTTCGCTTCCCGGAATTACTTGCCGGCCTCGATCATCACGTCGAAGAGCACGTACTCGGAAACGTCCGGCGCCGGATTCTTCTCCACCGCGCCAGCCTTCACGAAGTTGTCGCGCTGGAGCTCGTAGTACTTGGCAACGGTGCCGTCGGCAGCGCCCTGCGCCACTTCCTTGCCGGTCAGCCACTGCGCGTCGCCGCGCTGGTTGTAAACGGACTCATAATCGGTCGCGGTCTGCTTGGAAACCCACTCGCTGACCTCGTCATAGTGCTCGTTCGCGCTGTAGTCCATGCCCTTGAACAGCGCACGGGTGAAGCGAACCAGCAGGTCGTGGTTCTCCTCGCCGTACTTCGGCATGCAGATCCAGCTCGCCAGAGAAACGGTGGTATCGCTGAAGGTCATGTTGTCGGTCAGCTTGGTCGCGTCCGGCATCTCCTCAAGGATCTTGAGGCTGTTCGGGCTCCAGGTCGCGCAGGCGTCCACGCCGCCGGAGAGCATCGCGGTCACGATGGCGGAAGCGTCCATGTCCATCGCCTTGATGTCGTCCATGGTCATGCCGGCCTTGTCGAGGGAATTCTTGAGGATGTCCTCGGAGGACGTGCCGGAGGAGTAGGCCACAACCTTGCCCTTCAGGTCTTCCACCGTGGTAATGCCCTTGCCGCCGATGAGCGCGTCGCCGTTGGAGATGTGGCTCAGCGCGAAGATGGAAGCGCGGCCGTTGATGCACAGCTTGTGCGCGCCCTGACCGATGTAGCCCATGTCGATGGAGCCGCTTTCCATGGCCGCGATGATGGTCGGGCCGTCGGCGAACTCGACGAGGTTGATGGTCAGACCCTCTTCCTCAAAGTAGCCCTTGTTGATCGCGGTCTCCACAGACCAGAGGCTGCCGTAGTTGGGCATGTAGGCGATGTTCAGGGTCTCGGCGACAGCCGCAGCCCCGATGAGCATGCAGGACAGCGCCAGCAGCACAGCGATGAGTTTCTTCATGTTGTTACCTCCCGAATTTGTCGTTTTTATTGAAGCGGAATTTGCCGATCCGCTTGGGGACGTTTTACTTTCTGACCGCCAGATACTCCTGATAGACCTGGCTCCAGATGTGGTTCTTCAGCTCGTTGAATTCCGGGGTCAGTTTGGTTTCCTGCGTGCGCGGATACGGGATGTTGACGTCCACGATGTCCTTGATGCGGCCGGGGCGCGCGCTCATAATGATGACGCGCTGCGCCAGAATGATGGCCTCCTCCACATCGTGGGTGATGAAGAAGCAGGTCTTCTTCTCGCGCTCCCACGTTTCCAGCAGCTCGGTCTGGAGCTGGGTGCGGGTCTGCGCGTCCAGCGCGCCGAAGGGCTCGTCCATCAGCAGCACTTCGGGGTTCGCCGCGTAGGCGCGGGCGATGGCGACGCGCTGCTTCATGCCGCCGGAAAGCTCCTTGGGATAGTGATCCGCGAACTTGACCAGATCGACCATCGCCAGATACTTGAGCGCCTCTTCCTCGGCCTCTTTGCCCTTCACGCCGCGCATTTCCAGCGCGAACATGACGTTCTTCTTCACCGTCAGCCACGGGAACAGCGCGTACTGCTGGAAGACCACGCCGCGCTCCGTGCCGGTGCCGATGACCTCCTTGCCGTCGCAGTAGACCTTGCCGCTGGTCGGCTCGGTCAGACCGGCGATGATGTTCAGCAGGGTGGATTTGCCGCAGCCGGACGGGCCGACCACGCAGATGAATTCGTTGTTGTGAATGTCAAGGCTCACGCCGTTGAGGGCGACCATCTCGCCGTTGCGGGTGTTGAACACCTTGCGCACGTTGTCAATCTTGACTCGAACCTTGTTTTCGGTCAGATTTCGCGCTTCTCCTGCCATGACGTCAGCCTCCTTTCCGCAGTCTTGATGAGCTTTTCAATCGTGATGCCCAGAATACCGATGATGATGATGTACAGCAGCATCGGCGCGGCTTCAAACGAGTTGTTGAGGCTGCGGATGCGCATGCCCAGACCGGCCATCGCGCCGGTGGATTCGGCGGCGATCAGCGTCGTCAGCGCAACGGAAGCGCCGAGGCGGATGGCCGTCAGGATGAACGGAAGGGTCGCCGGGGCGATGACGCGGATGAAGATATCCTTGTCCGTCGCGCCGAGCACGCGCGCCGCCTTAATCAGCGTTTCATCCACGTTGATGACACCCTGATAGATGGTCACGCACATAATCAGGAAGCAGGCGATGGTGATGACGATGATCTGCGGCTTGCGGCCGACGCCCGCCGCGATTACGATCAGCGGCACGTAGGCCAGCGGCGGGATGTTGCGGATGAACTGGATCCACGGCTCGATGACGAAGCGAACCGGCTTATACCACGCCATCAGGATGGCGACCGGCAGCGCGATGACAAAGCCCAGCGCGTAGCCGGAGATCACCGAGATCAGGCTCGAAGAGATATCCTTCCAGAGCACGCCGCGGTCGATCATGGTCTTGATCGAGCCAAGCACCTTGAACACGTTCGGGAACGCGCGGGAGGTCGCCGGGATGACGGATAGCAGCGTCCACAGCGCCATAGCCGCCGCGAACGAGATCAGCAGCCAGACCTGATGCGGAATCCGATCCGCGAGGCTCCCTTTCCTATTCTTGTTTTCCATGTCTTTCTCCTTGTTCATTCTGGGATAAAATGTCTTTTGATGTTTTGATTATACGTCAAATTCCGCCAATTCAAAAGGGTGAAATTTCATCATCCTTTTGTAACTCCTTCCGTCACGACTTTGTCGTGCCACTCCTTCCACCGCCTGCGGGCGGTCCCCCTCCCTCAAGGAGGGAGGTCTTTAGCAAGAATCTCATGCTTTGCAAAGATAAGAGCTCCCTCTTCGAGGGAGCTGTCAGCGAAGCTGACTGAAGGAGTCGTCAGCGAAGCTGACTGAAGGAGTCGTCAGCGAGGCTGACTGAAGGCGTTCACCTCAGCGAAATCAGTTTGCCCAGCGGCTCGCCGATCAGCGGGGCGCACCAGTCAAGGAAGGCCTGCGTCACGCCGTTGCCCGCCTCGTTGATGTATTCGTCCGGCATTTTCTTTTCCACCAGCATCACGTCGTTCACGTCGATGAGCGTCGTGCGCACCCGATAGGGGCTCGTGCTCTCGCGGATGAAGCCGACCATCTTGCCGTTTTCGCCCGCGCAGGCCGCGCGCACCGCTTCCTCGCCGGCCAGAATCGCCTCGCGCCTGTCCACGTCGGAGGACAGCGCAATCGACGCGCGCCCGAGCAGACCCGGCTTTTCGCTCCTCGCCTTGTAGCCCAGGTGCTTGATGACCAGATTCGCCAGATGCGCCGATACGTCGCCGAAGTACGTCGCGCGCCCGACCTTGAACACCGGCTCGACAATCGGCTTGCCGTCCTTATCCTTGAGCCCCTCGCTCGCGACGACGACCACGCCGCGCTTTTCCTCGATCAGCTTCTGAACGTCCCGCAGGTACTGCGCCTCGTCAAACGGCCTTTCCGGCAGATAGATCAGATCCGGGCCGTCCACGCCCGCCTGCCGCGCCAGCGCGCTGGCCGCAGTGATCCAGCCCGCGTTGCGCCCGCTCGCCTCGATCACCACCACGTGAATCGGCAGGCCGCGAACGTCCGCCGTCACCTCCGCGACGCTCTGGGCGATATACCGTGCCGCGCTGCCGAACCCCGGCGCGTGATCCGTCACGGCGATATCGTTGTCCATCGTCTTGGGGATGCCCATCACGCGGATGTCCGTGCCCGCCAGCATCCGGCAGAGCTTTCCGCAGGCGTCCATCGTGCCGTTTCCGCCGTTCATCAGCACATATTTTGCGCCCAGCTCCACGCATTTTTCCGCCAGCAGGCGGTATTCCGGTTCCTCCAGCGCGTCGCGGGATGTGCCGATGGCGCTGCCGGGCGTGCGTTCCAGCAGTGCGAGCTCCTCCTCGGTGATATCGGTCAGGTCGCGCACCTGCCCGCGCATGAGGCCGCCCGTGCCGCCGATGGCCGCCAGAATCCGGTCAACGTTCGGCTCTTTCTTCGCCTGACGGATCGCCCCCGCCAGCGATGCGTTGATCACGGCCGTCGGCCCGCCGCCATGAATCAAGATCAGATTGCCCTTCATCGCTTTCCATTCCTTTCGGTATCCTTCTGTTTTTATCATAACACGTTCCTCATTTTTGTTAAGTCTGAAAAAAGCTCATACCCCAAGACATGTTCATCTTCTATCTTTGATGGATTAAAAAAGAAAATTCTGCACAAAAAACGTCGGGGCGGTTCAAGCCGTCCCGACGTTTTTTGTCTCGTTCTCTGTTCTGTCCTATTCGTTTTCCCGCACCCGGCGATAGCGCGCGAAGGTATAGCAGAGCATCGCGCTCCAGCCCACGGCGCAGGCCCACGCCGCGCCGTTCAAACCGATGCGCGGCACAAGCACGGCCACCACCAGCGCGCGGATCGAAATCTGAATGAACGTCGCCGTCAGCGTCGTCTTCATCTCGCCCATGCCGCGAAAATACCCCTGTATGCCGTTCGTGATCCCCGGCAGGATGTAGAAAAACGCCATCAGCGTCAGATAATCCACGCCCATGCTCACCATCCGCACGCTGTCCTGCGCCGCGAACAGCCGCATCACCGGCTCCTTCGCCAACAGAACCGCCGCGCAGATCAAAACGCCGTAGGCCGCCTCTATCGCCATGCCGCGCCTCAGGGTTTCGCCCACGCGCGCGTGCTCCCCCGCGCCCCTGTTCTGCGCGATGCAGGTCATCATGCCCGAGGAAATGCTCTGCTCCGGGATGCAGGCGAAATCGTCCACCCGGCTCACCGCGTTGAACGCCGCAATCACGCTCACGCCCTGCGCGTTCATCACGCTCTGAATCAGCGCCTTGCCAATCGGCTGGCACGCCTGCTGCATCGCCGTAATCGCGCCGGAGGAAACCGTTTCCCGCAGCAGCCGCCTGTCGATTTTCAGCTCGCGCCGCGCCAGATGCAGCAGCGGAATCCGCCGGTAAATGTGCCACGCGCACAGCAGCGCGCTGATTCCCTCCGCCATCACCGTCGCAACGCCCGCGCCGACCACGCCCCAGCGGAAGACCGCCACCAGCAGCACGTCAAGCCCCGCGTTCATCACGCTCGCCAGCGCCAGAAAGATCACCGGCGTTTTGCTGTCGCCGACGCTCCGGAGCGCCGCCGCCAGAATGTTGTATTGAAACGTGAACAGGAATCCGACGAAGATCACCTGCAAATAGCGCGTCGCCATCGCCAGAATTTCACCCGGCACGCGCATCAGCCGCAGCACCGGTCCGCTCAGCGGCCAGCCGAGCAGAAACGCGGCGACCGACGCGGCACCGCCGAAAACGATCGTCGTGGCGACCTCGCGGCGCAGCGCGTCCTCGTCGCCCGCGCCGTAAAACCGGCTCATCAGCACCGACGCGCCGATGCTCACGCCCGATACGCCGAGAATCATAATCGTCATCACCGGGTTCACCGCGCTGACCGCCGCCAGCGCGTTTTCCCCCGCGAATTTGCCGATGACGATGGAATCCACCGCGTTGTAGGTGAGCTGAAACAGGTTGCCCAGAATCAGGGGCAGCGCATAGGCGATGAGGTGGCGCGCGATGCTCCCCTGCGTCATCTTCCGCATGGCTTACACACCCTCAATTTCCAATTCGCGCGCGATCTGCCGCAGCTCCGCCAGCGTGTTTTCCTCCACCGGAACGCCGTTTTGCAGCCTGTCCCGCTGTGCCTCGTGCGCCTTCTCGCCGGGGGTGTAGATGCGCGGATAGCCCGGCGCTTTCTCGCTCTCGCGCAGCGCCTGCAAATAGCCGCTCATCCGCGCGCGGATGGCCGCCGGGTCGCCGAACATCGCCGGGTCGAACGCCATGAAGAAATGGCTCGTGTGGTCGCCGTGTGCGCCGCACATCTCCGGGCTGAGCATGCCCTGCGCCAGCACGCCCGTCAGCGCCTCCACCATGATGGCCAGCCCGTATCCCTTGTGGCCGCTCGTCCGCTCGCCCTCGCCGCCGAGGGGCAGAATCCCGCCCAGACCGCCGCTCAGGATGGATTCGTTCATCCTGTGCGCGTCGCTGCACGGCTGACCCGCCCCGTCGATCGTCCAGCCCTCGGGCATGGGCTTGCCGCGCTTGTTGTAAACCTCCACCTTGCCCAGCGTCACCACCGTCGTGGATGCGTCGAACCAGAAGGGATACGGATCGGCGGGCATGCAGAACGCCATCGGATTCGTGCCCAGCATCATCTCGCGCCCGAACGTCGGCACCATAATCGGCCCGGTGTTGGTCATCGAAAACGCCGCCAGCCCCTCGCGCTCGGCCATCAGCGGGTAGTAGCCCGCAATGCCGTAATGCGACGAGTTGCGCACCGCGACCATGCCGATGCCCGCCGTTTTCGCCTTCTCAATGGCCATGCGCATCGCCTTCGCCGCCGTCAGGTGCCCCATCGCGAAATGGCCGTCCATCAGCGCGGAAACCGGCGTTTCGCGCAGAACCTCCGCCCGCGCGCGCACATCGACGCTCCCGCTTTTGATGTTCTGGTGGTAATACATCATCCGCTGCGCGCCATGGCTCTCGATACCGAACAGATCCGCCTGCATCAGCACGTCGGCAATCTGTCGGGCTTCCTCCGCCTCAAAGCCCTCTTTTTCGTAGGCGCGCTCCATAAACGCGCGCAGCGCTTTTTCCGAAATTCTCGTGTCGCTCATGGCTCTTTCCTCTTATACAGCTTGTAATGCCGCATATCGTTCAGGTCAAACACGCCGTCGGCCTCGGCGATCAGCTCGTATGCCTCGCCGGGGTCGGCATAGCGCGTCACGACAAACTGCGTCCTTCCCTCGGCCAGATACGACGCAATCGCGTCCCGCTTTTCCTGCGTCTGCAAATTGTTGTCGGCGAAGTACCGGCAGTTTGGCACGATCCCCGCCGCCAGATAAAACCCCTGATCCAGGCTGGTGATGTCCAGCAGCGTCGGTTCTTCCTCCCGGTTTATGATCTCCGCGAAGACCGTCTGCGCCATGTCCGCCTTTTTCACCCGCATCAGCGGCACGGCGCGGCAGAGCCCCATGCAGACCGGCACAATCGCCAGCGCGCCCGCCAGCGGCAGCGCCCG
>ENA-ORTY01002890-ORTY01002890.1-human-gut-metagenome-genome-assembly--contig:-NODE-2890-length-15622-cov-2.678422_pt1 | contig 15622 bp, 16 predicted proteins | sample MGYA00241917_ERZ509198 | MGnify/ENA primary metagenome ERZ509198 (study PRJEB26280, sample SAMEA2338857) | human gut metagenome | biome: human gut; feature: human-associated habitat; material: faeces...
CCACCTGACGCTCGCGCCCGGCGAAGAACAGACGCTTTTGCTGGGGCTCGGCTATGGCGCGGTGACGGGGCTGTCTTTCACCTTTGGCCTTCTCGCGGTTCTGCTTGCCTATCTCATTTCGCGCGTGAGCAAGATCCAGACGACGCTTGCGATGGTGCTCGCGGGCGTGATGATCAGCTCTCTTTTTACCTCCGGCACCTCCTTTATTAAATTGGTCGCCGACCCGACCGATCAGCTGCCCGCCATCACCTACTGGCTGATGGGCTCTCTGACCGCGACAAAGGCGCGCGACGTGCAGTTTGCCGCGTGGCCGGTTCTTGCGGGGCTGGTTCCGCTGTGGCTGCTCCGGTGGCGCGTGAATCTTCTTACCGTGAGCGAGGCGGAAGCCAGAAGCATGGGCGTGCATACGGGAAGACTTCGCGTCGTCGTCGTTCTCTGCGCAACGCTCATGACGGCGGGAAGTGTCGCCGTCAGCGGTATGATCGGCTGGGTGGGCCTTGTGATCCCGCATTTCGGGCGCATGATTTTCGGGCAGGACTACCGGAAGCTGCTTCCGGCCTCGAGCCTTCTTGGCGCGGTGTTTCTGATGGTCGTTGACAATCTGGCGCGGACGGTCACGACGAGTGAAATTCCGCTCGGCATTCTTACCTCGTTTGTCGGCGCGCCGGTCTTTTTGTATCTGATCTTGTCAGGAGGGACGCAGCGTGAGCATTGAAGTGAAAAACCTGCGCTTCTGCTACGGCGCGCGGCCCGTCATTGGCGATGTGTCCTTCACGGCGGAAAAAGGAGAACTGCTGGCCGTACTCGGGCCGAACGGCGTGGGAAAGAGCACGCTCTTTCGGTGTCTTCTTGGCTTTTTAAAGCCCGTCGGCGGAGAAATTCTGGTAGATGGGACGGAACTGACGGCATATTCCCGACGGGAGCTGGCGAAGAAGCTCGCGTATATCCCGCAGTCGCACACGCCTGCGTTCGACCACACGGTACTGGACAGCGTCCTCATGGGCATGACCGCGCAGCTGGGCGTTTTTGAGCAGCCCGGCCAAGCGCAGCGTGAAAAAGCCATGCAGATGCTCCGTGCGCTCGGGATGGAAAAGCTCTCAAGCCGCGGCTGCATGAAAATCAGCGGCGGCGAGCGGCAGCTCATGCTTCTGGCGCGGGCGCTGGTGCAGGACGCTTCGATGCTCATCATGGACGAGCCGACGGCGAATCTTGATTACGGCAACAGCTGCCGTGTCATGGAGCGCGTGAAAAAGCTCGGGCAGGCCGGCTACACGATCATTTTTTCGACGCACGACCCCAATCAGGCCCTTTCCTATGCGACGAAGGTACTGGCGCTCAAAGACGGCGGCGTGATGGCCGTGGGTGCGCCGGAGGCAGTTCTGACGCAGGCCGTTTTATCAAGGCTCTATGGCATTCCGGTCGCGCGCTGCGAAATGGAAACAGCGTTCGGGCGGAAAACGATCTGCATGCCCGTCCCGGGCGGAACGGAGGGCGCGTGATGTTTTGCTGGACAGACGATATGATCTCCTTCATGCAGGACGCGGCGAACTTCGGCTCCTATCAGCAGGAGATCGCCGATTGGATCTGCGGCGCGCTCCCGGCGGTAAGACATGTGTGCGACGCGGGCTGCGGGCTCGGCTTTTTGTCCGTGCGATTGGCCGAGCGGTTTGAGACCGTGACGGCGGCGGATATTTCCGGGCAGGCGCTGGAAAATCTCCACCGGATGGCGGCAGAAAAAAACGTCTCCAATCTGGAAATTCTGGAGACGGACATGATGACCTTTGCGCCGGAGCGTCCCTATGGCGCGATGGTTTTTTGCCTCTTTGGACGGATGCGGGAAATTCTGCGCGTGGCGAAGCGGTGCTGCGTGGGGGAAATTGTCGTGGTCAAAAAGGCGTTCACGCACCATCGGTTTTCGGTCTCCTCCGTGCCGCTGCGAGACGAGGTGACCGATCAGGCGGCGGACTTTCTGCGCGCGCACGGCGTTCCGTTTCAGCTGGAGACAAAGACGTTCGACATGGGGCAGCCGCTGCGGAGTTTCGATGATGCAATGCGGTTTTTTGAGATTTACAGCAAGGACGCGCCGGGAACGATCACCCGAGAGACGGTGCTGCCGCGGCTGCGCGAGACGGGAGACCGCGCGTTCCCCTATTACCTGCCGCAGGAAAAGGCGCTGGGGCGGTTTATCCTTGATGCCAAAGCCATTCCGGAGGAATTTTTATGATACAGCTATTTGAAACTATGAAAAGCGCCTTGGAGCGCAGAGAAAACGTAGTCCTTTGCAGCATTCTGGCCTCATCCGGCTCGGCCCCCAGAGGTGCGGGCGCGAAGATGGCGGTGTTTCAGAACGGTCAGGCGCTCGGGACCATCGGCGGCGGCGCAGTCGAGCGCATTGCGGCCCAGCAGGCGATGGACTTGTTCCGGACGGGCGCTTCCTATTGTCAGGCGTTTTGCTTAGCTCCCAATCAGGTGAACGATATCGGCATGATCTGCGGCGGCAGCGTCACGGTCTACTTCCGATTTTTCGATCACGAAAACGCGCGCGACTTAGAATTGGTAAAAACCATTCTGGAGCTTCTGGCAAGCGGACAGGACGCGTGGCTCGTCAGCCGGATGGAGGACGGGAAAATTACCGCGATGGGAACGTTCGACGAGGCGCACGGGCTGCGCTTTGCCGAGCTGGACGAAGCGATGCTCCGCCCGTGGCTCACAAGCAGCGCGGTCTACCGCAAGGGAGAGCCGTCTTATTACGTCGAGCCCATCAGCCGTGCGGGCCGGGTTTATGTTTTCGGCGGCGGCCATGTAGGAAAGGCGCTTGCGCCGGTGCTGGCGAATGTCGGGTTCCGCGTGGCGGTGTTTGATAACCGCAAAGACTTTGCGAAGCCCGAAAACTACCCCGCAGCCGAGCAGGTGATCTTTGGTGACTACTATCATATTGAAGAAAAGGTGCATATCACGGAGCGCGACTATGTCGCCATCATGACCCCCGGCCATCAGGCGGACCGCGAGGTACTCTTGCAGGCGATGAAAAGCCCCGCGTGCTATGTTGGGTGCATCGGAAGCCGGCACAAGTTGGCCGCGACGTACAAATACTTGATGGAAAACGGCATTCCGGAAGCGGAGCTTTCACGCATCCACGCGCCGATCGGCATTACGATTTTTGCCGAAACGCCGGAGGAGATCGCAATTTCCATCGCCGCCGAGCTCATCCGCCACAGAGCCGTGCTTGCGGGCACGGAAAAGGCGAAAAAGGGGTAAGCATGCACATTTTTCTGACAGGAGACGTGCAGGTCGGAAAGAGCACGATCATCCGAAAAACGCTCCTGGCTCTGCAATTGCAGGCCATCGGCGGCTTCCGGAGCATCTCCGTTCCCGATCTGCCGGACGGCGCGATGTCGGTCTACCTGATTCCGGCCGGAGACGAGCATCCCATGATGGGCGACTGGAACCGTGTGGGTATCCGAAAAGGCTGCGGACGCGGGATTGAGAAAATCCCGGAGGCCTTTGAGCGCGCGGGCGTGCAGGCGCTAGTGGATGCGGAAAACATGCCGCTCATCCTCATGGACGAGGTTGGGCGGATGGAGAGCGCGGCGGCGCGGTTTTCGGAGCGGATTCTCGCGCTGCTGGACGGAAGCGCTCCGATTCTCGGTGTGGTCCAGAAAATTGCCGACACGCCGCTCACGAACGCGATCCGAACGCATCCGAACGTGCACGTGCTGACTGTGACGAAGGAAAACCGGGAGGAATTGGCCGGAGAGGTTCTGCGGCTTGTATCCAAAGAGCTTGACCGGACAACGGACTCCGCGGGAGCCATCGTCTTTCGGGGCGATACGGTCCTGATGATCCGCGTCGGCAGCCGCTGGTCGTTTCCGAAGGGGCATGTGGAGCCCGGGGAGACGGCCAAACAGGCGGCTGTCCGCGAGACGCGGGAAGAGACCGGAATTTCGGCGGAGCTTTTGACGGATGTGCCGATCGCCGTGCCATCCGCAAGGCCGGAGGACCGACGGCGCGTCTGGTTTTTCCCGGCGCGGTATCTTGAAGGAGAACGCAAGCCGCAGTTGGACGAGATCAGCGAGGCGGCTTGGGTGAAGGTGCAGGACGCAGCGGAGAGAATCACGTTTGCACCCGACCACGAGGCATTTTTGAAAGCCTGCAAAGTACGCTGAACTTTCCCGGGAGGTTTGTAGGGGCGGACGACCCTGTCCGCCCTTGAAACGTTGCGAATTCGCCGAAAACAACCGTGGAATCGGATGATTTTGCAGGCGGATAGAGACGTCCGCCCCTACAGTTCTTTTGAAATCTTCCGTAAGGTTCGTAGGGGTCGATGCCCACATCGACCCAAGGGTACCGTCGAATTCGCCGGAGATTTCCGTAAAAACGGGTTTATTCGCCGGGGCGATGTGGGCATCGCCCCCTACGCGTTGATTAGAAATATGATGATAAAAGGGAGGAACGAAGCATGAACGAACCGTTTGCATTTTATGAAAAGACGGCCGAATACGTAAAATCCAGAGCGCCGTTTGCGCCTGAGCTGGGGCTGATTCTGGGAACTGGATTGGGGCCGCTTGCAAAGCAGATCGAAAACCCGGTCGAGATCGACTATCGGGACATTCCGAACTTTCTTGTCTCCACCGCGCCCGACCACGCGGGAAAGCTGATTTTCGGCACGCTGGAGGGAAAGAAGCTCGTGTGTATGTCAGGGCGTTTTCACTCCTATGAAGGGTACGATTTTGAGCAGCTGGCGATTCCCGTGCGGCTTTTCAAGCTCTTGGGCGTCAAACAGCTGATCGTGACGAACGCTGCGGGTGGCGTGAACGAGGGCTACCGGCCGGGCGATATCATGGTCATCTCCGACCACATAAAACTCAATGGTGCGAGCCCCATGCGTGGAAAGAACCTTCCCGAGTTCGGAGACCGCTTCTTTGACGTGAGCCGGATGTATACCCCGCGCCTGCGGGAGCTGGCTTTACGGCTATCTAAAGATACGAAGCTCCGCGTCCACGAGGGCGTGTATTTCTTCATGCCGGGACCGCAGTTTGAAACTCCGGCAGAAATCCGCGCCATCCGGCTGCTTGGCGGCGACGCGGTCGGCATGTCGACGGCCACCGAGGCGCTCACGGCGGCGCACTGCGGAATAGAGCTGCTCGGCTTTTCCGTCATCACGAATATGGCGGCGGGCATGCTGGGTCAGCCGCTTACGACCGAGGAGGTCAGCGAAACGGGCCGCATGATTGAAGAGCGGTTCAGTGCGTATTTGAAATCTGTCATCCGGGAGATGAGCGTTTATGAATGAAACAAGAGCAGATCAGGGCCTTGCCTTTATGCTGCAATATGAAAACGTTGCGTGGTACGACGCGGGTGCGGTTCGGATTTTAGACCGGCGCGTGTATCCTAGAAGGGTAGAGTTTGTGACGTGCCGGACGCACGTGGAGGTCATGCAGGCCATCCGCGACATGGTGACCCAAAGCGCGGGGCCGTATACCGCGGCCGGAATGGGCATGGCGCTCGCTGCGTGGGAATGCCGGGAGAAGACGAAGCAAGCGCAGCTGGTCTTTCTGGAGCAGGCTGCCGTCTGCATTGCAAATGCCCGCCCGACGACGAGAAAGCGCATGGAGCAGGTCTGTTCCGGCTGCCTGACGGCGGCGAAGGAGGCGCTGGAAAGCGGCGCGCGCGTGGATGAGGCCATCCGGGCGCATGTCGTCCGGGCGAACAACTCGCGGTATTCCAAGGTCAACGAAATCGCAAAATATTTGGTCGCGATGTTCCCGCAGAAGGGGACGGTCATGACGCAGTGCTTCGGGGAAACCATCGTCGGTATGATGCTCAAGGAAGCCAGGCTCGCAGGAAAAGAAGTGCGCCTGTTCTGCCCGGAGACGAGACCGTATTTTCAGGGCGCGCGCCTGACCGCGACGGTCTGCCATGACATGGGCTTTGACGTGACAGTCATCACCGACAACATGCCGGCGTTTGTCATGGAGCGCGAGGGCGTGGACGTGTTCACGTGCGCGGCGGACGCGATCTGCCTTGACGGATACGTCGTCAACAAGGTCGGTACGTTCCAGATCGCCATCTGCGCGAGCCACTTCGGCATTCCGACGTTCGTCACCGGCGCGCCCGACGCGGGCCACCCGACGAAAGACACCGTAACGATCGAGATGCGCGACCCGGAGTTTACGCTTCAGGCCATGGGCATCCGGACAGCGGCCGAGGGCGTGAAGGGCTACTATCCGGCGTTCGATCTCACGCCGCCGCACCTCATTTCCGGCATCGTCACCGACCGCGGCGTGTTCTCGCCCTTCGATTTGCAGCGGTACTTCTCGTCCGGCGGCATGGGCGAGTACGAGATGGTCGTGTAAGCCTTGCTTTTGTAGCGGAATTTCACAAATTTTTGACGGCAATTGAACAGACCGGCGGGAGCCTTCGACGGGCCCTCGCCGGTTTTTGCATGGAAAGGCTTCAAAAATGACGGAAGAAACCGAAAAAATGCAGGGCGAGATGCAGCTGTACGGATGCGGTTGGAGGAACGCGGCGGAAATCCTGCAAAATCCGCCGGGGTTTTGACGCAGATGTGGGTGTTCCTGCAAGAATGGTGCGGGCGCGATGCAGGCGGAAAAATGCAGGATGAATTGCAGGAAACGCTTCTTGCAATTCATGGGCAGACACCGAAATTGTGCAGAATATATAAATACAGAAAACGTGAGCTGTACAAAATGGTTGAAATTCCGAAGGAAATGCGTATAATGAAGATTGTAAGGAAACGATAATCGCTGCGAAAAATGCAGCGCTGGATTCAAAATGGAGGAAGAGAAAATGCTGAGTGTTCTGGCTGTCTGCGGCGCCGCTTATTTTGCAGGTATGGTTGCAATGACCATGCACGGTATGAAGAACTGAGAAATTACGAAGATCGAACGCTCCCGTCAGAACCGTCTGGTGGGAGCGTTTTTGCGTCTCTTCGGGGCCTTGCAGGGTCGGTCGCAAAATTTTAACGCGCGGCAAGCAAAAAACGGATGCAAAACGAGTGGCTCTGGTGTATAATATCAAAAAATTCAGGGCAAATCCCCAATCAAGGAGCAATGACTATGCGAATCGTCGTCAAGGTGGGTACATCGACGCTGGCCCATCCAACCGGAAGACTCAACATTCAGCGCATGGAGCGGCTGTGCAAGGTATTGAGCGACCTCAAAAACGCGGGACACGAGATCATTCTCGTCTCCTCTGGCGCGATCGGCATGGGTGTCGGTAAATTAAGCCTGCCGGCCAAGCCGTCCGACATGCCGACCAAGCAGGCAGCCGCCGCTGTCGGCCAGTGTGAGCTCATGTACATCTACGACAAGCTCTTCACCGAGTACAACCACATCGTCGCGCAGATCCTCATCACCGCGCCGGATTTGCAGGAGTCCGGAAGCCGGAAAAGCAATTTCCACAACACGCTCGCGCGGCTTTTGGAGCTCGGAGCGCTTCCAGTCATCAACGAAAACGACACCGTGTCCACCGACGAAATCGTCATCGGCGACAACGACACGTTATCCGCCAATGTCGCGTCCACCATTGGGGCAGACCTTCTCGTGCTGCTCTCCGATATTGATGGCCTCTATGACGCAGACCCACACAAAAACCCGGACGCAAAGCTAATCGATATCGTCGAGCAGCTGGATGAAAAAATTTACGCCTTAGCCGGCGGCGAAGGGTCCAGCCTCGGAACAGGCGGCATGGTGACAAAGCTGCGCGCGGCCAAAATTGCGACGGAAGCTGGCTGTGAGATGGTGATCGCCAACGGAGGCCGGCCCGAGGTGCTCTACGATATCATGGACGGCAAAGCCGTCGGGACGCGCTTTCTGACGCAGGAGGAAACAAGATGACCACACGCGAACTTTTAGAGAAAACAAAGGCCGCATGGCCGTCTGTCCGAAGCGCAGGCGCGGACGATAAGAACCGGCTGCTTTTGTCCATGGCCGAGCACCTCATGCACCACGCAGACGAAATTCTTTTCGCGAACGCGCAGGACGTGGAGCAGGCAAGGGGCACAATTTCCGAGGTCATGCTTGACCGGCTCAGTCTCAGCGCCGGACGCATCGAGTCCATGGCCGCCGGGATTCGGGACGCGGCCGCCCTTCCCGACCACACGGGACGGATTCTGGATGAAATCACGCGCCCGAACGGGCTCAAAATCTATAAAAAGCAGGTGCCGCTGGGCCTCGTCGCCATCATCTACGAGAGCCGCCCGAACGTCACCTCGGACGCGGCCGCGCTCTGCCTCAAAAGCGGCAACGTCTGCATGCTCCGCCCCGGAAAAGAGGCATACCGGTCAAGCAAGGCGATCGTAGACGCGCTCAAAGACGGCGTCCGCGCGGCGGGCTTTGACCCGGATATTGTGAACATCGTCGAGGATACCTCCCGCCATAGCGCGACGGAAATCATGGAGTCTGCCGGTCTTGTCGACCTTCTCATCCCGAGAGGCGGCGCGGGCCTCATTCGCGCGTGCGTCGAGCATGCAACCGTTCCCTGCATCGAAACGGGAACCGGCATCTGCCACGTGTATGTGGACAAGGACGCGGATTTAGAAAAAGCCCTCTCCATCATCGTCAACGCCAAGACGAGCCGCCCTTCGGTCTGCAACGCGGAGGAGGTCTGCCTCGTGCATGCGGGCATTGCAAAGACGTTCCTGCCGATGCTCAAAAACGCCCTTGTCGACGCGCGCGAGCAGGCAGGTCTTCCCCCCGTCGAGCTCCGGCTGGACGAACAGGCACGCACCATCATCCCCGGAAAACCGGCAGGCGCACGCGATTTTGACACAGAATTTCTCGATTACGTTCTGGCCGTCGGCGTGGTTCCCTCGCTGGACGCGGCAATCGAGCACATTCAGGCGCACTCGACGCACCACTCGGACGCGATCGTGACGGAAAACGAAGCCGCCGCCGAGCGCTTCCTCGATGATATCGACTCCGCCGCCGTCTACGTCAACGCCTCCACCCGCTTCACCGACGGCGGGGAGTTCGGCCTTGGCTGCGAAATGGGTATCTCCACGCAGAAGCTCCACGCCCGGGGCCCCATGGGGCTCGACGCGCTTTCAACCTACAAATATGTCATCCGCGGGAACGGACAAATCCGCTGAATTTTTTGCGCTTCCCTCTTGACAAGTAAAATCTTCAGCGCTATAATGCAGGAAACCGTTGAAGAAGAGTGAGTACATTTTAGGCCGGTTTCTTTAGAGAGCCGCAGATGGTGGGATTGCGGCGAAAGCGCTAGAATGGAATGGACTTCTGAGGGCAATCAGAAACGGATGAACATCCTTAGTATGTGCGACGGAGCAGGCGCTTCGTAATCAAACGCCAGCGTATGGTAGTACGCATGAGTGGACGCAAGCATATGCGTCAAGCCGGGTGGCACCGCAGGATTTATCTCCTGTCCCAGCAATGTGATTTGCCGGGACAGGAGTTTTTTTTTCCCAAGGAGGTTTTCGCATGAAGCTTTATACCAGACGATGGCGTTCGCGCCGCGAAATCAAGTTCTTTTCTCACAATCCAAATTGATTTTTACTTTGATAATTGAAAGGTTGGTATAATCCATGAAAAAGCTTCTCTCGATCGTTCTGGCCGCTCTGATGGCCGTTTCCCTCTTCACCGCCTGCGCCGCGAAGACCGAAAGCGCAGCGCCTGCTGAATCCCAGACCACTGCTTCCGAAACCACATCCGCTGAAACCAGCGATGCCGCTTCCACCGAAGCTTCTTCCGACGCTACGTCCTACACCATCGGCATCTGCAATTATGTGGACGATGCGTCCCTCAACCAGATCGTTGAAAACATCCAGACCCGCCTCGCCGCCATCGGCGAAGAAAAAGGCGTGACATTCAACGTCGAATACGACAACTGCAACGCAGACTCGAACCTCATGTCCCAGATCATCTCGAACTTCCAGGCCGACAGCGCAGACCTTCTCGTCGCCGTCGCAACGCCCGTCGCCATGTCCATGCAGGCGGCCACCGAAGAGACCGGCACGCCCGTCGTCTTCGCCGCTGTTTCCGACCCCGTTTCCGTCGGACTTGTGGACTCTCTCGAAGCCCCGGGCAGCAACCTTACCGGCACCTCCGACTACCTCGACACCGCAGCCGTCATGAACCTCATGTTTGTCCAGAACCCCGAGCTCCAGAAGGTCGGACTTCTCTATGACCTCGGTCAGGACTCCGCCGCGAGCGCCATCGAAAGCGCAAAGGCTTACTTGGAGGGCAAGGGCGTTGAAGTCATCGAACGCACCGGCACAAGCGTAGACGAAATCGCGCTGGCCGCGCAGGCGCTCGTTTCCGACGGCGTGCAGGCCGTCTTCACCCCGACCGACAACACCGTCATGAAGTCCGAGCTCACGATCTATGAAACCTTCGCTGAGGCCGGTATCCCCCACTACACTGGCGCAGACTCCTTCGCCCTGAACGGCGCGTTCCTCGGCTACGGCGTGGATTATGCAAACCTCGGCGTGGAAACCGCAAACATGATCGCCTCGATTCTCCTCGATGGCGCGGACCCCGCAGCGACCGCCGTCAAGACCTTTGACAACGGCACGGCGACCATCAACACCGAAATCTGCGAGCAGCTTGGCATTGACTTTGACGAGCTGTCCGAAACGTTCGCCCCCTATTGCACGAAGGTGCAGTCCATCGTCACCGCCGAATCGTTTGACGAGGTTCAGTAAGAAAATCCGTTCCTGCAAGCTGTGGTGCGCTCCACCACAGCTTGCAGCTTTCAAAAATCACAACCATTGGAGGATACTATGTCGCTGGATTCTGTTTTAGGTCTTGTACAGACCGCATTGGAGCTCGGGCTCATCAGCTCGCTGACGGTGCTGGCGCTGTTTCTGAGCTATTCGATGCTCGGCGTGTGCGATTTGTCGACCGACGGCTGCTTCACCCTTGGCGCAACGGTCGGCGCGGCGGTCGCGATTGCCGGACACCCCTACCTTTCGATTCCGGCGGCCATGCTCTGCGGCATGCTCTCCGGCTTTGTGACGGCTGTTTTGCAAACGAAAATGGGCGTCAACAGCCTGCTCTCCGGCATCATCGTCAATACCGCGCTTTATTCTGTGAACATTGCCGTCATGGGCGGCTCGTCGGTGCTGAACATGAACAAAACGCAGAGCGTTTTTTCCGACATGAAGGACCTGCTCGCGGGCTCTGCCCTCTCCGGAGAATATAAGCTCGTCGTCTCCGCCATCGCGGTCGTGCTCGTGTGCGTTTTCCTCGGCTTCTTCCTCAAAACGCGCCTCGGTCTTGCCATCCGCGCCACGGGAAACAACCCCGACATGGTCCGCTCGTCGTCGATCAACCCCTCTTTTACGACGATCATCGGCCTGTGCGTGGCAAACGCGTTTACGGCGCTCTCGGGTTGCCTGCTTGCGCAGTCGCAGAAGTCCGTGAACATCGACATCGGCTCCGGCATGGTGACCATCGCCCTTGCTTCTCTTCTCATCGGCCACGTTTTCCTTGGCCGTAAAAAGCTTCCGCTCCGGATTTTCGGTATGGTGCTGGGCGCGTTCTTGTTCCGCCTCGTCTATACGATCGCGCTGCGCTTTGATATGCCGGCGTTCATGCTGAAATTTGTCTCGGCCGTCGTAGTCGTCGCAGCCATCTCGATTCCGTATCTCAAAGACCAGCTGCCGATGCTCCGCCGCCGTGCGGCGCACAATCGCGGAAGGAGGACGTAAGTATGCTAAAGCTCACAAACATCTCTAAAACCTTCAATCCCGGCACCGAGGATGCAAAGCTCGCGCTCGACAATGTTTCTCTTCACGTCCGTCCAGGCGATTTCATTTCGATCATCGGCGCAAACGGCGCGGGCAAGTCGACGCTTTTCGGTGCAATTGCGGGAAGCTTCATCACCGACTCCGGAGAAATCACGCTGGACGGCGCGGACATCACCCTAACCCCCGAGTACAAGCGTTCCAAGCAGATCGGACGTCTCTTTCAGGACCCCATGCGCGGCAGCGCCCCGGGCATGACGATCGAAGAAAATCTCGCGCTGGCAGCCGGAAAGGGCGGCTGGCTTCACAGGCTTACAAAGCAGGAGAAAAAGCAGCTTCGCGAGCGCGTGGCGCTGCTCGGCATGGGGCTAGAGGACCGCATGAGCCAGCCCGTGGGGCTTCTTTCCGGCGGGCAGCGGCAGGCGCTGACACTCATGATGGCGACCTACAATCCCCCGAAGCTGCTGTTACTTGATGAGCACACCGCGGCGCTTGACCCCGGAACGGCAGAAAAAGTGCTTGCCCTCACGACAAAGATCGTCGAGGAAAACAAGCTCACCTGCCTCATGATCACCCACAACATGGCCTCGGCACTGGACCTTGGCAACCGGACGATCATGATGAACGCCGGAAAAATCGTTCTGGACGTAGAGGGCGCGGAGCGAGACGCGCTCACCGTCTCCGATCTTCTCGCCCGCTTCCGCGAAATCTCCGGCAAAGCGCTCGATAACGACCGGATGCTTCTCATTTAAGAATTCTCCCGTTTTTTCTTCGCGGGGACGGATATTTTCTCAATTCGTGCGGTCTTCTGCGGAAGGCCGCGCGTTTTTTGTTTTCGGGCTTGTCTGCGGGATGGTTTCGCGGTATACTATATTAGAATATTAGCGCCCTGCGGCGCAGTTTGGAGAACGCGGAGGAAACGCGATGAAAAAGGAATTTTTGGAGACGGGGAAAATCGTCTCGACACACGGGCTGCACGGAGACGTGAAGATTCTGCCGTGGGCAGATTCCCCTGAATTTCTGCTGGAGTTTGACCGGGTGTTCGTTGGGAAGAAGGAATACGCCGTCGAGGACGCGCGTGTGCAGAAGACGTGCGTGCTGATGAAGCTCGAAGGGATTGACACCGTCGAGGAGGCGGCTAAATTACGCGATCAGGTTGTTTTCATCGCGCGGGACGATATCGAGCTCGAGGATGGCGCGATGTTCATTCAGGACCTGCTCGGCCTTCCCGTGCTGACAGAGGACGGCGCAGAGCTCGGCAAGCTCAAAGAGGTCATCTCCACGGGCGCGAACGACGTGTTCTATGTCAAGGGCGTGCATGAATACATGATCCCCGCCGTACCGGAGTTCGTGCTGGAACGAAACATTGACGACGGTTTCATCCGCGTGCGGCTCATTGAAGGGATGCAGACCGATGCGCTTTGATATTCTGACGCTGTTCCCCGAGCCTGTCGAGGCGATGATGCAGTCGAGCATTCTTGGCCGCGCGCAGAAAAAGGGCCTCATCGAAATTCACGCCCACCAGATCCGCGACTACACTGCCAACCGCCAGAATCAGGTCGACGACTACCCCTACGGCGGCGGGCGCGGCGCGATTTTGCAGTGCGATCCCCTGTACCGGTGCTGGTGCGCGATCTGCGACGATATCGGCGCGCCGGTACATACAATCTTTCTCTCTGCCTGCGGAAGTGTGTTCAATCAGGAAAAGGCAAAACAGATGCAGCGAAGCTTTGAAAACGTGATTCTTGTCTGCGGGCACTATGAAGGCCTCGATCAGCGCTTCATTGACGAATGCGTAGACGAGGAAATTTCCCTCGGCGACTTTGTCTTAACCGGCGGCGAGCTTCCGGCGATGATGATCGCGGACGCGGTATGCCGCTTGGTTCCGGGCGTTCTGGGCGACGAGGTCTGCTTCACGGACGAGAGCCACTGGGACGGACTGCTCGAGTACCCGCAGTACTCGCGCCCCGAAGTCTGGCACGGTCTGGCCGTTCCGGAGGTGCTTCTCTCCGGCAACCACCAGAACGTCGACCGCTGGCGCAAAAAGCAGTCGATCCTGCGCACGATGTACCGGCGGCCCGACATGTTCAGAAAACTGCGCTTCCCCTATAAAACGCGCGCCGAACGCAAATTTGTTGCAGAATTGGAGGCAGAAAATGAAGACTTCCGAAATCGAGACCCTAAAAACCTGGATTACCGAAAGTGATAACATCGTCTTTTTTGGAGGCGCGGGCGTGTCCACGGAGTCCGGCATCCCGGACTTCCGCAGTGTCGACGGTCTGTACCACCAGAAGTTCGACTACCCGCCCGAGACCATCCTGTCCCATAGCTTTTTCTACAGCCACACGGAGGAATTTTACCGGTTCTACCGCGAAAAAATGCTCCCCTTAGAGGCCAAACCCAACGCCGCGCATCTGGCTTTGGCAAAGCTCGAGCAGGAAGGAAAGCTCAAGGCCATCGTCACGCAGAACATCGACGGCCTGCACCAGAAGGCGGGAAGCCGCTGCGTCTATGAGCTCCACGGCTCGATTTGGCGCAACCGCTGCCAGCGCTGCGGCAAGCAGTATCCCCCGGAATTTATCCGCGACTACAAGGGCGTTCCGCACTGCGATTGCGGCGGGCTCATCAAGCCCGAGGTCGTGCTCTATGAAGAGGGTCTGGACGAAGCGTGCATCGACGGCGCCGTCCGTGCCATCTCCAGGGCCGATATTCTGATCGTCGGCGGCACATCGCTCACGGTCTATCCCGCTGCGGGCCTCATTCGCTACTACGGCGGCAACAAATTAGTTTTAATCAACCGCGACGAGACGCAATATGACTCGTACGCAAACCTCATCTTCCGCGACCCGATCGGAAGCGTGCTTTCGCAAGTTGTGTAACGCAAAAAAGGAGTCCCTATGAACCGCACAGAATTCCAAAACTGGACAAAACATCACATCCGCCTGATGGACGGCGCGACCGGCAGCAACCTCATGAAGGCCGGCATGCCGCGCGGCGTGTGTACCGAGCAATGGGTGCTGGAGCACCCGGACGCAATTCTTGCCTTACAGAGCGCATATAAGGCCGCGGGCAGCGACATGGTCTACGCGCCGACGTTCTGCGCAAACCGCATCGCCGGCTGCGGCCTGCAGGACGACGTTTCCCGCATGAACCGCGAGCTGGTCGCGCTCAGCAAAAAAGCCGTCGGCTCCGGCGTTCTCGTCGCGGGCGATATGACCACGACCGGAAAGCCCGCCGACCCCGAAGACAGCGACGGCTATCAGCAGCTGCTGGACGCGTATCGAGAGCAGGCCGAGGCCCTGATTTCCGCGGGCGCCGACCTCATCGGCGTGGAGACGATGATGGGTGTGAACGAATGCGTCGCAGCCATTGAGGCCATCCGCTCGCTTGGCGATATTGCCGTCATCTGCACGCTCTCGGTCCAGTCCGACGGCAAGTGCTACTTTGACGGAAGCGTCTTCGAAGCCGCAGAGATTCTCGAGGCGCTGGGTGCGGACGCCATCGGCGTGAACTGCTCCACCGGCCCCGACCAGCTGGAGAGCGTCATCCGCACACTCAAAAACACATGCTCTCTTCCCGTCATCGCAAAGCCGAACGCGGGCATGCCGAAGATCTCGGATTCCGGCAAGGCCGTCTATTCCATGGAGTCAGGCGAGTTTGCGCAGCATATGGAGCGGCTTGTCGAAGCCGGCGCGAGTCTCATTGGCGGCTGCTGCGGGACAACACCGGAGTTTATAGAAGCCCTGCGAGGGCTGAAACGATAATTCTGGCAGTGCCTGCCAAGGGTGCTTTTTGTTTTTGCCGTCCGTGGCGGCAAGCGCCAGTTTAGACTGGCAGAGACCTGCCAGCCGGGTGATTCGACCCCACGCTTCTTAGCTGCGCAAAGAAGCGCGG
>ENA-ORTY01002898-ORTY01002898.1-human-gut-metagenome-genome-assembly--contig:-NODE-2898-length-15602-cov-9.553998_pt1 | contig 15602 bp, 16 predicted proteins | sample MGYA00241917_ERZ509198 | MGnify/ENA primary metagenome ERZ509198 (study PRJEB26280, sample SAMEA2338857) | human gut metagenome | biome: human gut; feature: human-associated habitat; material: faeces...
AAACGGTCAAGCAGAAGCTGGACAAGCTCAATGACCAGTCCCGCAAGGATGATGTTGTGACCTTTGAGGAGTTGGGCGTTGACCGTATCTTCATCGATGAGGCGCATTACTATAAAAACCTCGCCGCATTTACAAAAATGCGGAATGTGGGCAACATCAGCCAAACCGAGGCCATGAAGTCCAGCGACCTGTATATGAAGTGCCGGTATCTGGACGAGCTGACCGGCGGCAGAGGCGTTGTGTTTGCCACCGGCACACCCATCTCCAACAGCATGGTGGAGATGTACACCATGCAGAAGTATCTCCAGTACGGAGCGCTGCGCAGGAATGACCTTCTCCACTTCGATGCCTGGGCCTCCACCTTCGGTGAGACGGTGACAGCCATCGAGCTCTCCCCGGAGGGCTATACTTTAATAGGACGATAAAATTAACTGTCCTAAATTGAAAATACATAGGAAGGAGGTTAAGAGAATGTCAAGGACTTCAAAGATTACAGCACTTTATGAGAGATTATCAAGAGATGATGACCTGAATGGCGAGAGTAATTCCATTACCAATCAGAAAAAGTACCTCGAAGATTACGCCCGCAGGAATGGCTTTGAGAATATCCGTCATTTTACTGACGATGGTTTTTCGGGTGTAAATTTCAATCGTCCCGGCTTTCAAGCGTTGATTAAGGAAATTGAAGCAGGCAATGTCGGAACATTGATTGTTAAGGATATGAGCCGATTAGGACGAAACTATCTGCAAGTCGGATTTTATACGGAAATTCTGTTTCCGCAGAAAGATGTCCGTTTTCTTGCAATCAATAACAGCATTGACAGCAACAATGCTTCGGATAATGACTTTGCTCCGTTTTTGAATATTATGAACGAATTTTATGCCAAAGACACGAGCAATAAAATCAAGGCTGTATTTGACGCACGAATGAAAGACGGAAAGCGTTGTAGCGGCTCTATTCCTTATGGTTACAACCGACTGCCAAATGATAAGCAGACGCTTGTTGTTGACCCTGTGGCTTCTGAGGTGGTAAAGCGTATCTTTCTGCTTGCCAATGAGGGCAAAAGCCCACGAGCCATAGCGGAAATACTGACCGAAGAAAAGGTTTTAATTCCTGCCGCATATGCAAAGGAATATCACCCCGAACAGTACAACGGGATTAAGTTTGCAGACCCTTATATTTGGGGCATATCTGCCATTAGAACGATTTTAAGCAGACAGGAATATCTTGGGCATACTGTTTTGAGAAAGTCGGTCAGCACCAATTTCAAATTGCATAAGAGAAAGACTACCGATGAAGATGAGCAGTATGTGTTTTATAATACCCACGAGCCTATCATATCGCAGGAACTTTGGGACAGCGTTCAGAAACGAAAGAAACGAGCGAACAGAGCTGCGGCAAGAGGTACGCATACCAACCGATTAAGCGGTTATCTATATTGTGCCGACTGTGGCAGGAGAATGACTTTGCAAACGCATTACAGCAAGAAAGACGGTTCTATTCAGTATTCTTACCGTTGCGGCGGGTATGCGAGCAGGGTTAATTCCTGTACTTCCCATACGATTAGTGCTGATAATGTTGAAGCCTTGATATTATCGGCAGTTAAACGCTTTTCAAAATTCGTTCTGAATGACGAAAAAGCCTTTGCTTTGGAACTGCAATCTTTATGGAAAGGCAAGCAAGAGGAAAAGCCGAAGCACAACCAATCGGAGTTAAAACGCTGTCATAAACGCTATGACGAACTCTCTACGCTCATTCGTGGCTTGTATGAAAATCTTATATCGGGATTACTGCCCGAAAGACAGTACAAGCAACTGATGAAGCAGTATGACGATGAACAGGCGGAGCTGGAAATGAAAATGGAAGCGATGAAAAAGGAATTTTCCGAAGAAAAGGACAGCACTATGGATATTCAGCATTTTGTTTCGCTGATACGAAAGTATAAAAATCCTACGGAAGTTTCCGATTTGATGTTTGCCGAACTCATTGACAAGATTGTGGTGTATGAAGCCGAGGGTGTGGGAAAAGCAAGGACACAAAAGGTTGATATTTACTTCAATTATGTCGGACAGGTCGATATTGCCTACACCGAGGAAGAAATTGCCGAGATAAACGAGCAGGAAGAACAGGAAGAAATGGAACGATTGGCAAAACAGCGTAAGCGTGAAAAAGCCTACCGAGAGAAACGCAAGGCGAAGAAAATCGCTGAAAATGGTGGTGAAATCATCAAAATGAAGATATGTCCTCATTGTGGGAAAGAGTTTACCCCTACAAGCAATCGACAGGTATTCTGTTCAAAGGATTGTTGCTATCAAGCAAGGCAGGATAAAACGAAAGCCGACAGAGAAGCGGAAAAAGGTGATCACTATTATCGTCAGCGTGTATGTGCTGTGTGTGGCAGTACCTACTGGCCTACACACAGTCAGCAGAAATTCTGTTCCGAGGAATGTAAAAAGGTAAACCACAATAAAAAAACCTTGGAGTTTTACTACAAGAAGCAAAAGGAGAAAGAACTATGCAAAGATTTATTACAGACGAAAGAACAGGTATCCGATACGAACTCATCGGAGATTACTATTATCCCTGCCTGACAGTAGAGAAAAGTCCTCCCCTTTCAAAATATGGTCGATTGCGGCAACGATATTTGAGGGAACATAAGCGTGTGCTATATTTTAATCTGCTGACAAGCGGAAAGTTATATGAACACCTTGCCGAAATTGATACTTCGGCTCGTGATATGGCGGAATATCTGATAAAGGAAATGGCAAAGAAGCAGGGTGTAACGGAAGAACTGAAAGCAACGGATATGATGAGATGGATAGGATTGATGAATAACATTCGAGCCTGTGCCGATGAGATTGTATTGAATGATATTGTGTATTCCTAACGGATACCAACCGAAGAAGAACTGCTGTCAAACCGATGGCAGTTTTTCTTTTTCGGCAAGTATTCAAGAAGTCATTAAGTCGTGAGTATAGTCGAAGGGGTAGAAAAATCTATAAAGATATGGTATAATACTTTTACTTGTCAGCGACAAATCGGAATTTTTTGTGGAGGTGTTTATATGATATTCCTAAAGGTATTGGCTGTAGTTCTGGGATTGGCATTCCTTCTGTTTGGATACTTCATTTACTTTAAAAAGAAATACAATCTTATCAACGGTTTTGAGGCGGATTTCAAAGCCGGTCGGAAGAAAGAAGAATACGCAAAGAAAGTGGGAATGATAGAGTTTGTTGTTGGTATAGTTCTATACGACTTGAAAGACAAAAACTGGAAGTCATTTATAAATGACTATAATGGTTTTAGGGGCCTTGAGGGTTTAGCCGGGTAGGAGGTTTACACATGAACACATTTAGTCCAAGCCTATCGAAAAGAAAGAACATCTTAAAGACGATAAGCCATTCTCACTCACAGTGGAAAGGGCGTATTTTCCTTGCAGGAGTCCTAATCCTACTTGCTCTTGGAATTTTAAGCTACACCGTAGTCCTACTTGTTAATCACCGTACTTCTACATTTGGTATTTTCATCTTTCTTTGTGCTGGTGTATGCCTTGCGTGTGTTCCATTTTTTATTGGACTGTCTGTAAAGAACACTGCAAAATTTAAATGTGCGTTGCCGTATTCCAGCTATGCAAACGCATCATTGTTGTTGGGCGAAGATGCTTTGGAATATGTTTTTTGGAGGGTTGGCCCGCGTGAGCCAGCAGCCTACAGCAGTAAGCATGCAGTTTATAAAGATGAAGACAAATTCATTTATAGAATCAACAAAGAAAATATTAATTCCATTGATATTAAGGAAAACATTTGCAAAATCAAAGGAAACGGAAGTGTTCAAATGCCAGAATGGGCTGAGGAAGATTCAACAGTCAAAAAGACAAGTAAGGAATTCTCCTTTATAATGGCGTTTGAACAAGGAGATGTAGCCAAAATCATTGCTGAATGGAGGATATAAAATGGCCAATTCGGAACCCCACATATTCTCATCTGCGGAGGTCTGTTATGAATAATAAAACAAAACAAGGCGGGCTTGGCATCGTATCCGTTCTGACGATTATCTTTATTGTACTTAAGCTGTTGGGAGTTATCAAGTGGAGTTGGATATGGGTGCTTTCGCCCTTATGGATTTCCGCTGTGATTGTGCTCGCTGTGTTTTCTGTTATCCTGATTGGCGGTAGGATTAAAAAGGGGAAATGGTAATTTCCTATTTGTCAGTATCAAAAACAGAATATGAACAACGAAGAACATCGTAGCAATACGGTGTTTTTTGTTACCCAAAACCCACAATTCAATACATAACCACAGGTTAGTACAAACACCTTATGTGATTCTTTGAAAGATTTAGAATGGGGATTTTCTCCGATTTTCGCCCCGAAAAGTTACACATAAAGGATTGAAGTATCTTTCCTGTGGTTTTTTATTTTCAGACGGAAAGGCGGATTGATATGCCGAGAATGAGCAAGAAACGGAAACAAGAATGGGCTTTGTTTCTGAATGACCGAAACCGCATTACCTATAACGAACTTTGCAGAAAATGCAGTAATGACTGCAAGCAGAGTTTCCGCTGTATCGTGGTGCTTTGCCCGAAATATTTATCGAAAAGGAGAACAAGAAAAAATGATTGAAAATGAAATGACTGTCAGCGTACCTCTTGAAGTTGTCAAGGCAAGCGAAATTGAGCCGAAAGAAGTGAAATGGCTGTGGTATCCGTATATTCCGTTCGGTAAGGTCACGCTGTTGCAGGGCGATCCAGGCGATGGAAAGAGCAAGTTAATGCTTTCCATTGCCGCCCTGCTCACAAAGGGCGAACCGCTGCCCTTTACCGAAACGGAAGAAAACGAGCCTATGACTATCATCTATCAGACAACGGAAGATGACGCAGATGATACGGTAGTACCTCGATTTAATTCTGCCGGTGGCAACGGAGAGAACCTTATCTTTATCAAGGAAGATGAAAAGTCTTTATCCTTTGGAGATAACCGCATTGCAGAAGCAATCGAAAAGTACCACGCAAAACTTCTAATTCTTGACCCGATGAGTTCCTATATCGGAGAGAATTGCTCAATGAACAATGCCAACGAAACACGAGCCGAGTTTAATCATCTGATAGCAGTTGCAAAGGATACCGGCTGTGCGATTGTGATTATCGCCCATATGAACAAGATGAGGGATACAAATCCCCTTTACCGCACCAACGGTTCGATTGACATTGCGGGTGCTGCAAGAAGTATTCTTGCAATCACACGCACACCGAACAAAGAAGCACCTGCGGAAAGATATTTGGTGCAGGTAAAATCCAATCTTGCTCCGACTGGTTCTGCTATTCTGTTTGAGGTATCGGAGAAAGGTGTGGACTTTATTTCCGAAATGGAAATGACAGCGGAAGAAGCGTTCCAATCCTTCGCCCCGAAAATCGGCAGACCAAACGATAAGGAAGTCAAGGCGAAAGCATTTCTGATTGAAATGCTGAAAGACGGAGAAATGCTTTCTTCGGATTGTGAAGAAAAACTTGAAGCCGCAGGGTTCAGGAAATCGACCATTAAAAAGGCAAAGAAGAACGCAGGAGTTATCTCCCGAAAGAAAGGTTTTTTGTGGTACTGGTCTTTGCCGATGGGCGATATACCGAGAGAATAAATGCAGGCTGTCTGCTGATGGGACAGTCTGTTTTTATGATTGAGGTATCAAAGGAGGTCAAGGGGGAACACCCTTGCCCACGACATCTTTGCAGACGAAGTCTGAAAGTGTCATAGTGGGTTACACACATTCAAAGAATGTTGTGTAATGGCTTCGCCCTGCCGAGAAAGGAGAACGAAATGGCGAAAAGCAACAAGGTGGATATGAGTTGTGCAAGGGTAAAAAAATACACCGCTTCGGATGTGAGCAAGGCAGAAAGGCACAACGAACGCAAGAATGAAAGCTATGAAAATATGAATGTGATTGAGGATCGCATACCCTATAATGTGCATTTCAAAAAGCCTTTTGCACCGACCTATATGGAACAGTTAAAGCAGATGGAAACTGACGGTTTGGTGTCGCTTCGTGGGTTGAGGAAAGACGCAACGCTCTTCAATGAAATTGTGATTGATGTGAACACGATGTACTTCGAGCATAACGGCGGCTACGAATACGCAAAGCAGTTTTATGAAGAAGCGTTCCATTTCATCGAAGAAAAATTCGGTGCTGATAATGTCATATCGGCTGTTATGCACGCTGATGAAATCAATGTAGCGGCAACCGAGGAACTTGGAAAAGAGGTTTACCACTATCATCTTCACGCTATGGTTCTGCCTGTGGTGGAGAAAGAAATCCTATGGAGCAAGCGTTGCAAAGATGAAAAACTGCGAGGAACGGTTAAGGAAGTTGTTCATCAAATCAGCCATTCAAAGAAATGGAAATCGGATATTCCGCTGACCGACGAAAAAGGCGATCCGCTTCTCAGAAAGAATGGAAAACCGATGTTCCGAGCTTCATACAGTATTCTGCAAGATGAATTGTTTAACCATATGACGGAGCAAGGCTTCAAAGGCTTTCAGCGTGGCGAATACGGAAGTACAGCAGAACACCTGACTTCCCTGCAATATCAAATCAAGCAGGACAAGGAACGCTTGGAGAAGTTGCAGAAGCGTATTCAGCGTGAACAGATAAAATATGAGCCTGCCCGTAATGTTTCCAAAACCTATAACGAGATTGACCGTATGGGGCAGAAAACAATCACAGGTAAAATGGCAATCTCCAAAGAGGATTATTCTGAGCTTACTGCCCTTGCCAAAGAGGGCATTACAAGTCGTGCGGAAATCAGCGAATTAGAACAGAGTGCCAACTATTACCGACAGAAATATTTTGACTGTGCAAACGCACTCGAAAGAATGAAAACTAAATACAACGAACTGAAAGAAAAGTGCAGACCTTTTCTTCAAGCGTTGGAGCATTTCCCCGAAGTTGCTAAACTTTTTACCGAAAAAGTGAAGCAACTTTTTTCTTTTAAGGAAGCACAGGAACGAGCCGAAAAAGAAGCGAGGGAAAAAGAACGACAGGAGCGTATCAAGGCTCGAAGAAACAAGCGTGGTATGGAAAGATAACCTTTTCCATTATACTCACGACTTAATGACTTGTTGATATATTGAAAATCTGCGGTTGATGGGCGTTCTAATATGAATGCCCCACAATCAAATCTTATGAAAGAGAGGAACGGACTATATGAAAGAACAGAAACATTCTTATTCGCAACGCATAGGAAAAACAACATTCATCGTAAATGTAAAGCAGTCCGAAAGTGCCAAAAAGCCTTTGAATATGGTGTTTCAGGACATCTGCAAGCACGAGGTTTTGGGCGGCTTCTTTACGGACAAATCGTTTAATTTAGAAAATCCACAAAAAGTATCTTGACAAACTCGACCCCGAGGGAACCGGCTACCGTGCCAGGACCCGATTTGCAAAGTTCTTTAATCTTCCGGAACTGATGAATATGTTCAAGGAAGTGGCGGATATCAAAACATCGGACCAACTGAATCTTCCAGTTCCTGATGCAAAATTTGAAACAGTTGTGGTTCAGCCTTCGGAACATCAGCAGGATATGGTTGCTGAACTTTCGGAACGAGCTGCGGCTGTTCATGCCGGTATCATCGACCCGTCCGAGGATAACATGTTGAAGATAACCACGGATGGAAGAAAGATTGGTCTGGATCAAAGATTGATGAATCCTCTCCTCCCTGATGACCCGAACAGTAAGCTCAATGCCTGTGTTGGAAATATTCTTCGTATCTGGCAGAATGGACAGGCAGAAAAACTGACACAGTTGGTGTTCTGTGATTTTTCGACTCCGAAGAACGATGGAACCTTTAATGTGTATGATGACATCAAGGCAAAGCTTCTTGCTGCTGGTGTTCCTTCTGAGGAGGTTGCTTTTATTCACAACGCAGATACCGAAGCAAAGAAAAAAGAACTCTTTGCTAAGGTGCGTACCGGTCAGGTCCGTGTGCTTCTTGGAAGTACCCAGAAGATGGGAGCCGGAACAAATGTCCAGGATAAACTGGTGGCAGTTCACCATCTGGATGTGGGCTGGCGTCCGTCTGACATGACCCAGAGAAACGGTCGTATCATTCGTCAAGGCAATCAGAATAAGGAGGTGCAGGTCTATCAGTATGTAACAGAAGGAACCTTTGACGCTTATTTGTATCAGACTTTGGAGAATAAGCAGAAATTCATCTCTCAGATTATGACTTCAAAATCCCCGGTTCGCTCCTGTGATGATGTGGATGAGCAGGCACTGTCCTATGCAGAAATCAAGGCTCTGTGTGCGGGTAATCCGATGATTAAGGAAAAGATGGATTTGGATATTGAAGTTGCCCGTCTGAAAGTGCTGAAGGCAGATCATCAGAGTCAGCAGTATCGTATGGAGGATAAGCTTCTGAAATACTTCCCTGCAGAGATTGAAAGACAGACAGGCTATATTCATGGCTTTGAAGCTGATATTAAGACGGTAGAAGTCAATCCTCAGATTGCAGAAGGCTTCTGTGGTATGGATATTCGTGGCAAGCACTATTCAGAAAAGGAAGATGCTGGTGAATGGATCTTGGCAGCTTGTAAAGAAGTGAAAGGCTCTGAACCGGTTCCTCTTGGGGAATATCGTGGCTTTCAAATGGAGCTTTCTTTCGATAGTTTCCGACATGAGTTTGATATGGTACTGAAAGGTGCTATGAGCCACCGTGTAGCTCTTGGAACAGATGCCAGGGGAAATATCACACGTCTGGATAATGCCCTTGCAGGCGTTCCTGACAAGCTGGAAAAGGCAAAGGAACAGCTTAGTAATCTTTATAACCAGCAGGAAGCAACAAAAAGTGAGCTTGGTAAAGCTTTCCCGCAGGAAGCAGAGCTGACAGCAAAAAGTCAGCGTCTGGCAGAATTGGATGCGGCTCTAAATATGGAGGAGTCCACTGATAGCCAAGGCGAGATTGGTGATACAGACCGTCCATCTGTGCTGGCTGATTTGAAGTCGAAGTCAGATCAGATTCCACCGGCAAAACGCTCTGATGTTTACGAGGAGGTGTTGTAGTGGCAAAGCGAGATAGAGATGTTCATTTTCTTGCATCGAAAGAGGAAGTCGAGAGAATCCATCAGAAAATGGATGAGCTTGGTATCCGCAGTATGGGTGCATATCTTAGAAAAATGGCTCTGGATGGCTACTGTATCAATCTGAATTTGCAGGATGTGAAGGAAATGGTTTCTCTTCTTCGCAGATGTAGCAATAACCTGAATCAGTACGCCAAACGAGCCAATGAAACCGGCAGTATTTATCAGGCTGACATCAACGATTTGCAAGAGCGTTTGGAAGAAATCTGGACAGATATGAAAGAGGTTCTTGTCAGGCTGGCATCGATCCAGTAGTTCTCGACAACTTGTCGGGAAGTCGCAGTTTCGGCTGCGACTTTACATAGAAAACGATTTTTTATTTCTTGAATTATTCACATTGATACAATAGAATATTATTAAAGAAATTTGTTTGGAAAGAGATTGATAAATATGAATTTGAGAGTATGGCATGGGGGTGTTTGAAGTGTTATTACCTCAGAATATGACTATAAGGAGGAACAATCGTATGGCAGGCTATATTTGTTCGTACATAATAGCACTTATTGCAGTGGTAGCAGGGGTGTTTTTTATGATTTACCCTTTTTACCACAAAATAGTTTGTAAAATGCCGACAACGGCAACAGTGATTGATATTCAGGAAAGATGGAGCCATGACGATGACGACAGCAGCAGACATCTCGTATATTATCCGGTATTTCAATATTGGGCAAATGGAGAGATGATTACCATAGAGCATAATGTCAGCCCCTCGCCATATCAAGTTGGCGATCAAGTGGAAATGCTCTATAATGCAAATAACCCGCAACAGTATTATATTCCCGATTCGGCAGGAGGAAATTGGGCATTTCTGTTAGGTGGGGCATTGTTTTTTGTAATGGGATTAGGTTTCATTATATTACTAACAAAAACGTGGCTATTACCAATTATTTTGGGAAAGTGATACAAGTGGAAAGCATTTAGGACGGACAGGCGAAGCAACTTGCCTGTCCTTTTCCTTATCTCTCTGTTCGTGTCGCTTGGTGCGGTTCTGTGTCTGCTCTGGCTGCTCGGTGTTCAGCGCAATATCAACGTATTTGCGCATCTTCTGAAGCTCGGCAACCTCGGCGAGGGTAGCTTTCAGTTTGTAGAATTATGTCAGAAAAAGAAAAGGACGTAGAGGCGATAAAAGCCCTTGCGTCCTTTCAATTTTACATAAGGGTTGACATCGTTGTGTTATTGTAAATTGCATTATACAATATAGTTATAAAGAAAGGGGCTGACTCTATGAGGATGATTTTGAAGATATTTGCACTTCCAGTGCTATTGCTTGTAAAAGTAATCTGGCTTCTTGGAAATATGATTACCAATGTTATTTCCTATGCGATAGGATTCGTACTCCTGATTATTGGCGGCTGTGCGATTTATTGCATTGTCAAAGCCATGTGGACCTCACTGGTAATTCTAATTGGAATGGGAATGGCAGTCTATTTATTCCTCTTTCTGCTGGTGTGGTCAGTCGTTAAAGCGGAGAATATAGGAAATGCTCTTGGAGCGTTTATCAGGTCATAAATAGTTGAAAATGAAGTCACCTGCGGGTGGCTTTTTCTTTTGGAAAGGATGGGATGCGAATGGCAGCAACAAGGTTAATTGCCCTTCATGTAAATAAGGGAAAGACGGTGGCTCAGTGTTTGGCTGACCGTACTGATTATTCACAGAATGCAGAGAAAACCAATGACGGAGAATTTATCAGTTCCTACGAGTGTGATCCGAAAACTGCCGACGAAGAATTTCTTCTCTCCAAACGGCAGTATCAGCATATCACAGGCAGAGAACACAGAAATAATATAATTGCATATCAGATTCGGCAATCATTTAAGCCTGGAGAAATTACGCCAGAGGAAGCAAATCGAATTGGATATGAAACGGCAATGCGATGGACAAAGGGGAATCATGCCTTTTTTGTTGCGACTCATATTGATAAAGCTCATATTCATAATCATATCATCTATAATTCTACTTCTTTAGATTGTACTAAGAAATTCAGAAATTTTATTCGTTCAGGGCTTGCAGTACAAAGGTTGAGCGATATAGTCTGTTTAGAGAATGGATTGTCGGTTATTACACCTAAACCCTATAAGGAACGAATCAAGCGTACTGTCTTCCCGAAAAAAAGAACATACCGAGATGAATTGTGTGAAGCGATTGATCTTGTACTGAAAGAAAAACCAAAAACATTTGATGGGTTTATTCAGCTTCTCGCAGAGCGAGGATTCGTGTTTAAGGATGGAAAACAGGCGGCGTTAAAAGGACAGAAACAGAAACGATTTATTCGGTTGAGTTCTCTGGGAGACGGTTACAGTAAAGAAGAACTTCAGGCGGTTATTACTGGTAAGAGTCTTTATAAATCGAAAAGTAATTTTGCCAAAACCTCGGAACAGAAACAATTTCATCTTCTTATTGATATTCAATCCAAAATGGCGGAAGGCAAAACAACAGGCTATGAAAAATGGGCAAAGAAATATAATCGTAAAGAAGCTGCCAGAACAGTTTGCCTCTTAAAAGAAAAAGGAATTGACAGTTATGAGGATTTGACTGTATTAACCGATAAGCTATCTTCCCGTTTTACTGAACTGACGGATTCAATTAAGAATGTTGAAAAAAGAATGGTAGAAATTAAGGCATTGCAAACTCATATAAACAATTATTATAAGACCAGACAGACCTATGTGGAATATAGGAAATCCGGTTATAGTAAAAAGTTTTTCGAGGAGCATCGAGATGAAATATCCATTCATAAAGCGGCAAAGCAGGCATTTGATCAATTGGAGGGGAAAAAGATCCCTTCCCGCCAATCTTTGCACGAAGAATTTAATCAGCTGATTCTTCAGAAAAAACAGGAGTATGCTGAATATCGTCAGGTAAAAAAAGAGATGCAGGAATACTTGATTGCCAAGCAAACCGTAGAAACCATTTTAAATATAGACAGGAAAAAAGAAAAGGAAAAAGAAATGATTCGTTGAAAATTACCATGGCTGCTACACTCAATGTTTGTGTGGCAGTCATGGCAATTTTATTTATGCTATTGCAAAGATTTACTCCAATCATCCAGTTCTTTTAAGCTGACATTGCTCTTGAACACATTTCCTTCAAGGAGCTTTGCACCGGAACAGCTGGGAGTTAGTTTTTTGTTTGTGTCCCCTATTCCGCTGCCGCCAGATGTAGCAAATGGGATAATTGTTTTTCCTGTCATATCATAGCTTTCAAGAAATGTATTGATGATGGTAGGGGCTACATACCACCAGATCGGGAAACCAACAAAGATAGTATCGTACTCATGCATATTGTCTCGCTTGCTTGCAATGGCTGGACGGGAAGAATCATCTTTCATTTCAATACTGCTTCTCGAATTTTTGTTGTGCCAATCAAGATCAGCTGTAGTATAAGGAATTTCTGGCTGAATTTCAAAAATATCAGCGCCGACAGCATCAGCAAGTAATTCTGCAACTTTGGTTGTTGTGCCAGTTGCAGAGAAATATGCAACTAATTTTCTGCTCATAGTAAAGTCCTCCTGTATGTTTATCGCATATAGCGTATTTTTTCTTAGAAATAGTATAGCTCTTTTATGGTAAAAAGAAAAGAAACAATACCGGCACTTATGCAAGTATTGTTTCCTACTTATCTTCATCAGGAACGTATTCCATGATGTCTTCAATTCTGCAATCGAGAATTTTACAGAGATTGTTTAGCACGAGCGTTTTTACAATCATATTTTTTCTGAGCCTGTGAAGCTGTGCTTTATCAATTCCGTAATCTTTGATCAGTTTATACTGACTAATATCTTTTTCTTTCAGAGTTTCCCACAATCTATCATATTTTATCATTCTCGCAACCACCTCTCCTTGTATTTTAAGGTGCATTGCTTTACAATAATATGGTGCGTGTATGCCTCCTATTTTATTCGGAGAATTACAGAAAATTTATTGGGGGGAAACGAGTATGAAAAAGAAAATGATGAGAGTTGCCTTACTGTTCTGCATAATAATTGGCATTGGTGGGTGCAGGGGAAAATTAGAGGAAACACAGGGATTACCAGAAATGAATGAGCCTACTTCTTCAGTGGAAGAAATTGCTGAAATGAAAAATATCTCTCATATCGAATCAGACGATTGTTTTATATGTGGTCAGAAGGAAAACAGTCTGATTCCTTATTATGCAAAAAGGGATTCCATAGGAATTATTCATTGGAATAGCCAGTCGGTAAGTGACACCAGAGTTAGAGAATACGATGATGACGGGAACGAAATATTTGAAAACAAGGGCATGAGCATGACAATCAATTCTTTTGGGGAGAGTTATGGAAGTGTCCATATTCAGGAAATGGCAGAAAGAGGAATTTCTGAGGTATCAGCATATTTTAGTGATGATGACACAATAGATTTTGAAAAAGCGTCCGATGTGCTATGTCAGAAATGTCTGGATCAGGTTACAGAATTTTATTGTGAGCAGGATGAACATGGGGATGAAAGTTATATCGGAACTACTGGTTTCTCCTTGATTGATTTTAAAGCAAGAGAGCTTTATACCCTCTCTGATCCGTATCGTGGGTACATGATTCGTGATTATTATATCCAGTTTGATATTAGAGAGAATGGGCATGACAGATACATTGACCTGACAATTTTTTATGCACCAGTGCGGGAAGGAAAATAAAAATTCTCCAAGTGCGTGCTTTAGTAAACGTTCAGAATGAACGAGCAGCCAGTATCGAAGATACTGTTCAAAGGGGATTGGGGACGCTGCCCCAACAAGCAGTTTGAGAAAAAAGCCAGTAAGGGCATTTTGCGAAAACGAGTAAACCTGTACAGGTTTGCCCTGCTTGCCGCTTTGTGGGAGTACGAGATACCGTTTGTGAGGTATCTCGTACTCCCACAAAGCATAAATTGAAAATATTTCATAAGATTCTATTCAAATTCTTTTTTGATATTTTAACCTCTTTTTTTCCTGATACATTAACTGATCAGCACGCTTCATAATATCAGAAATTTGATGATCAGTTTCTATCGTCGCTGTGTATCCAAACGCAATTTCAATTTTTAATATATCTGATTTTGAATTATATTCATTTTCCATATCGCACATCTTCTGTTTGGTTTTTTGAATATCAAAATTAGAAATGTGATGTACAACGACTACAAACTCATCCCCTCCAATTCTGTAGCACTCCCCTTTGTTATCAAATGCTTTCATTATGATATCTGCTGCGTCGATAATATATTGATCGCCGAGTTCATGTCCATAATTGTCATTATAAAATTTTAAATTATTTAAATCACACAAGGCAATTCCTATATCTGCAATCTCTCTCCCCTGCTTGATTTCCCACTGTTCAAATGCATTTCGATTATACATTCCAGTCAGGATATCTGTTGTTGCAAGTTTTTTATATACAGCATTTCTTTGTCCTTCTCGTAACTGTTTAGCAAGATCGATTAATATATCTATTGCGATACATAGTACAAAGATAAGGACAATCAAGCCGCCTCTTTTATAGGAAGTTAGTGCATTAGAATAGAATCCTGTGTAGTCAGTAAATACAGACAGAATTAATAATATAAACGGAATTATAGTGAGTTTAATTTTTAATGTTAACCCTAATTTTTGTATGTGCAAAACCATTCCATAAAGTGCGACAAATAGTGCAATTACCAGTAAGATATGTGTAAAAAATGAGCTTTGTTTAAATTCTATAATATTAAATGTGTGAAGAATTATACATCCAACCATATTTGCTATTGAGAGAAAATAATATACATTCATCTTCCAGACTTTGCAGTTAATCTGCCAATAGTGAATAGAAAATGAAAAAAATAATGCAGGAATTTGCAAAAATAAAATATAGCCTATATAATAAAGTGCAGTATGGTTTGTAAATAGGAGACAAACAAAATCACTTCCACGAATGAGCCATAGTCCGGCTGTTATTAAAAGCCAAGAAAAAGATAAGGCGGTTTTATCATTTTCAATGTACTTTCGGATTACAACCCAACAGAGAAAAAGAGCAAGTCCACATATAAAAGTTAAAAAATAAACAATTACATGTGGTAACGCATGGATTAGTTGTTCTGTTAATATAAACCTTTGATCTCCTAATCTAAAACTGATTCTATCACTATTTGATGCCATGTATTTATTGTGTGTTAAAACTGTTACTGTATTTTTTCCTGTCGGCAATTTTATAAAGTGAGATATTTTCCCTGATGTTTCTTCTATGGTTGAAGCTTTGTTTCCTGTATCATATATTAAGGTGTTATTACTGAATACTTGGACAGTCTTCAGATCCGTTATAAAATGTAGGCTTAATTGTTCACCTGAAGAAAAGTTGAAATGAAATACATATTTTGTTGTAGTCAAGTCTATTTTTTCTGTTATATCAGGTACTACAATATTTGTATGTGTGCAATTATCTGAATTTGCTATGTTGTTAAGTTTAAAAACTTACTAAATTTCTGATTATCTTTTCATAAGTTGGTAAATGC
>ENA-ORTY01002904-ORTY01002904.1-human-gut-metagenome-genome-assembly--contig:-NODE-2904-length-15581-cov-10.371570_pt1 | contig 15581 bp, 9 predicted proteins | sample MGYA00241917_ERZ509198 | MGnify/ENA primary metagenome ERZ509198 (study PRJEB26280, sample SAMEA2338857) | human gut metagenome | biome: human gut; feature: human-associated habitat; material: faeces...
TAACTATCCAATTCTCCTATTTGCTTTTGTTTCTTCTTTTTCTCAGCCAATATTCTTTTAACCTCTACTTTTGAAGAATCCAAAAGTCCCTCAACTAAATTATTTGCCTGGAATAATGCCTGGTCTGACAAACTATAAACAGGAGCATCTTGTGTGTCTTGTTGTCGATTTTTTACATATTCAATGAAATCAAAACTAGCTTTTGTATCCCCCTGATATTCATTAACAAATTCATCTAGAATATCGTCTAACTGCAATACAGCCTCGCGCATGATAGTATCATTATGTTCATCTGTAGCTTGCAGTTTTATACTCTTTAATAAGTCAGATACTAAGACCAGAGGTAACTCACTACTTGCAATTTCTCGCAAAAGGTTTTCTTCAGACTGTAACTCCGATTTTAATGCTGCTCTTCTCTGCATGGTTTCCTGCTTCTTTTCTACAGCATCTCCACCTTTTGCGTTGTACAACTGATGCAATGACTCAAGCTTATCGTTATCCTCGACTAAAATCTGGGCAAGCTTTTCTAATTCAACATCGATCTCTTCCAATTCAGCAACTGCTTGGTCCTTTTGATCGCGAAGTTTCTGAACCATCTCGGAAGATTTATCATTTATATCTTCCTTACTAATTTTCTTTATATTTCGTAGAATATCATTTTCCAAGACGTCCAACACAGTTATACCAAGCATAGATCTAATTGCATTTTTCAATTGATTATTAGAACTATCTACTGCCATTTCTGCAATCTTTTCTCCATCAAAGAAGAAGAAACTTGATAATGCACTTGGTAGAATATTCTCAACGAACATAGGCCAGTTTTGTGTTAAGAATTCATTTGCAACACCATCTTTATATACATAAATGCTTTCATTTGTCTTCTTATCAATACTATTCCAAGCTCTTTTTACTATATAGTTTTCTTTTGAGCCATTATTTATTTCAAACTCTAATTCGACAATACACTTTTTATCTTCTGCGTTCTTATTAACAAAAGACTTAAGATACTGCGCATAAGATCTTTTTTTACTCTCTGAATATGCAACAGAGTTTGAACCATATAAAGCAAGAAGAACCGCTTCCAAAAAAGTAGTCTTTCCTCGACCATTCATTCCACCAACTAAAACTATTGGTTTATTGTTGGTAAACAAAAATTCATTATCACCTGCATAAACTCCAAAGTTATGCAATCGCAATCTCTTAATAATCATCGATTATTCATCCTCGTTATCTTCAAATTCTGTTTCAAGCGGTTGATAATCCAAAAACTTCTCGTTATATTTACCGCCATTTTCTTTTTTTCGTACCATCATATTGGAATAGTACTCTGTTGCATCAGTTTCGTCCTTATAAAATGTTTTAGCCAAAGTCTTATTAATATCATCCAGAATATTTTTTCTTTGATTCACGTCAGACGCTTTATTTTCTACATCAATCAGCGTGTACATCATTTCAAAAGCTAATTCCTCATCTGGATACATTTCACTACAAACCTTCTTAAGAATATCCCATTCTTCTGCCTGAAAATTCTCATTGTGAAGCCAAGTAGGATCTACGAAAGCTTTTCCTAAAACTCTTTCATAAATTCTAGGCAATACATCATCAAACTCATGTTTATCATTTACCCAAATTCTTCTAATAGCCTGCAATTCTTCTAACCGAATCAATTCAAGACTTCTAAACTCTTTGGGTCCATTCTCGTTTATATCTTTTTGAATAGAAAGAAGTCTCTCTAACCACTGTTCTCTTACTTCTTTCTTATATGGTCCATGAAATAGCTTCCCATAGTTTCCTTGAAGATTTCCCTTCATTCGTCTGAAACTTCTTCTTTCTCTATCGCCCTCTTCATTACCAAATTCATTTCTGAATTCTAGAAGTGAACTCATCCATTCCTTCTCTTGATCATTAGCAATCATAGCCTCCATAGACTTATCTTTTTCAACCATAGTACAAACCCAACATCCAAATCGACTTTTTCCACAGCTAGGAAGATCCTTATCAACCATCATTGGACATTCATTATCCTCTGTAGCACTCATATACAAAGTTTGTAATTCATGATTTGATAATCCCCATGGATTTTTATATTGCATAAGGAAAATCCAAACATCATCATCTTTCCAATTCTCCAAAGGTGAAAAAACAAGTTCATTTGCCAAAGTAGGATTAGGACTTAGCAATTCTCTAACCCTTAATTTTTCATATTTAGCCATAGTTCTCGCACGATTTGTACTCTCCGCTTTTCTCGTTCCAATAACTAAAATGATCTCACCATGTTCCACAATTTTATTTTTTATAAAATTATTAACAGGTTGTATCTTTAATCGATCAGTACACCATCTTAATTTTTTTCTTGGAAATGGATATCCTCTTCCTATTAAATTCACCCAAAAAGTATTGTTAGTTTCGGGCGTTAATCTATGTGTAATAAAAGGTAAATTCTGATCATTAGCCGAGTTTTGCATTATTTCTAAAGAATGTTCTACCCATTTAGAAATAATAGGAGATTCAACAAGTGTATCCGTATTTATTATATGAACTGGTTTTTTTAATCTTTCCGGATTCATTTCTTTTAAAGACATCCATACTAATTGCAATGTTGCTGTACTATCTTTACCGCCGGAATATCCTATAACCCACGGAATATCATCAGCTAAATACAATGCTCTTATGGTGTCCTTAAGATTTTCTATTTCTTCTTTTGATATTCTTGCATCATATATTTTTTCATCTTTCATATTCGTCCTCTATTCTCATTGAATTCTTTTTCAATGCTTTTTTCTTTTTCGGATAAACGCCTTTATCCTTAAGTGTACTGACTTTCACAAGCAAATACTAACTATTAATCTTAAATCTATTACTATGAAAAACACATTATATTAACATTTGAATCGCGTAGATTGTTCAACAAAATGAGATTAAAAGAGTGTTAAATATATAGCAAAGGGAGGTCCAATTGTTTTTTAATGCAAGAAAAACGATTAAGTCTGATAAAAGTAAAAGAAACGGAAATACAAAAGATGTATCGTGATTTCACATAATCGTGACATAAGTAAAATACAATATAAATTATACAAAAACACACTACAAAAGAGAAAGGATGCCACCAAGGCACCCTTTCTCATCGCTCATTTGTAACTATAGAGAGTTAGACTCTCCTTAAAAACGCTGTAAAATTAATAAAATAATTTTAGACGCAAAATTAGTTTTGTAGAAAAATTCAAAAGGTTTTCAAAGTTTATCAGTATTGATCTGCCATAATGAACTGGTACGATAATTTATATTGGTTTTAAATGATATTCCTTGTAAATGAATTACTAACCACGGATATCTTATATTCCATTATTCATATTTCAATGACCGAGCGGGTTTACTATAAACAACCTTTATGGTTTGTCCTGCTACAGTCAGAAAAGAAATCAACAACATCAAGACCACAGGAAGCAGAAAGAACCACACTTTCAATTCTGTTCGGAACGGATAATGAGCCAACCATGCATTCATGCTGCCCCATGCCACAGGCAACGCAATCAGAATAGCGATAATAATAGGAATAAAGAAACCTTTACCCAACTGATAAAACAGATTCCAACGAGATGCCCCCAATACTTTCCGGATACCCATCTCCTTGGTACGGACGGCACAAGAGAACATAACCAACACCCATAAACCTAAGCAGGAGATAAAAATAGCCAATCCGGTAAAACCTCCCATCAATACGCCGAAAGCCTCATCCTGACGGTACTGCCGGTCATAGAACTGGTCGAGGAAGAAATAATCAAAACTGGAATCCGCAAAATAATTATTCCATATTTCTCCTATCTGTGATACTAATTCCGAAGGATCACCCGGTTTCATCACAACCGAAATATAACGCTGAGGAATCCAGTCAATCTTATCTTTATGGAAAAGCATTACCCCTGTATAACCTTTATTCAACGCTTGCTGATGATAATCCTTCACTACCCCGATTACCTGCATGGGCTCTCCTAGCGTTTCAACAGCTATTTCCTCACCAATGGCATCATCATTATCCACATATCCTAACATACGGGCAGCCGTTTCGTTGATAACCAATTTATTCACATCGTCCCCATATTCCTCGGAAAAACCCCGTCCGGCTACCACCTCCAGTCCGTATGCATCTATATAATCAGGGTCACAACTCAGCATCTCGTACAACCGGTTTTGCTTCAACGCATCATGTGCCCGATGATTGGACAGGAACATGGCCACCTCTTCACCCGGTACCGCCCCGGAACAAGTTACTTTCGACGCCAATGGCAATTTCTTGATAGCTCTCCGCATAGACTCCATCTTTGTTTTCATACCCTCAGTAGGCCCGGGAAACTTGATTACCAAAATCTGGTCAGTCTTTACTCCCAAAGACTGCCGACGCATATAGCTGAGTTGTGCAAACACAATTAATGTACTACAAAGCAATATCATGGATGCCGTATATTGTACTATGACCAATATTTTACGTGTATTTTCTCCGGAACGGCTATTTTGGAATTTACCTTTCAGTAAAACAATCGGCTTCTTACGCAACAATGCGCGGGCAGGATAGTAACCGGAAATATAAATACCGACTATAAAAAGCAATAGAACCCCGCCCCCCCAATATTCCGTAAACCATACAGAGAAAGTAATAGTACGTCCTACCAACTGATTGAAGGAAGGAAGTAATAGTTCGATCAATCCTAACGCAATGATAAAAGCGATCAAATTCATTACAAATGCTTCAAATAGAAACTGACCAACAAGCTGTTTCGGGAAAGCTCCCACTACCCTGCGCACTCCTACCTCTTTGGCACGCTCCATAGAACGGGCAACTGTCAGATTTATATAATTGATCCAAGCAATAATCAAAATAGCAATAGCTCCGAAAATCAACGCGATGATGGCCGAATGGTTTCCTTTCAACTCGGCCTCATAACCTAATTGAGGATTGAGATGAATCTTCTCCAATGGCTCCAACCGCACCCCCCAAGTCTTGTTTTTCAATGCCTCTTCAGTTTTATACTTCTCGGCCAATTGAGGAAAAGCACGTTCTATCTCTTCTTTGCGCTCGGGCGAATCCAGCAATACATATGTATAGGCTTCATGTTTGTACCAATACTCCTGTACCCATTTAGGTAAGGTGGCATATGATAAAAGAAAATTATAATGTATATGCGAATTAGAAGGCATTTCTTTCATGACTCCAGTTACCTCACAAGACACCTTCCCCATATTGCTGTTAAAAATAAGTATCTTCCCGACAGGGTCTTCATCTCTGAAATATTTGCGGGCAATCCGTTCCGTAATCACTACCTGACATGGCATGGAAAGACAAGAAGCGCGGTCACCTTTCAACAATTCAAAATCAAACAAACGGAAAAAGCCAGGATCAGCGTATGCTATCCCATTCTCGCGCAGACATAATTCGCCATATTTTACCAATTGCTCCGGTTGGATAATACATCCTACACGAGTATAATCCTCAATTCCCGCCAGATTTTCCTGCATGGCCGAACCATATCCGAATGAACTGGTCGCCCAATCATCCGTCAGAACTTCCCCCTCATGAAAAGTACTTTGCACACGATAAATCCGTTCACTCTTACTATGCATTTTGTCAAAACTAAATTCAAAAGCAACGTAAGTAAATATCAATAAAGCTGATGCCATGCCTACAGCCAAGCCAAAGATATTGATGAAGCTGAAACCTTTCCTCTTCATCAGATTACGCCAAACGCTATTCCAATAATTTTGTATAATCATAAAATTTCAATTTTGCTGTCAGATTCCATAGGGCGGTTACGATTCTCGGCAATAATTTTACCATCCAGCAAACGGATTATACGATGTGCATAAGCAGCATCACGCTGTGAATGGGTAACAATGATGATGGTGGTCCCCTGTTTGTTCAGTGTACTAAGCAGTTCCATAACCTCCACCCCATTGGTAGAGTCCAAATTACCTGTCGGCTCATCCGCCAGCAAAAGCCTGGCATTGGTAACTACGGCACGGGCTATGGCCACACGTTGCTGCTGTCCACCTGATAACTGTTGTGGCAGATGATTGGCGCGATGCAGCATATTCACTTTTTCAAGCACTTCTTTTACCCGCCTGTTACGTTCTGTCGGCTTTATATTAAGATACACCAATGGGAGTTCAACATTCTCATATACAGTCAGTTCATCAATCAAATTAAAGCTTTGGAAGATGAAACCGATATTTCCTTTTCGGAGAGCGGTCAGCTGGTTTTCATTCATTTTATCCACTCGCTTTCCTTCAAAGAGATAGGAGCCCGAAGTAGGGGTATCTAATGTTCCAAGTATATTCAACAAGGTAGATTTTCCACAACCGGACGGCCCCATGATAGCGACAAATTCTCCCTTTTCAATTTCGAAAGTTACTTCATTCAATGCTTTGGTCTGCACTTCCTCGGTGCTGAACAACATAGAGAGGTTTTCTACTTTAATCATTCTTACGTGTTTTTTATTCGTTTAAAATCAGTTTCTCATTATCTCCAAACAGCTCGTAACCGGAAATAATAACTTTCTCACCGGAAGCCAGCCCGTCAGTCACTTCATAAAACTGAGGATTCTGCCTGCCAATCTTGATAGGACGTCTGACGGCAAATTTACCACTTTCATCCACAACATATATCCATCGTCCTCCGGTAATTTGAAAAAAACCTCCCCGAGGAATCAGAACAGCTTTGACAGGATCCCCCAACTGAAGATTGATATGATAAGTTTGTCCCGCCCGAATGTTTTCGGGACGCCCTGTCGTGAAACGGAAATCTGTACGAAACTGCCCGTCTTTCACTTCAGGATACACTTTGGTTACTTCCAACTTATAATTTTCTCCATCACGGGTAAAGTCAGCGGGAAGCTCTTGGACGACACGCTCCACATAATGCTCGTCAATTAATGCCTGTACCTTCAGATCAGCAGTAATAATCTGACCGATATGTTCCCCGGCAGAAATGGATTGCCCGATTTGTGCTTCAAGATTACCCACTTGCCCGTCTATAGGAGCTTTCACTTTCAGGTTTTCAAGACGTTCTCGTACCAATGCCAAACTTCGTTTCATATTCATTATATTCTCGTCCAAACTGCTTATCTGAGTCAAACGAAACAAACTATCTTGACGGATCCGCTCATCCAATACCGACAATTGTTCTTTTACCGCTTCATATTCCTCCGTAGCTTGGAGATAGTCCTCCCTCGCTATCAATTGCCCCTCCATCAGCCGCTTGTATTGTCCGTAACGACGTTTCTTTATAATGAATTCTTTCTGAATACCGATACGATCCTGCTTCAGACTCAACCGTTCCTGCTCCATACTTATACGAGTATTACGCAACTCGTTTTCCTGATAGGCCAGATCTGCTTCACTTTGCATGATACCGATATTCAGCAGAGGATTACTCAGGCGCAGAATCACATCCCCTTTCTTTACCATCGCTCCCTCTTCATGAAGGCGTTCCTCCACTCTTCCGCCTTCTATAGCATCGAGGTAAATCATGCGGCTGGGAAGTACTTGTCCAATTACACGGACATAATCATTAAACTCATTTTCTGTAACTGTAGCGATAGTGATACGGCTCTTGTCAATGGTCATGGAGGAACCGGTATCACGAAAAATAAAATAAAAAACGAATACCAATATGAATAATACTCCCGCACCTCCATAAATCCGCCTGGGAGTGAAACGCTTTTTACGTTCAATTAGTGTGTCCATATTTTTTAATGGTTAATAAAACTTCCTGTCCGATAATACATAGTTAGTCGCGATGTCAGTTCGTACTGCAAACGCACTCTTATTTTTTCCGCTTTAGCGACAAGCAGGCGATTTCGTGCTTCCATCAACTGAAACACGGAAACAAGCCCTTCCTCCCACTTCCGTTCCGTTTCTTTCAGCACTTGCGTTTCTGCTTTTACCTGCAGGGAAGCCTGTCGATGCTCTTCCCATCCCGAATGTAATGAAAGTACAATTCGTTCCGTTTCATTACGTAAATGTAACTTCTCTTCCTCTATGCTGTTCCGCACCCGTTGCAAGTTTAATTTCTTCTTCCTTATTCCGGCATTCCGATCTAATCCGCTAAGAATAGGGAATGAAATACCTACTCCTATATATTTATTCCAATGGTCACGCAATTGATGTAACGAGAACAAGGAATTATAAAAATCAGATCCCCATGAGAAACGGGCGAAGATAGTCGGGCTGAACTGTCCAAGGGTCACAGCATACTCCTTACGGGCAGCGCGTTCCCACATTTCCATCCGTTTATAATCCGGCAGTACGTGTACGGACCGTAAATAGACTTCTTCTACCTCTACTTGAGGCATTAACAAGAGCGTATCCTCACTGACTGATAAAGAAACAGACAAAATATCGCCCTCTTTCATACCCAGTATTTCCTTTAAATAAAGAAAGGACATCTGACGATTTTTTTCATACATACGCTCTCTGAACACATCTCCTTGATGACGCGCTTTTACTTCCTGCAAGTCCGAAAGCGATTTCAACCCCAGTTCTACAAAAGCTTCCGTCTGTTTCAGATAACGTTCTCCCAAACGAAGCTGTTCAGCTGCCAGTTCTGAAAGCTTTTTATCCAATACCGCTTTATAATAAGCCTCAGCTACCCGATAAGCCAAATCATTTTTCTTTGCCAGATGATCCCACTCCTTCTCTTTTTTAGTCCAATGCGTATATCGCAAACGATTGATCCGGGCAAATCCTTCGAATAAAGAAAGAGTTATATCCATTCCTATAGTTCCTTGATTATATGAATCGGCTGTATATCCATTAGTATCCGGATCGACAGAACGTCCGATATGCCTGCCCACTTCCGCCTGTACTGAAACATAAGGAAGAAATTTACCCATAGCAGCCACATAGTCTGTTCGTGCTTCCTTTACGTCTATTTGGACATTCTTGAAACCAGGATTATGTTTCCAAGCATAACGTATGCAATCGTCCAGTGTACTTTGCCCACATACAGGCAAAGACAGACCGGACAACAAACACACAATTATCAAGTTATTTCTCATTGCATTTTAATTTAAACACAGAATAGGAAGCAAACGATATGCCAAGAAGATCAGAACATTAATAATCAACCAGTTACAAAATAAAATATAAATTAGCTGTCCAAATTTTAGACGGTATAACGTCCAAATTATAAACACTATAAAACCAGAACGAACCAAGGAAGATATTGGAACGCTGACAACACGGACTGAAGACACATTCCAATGTCAAGTCACCGTTATGATAAATAAAAGCATTACAGAAAATAATAAAAAACGTCCAATAATTGGACGCCTCATTTGCAGAAACAATCAAAAGCAGATACCTTTAGCCTCTGAAAGCAAAAATGAGATGGAAAAAGGAACGATTTTAATAGTAGATGATAATAAAGGAGTATTGGCCTCACTGGAATTATTACTGGAAACGGAGTTCAGCGAAATAAAGACAGCCCATCATCCGAATCAAATCATATCTATCATAAATACCTCTCCGATAGATGTGATTATTCTTGATATGAATTTCTCGGCAGGAATCAATAACGGCAACGAAGGGTTATATTGGCTGAAACGAATCCGTGAGATAGCTCCTGCACTACCCGTAGTCATGCTTACAGCATACGGGGATGTAGAACTGGCAGTAAAGGCTTTAAAGAATGATGCAACTGATTTTTTGTTGAAACCTTGGGATAACCGGACCTTAGTGCGCAAAATAAAAGATGCTTTTGGAAGCGGTAAGAAAAGGAAAAACAGAATCCCCGATAGAAACAAATCACCGATGATTGTGGGAACATCCCCTGCCATGCAGCAGTTAATGAAGATAGTAGTGAAAGTGGCACGCACAGATGCCAATATATTGATTACCGGAGAAAACGGAACAGGAAAAGAAATGCTGGCACAGGAAATACACCGGCTTTCCACACGAAAGGAACATTCTATGGTAACGGTAGATATGGGAGCAATCAGTGAATCTTTATTCGAAAGTGAACTGTTCGGGCATGAGCGCGGTTCTTTTACCGATGCCTACGAGAGCCGGCCGGGAAAGTTTGAAGCGGCATCCGGCAGTTCCCTGTTTATGGATGAAATAGGAAATCTCCCTTTAGCCATGCAGGCAAAGTTGCTCACCGTATTACAAAACCGAAAAATTACACGCATCGGCAGTAATAAAGTAATCCCAGTGGATATCCGGCTGCTTTCAGCTACCAACAAGAATATTCAGGGTATGGTGGATTCCGGGACTTTCCGTGAGGATTTATTGTACAGACTGAATACTATTCATCTGGAAATCCCGCCTTTACGCGAACGGAGGGAAGATATACATTTGTTCATTGATTATTTTATGCAGCGCTATGCTGCTAAATACGAAAAAAAAGAAATCTTCCTGCATGAACATGCTTTAGAGAAATTATGTTCTTATCATTGGCCGGGAAATATCCGGGAATTGCAACATACCATCGAGAAAGCAGTTATTTTATGTGAAGGAGATGTAATCCGTTCCAAAGACATTTTCGTAAAACAAACCTGGAGTCCACAATTCTCCACTACCGTTCCTAATCTGGAAGAAGTAGAACGCCAGGCCATAGAAACAGCCATCCGTCAAAACGATGGAAATCTGACAGCAACAGCCGAACAGTTAGGCATCAGCCGCCAGACACTTTACAACAAAATAAAACGCTTTAAGCTCTGATGATCATGGTATTCAGCAAACATCTATATATGGTTATCCTAAGCTACATCTTATTAATAATTGCTGTAGCCGGAGCTGGTATCGCACTTATTATTACACATACCGCCCTTATTCTAGGCTGTCTTTTCTTGATTATTTCACTTTTTTTTATCAGAGCTTTGGTAAAACAATTGAATAAATTCAATGCCAAAATAAGAATATTCTTGGATGCGATGGAAGATAAAGAGAGCATGATACTGTTCAACGAGCAATCGGCAGATAAAGAAATGAATGCACTTAGCCATTCACTAAACCGAATCAATGAATTGCTTGCCACAACGAAATCGCAAAGCCGGGTACAAGAGAACTTTTATCACTCTTTACTGGAAGAAGTACCAAATGGAGTGCTAGCGTGGAACTCCGAAAAAAGAGTTCTGTTTGTAAATGGTGCAGCCTTACGTTTGCTGGGAGTTGAGTCAATCATATTCCTCCGCCAATTGGAAGAGCAATATCCGATCTTGAAAGATTTCATAACCCATGGAAATGTGGAAAATTCCTTTCTTTTACAATCTAACTCAAAAAAACAACTGTCACTATCCATGAACCGGATGAAACTAAATTCAGAAACGATTACCCTGTTGGCTATCAAAGATATCAGTAATGAACTGAATGAGAAAGAAAGTGAGTCATGGAACAAACTTACCCGGGTGCTTACTCATGAAATTATGAATACCATTGCTCCTATTGTTTCTCTGTCTCAAACACTTTCATTGCGCCCCGGTACGGACGAGAAAGTAATACGAGGACTTGGAGTGATTCGTGAACAAAGCGAAAGACTGATGGAATTCACAGAATCATATCGACGCTTATCGTATATGCCGGAACCGAAAAAGAAGCGATTCTCACTGACCAATTCATTGCACAATCTAGGTCTGTTACTACAATCTGATTTTGAAAATGCTCATATCCATTTCATTCTGCGTAGCACCCCCTCTGATATATATATTGAGGGCGATGAGAAGCAACTCTCTCAAGTTTTTTTAAATCTGCTGAAAAACAGTATGCAATCATTGGAAGGAAAAACAGACGGACAAATAGAAGTAACACTGGAAGTAACAAACAAACTTTATATAAGACTACTTGACAATGGACGGGGAATCCCTATGGAATTGCAAGAAAAAATATTCGTTCCTTTCTTTACCACAAAAACAGAAGGAACTGGTATCGGGCTTAGTCTGTGCCGGCAGATTATAAAAAGACATGGGGGCAATTTCTATTTACAGGAAAGCAGACAAGGAAAAACTATATTTGTTATAGAATGGCCCGTAGCTTCTTTTATTTTGAAATAACAAAGTTCATTACAGGATCACTCTGATTAACACAGGTTATTCTTAAAAGTAAGGCGGAAATATAAAATAATAACCACTTATCTATAAACCAGCGTTAACCTGAGTAATCCGTAATGAAACATTTTTTTATTTCTTTATCTTCAGTTCATAAAGGTCATGCCTGCGGTCACGCAAATTGCGCACACTGCCATACGTATGCAATTCATTCAACAGATTCAGATCAACATCCGAAACTAAAATCATTTCGGTATTCGGAGTCGCCTCGGCCCGTTTGCCATCAGTTGGGAAAGCGAAATCACACGGAGTAAACACTCCAGACTGTGCATACTGAATATCCATATTGTGCACACGCGGCAAATTTCCCACACTACCGGCTATAACGACAAAACATTCATTCTCGATTGCCCGTGCCTGAGCACAAACACGTACACGGGAATAGCCGTTCTGAGTATCGGTGAGGAATGGAACAAACAGAATCTGCATTCCCTGATCGGCCATGATACGAGAAAGCTCGGGAAATTCCACATCATAACAAATCAAGATACCAATTTTAGCACAATCCGTATCAAAAGTCTGCACCATCTTACCGCCCGAGAGGCCCCAACTCTTTATCTCATCGGGAGTGACATGTACCTTTTCATACATTTCGTATGAGCCGTCACGCCGTACTAAAAAACCAACATTATAAAGCCCTCCGTCCTCTTTTACGTATGGCATACTACCCGTAATGATATTAATATTATAACTGATAGCCAAATTGATAAAACGGTCGCGAACCTCTTCGGTATATTGTGCCAAACCACGAATGCTCTGGGCTTCTCCCAAATGATTGAACTTGGCCATCAACGGCGCATTGAAATATTCTGGAAAAAGAACAAAATCACTCTTATAATCAGAAACGGCATCTACGAAAAACTCAACCTGCTCAAATACATCATCCAATGTTTTATAAGGGCGCATCTGCCATTGCACTAACCCTACACGTACAGTGGTTTTCTTATCCACATAATCCTGCGTAGGCTCCTGATAATAAATATTATCCCATTGCAACAAAGTGGCACAATGCTTGGATTCTTCGTCATTGGGAAGATAATTCTTCATGACACGACGCACATGAAAATCATTGGAAAGCTGAAATGTCAATACCGGATCATAAATCTCACGGGAACGCACCTTATCCAAATATTCCTTAGGACGCATCGTATCCGCATACTTATAATAATTAGGAATACGACCACCGAACATGATCGCTTTCAGATTCAGTTTCTCGCATAATTCTTTCCGGTACTCATACATACGGCGTGCCAAACGCAAACCGCGATAATCCGGATGGATAAACACCTCGATACCATACAAAATATTCCCTTCCGGATTATGCGTACAGAAAGTTTCATTACCAGTTACTTTGGCATAGGTATGATCTCCCTTTACCATATCATAGTCTACAATAATAGAAAGAGCACATCCCACTATCTTATCGTCTACCACCGTTACTACTTGCCCTTCCGGAAAAATCCGGATAAGCGTTTCTATTTGCTCGTGTGTCCAAAACACATCCTTATCCGCATACACCCGCTTGAATGATTGTGATAATTGGATGTAATCTTCGATCTGTAAATTCCGGACCTCTACTTTATTAATTTTATGCATCGGTTCCATAATGATTCTCTTATTTATATTTTAAAACAGCGGTGCAAAGGTAGGACAAATTATAAAACGATGTTCTCCCAAACAGAAAAAGATAAAGAGAATATCACTCAGTATGAAAGAAAATATCTATGAACTTTTCATAGGATTTTCAGAAAACTTTTTGTTATCTTTGGAAAGTTAACCAAATAACAAACAAAAAACAACCAATTTTGCTATGAATAAAGAATTAATAATGAACCCCAACCAATTGGTGGCATTTCTAGAAAAACCTTGTGCAGAGTTTACCAAAGAAGACATAAAACGATACATTCAACAGAATGGCATCCGTATGGTCAACTTTATGTATCCCGCCGGAGACGGACGACTGAAGACATTGAATTTCGTTATCAACAACCAAGCATATCTAGATGCTATCTTGACTTGTGGAGAACGTGTGGACGGTTCCAGCCTGTTTCCATTCATTGAGGCGGGCAGCAGTGATCTGTATGTAATTCCTCGATTCCGGACGGCTTTTTTGGACCCGTTTGCCGAGATACCTACACTTTCCATGCTTTGCTCTTTCTTTAACAAGGATGGAGAGCCATTGGAAAGTTCCCCCGAACATACCTTACACAAAGCATGCAAGGCATTCAATGAAGTAACCGGCATGGAATTTCAGGCTATGGGGGAATTAGAGTACTATGTAATTGCTCCGGATACAAATATGTTCGAGGCTACAGATCAGAAAGGCTATCATGAATCAGCACCATATGCCAAGTTCAATGATTTCCGTACCCAGTGCATGGCCTACATTGCACAAGCAGGCGGACAAATAAAATATGGACATTCCGAAGTAGGTAATTTTACCTTGAATGGCATGATATATGAACAGAATGAAATAGAATTCCTGCCTGTCAATGCCGAAGATGCGGCAGACCAATTGATGATCGCCAAATGGATTATACGTAATCTGGCCTATAAACATGGTTATAACATTACTTTCGCACCTAAAATAACTACAGGAAAAGCTGGTTCCGGATTGCATATCCACATGCGTATCATGAAAGATGGACAAAACCAGATGTTGAAAGAAGGTGTTTTATCAGAAACAGCACGCAAAGCTATTGCTGGCATGATGGAACTTGCTCCATCCATCACCGCATTCGGTAATACCAATCCTACTTCTTATTTCCGCCTGGTTCCCCATCAGGAAGCGCCAACTAATATTTGCTGGGGTGACCGCAACCGTTCAGTATTGGTACGAGTACCTCTAGGATGGGCAGCTAAAACAGACATGTGCATGACTGCCAATCCACTGGAAACAGAAAGCCATTATGATACCACACAAAAACAGACAGTGGAAATGCGGTCACCGGACGGTTCGGCCGATCTCTACCAACTGATAGCAGGATTAGCTGTAGCCTGTCGCCATGGATTTGAAATAGAAAATGCACTGGACATTGCAGAAAAAACTTACGTAAACGTCAATATCCATCAGAAAGAAAATGCAGACAAACTGAAGGCATTAGCCCAGCTTCCCGATAGCTGTGCAGCTTCCGCAACCTGTTTGCAACAACAGCGCGAAATATTCCAAAAACATAATGTGTTCAGCCCCACTATGATTGATGGAATCATCAGCAAATTAACCAGTTATAACGATCTGACCTTACGTAGCGACTTAAAAGATAATCCGGAAGGGATGTTGGCATTGGTCAATAAATATTTCCATTGCGGATAATTTGACTAAAACAGCGGGAGGAGGGTATATCAATATTTTGATTTGACCTTCTTCCGTTTTCTAACATTTACACCATGATAAATAAAAAAGATCAATGTACTTCTACACTGATCTTTTCTCTTGAGCGGAAAACGAGACTCGAACTCGCGACCCTAACCTTGGCAAGGTTATGC
>ENA-ORTY01002906-ORTY01002906.1-human-gut-metagenome-genome-assembly--contig:-NODE-2906-length-15564-cov-2.683474_pt1 | contig 15564 bp, 29 predicted proteins | sample MGYA00241917_ERZ509198 | MGnify/ENA primary metagenome ERZ509198 (study PRJEB26280, sample SAMEA2338857) | human gut metagenome | biome: human gut; feature: human-associated habitat; material: faeces...
ACGGAGGAATAAAAAACGCCCGGATTCCCCAAATTCGTTATGCCGGCGGAGCCTTACCCGAATACTACGAGGTAAAGGCTGTCGGACACCCGTTCCCCGTCATATTGCCAAACGGTGCCAAACAGTTAAGCCGCTACCTCATAACGAAGGAAAATAAAATTTACCGTCTTCCCGCTGACGAAAATAATATGTCACTCCGAGCCGGTGATAAGGTTTTCCAAAACTAAAAAACAAGAGGTCTGAACCGCTGCGTTCAGGCCTCTTGTCGTAAACGTCTCACTAATTCTGCCGTATCCCGATCATTATGCACCATAAAAAATCAAATTTCCGCGGACTTGTCTGAAGCAAGTCCGTCATTATCCGTCCGGTTGTCCGCCGAAAACTTAAAATAAAACGGCAATTTATCCGCTCTCCGCTGCCCTCGGACATATCAGAACGGGGAGTAAAGCAGAGCCCTGCGGATTACTCTCCTGCAACAAAAAAACAGATAATAATCCATATATATCACACGATCACACCGCTCCAAACGGTTTGCCGGTGTACCTTTATTATTTGCCGTCAATAATCCGCTTTTCTTCGGCAATCGCTTTGCGCAACTCTGGCAGATAAACATCCTTGGGCATTTTCACCCGACCCGGTTGCCAATAAAGCCTGTCAATACGCAGCACCGGCAATTGAAACAAAGCACCGAGCTCAAGCGTCAGAGTCGACTTTCCGGCATCTCTGTTGCCTATAATACAAATCCGCTGATATTTTGCCGTTTTCTTCTCACATTGCCGTTTAACCCCCGGCAAATTCCGGTACAATGCTTTCATATTTTTCAACAGAACGCGGAAAACGCCTCTTTACGGGAAATTCCCTCCCGTCCACAAAAAAAGGAGACTGTACAGTCTCCTTTTAATTTCCTTAACCCAACTCTTAGTTGGCGGCAGCTTCCTTCTCAGCGGCTTCGGCGGCAGCTTTTTCAGCGGCAACGCGAGCCTTATCGGCAGCGCCTTTGGCATTAACGTCACGATCAACCAACTCGACAATAGCCATCGGAGCAGCATCGCCGTAACGAATACCGGCTTTCAAAACGCGGGTGTAACCGCCGTTACGGCTTTTATAGCGTTCTGCCAGAGTAGAGAAAAGCTTGGAAACGACAGTTTCATCACGCAAGAAAGCCAAAGCCAGTCTGCGGCTGTTCAAATCACCTTTTTTGGCATAGGTAATCATATTATCGGCAAAAGTTCTTAACTCTTTGGCACGCGGCAGAGTAATGTTAATCTGCTCGTGAGTCAGCAACGCATTGGTCAGATTAGAGAACAAAGCTCTTCTCTGGCTTCTCGGCATATTTAATTTTCTGTGTTTAACACCATGTCTCATGACATATTCCTTTCTTTTCTCTGTGCTTTGCCAGGCAAAGCGGATAAAACATAAGTCTCCGCCACGGTTTCGAATCTCGCTCATGCACGGAAACACCTTAATTCGAAACTGCTTTTAGCACACAATATTTTGAAAAGCAAGCAAAATCTTATCTTTCCGAATGCCGACGGCTAAAAAGATAATCCTCGTACGTTTTTCTCCTCAGTCTCCCGATTTCGCCATACCTCGGGTAAAATACCAGTCGCTTACCAATATCTCGCGGCATCAAATTAACCGGTGCCGACTGGCGGTTTAACATACGCTCCGGCAAAACGAACTTCTCCGTTCAATCACCAATAAATCAAAAATTTCCCCAAGCCTGAAAAAAACCTCCCGCCAATCGCTTGGCAGGAGGTTTTAACTTTTTCCTTTAGAAATGTTCGTCACAACGGCGAATCAAATCTTCAATATTTTCAGGCGGCCAACCCGGTGTATCCATCCCCAGATGAATACCCATCTTTGCCAAAACCTCTTTGATTTCATTCAGAGATTTACGGCCGAAGTTCGGCGTCCGCAACATCTCGGCTTCTGTTTTCTGAACCAGATCGCCGATATAAATGATATTGTTATTTTTCAGGCAGTTAGCCGAACGAACAGACAGCTCAAGTTCTTCTACCTTCTTCAGCAGATTACGGTTGAACGGCAGTTCTTCTTTTTCTGCCTCAACTTCGGCTTCAGGTTCGTCAAAGTTGATGAACGGTTTCAACTGGTCTTGCAGAATACGGGCAGCATAAGCAACCGCATCTTCCGGCGTAACCACACCATTGGTATCAACCACCAGCGTCAGTTTATCATAGTCGGTAACCTGGCCGACGCGAGTATTCTCAACCTTATAAGAAACTTTCTTAACCGGAGAATAAATCGCATCAACCGCGATAACACCGATCGGAGCGTCCGCAGCCTTGTTTTGGCTGGCCGGAACATAACCCTTACCGGTATTAACCGTCAGTTCCATATTAATTTTGGCACCGGCATCCAGATTGCAGATAACCAAATCCGGATTTTTAATTTCAACGTCATGACCGGCGTCAATCATAGCGGCGGTAACCTGAGCCGGACCTTCAGCTTTCAGCGTCATGGTCTTCGGGCCTTCGCCGTGTACGGCAACAGCCAATCCCTTAATGTTCAGAACGATGTCGGTAACATCTTCTCTAACACCCGGAATTACTGAAAATTCATGCAGGACACCATTAATTTTGATTGCGGTTACGGCGCCGCCCTGCAAAGAAGATAATAAAACTCTTCTCAAAGCATTGCCTAAAGTTAAACCGAAACCTCTTTCCAAAGGTTCTACGACAATCTTAGCTCTGTTTCCGCCTTCGCTGGGCACAACTTCTAAGTTCGTAGGTTTAATAAGTTCTTGCCAATTCTTTTGAATCACTGGTATGTCCTCTTTATTATTGCATATGCATATTTTACAAAAATCAAAAGAGGGCGAGGCCGGGATATCACCAGCCTCTCCGTCTCTAACTGAAAACTAAACGCGGCGTCTTTTTCTTAAGCGGCAGCCATTGTGAGGAATCGGGGTAACATCACGAATGGTAGTGATGGTAAAACCGATAACCTGCAAGGCTCTGATAGCGGATTCGCGTCCTGAACCCGGCCCCTTAACTTCGACTTCCAAAGTCTTCATACCATGTTCTTGAGCTTTTTTGCCGGCTTCTTCAGCGGCAACCTGAGCTGCATAAGGGGTAGATTTACGGGAACCTTTAAAACCCTGAGCGCCCGAAGTAGACCAAGCAACGGTATTACCCTGTGCGTCGGTAATTGTTACTCTAGTATTGTTGAAAGTAGAATTCACATGAGCGACGCCCGCAGTGATATTCTTCTTTTCTTTTTTCTTAACACGTTGTGTTACTGCTTTTGCCATGGATACCTACCTATTTCTTCTTATTCGCAATGGTTTTACGTTTACCTTTACGGGTACGGGCATTTTGTTTGGTGCTCTGACCGCGTACAGGCAGACCTTTACGATGTCTCAGACCTCTGTAGCAGCCGAGATCCATCAAACGTTTGATATTAACGCCGACTTCGCGACGCAGTTCACCCTCAACGACATAAGAACTGTCGATAACTTCACGGACTTTGGCAACTTCCTCTTCGCTCAGATCCTGAACGCGGCGGTTGCAGTCAACACCCGATTTTGCACAAATATCTTGGGCAGTTTTTCTTCCGATACCAAAAATATAAGTTAAAGCTACTTCAATTTTCTTGGCAGTTGGAATATTTACACCAGCTATACGAGCCAAATTAACTCTCCATATTTTTAATTGATACTAACATTTAAAAAGTTGATCACCACTTTCCAAAATTAAGCCGGATTATAGGCTATAATTCGTTAGTGTCAACCACCCTTTTACAAAAAAATGCATTTTTTTACAAAAAATACAAAACTTTATTTACGCGACAGCCAACAAATCATCAATCTTTTTGGAAGTCGCCTCAATTGTTCCGGTTCCGTCCACGCAGCGCAGCAATCCTTTTTTCTCAAAATAAGGAATTGTCGGATAAGTCAGCGCCCGGTAATTGACGAGTCGATTCTGTACCGTCGCCCGGTTATCATCAACCCGGCGATAAAAATCCGTTCCGCCGCAGACGTCACAAACCCCGTAAACCTTCGGCTTCTGGAATTTATCGTGATAGCCGGCTCCGCAGGTCATGCAGGAATAACGCCCGAGAATACGCTCCATGATAATTTCATCTGGAACCTGAATTTCAATTACCGCATCCAGCTTGATCCCCTTTTTCGCCAGCATTTCCTCCAGCACTTCGGCCTGAGGCAGTGTTCTTGGGAAACCGTCCAGAATAAACCCGTTCTTGCAGTCGTCTTCATCGATTCGCGCCGACAGCATTTTAATAATCATTTCATCGGGAACCAAATTGCCGCCGTCAATCAAAGCTTTGATTTCCAACCCGAGCGGTGTACCTTTGGCAGCTTCCGCCCTCAGCATTTCACCGGTTGACAAATGCGGAATGGCAATTTTCTCTTTCAGCCGGCGGGCCTGGGTGCCTTTACCGCACCCGGGCGCTCCGGTGAAAACCAAGTGCAAACCTAAACCGTTCTGATTCATTATCTTCTCTTCCCGCGGTTTGCCAAAGCAGCCTTCTTAATCAGGCCTTCATACTGATAAGCAATCAAATGAGACTGCAGCTGGCCGACAAAGTCCATGGTCACCTGAACCACGATCAGCAGGGTTGTGCCGCCCAAAACGAACGGAACCGACAATTTGCTGATTAAGACTTCCGGCAGGATGCACAGAGCAGTCAAATAAGCCGCACCCAAAACCGTCAGACGGGTAATGACATAATCCAGATAGTCGGCAGTATTTTTACCCGGACGAATACCGGCAATAAAGCCGCCGTGCTTTTTCAGATTCTCCGCCGTTTCTTCCGGATTAAACACAATCGCGGTATAGAAGAAAGCGAAGAAAATAATCAAAGCCGCATACAAAGACAGATACAAAGGCTGTCCGTGCCCCAGCAGCTGACTCAGCGTCTGCACCCAGGACGGACCGTTTTCAGCCGAAAAATTGGCAATTGTAATCGGCAGCAGCAACAATGAGCTGGCAAAAATCGGCGGAATAACACCGGTCGGATTAATCTTAAGCGGCAAATGCGAATTTTCGGAAGACATCATCCGAGCACCCATCTGACGCTTCGGATATTGAATGGTAATTTTGCGCTGGGCTCTTTCAACCAAAACAATTACATAAATCAGCCCCAGAACCATAACCAGCAGCATAGCCATAACGCTCAGCGGCATCGAGCCGACGCGGCCCAGCTCAAAAGTCTGTGCCAAAGCCCCCGGAATATTGGCAATAATACCAACTGTAATAATCAGCGACGAACCGTTGCCGACCCCGCGGGAAGTAATCTGATCGCCGAGCCAGACAATAAACATCGTTCCGCCGACCAGAGAAACGATTGTCGTAAACTTAAAGACAAATCCCGGATTAACGACGGCAGACACGCCCGCACTGCCGGTCATCCCTTCCAAACCGACGGCAATACCGTATCCTTGAATAATCGTAATCAGCACCGTCAGCATCTTGGTATAATGGGTAATCTTGCGGTGTCCGGCCTCGCCGTCCTTTTTAAGAGCGGCCAGAGAAGGAACCACCGACTGTCCCAATTGCAGAATAATGGATGCCGAAATATAGGGCATAATGTTCAGGGCAAAAATGGTCATACGCTCTAATGCACCGCCGGCAAACATATTAAACATTCCCAAAATGCCGTTTGCATTGCGCGCAAAAATATCCGACAAAATATGCGGATCAATTCCCGGCAACGGAATAAAAGTGCCCAAGCGAAAAACAATCAGGGCCAAAACCGTAAACCAAAGCCTTTTTTTCAGTTCGGTAGCTTTGCTGAAGGCCGACACATCCATATTTGCAGCCATTTTCTCTGCCAATGATACCATTTCTACTTCCTTATCTGTTTTAAAATAAACAATTGCAGGGAATACACTTCCCCTATTATGCTAAGATATTAATACACTAAAAAAATTTTAATTCAACTAATTTATCGGAAGTTTGCATAGTTTCATTACAAAAAAAACGCCCTGCCGGAACATCCGGCAAGGCATTTTTTCATCTTCCCAGCTCACGAAATAGTTTACCGAGCTCTTTTTCTTTCTCCGTAGGTTTGCGATAAAAAGCGCTCTGCCTCAAACCTGTCGAGGTCAAACGCCAGTCATCCTTTCCCAGACGTATCCATTTCCATTCAACCAGTTTATCCAAGACATCCTGGCAGACAAGTTCCTTCAGTTCGGAAACTGTCCCTGTTTTCAGAGAAACCGCCAAAGTCAGCGCTTCGGCAATATCGTTAATTTTCTCTTTCATATCCTTGAATAAATAGTCAATAACACAAATGGCGTTCCCGTAGTTTTTGCAGTCCGAGACACCCCAAAGCCGCCCAGCAAAGTCCTCCGCCTATAAACAAGAGAACAGCCGACAACTCAAGATTTCCCTTCACTCCGGCAATCCAAAACCCGACAACTGCCACTTCCGCGATTGTCACTAATGTCCAAAAAATCTTTTCTAACTTTTCCATATTGTTTCTTTTTGTGAGGCTGCTCACAGAGCAATGCCTCGAATTAATAATAAGGATAATACTTGCTTCATTGCCGGCTAAAATAACATATTCCGGATTTTCAATCAATCATTATTTGTCCATTTTTTTGAAAATATTTTCCCAACAGATATCCCTCAGTAAACCGGGGTTCTGATTCAGCTGCAAACCTTGCGGTTTGACCACGCTCGTTGGCGTGGAACGGTGTTGTTCCAACACCTCGGCATTCAACCCTGGTAAACTCGGGATTTTCCGTAAGACCGCCAATAAAAAAACCTCTCTGCACCCAGAGAGGTTTTTCTTACTTAATTCTAAGCTGTTAAGCTTCGATAAAATTAACTTTACCGCCTGCTTTTTCAACTGCGGCAACCGCAGCTTTGGAAGCAGAGTTAACCGAAACGGTAACTTTGCTGGTAATCGCACCGCGAGCCAACAGACGAACACCGTCCAGAGCTTTGGTAACGATGCCGGCAGACATCAGGGAAGCCAAATCAATGGCATCGGCAGACAATTTGCCTGCATCGACAGCCTTCTGAATGGTGTCCAGATTAATAACGGCAAATTCTTTCGCAAACGGATTTTTAAAACCGCGTTTCGGCAAACGGCGGTAAATCGGCATCTGACCGCCTTCAAATCCGTGTACGGCAACACCGGAGCGAGACTTCTGACCCTTTTGGCCGCGTCCGCAGGTCTTACCCTTGCCGCTGCCAATACCGCGGCCTACGCGGATACGGCTTTTGGTAGCGCCTTCGTTGTCTTTTAATTCATTAAGTTTCATTGTTTTTCACCTTAATTCATACTAGGACTTTGATAAATGAGCCTGCTGTTGTTGAATTTGAGACCGCCGTGTACATTAATAGTACACAAGGACTCAAATTCGGCAACTTGAGGCTCGTTTTGCAAAGCCTATTCCTCGACTTTTACCAAATGAGGAATCTTATTAACCATACCACGGATTGAAGGAGTATCTTCTAATTCAACGGTCTTACCCATTTTATTCAGACCCAGACCTTTCAAGGTTGCTCTCTGAATTGCCGGACGGCCGATCGGGCTTCCGATCTGAGTAACTTTAATCGTTTTTTTAGCCATTGATTATGCCTCCTCTTTTTCCAATTTAGCATTAGCGGTGTTTTCGCGGCGGCTGACAATGTCTCCGACTTTCTTGCCGCGTTTGGCAGCGACCATGCGCGGAGAATTGATAGCTTCCAAGGCATTGAAGGTGGCCTTAATCATATTGTAAGGGTTGTTAGAACCCAATGATTTGGCAACCACATCCTGAACACCCAATACTTCAAATATGGCGCGCATCGGGCCGCCGGCAATAACACCGGTACCGGCCGGAGCGGTTCTCAGAACAACCTTACCGGCGCCGAAACGTCCGGCAACGTCATGGTGCAGAGTTCTGCCCTCACGCAGAGGAATGCGAACCATATTCTTTTTGGCTTCATTGGTAGCTTTGGTAATCGCATCGGGAACTTCGGTTGCTTTACCGGAACCGTAGCCGACGCGGCCTTTCTGGTCACCGACGACAACGACAGCGGCGAAGGACATATTGCGTCCGCCTTTGACGGTCTTGGCGACACGGTTAATATGAACTAATTTTTCAACTAATTCATCTTTCTTTTCGTTTTTGTTTGAACGACGATCTGCAGCTTGTGCTTGTGCCATTTCTTAAACTCCTTAGAATTTCAAACCAGCGGCGCGAGCAGCGTCAGCCAGAGCTTTAACACGACCATGGTAGATGTAGCCGCCTCTGTCGAACACGACTTCACTGACCCCGGATTTAGCAGCTCTTTCGGCCACTACTTTACCGATGAAGCTGGCAGCTTCAACTGTAGACGATTTCTTAATGTTCTCACGAACTTCCTTATCCAAAGTGGAGGCAGAAACAACAGTAGAACCTTTTACGTCGTCAATGATTTGCGCATAGATATGCTTACCGCTGCGGAAAACCGACAATCTCAATTTGCCGTTGGCAGCGTTTTTCAAAGCTGTTCTGATGCGGGCTTTTCTTTTTTGAAATAATTCTCTTGGCGTATTCATCTAAATTAATCCTTACTTTTTCTTACCTTCTTTACGACGGACGTATTCGCCGGTATATTTAACGCCTTTGCCTTTGTAAGGTTCAGGTTTTCTGTATTTGCGAATTTCCGCAGCAATCTGACCAACTAGCTGTTTGTCAGCACCAGAGATAGTGATTTGGGTCGGGCTCGGGCAAGCCAGGTTAATTTCTTTCGGAGCCTCAAAATTAACATCATGAGAGAAACCCAAAGATAAAACCAGTTTATGGCTGCCTTCGACACGGGCTTTGTAACCGACGCCGACCAGTTCCAATTCTTTCTTAAAGCCTTCGCTTACGCCCTTAACCATAGAGTTAATCTGGGCTCTGGTTGTTCCCCACAAAGTTCTGGCCTGTTTGCTGTCAGACAAGGGAGAAACGACAACTTTGTTGTCTTCTAATTTAGCTACGACATGACCATCGTCAAAAGTATAGCTGAGTTCACCTAACTTACCTTTAGCGGTCACAACGTTGTTGTTCACGGTAACGGTAACACCATTAGGGACGATAACCGGATATTTTCCTACTCTAGACATCCTATTTCTCCCCTAGAATACTTGACAAAGAATTTCACCGCCAACGTTGGCTTTTCTAGCATCATGATCGCTCATCACCCCGCTCGGAGTAGAGATGATAGAAATACCCAGACCGTTGTAAACTCTCGGCAGATCCTTCACGCTTGAATAAACGCGGCGGCCCGGAGTCGAAACACGGTAAATTTCGGTTATGACCGAAGTACCTTCATGGTACTTCAATTTAATGTGAAGTTCATCAATACCCGGCTTAACATTAACGCGTTCATAGCCTTCAATGTAACCTTCTTTTTTCAGAACTTCCAAAACACTTTCACGCAAGCGAGAGGCAGGTGATACGACTTCACTCTTCTTCGCTCTTTGTGCGTTTCTAATGCGTGTGAGCATATCGCCCAAAGTATCAGACATAGACATGACTGTAACCTCCTACCAGCTTGATTTTACTAAACCAGGAATCTCACCGAAGCTGGCCATGTCTCTCAATTCGACACGGCTGACGCCGAACTTCCTGTAATAACTACGAGAACGACCTGTCAGCTTGCACCGGTTTCTGATGCGGTTTTTAGCTGAATTGCGCGGCAGTTCTGCCAATTTCAATGTCGCCTGGAATCTTTCTTCCGGAGAAGCGTTCTTATCCATAACGATATCTTTGAGTTTCTGACGGCGGTTGTTAAACTTCTGAGCCATCTTAACTCTTTTCAAGTTTCTGTAAACTGAACTTGTTTTTGCCATAGTAAAATCTCCGCTTATTTCTTGATAGGCATGTTAAAGCCGTCAAGAAGCAGTTTAGCTTCTTCGTCGGTCTTTGCCGTTGTACAAATCACGATATCCATACCCCGTACGTTTTCAACCTTTTCATAGTTGATTTCCGGGAAAATGATTTGCTCTTTAATACCAAAAGCGAAGTTGCCTCGGCCGTCAAAGTTCTTGCCGGAAATACCGTGGAAGTCTCTGATGCGGGGCAATGCCATGTTAACCAGTCTCTCCAGGAACTCATACATTCTGTCGGAACGCAGAGTAACTTTGCAGCCGATCGGCATTTCTTCACGCAGCTTAAACGTAGCAATAGATTTGCGGGCTTTGGTAACAACCGGTTTCTGACCGGCAATCAAAGCCATTTCATCTACGGCATTGTTAAGTTTTTTCTTGTCTGTCACGGCTTCACCGACGCCCATGTTCAGAACAATTTTAGTCAACTTCGGAATCTCGTGTGGGTTCTTGTAACCGAATTTTTCCACCAGAGACTTCTTTATGACTTCGTTATACAATTTTTCAAAGTTTGTCATAAAATTTCCCCTATTTCTTCTCGATTACTTCACCGGATTTACGAGCGAAACGGACTTTTTTTCCGTTTTCTTCTTTGTAACCAATTTTGCTGGCCTTACCCGATTTAGGGTCAACGATTGCAACATTGGAAACATTGATCGGGGCTTCCTTGGTAATAATGCCGCCCGGGGTAGTTTGGCTGGGTTTGGTGTGTCTTTTAACCAGGTTGACACCCTGAACAACCACTTTACCTTCGCTCGGCATAGCCTTAACGACTTCACCAGTTTTGCCTTTGTCATCGCCGGCGATGACAATTACCTGATCACCTTTTTTGATTTTCATTTTAAGGCTCATTACAATACCTCCGGTGCTAATGAAATTATTTTCATAAATTTCTTCGCACGCAATTCTCTGGTAACAGGGCCAAAGATACGAGTACCGATCGGCTCACCGTCTTTGTTGATGAGAACTGCAGCATTATTGTCAAAACGGATAACGGATCCGTCTTTGCGTCTAATGTCGCTTGCTGTGCGAACGATTACAGCTTTGCATACGTCGCCTTTCTTAACGCGGCCTTTCGGCAGGGCGTCTTTAATGGAAACGACGATAACATCACCCACAGAAGCATGCATTCTCTTGGAGCCTCCAAGAACCTTAATGCACTGCACCTGACGTGCGCCTGAATTATCTGCAACATCCAGGTTGGTTTGCATCTGTATCATTGTTTTACTTCCTTTTCTCTAGGCGTTATCACTGATAACAGTCCAAGTCTTGGTTTTAGAATAAGGTCTGGATTCTTCAATCTTGACAATATCACCAACTTTGAACTGATTGTTTTCATCATGAGCGGCAAATTTTTTGCTTCTCTTAACGAACTTCTTATAAACAGGGTGCATAACCTGACGCTCTACGCTGACCACGACGGTTTTATCCTGCTTATCACTAACAACAACACCTTGAAGAATTCTTTTAGGCATATTTCTGTCTCCTAACTATTCTTCTTGCGCTCAGCGAGGAGCGTGTTGATTTTTGCTATTTCACGACGGACACTTCTTATTACAGCAGTATTTTGTAATTGTCCAGTAGATTGTTGGATTCTTAAGTTAAATTGTTCTTTTTTCTTTTCGAGCAATTTAGCTTCCAACTCATCTGATGACATAGCACGAAGATCTTTGATTTTTAACATTATGCTTCTCCCTTATCAGAGTTCAAGCGTTTAATAAACTTGGTCTTGATCGGCAGTTTAGCAGCGCCGAGAGCAAACGCTTCGCGAGCGGTTTCCTCGTCAATGCCTTCACATTCGAACAAAATACGACCCGGGTGAACCCTTGCGCACCAGTATTCGACGGAACCTTTACCTTTACCCATACGAACTTCGGCAGGTTTGTCGGAAACCGGAACATCCGGGAAAATACGGATCCAGAGTCTTCCGGCTCTTTTCATCTGACGGGTAATCGCACGACGGGCTGCCTCAATTTGGCGAGCGGTGATGCGATCCGGAGACAGAGCTTTCAGACCGAAGGAACCAAAACTCAATTCGGTGCCGCCTTTGGCATTGCCGTGAATACGGCCTTTATGCTGCTTGCGGAACTTTAATCTTTTTGGACTTAACATTTCTTCTTACCTTTACTTCTGCTCGGCTAATTTTTTGTCTTGCGCCATCGGATCATGGGCCATGATTTCGCCTTTGTAGATCCATACTTTAACGCCGCAAGCGCCATAAGTTGTGTGAGCCGTAGAGGTTGCATAATCAATATCGGCACGCAGGGTGTGCAGAGGCACGCGGCCTTCGCGGTAATATTCGGTACGGGCAATTTCGGCACCGCCTAAACGGCCGGAACAGCTGACCTTAATACCTTCGGCACCCAGACGCAGGGCAGACTGCATAACTCTTTTCATTGCACGGCGGAAAGCAACACGTCTTTCCAGCTGTTGAGCAACAGAGTCGGCAACCAGTTGTGCATCCAGTTCAGGTTTTCTGACTTCCAGAATATTCAGCTGAACTTCGGATTCGGTCATCTTCTGAATTTCTTTTCTCAAATTCTCGATGTCCTGTCCTTTTTTGCCGATAACGACACCCGGTCTTGCAGAGTGAATGGTTACTCTGGCCTTTTTGGCAGGACGTTCAATGACGATTCTGCTGATGCCGGCCTGAGCCAGTTTCTCTTTCAAGAACTCTTTGATTTTCAGATCCTCGTGGAGGTAGTCAGTGAACTTATCATCTGCATACCAACGAGAGTCCCAAGTGCGGTTAACACCTAAACGAAGACCTGTAGGATTTACTTTTTGTCCCATTAACTTACTCCCCACGCTCTGTAACAACGATGGTCAGGTTGGAGAAGGGTTTCAAAACCCGGGCTCCGCGGCCGCGACCACGTGCGTGCATACGTTTCATTACTAAACCTTTACCGACAAAAGCTTCACTGACATAAAGTTTGTCGATATTTAACTGGTGATTGTTTTCAGCATTGGCAATTGCAGACTGCAAAACAGCCAAAGCAGCTTTTGCGATTCTCTTCTTGGAGAAGCTCAATTCAGCAACAGCCTTTTCAACATTCAGACCACGAATTGACTGAGCGACCAGATTCAGCTTGCGAGGGCTGGTACGGAGAGAATTGCAAACGGCCATAGCCTGATTTGCAGCAACTCTTCTTTCATTATTAGACTTTGCCATAATTAACCTCTCTTAGCCTTCTTGTCTGCTGCGTGACCGTAGAAAGTACGGCTCGGAGCGAACTCACCAAACTTGTGGCCGACCATATCCTCGGTAACCAAAACCGGGATAAACTTGTGACCATTGTGAACACCGAATGTCAAACCGACGAACTGCGGCAACATGGTGGAGCGGCGGGACCAGATTTTGATAACTTCATTACGGCCCGAAGCTCTTGCTTTATCAGCTTTCTTCAGAAGATAGCCATCAACAAACGGCCCTTTCCATACGGAACGTGTCATTAGCGTTTCTCCCTATTTCTTTTTGTTTTCATGACGAGATCTCATAATATACTGATCCGTCTTTTTGTTAGAACGAGTCTTGGCACCCTTGGTCGGTTTACCCCAAGCAGATACCGGATGACGACCGCCCGAAGTACGGCCTTCACCACCGCCGTGCGGGTGATCAACCGGGTTCATGGCAACACCGCGGGACTGCGGTCTGATACCCAGCCAACGTGAACGTCCGGCCTTACCCAGAGAAACGTTTTGATTATCCGGGTTGGAAACGGCACCGACGGTAGCCAGGCATTCTTCGCGAACAATACGAAGCTCGCCGGAACTCAGTTTCAGCTGTGCATAACCGGCGTCTTTACCGACAACCTGGGCGTAGCAACCTGCAGAACGAACCAATTGTCCGCCTTTGCCGGCTTTCAGCTCAATGTTGTGAATAATCGTACCGACCGGCATGTTCTTCAAAGGCATAGCATTACCCGGCTTAATATCAGCTTTATCGGCTGAAATGATTTTATCGCCGGCTTTCAATCTTTGAGGAGCGAGGATATAAGCCTTTTCGCCGTCCGCATAGCTGATCAGAGCAATGAAAGCGGAACGGTTCGGGTCATATTCAATTCTCTCAACCGTTGCCTCAGCATCGAATTTATTACGTTTGAGGTCGATGATGCGCAGTTTGCGTTTGTGTCCGCCACCGATTCTGCGACTTGTAACGTGTCCGAAATTATCGCGCCCACCGGACTTAGTAAGTCCGATTGTCAGAGACTTCTCCGGAGCTCCTTTGTACAGTTCGCTTCTGTCAACGATAACGAGCTGACGCAGTCCGGGAGATGTGGGCTTAAAGTTTTTTAAAGCCATGTCCTAAATTCCTGTTGTAACATCAATATTTTGACCATCGGCAAGAGTAACCAATGCTTTTTTATAATCGGAACGCTGTCCTTCATAACCTCTGAAGCGTTTGGTTTTGCCGAATTGACGAATTGTATTCACCTTATTTACCTTAACGTTAAAGATTGCTTCAACGGCAGCTTTAACATCTTCTTTGGAAGCAGACAGCGGAACCAGGAAGGTTACTTTGCCGGCTTCGGAAGACAACATAGATTTTTCGGTGATTACCGGACGAACTAATGTATCATACATAGCAGCGGTTACATTGTTTGTTTTTGCTGATTTACTCATTTCAGTCTCTCCTCCAAGCAACTAACTGCATCTTTAGTCAACACGAGTTTGTCTTTTCTTAAGATGTCATATACGTTGGCACCGATTGTCGGCAGAACGTCAACGCCTGCGATATTTCGGCTGGCCAAAGCAAAGTTGACATCAACTTCCTTGCCATCGATAAACAAGCAATTTTTCAACCCGCAGGCATCCAGTTTGACTTTCAAATCTTTAGTCTTCGGAGCTGACAATTTTGCTTCGTCTATGATAACCAGGTTGCCCTCTTTGGCTTTCGCGGAGAGAGCGGTTTTCAGGCCGAGTTTTCTGAATTTCTTGGTCAGTTCGTGAGAGTGATCACGAACAACCGGACCGAATACAACGCCACCCTTACGGAACTGAGTACCCTTGCGAGAACCCTGACGAGCATTACCGGAACCTTTTTGTTTGAACGGTTTTGCCGGAGTCAGAGCAACTTCGGAACGGCCTTTGGTCTTGTGGGTGCCGGCTTGCAGGCGGGCCAGCTGCCAATTAACAACCCGGTGTAAAATATCGGCGCGAACATCGAGGCCGAAAATGGCATCGTTAAGTTCGATGGAACCGACATTTTTATTTTCGAGATTTAAGATGTCCTGTTTCATATTTTCAAATCCTTATAATCTTATGCATTCTCGGCTGAAGTTTCTTCAGCTTTAGCTGCAACAGGTTCATCAACTTTTTTCAAACCGGCAGGCATCGGCAGTTTGACGTTGGCCGGCTTCTTAACGGCGTCGGTCACGCGAACCCAGGCATTTTCACTGCCCGGAACGCCGCCCTTAACCATCAGCAAACCTCTGGCACTGTCAACGGCAACGACACGCAGATTCTGGACGGTAACCCGTTCAGCACCCATGTGACCGGCCATTTTCTTGCCCTTGAATACCTTACCCGGATCTTGTCTTTGTCCTGTAGAACCGTGGGAGCGGTGAGAAATGGAAACACCGTGGGTAGCTTCCAAACCGGCAAAGTTATGACGTTTCATAACACCGGCAAAACCTTTACCGATAGATGTTGCGCAAACGTCAACATACTGACCGGGAACAAAGTGTTCTACAGATAATTCATCGCCGACCGACAGCAGGCAGTCTT
>ENA-ORTY01002907-ORTY01002907.1-human-gut-metagenome-genome-assembly--contig:-NODE-2907-length-15561-cov-2.591513_pt1 | contig 15561 bp, 13 predicted proteins | sample MGYA00241917_ERZ509198 | MGnify/ENA primary metagenome ERZ509198 (study PRJEB26280, sample SAMEA2338857) | human gut metagenome | biome: human gut; feature: human-associated habitat; material: faeces...
GGCCAAGTTCCGTATTTCCGGTGTCCCGATCACAGAGGGAAGAAAGCTCGTTGGTATCATTACCAACAGAGATCTGAAGTTCGAAACAGATTTTACAAAGAAGATCAAGGAATCCATGACAAGTGAAGGACTGATCACTGCCAAGGCAGGGATCACACTGGAGGAAGCAAAGAAGATCCTTGCCAAGGCAAGAAAGGAAAAGCTTCCTATCGTGGATGACAATTATAATCTGGTAGGCCTGATCACCATTAAGGATATCGAGAAGACGATCAAGTACCCTCTTTCAGCCAAGGATGCACAGGGAAGACTGCTGTGTGGTGCCGGTGTTGGTATTACAGCCAATGTACTTGACAGAGTAGCAGCTCTTGTAGATGCCAAGGTAGATGTGATCGTTCTTGACAGTGCACACGGACATTCCCAGAATGTACTGAACTGCGTCAGGATGATCAAGGAGAAATTCCCGGAGCTGCAGATCATTGCAGGAAATGTGGCAACCGGTGAAGGAACAAGGGCGCTGATCGAGGCAGGTGCTGATGCAGTCAAGGTAGGAATCGGTCCCGGTTCCATCTGTACGACACGTATTGTAGCAGGTATCGGTGTACCCCAGATCTCCGCAATCATGGATTCCTATGCAGTTGCCAAGGAATATGGAATCCCGATCATTGCGGATGGCGGTATCAAGTACTCAGGCGATATGACCAAGGCGATCGCAGCAGGCGGAAATGTCTGCATGATGGGAAGCATCTTTGCAGGCTGTGATGAGAGCCCCGGAACCTTTGAACTGTATCAGGGACGTAAATACAAGGTATATCGTGGTATGGGATCTATTGCAGCCATGGAGAACGGCAGCAAAGACCGTTACTTCCAGGAGAATGCAAAGAAGCTGGTTCCGGAAGGTGTAGAAGGCCGTGTGGCTTACAAGGGAACTGTAGAAGATACTGTATTCCAGCTGATGGGTGGTCTCCGTTCCGGTATGGGCTACTGTGGAACAGCTTCCATCGAAGAGCTAAAGGAGAAGGGAAGATTTGTCAAGATTTCAGCAGCTTCCCTGAAGGAGAGCCATCCTCATGATATCCATATCACCAAGGAAGCTCCTAACTACAGCGTGGATGAATAAAAATAGAATGCGGCAGAAAAGAGGAGAACATCATGTCGACAGTTGAGTTTGACAAAAGAAAGTACAGTACAGATAGTGAATACATGATACAGAACTTCAAGGAGAAGAAAAATCTGGAGAAATGGCAGAAGCTTTTGTGCCAGTCAGTAAATGTATTTGCATGCTTTGTAGACTGCGATGGGACTCCTCTCACAGCCCTTTCCGGCAATCCTGATGAAGCAGCAAGGCTGATGAAGGCCATTGATCAGGAACAGCTGCAGAATATGCTTACGAGAGTATGTGAAAGCACACTTGAGGATCAGGCAATTGAAGAGACAGGGTATTCCAACCTGCGCATGGCAGTGATCACTGCCAGGGCGTTTGGAAGACCTGTTCTTAACTGGGTGATCTTTGGTGTGCTTTCTGATGACTTTGAGGAAGAAGAGAATGACAGGCCAGGACTGCTCGGCTTTGAATCCATGATCACAGCGAGGGCATTTAACCGCGTGATCGATGCCGTCAGCGAGTTTTCGAGGGATCTGGTCAGCAGTGCAGCCCATACGCTGAATGCAGAAGCAGAGAGCCGGAGAAGTCAGTATTCGGCCAAGGCACTGGAAGCCAACCTGAAACGTACAGAAGCACTGGCAGAGATTATCCAGCTGCTGGAAAATGATGATGCAATTGAGAAATTAATGCTCCGGATCCTTCGGACAGTAGGAAGCTTTCTGGATTTAAGCACAGCAGCTCTGTGCAGAAGGACAAAGCAGAGGGATGAGATCGATATCCTGTCCCACTGGTGTAACCAGAAGGAGGTCTGGGGACTGGAGGCAGATGCAGCTCAGAAAAAGCCCTTCTTTATCAAGGATGATGATAAGGCTTTTATTTTATCTGACAGTTCAGGACTTAAGAAGGAAGAAAGAGAAGAGCTGGAAACATTTGGGATCCATGCACTTGTAGTAATTCCCATCATGATCCTTGGAAAGGTCGATATGTATGTCGTTTTCACGGAGAAAAGGGAGGACAGGATCTGGCAGAAGGAAGAGATCAAGTTCCTGGCGGATGCCATGAAGATCCTGCAGAGTATCCTTACAAGAAGGATCCAGAAGAATTCGCTGGCAGGCTCCTATGCCTGTCTGGAAACTATTCTTGATAATGTGGGCGGCGCTGTTTATGTCAGGGATTTTGAAACGGGGAATAGCCTGTTCACCAACCGGAATATGCGTGGCATTTTCGGTGAAGAACTGAAAAACGGAAATATCAACAAGCTGCTTGAAAAGACGATTGTGGCGGAGAAAGGAATCGGGGAACTGTTCCTTGAGGATCCCGGCAAGTGGTTTGAGGTTTATTATACAAAAATGTGCTGGGTAGATGGAAGAAATGTAATGCTGGTTGCCCTGTACGATGAGACTGAGAAAAAGGTATATCAGAAGAAATTGGAACAGCAGGCTCATACCGATTTTCTGACAGGACTTTCCAACAGAATGTGCTGTGAAAGGGATCTGGCAAGATATGTGGATGAAGCCGGTAAAAAGAAGAAAAAGGGTGCGCTCCTTTATCTTGACCTGGATGATTTCAAGCATATCAATGACGGACTGGGACATCAGTATGGTGATGTACTGCTAAAGGCGATCGCACATAATTTCCAGAGGATCAAAGGAATTGAGAATACCTGCTACCGTATGGGCGGTGATGAATTTGTCATTATTGTGGCACCTGAGCATTATCAGGAGCTTAACAGGATCATCCAGGAAATCAAAGACATCTTTATGAAACCCTGGTTTTTAAAGGATTCGGATTACTACTGCACCATGAGTATGGGTGTAGTAGAGTTCCCTGACAATGGAGAGGTCGTCCATGAACTCATCAAAAAGGCAGATATCGCCATGTATGAGTCCAAGAAGGCAGGTAAGAACAGAGTTTCCAATTACACATTGGAGATTGGCAGTCTGTCAGGAAGAAGACTGGATATGGAAAAGAATATGCGTGAGGCGACAGCCAAGGGCAATCAGGAGTTTGAGATCTTTTTCCAGCCGATCATGGATATCAGGGGTGAGAAGCCGAAGTGTACAGGTGCAGAGGCACTGATCCGGTGGAACAGTACGGAGCTTGGCTTTATTTCACCGGCAGAGTTTATTCCGCTTGCAGAGTATCTGGGACTGATCAATCCGATCGGGAACCATATCCTGAGGGAAGCCTGCAAGATCTGCAGCTACTGGAATCAGAACGGTTACCCGGATTATAAGGTGAATGTCAATCTGTCTGTCATCCAGCTTTTGCAGAGTGATATTGTTGAAATTGTAGAAAGTGCTATTCATGACAGTGGGATAAGTCCCTGTAATCTGACGCTGGAGGTAACAGAGAGCCTTGCCATCAATGATATTGACAGAATGAAGGGAATTCTTGGAAGGATCAAGGAGCTTGGGGTAAGGGTCGCACTGGATGATTTTGGTACAGGTTATTCTTCCCTGAACCATATCAGAGAGCTTCCGCTTGATGTGATCAAAGTGGATCAGAGCTTTATCAGAAATCTGGAAATGGACGTATATGCAAAGTCCTTTGTCCGTATGATCGCTGAACTGGCACAGGTGATCGGTGTAAACCTCTGTGTCGAGGGAGTGGAAACAGAAGGCCAGTTCTATATCGTGTCCAAAATGAATGTAGGACTGATCCAGGGGTACTATTTTGATAAGCCCTTAAAAAGAGAGGATTTTGAAAGAAAATATGCACCTGACCTTCCGAAAAATCAGAAGGGAACAAAGAAAAAATGAATCTGAAACAGCTGGAACAGTTCAATCCAATTACGATACAATGTCATGACAATCCTGATGCTGACGCTTTGGCATCAGGATTTGGCTTGTATTGTTATTTTAAAGACAAGGGAAAGGATGTCAGGCTGGTTTATAGTGGGGTAAATCAGATCCAGAAGCCAAATCTGCTTCTGATGATCGATAAGCTTGATATACCTGTCGTATACCTGAAGGATCAGGATGTACCGGTAAAGGGATTGCTGATCACAACTGACTGTCAGTATGGCGCAGGAAATGTGACACACCTGTCAGCGGAAAATGTGGCGGTGATCGATCATCATCAGGTAGAGATCACAGGAATCCCACTGACAGAGATCCAGTCCGGTCTTGGAAGCTGCTCTACACTGGTGTGGCAGATGATGAAGGCAGAGGGGTATTCCTTTGAAGGCAAGGATAAGCTGAAGACAGCTCTTTATTATGGACTGCTTTGCGACACCAACATGTTTTCCGATATTGCAGCATCGGAAGATACAGAAATGCGGGATGCACTTTCCTATGATAAGGGACTGATCACTCTTTTTAAAAATTCCAATCTGTCCCTCCGGGAGCTGGAGATCGCCGGAAGGGCACTGCTTCATCACATATACAATGAAGATTTTCATTATGCAATCGTAAGGTCAGCACCCTGTAATCCGAATATTCTTGGAATGATCAGTGATTTCATGATACAGGTGGAAGAGATCCACATCTGTGTGGTATTTGCGGTTCTGGAGGAGGATATCATCTTTTCCCTCAGGAGCTGTATTGAAGAGGTTCATGCAGATGAACTGGCAGCGCTTTTGGCCGGAGAGGACGGGAGCGGAGGCGGTCATCTTCTGAAGGCAGCCGGCAGAATGAAAAGAACCAGTATTTTCAGGATCCTTGATATGGAATTTACAGAGAATTATTTTAATCAGAAGCTGGAAGATTATTTTGAGAAACTGGAGAAAACTCACGGAAAGGAATAGCATATTAAAAAATAATGTGCTATGATGTGGGATAAGAGTAACGGAAAATGCAGGAGGTAAAGCCAGAGCCGGTCTGCGGCTTATGGTATCGGACAGGAATGAGCGAAAAAGAACTGAAAGAAAATGTGACCACCGAAGGAGAAGCAGAAAAAACTGTTTCCAGAAATTTTATTGAGCAGATTATTGATAAGGATCTGGCAGAGGGTGTCTATGATACTGTGCACACCAGATTTCCACCGGAACCCAATGGATATCTTCATATCGGACATGCCAAGAGCATCCTTTTAAATTATGGACTTGCAAAAGAGTATGGCGGCAAGTTCAATATGCGTTTTGATGATACCAACCCTACGAAGGAGAAGGCAGAATTTGTAGATTCCATTCTGGCAGATATCAAATGGCTTGGAGCTGACTGGGAAGACAGGCTGTTCTTTGCATCGGATTATTTTGAACAGATGTATGAAGGTGCTGTGAAGCTGATCAAAAAGGGAAAGGCTTATGTTTCCGAGCTTTCTGCAGAAGAGATGAGAGAGTATCGTGGTACTCTGACAGAGCCCGGTAAGAATGATCCCAGCAGAGACCGCAGCGTAGAAGAAAATCTGGAATTGTTTGAAAAGATGAAGAACGGCGGCTTTGCCGATGGAGAAAGAACGCTCCGTGCAAAGATCGATATGGCATCTCCCAATATCAATATGAGAGATCCTATCATTTACCGTGTGGCGCATCTGTCCCATCAGCATACGGGAGATGCATGGTGTATTTACCCGATGTACGACTTTGCGCACCCCATTGAGGATGCCATTGAAGGAATCACCCACTCCATCTGTACGCTGGAGTTTGAGGATCACAGACCACTGTATGACTGGGTCGTAAGAGAACTGGAGTATCCTCATCCACCCAAACAGATCGAGTTTGCCAAAATGTATCTGACCAATGTGGTAACTGGTAAGAGATATATCAAGAAGCTGGTTGAGGATGGAATTGTAGACGGATGGGATGATCCCCGCCTTGTATCTATCGCAGCCCTGAGAAGAAGAGGCTTTACGCCTGAGTCCATCAAGATGTTCGTGGATCTCTGTGGTATCTCCAAGAGTAATTCATCTGCAGATTATGCCATGCTGGAGTACTGTATCAGAGAGGATCTGAAGCTGAAGAGACCGAGAATGATGGCGGTTCTTGATCCTGTCAGACTGATCATTGATAACTATCCGGAGAATCAGACAGAGATGCTCACTGTAGCCAATAATCTTGAGAATGAGGCTATGGGAACAAGACAGGTACCCTTTGGCAGGGAGCTGTATATAGAGAGAGAGGACTTTATGGAAGAGCCTCCGAGAAAGTACTTCCGTATGTTTCCAGGCAATGAGGTTCGTCTGATGAATGCCTACTTTGTAACCTGTACCGGCTGCGTCAAGGATGAAAATGGCAGGATCATAGAAGTACACTGCACCTACGATCCGGAGACGAAGTGCGGAAGCGGCTTTACCGGCCGTAAGGTAAAGGGAACCATTCACTGGGTTCCTGCAAAGGAAGCAGTGAAAGCAGAAGTAAGACTTTATGAAAATATTATAGATGAGGAAAAGGGTGTATACAATGAGGATGGAAGCCTGAACCTGAATCCCAATTCCCTGACCGTGCTGAAGGAATGTTATTTAGAGCCGGCTTTGAAAGACGGAAAGCCCTATGACAGCTTCCAGTTTGTCAGACAGGGATATTTCTGTGTGGATTCCAAAGACTCTGTGGAGGGCGCACCGGTATTTAACAGGATCGTATCTCTGAAGAGCTCATATGTATTACCTAAGGCGTAGGAGGAAAATATGGCTGGATTATTAAGTGGACTTTCCGAGATTGGACTTGGAGGTCTTGAAAATATGGAAGTATATGAGCAGCCTGAGGATAAAGAGGCAGAAAAGCAGGCAGAGGAAAAACCAAAGGTGAAGGAAGAAACATTCCTGTTTGATAAGAGCTATGAATGTCCGGTCTGCTATCAGGGCTTTAAAGCAAAAACAGTCCGTTCCGGAAAATTACGTTCTCTCGGGACAGACAGGGATCTTCGGCCGCTTTATGATCAGATGGAGCCATTGAAATATGATGTGGTGATCTGTCCGCACTGTGGCTATGCAGCGCTTACCAGATTCTTTGGAGGACTGACAGCAGGACAGATCAAAGCGATCAAAGAAAATATTTCTGCAAATTTCCATCCGGTAGAGGAGGAAAAGGAAACCTATACTTATGAGGAGGCACTGTACCGTTATAAGCTATGCCTTGCCAATACGATCGTAAAGCACGGCAAGGTCAGTGAGAAGGCATATATCTGTCTGAAGGCAGGATGGCTCCTTCGCAGCATGGGTGAAAATCTGGATCCTGCAGTAGAGGATTACAATAAGAAAATACAGGAGATCAAGGAGCAGGAAAAGGATTTCCTGAAGAATGCCCTGGATGGACTGATCAACGCCAGGCAGACAGAAAGCTATCCGATCTGCGGTATGGACGAGGTGACACTGGAGTATCTGATCGCTGTGCTTGCCATGGAATTTGAAAAATATGATATTTCATCCAGACTCATCTATAATATCCTGAATACGCCAACAGTAAACAACAGGATCAAGGATAAGGCAAGAGAAGTAAAGGATGAGCTGCTTCAGCAGATGGGTAAGAAATAACGATAAAAGAGACCGCATACCAGTAAATGATATGCGGTCTTATTTTATTATTTAGGAGATGATCAGGGAAATTTCATGCCGGATTACTGCGCAGGATCTTCATCATCAAAGAATTCTTCTACAGTATCTTCAGCTGATTCAGAAGTCTCTTTGACAGCCTCCTTAGCAATCTCGGAAAGATCGGTAAAGGAGGTATGGGCACTCTGATTATCAGCAACGGATTTCACGGTGTCCTTTACCTGCTGGACGGAGTCGGTGATCACTTCCTTGGCCTTATGGAAAGCCTCTGTGGCAAGAGCCTCTGCCTTATCAAGATTTAAGGAAACATAGGAACGCTCCTTAGAAGAAGTGAGATCCTCGTCCAGGTCTTCGCTGAAATCGTCAAAATCATCATCAGTATCATCACCGGCTTCAGGATGGGTAATGATATCCTTCTTCTGGAGATAGGAATAAGCACCATAGGCGGCACCGGCAACTAAAGCGCTGCAAAGTAAAAATTTACCAAAACTCTTAGACATCGAAAAACTCCTTTCAAGATCACTTATAGAATAACAACATTTTAATACTATTTTGCAGGATTGAAAAGAGAATATAAGCAAAAAACAGGAAAAAACCGAAGGTTTTTAGACAACAGGAATTGCGAAGCGCATGAAAATATGATATATTTAGTTTCGACTAGAAAGGTCAATGGGGAGAACGGGGGTTATATGAACGATAAATTTTTTGATCTCAAAAAAGAGAAACAGGATCGTATGATCAATGCTGCATTGAAGGTGTTTGCGGGGAACGGGTATGAGCATGCCAGTACAGATGAGATCGTGAAGGAGGCAGGCATCAGCAAGGGACTGCTCTTTCACTACTTTATCAGCAAGATCGGATTGTATACGTTTGTATATGATTACAGTGTGAAGTATCTTCTGCTGGAGCTGAATACCGGTGTGGATAAGGAAGAAACTGATTTTTTTAAACTGACCAGACAGATCAAAAACTGTGAGCTGCAGGTCATGCGCACCTATCCTTATCTGATCCGGTTCTTAAGTGAAAGCGGCAGAGAGCAGAACAGTGAGGCACTTGAAGCTACCAGAGAGAAGCGGGTATACCTTGGGAAACAGTATGACAGACTACTTGAAAGAACAGAGAATACGTCCCTGCGGGATGGGATCAGCATGGATCAGCTGAAGAAGATGGTGCAGCTTACACTGGACGGGCTGATGGCAGAAGCCTTTTTTGAGGGCTCCTTCCAGCCGGAGCGTTACATGGAGGATGCACTGGGGTATCTGCTGCTTTTGGAAAGGCTTTGTGTCAGGGAGGCATAGAATGAAAGAAACTTTGTATACGATACCACTCAATGATGCTGTCAATGCCAATGATGAATGTCCTTTCTGCTATATTGAAAGAGAGGTAGAGCAGGATCTGATGGACTTTGTGCTGGGCAGTGGATCCTCTTATATGGAAAGTGATGTAAGGGGAGAAACGGATAAGGCAGGCTTTTGCCGGGCACATTTCAAAAAGATGTTTGATTATGGCAACACTCTTGGAAATGCCTGGATACTGAAAACGCATTATATGAAAATCAACCGGGATATGAAGGAGCAGTTTAAGCACTTTACACCGGGAAAGAGTTCCTTTGCCAGCAGATTCAGGAAAACGCCGGAGGAGGAAAACAGCATCAGCGCCTGGGTGAAGCAGATAGAAGGCTCCTGCTATATCTGTAACCGGTTTGCAGATACCTATGACAGATATATGGATACCTTTTTCTATATGTATAAGAGGGATGAGGAATTCCGTAAGAAGATAAAGGAAGGCAAGGGGTTCTGCCTGCACCATTTCGGGGATCTCTGCGAAGCCGGGGAAACCAGGCTTTCTGATAAGGAGAAAAAAGAATTTTATGACGATATGTTTGCTCTGATGGAGCGCAATATGGAAAGGCTTCAGGAGGATGTCAACTGGCTGGTAGAGAAATTTGATTACCGGAATAAGGATGCCGACTGGAAGAATTCCAGGGATGCTGTACAGCGCGGCATGCAGAAGCTGAAGGGCGGATACCCCGGGGATCCCGTTTATAAGATGAATAAATAAAGGATCCCAAGGATAAAGCTTGTGAAAATACCGTAGAGAATGACGGGACCGGCAATCGTAAAGATCTTGCAGCCGATACCAAAGACCTGCCCTTCCTTCTGATATTCAATGGCAGGGGCAGCAACGGAATTGGCAAACCCGGTGATAGGTACAAGGGCGCCGGCACCTCCAAATTTTACAAGAGGGGCATACAGGCCAAAGCCCGTTAAAAGGGCACTGACAAGGACAAGACTGATGGAGCAGAAGCTCCCGGCCATGTCCTTTTCCATTTGCAGGGTATTTTTTGCGTAATCAAGGAGCAGCTGCCCCAGGGTACAGATAAGCCCGCCGGTCAGAAATGCCTTCAGCATCTGTAAAATTAAATTGTGACAGGGGGTAACCTTTTTTACATAACTGGCATAATCCTTTTCCAGTGAGAGCTGTTCTTCTGACTTCTTTTCTTCCATAGCGATTGATCTCCATAATATTCATTTGTATTTCAGTATGTGCATTTTTGTAAAAAATATGTAAAGGAATATTTAGCTTAACTTAAGATTCTGGAAAAGAATGTGCCTTGTAGATTAACAGGGCAGATGCTACAATGATAGAAACAAATGAGAAATGAAGGTTAACTGGTATGGTCAATTTTGCAGGGATGGAATTTATATTCTATTTTTTTCCTGTTTTTTTACTGATATATCATCTGATCCCCATAAAATATAAGGATGTAGTTCTGCTTCTTGGCAGTTATCTTTTCTATGCATCAGGGGATCTGAAATATGTTCTTCTGCTTCTTTTGCTGACTCTTTGTAATTACTTTATGGGACAGCAGATCCATAAGCTTTCCGAAGGCTATAAAATGCATAGCTGGCAAAGGACAGAGAGGAAAAAAAAGCTTGCGTTCATTATCAGTCTGGATGTCACAGTGCTTCTTGTTTTCAAGATGCTTGCGGTTTTCGTGGACAGCAGCCTGTTTCCTCTTGGACTCAGCTTTTACCTGTTTAAGATGATCTCCTTTCAGGTAGATTATTACAGAGGGGAGATTTTCGAAAAGACATCATTCCTGTCAGTTGCTGTGTATTTTTCCCTGTTTCCCCAGGTGATCTCTGGTCCGATCATGCGCTATAATGAAGGAACTGAGCCGCAGAACAGAATTTACTGTCTTTCACAGCTTGAGGACGGCATGAAGTATTTTGCAGCGGGACTTGGCATGAAGGTACTGCTGGCAGACCGGCTGGCGATTCTGTGGAATGATCTGCAGATGATCGGCTATCAGAGTATTTCAACGCCACTGGCATGGCTTGGGGCAGCAGGCTATTCCCTGCAGTTATATTTTGACTTCTGGGGTTATTCCCTGATGGCATCCGGTATACTGGTATGTATGGGCTTTGATTTTATTGAAAACTTTCATCATCCTTATGCATCAGGCAGTATAGGGGAGTTTTACCGGAGATGGCATATGACACTTGGGAGGTTTTTCAGGGATTATGTGTATATTCCGCTTGGAGGAAGCAGATGCAGGAAGAACAGGCTGATCCTGAATCTTATGATCGTATGGCTGATCACGGGACTGTGGCATGGAAACGGGCTGAATTACCTGCTGTGGGGCGCTGTGCTTGGTCTGTTTATCATGCTGGAAAAGCTGTTTTATGGGGAAAGGCTGAAAAAGCTTCCGGTGCTCCGTAATCTGTATGTTCTGTTTCTGATCCCGTTGACGTGGGTGATTTTTGCGATCACAGATCTGCATCAGCTTCTGATTTATTTTGGCAGGCTTTTCCCGGTATTTGGCGGCACCGGCATTGCAGTGAATACTGGAGATTTCCTGAAATATGCAGGAACCTATGGAAAGCTTTTCCTGGCAGGCGGACTGCTCTGTATTCCGGGTGTTTTTGATTTCCTGGAAAAGCACAGAAAGAATCCGCTCGTGATCGCAGGACTTCTGCTGATCTTCTGGTATTCGGTTTATTTTATGGCAAGCAGTGGAGAAAATCCATTTTTATATTTTCAGTTTTAAGGTGAGCAGGGATGAAACATTTGAAGGAAAGTCCGTTTTTCTTTTTGCTTTTGTTGTCGGGTATTTTATTTACCATACTGGCAGCGATCGGGAAAAATAACATATACCGGGATCAGCAGTATCATCCGGAAAAGGGACCGCTTCTGTCGATTCTGTTTACTGCCATGAATGAGGACATTTATCCCTGGCAGTTATTTACAGACGGGCAGGCGGTTGAGACAGAAGGCAGTGCTGCCAATCCGACAGAGGATAACCAGAATGGTCAAAACGAAGGCCAAGCATCTGAAAGCGGTCAAAACACCGATGACACCTCTGACAGTGCAAAAGATACAGGTGAAGGAAACGACACAGCTTCTGGCAGTGATTCCGCAGCAGGAAATAGTACTGTCAGTGGAAATAACGCTGCACAGGAAAAGGAAGATGATGCTGCCGGTGGTATGCCACAGGAGGAGCCACCTTACGGTGAGAACAGACCGGAGCCTTTAAGAGGCAGTACGGAGGAAGAGTATTTAAGCCATATCTCAGCCGATATCTATGGAGATGCAGGAGTGCAGAAGGCTGCAGAATATCCTTTTGTGGCGGTAGATGAGAGCTACTTTGATGATGCCCTGTTTATCGGTGATTCCAGAACGGTCGGGCTCCATGATTATACAGATCTGTCGGAGCATGCGGATTTTCTCTGTAAGACATCGCTGACGATCTATAAGGTACTGGATGAGAATTTCAAGGGCATGGGAACGGTAGAAGAGGTTCTCAAGAGAAAGCAGTATGGAAAGATCTATATCATGGTCGGTATCAATGAGCTTGGAAGAGGAACCACAGAGGATTTCATGGCAAAGTATACGGAGGTCGTGGACACGCTGCATGAGTGGGATCCGGATGCCAGGATCATCATTCAGGGCATTATGAAGGTGAGTAAAAAGAAGGATACAGAGGATAAAGTCTTCAATAACAGCAATATAACAGGAAGAAATCATGCCATTGCCACGCTGGCAGATAATTATCATATCTTTTATATTGATATGAATGAGGCGGTCTGTGATGAGGAAGGAAATCTGAATGCGGAATATACCCATGATCAGATCCATCTGCTTGGTATGTACAATGACCTTTGGAAGGATTTCCTGATGACGAAGGGAATCAGCGGATAGAAGGTACCGGAACTGCAGGATTTGTATTTCCGTGTATAAAAACCTCCAGATCAGAAAAACTACTAGAAAAGTAATTTGATCTGGAGGTTTTTTATGGACAGCTGGAAAGGTGCATTTTTTGAACAGGGAAGGCAGAGCATTAAAATTCCTGTGCCGGTTTATATCAGGGCAAGTGCCAGTATAGCAGGGAGCAAGGAGGGAGATGGACCCCTTGGCGAACTGTTTGATATGGTTGGAGTAGATGATAAATTTGGCAGTAATACATGGGAAGAAGCAGAAAGCACTCTGCAGAAGGAGACACTGCAGCTTGCCATAGGGAAGGCAGGGCTCAGTGGTGAGGATATCCGTTTCCTGCTTGCCGGGGATCTTCTGGCACAGTCCATGGCAAGCAGCTTTGGCCTTGCATCCTTCCAGATCCCGCTGATCGGCTTGTATGGAGCCTGTTCCACCTGTGGACTTTCCCTGGCCATGGCTGCGGCCCTGATCGTTGGCGGAATGGCACAGTATGTGGCCAGTGTGACATCCAGCCATTTTGCCAGTGCAGAAAAGGAGTTCCGTTACCCGCTTGGATATGGAAATCAGAGACCTTTGTCGGCCACCTGGACAGTAACGGGAAGCGGTGCCTTTATCTTGAGCAGCCTGAAGGGGAAAAAAGACAGAGCAGTGATCACAGGGCTTACGATAGGAAAGATCGTGGATCTTGGGATGAAGGATTCCATGAATATGGGAGCATGTATGGCACCGGCAGCATCGAGCCTAATCTGTCAGCATTTTGCAGACTTTGGAAGAACACCGGAGGATTATGACCAGATCATAACAGGTGATCTTGGATATATTGGTCAATCCATACTTTTTGACCTAATGAAAAGCAGAGGATATGATATCAGAAAAAAGCATATGGATTGTGGAATGACAATCTTTGACCAGGAGACACAGGATACACATGCCGGAGGAAGCGGCTGTGGATGCGCGGCATCAACACTGGCTTCATATATTCTGCCAAAGCTTGAGAATGGAGAATGGAGAAAGATACTCTTCGTGCCGACCGGTGCATTGATGTCAACGGTCAGCTTCAATGAAGGAGCAAGTGTGCCTGGAATTGCGCATGCGATTATGATCGAACACTGTTGAAAAGCCCTATTATAATAGGAAGAAGTAAAAAATGTGCTAAGTGTGTGTAAAAAAAAGAAAAGGAATAGAAAAATGGATTATATAAAAGCATTTTTAATCGGAGGTCTCATCTGCGCTGCAGTGCAGATTCTCCTGGACAGAACAAAGCTGATGCCGGGACGTGTTATGGTATTACTCGTCTGCACAGGCGCAGTGCTTGGATTTATTGGGGTATACGAACCATTTGTAAAATTTGCAGGAGCAGGCGCAAGCGTTCCACTTCTGGGATTCGGAAATGTCCTGTGGAAAGGTGTGAAGGAAGCTGTTGATAAAAATGGATTCCTCGGAATCTTCCTGGGAGGGTTCAAGGCAAGTGCTGCCGGAATCAGCGCAGCACTTATCTTTGGATATTTGGCTTCACTGATTTTTGAACCCAAAATGAAAAAATAAACAAATTTTAACCCCAAAAATATAGAGTTTATCAAAATCTAAAAAAAAAGTACTTGACAGTATTAAAAAATGAAATATCCTATTTACCGTGGAAAATGAAAAAGAAATGATGTAAGGGGGCACAATAGAATTATTTATAGTGTCTCTTTTATTTTTTTATAAAGGATTGACTAAAGATGATTGATGTACATAGCCATATCTTGCCGGGGGGGGGATGATGGGGCGGCTTCTATGAAGGAAAGTCTTCAGATGCTCTCCATAGCAAGAAGACAGGGGATTACAGATGTATTTGCTACTTCACATTATTCCAGGGCATTTCCAAATAAAAATCCGGAGAAGCTGAGACAACTCCGGGATGAACTGATGCGTCGTGCCAATCGCCCGGTGAAAGGTCCGGATGGAAAGGTGAAGCATAGACAACAAATTCAGATTTGGACAGGACAGGAGATTTTCTACTCGAATAGTGTGATCCGTCTGCTTGAAGAAGACAAATTGCTTACATTGGCAGACAGCAATTACGTGTTGATCGAGTTTATGCCAGCGGTACCTTATTCCGAGATCTGTACTGCAGTACAGAATTTGTCAAGGGCATTCAGAGAACGGTGATTCAGGGGATGGCGTTAAAAAAGGAAACATCCGTTATATCCGGGATGAGGTTTATACTGCTTTTATAAATGAAGTAAAACATCAGTCAGTTTTATTCGGTGAAAAAGTTAATAAGGATGTTGCAATCGTGTATAGTCCTTTGAATGGCACCGGGCTGAAACCGGTTACCCGGACTTTGAAAGAAATGGGGTATACAAATATTACTGTAGTGAAAGAGCAGGAACAGCCGGATGGAAACTTTCCAACGTGTCCGTATCCAAATCCAGAGATCCAGGAAGCAATGGAGCTTGGAATGGAATATGCGAAAAAGTGCCATGCAGACCTTCTTCTGGCAACGGATCCGGATTGTGACCGTGTCGGTATTGCCGTGAAAAATAATATTGGTGAGTATGAACTGCTGACAGGAAATCAGACGGGGCTTCTTCTTTTGGATTATATTTGCAGTCAGCGTGTGAAGCATGGGAAGATGCTGGATGATCCGGTTATGGTCAAGACAATTGTGACGATGGATATGGCAGAACGGATTGCAGCACACTATGGTCTGCGTACAATCAATATTCTGACAGGATTTAAATTTATCGGAGAGCAGATTGGTAAGCTGGAACAATCAAGCAAGGCAGCCAGTTATGTGTTTGGCTTCGAGGAAAGCTATGGTTATC
>ENA-ORTY01002920-ORTY01002920.1-human-gut-metagenome-genome-assembly--contig:-NODE-2920-length-15498-cov-5.860455_pt1 | contig 15498 bp, 18 predicted proteins | sample MGYA00241917_ERZ509198 | MGnify/ENA primary metagenome ERZ509198 (study PRJEB26280, sample SAMEA2338857) | human gut metagenome | biome: human gut; feature: human-associated habitat; material: faeces...
TGTACCGTCCGGTCTGCCCCATAGGTCACATTGTGTACCTATGAACATGAACCCTAAGCGTTCCGAGCTTCTGCGCAGCAACAGCCTTGACCAGCGTATCCTTGTCCTGGAACTCACTCAGGAATACCTCATCGCCGCCATCGGTGTCACAGGAGAACCACCATTTGCTGTGATGGTCGGTGATGGAATAGTGCTTCCCAAGATAGCCAAACTCGATCTCATGCCCAATGCGCAGATCAGTGGCCAGCTGCGCATAATTTTGATATCTCAAGGGCCTACCCCGCCAAGCCGCTCCGCAACCAAGTTCATATGTTCCTCTGTCGGCTCCCAGTCAAAGTCTATCTCAATGATTCGATCTTCGTAGCACAGAAGGTACTTCTCCATCGTGCCACTATCCTGATAGGCCAGCTGATACACTTCCTCGGCTTTCCATGGTGCCGGGTCCTGCTCGCTGTAAAACCGTTTGTAACCTTCCGGAACGCTTCGGTCATTCGTTTCATCTTTGTCTGCAATTAGCTGCTCCTTACAGATGTCATACAGGAATGGCATTTTGATCAATATGATGGTGTATTCAAGGCGAGGCATATCGTAACCGGCCTTGTCATCCATTCGGGTCCGCTGACTCAAATCGTATTGGCCGAGAAAGACGGATTCGTCGCCTCTTCGTTGATAGATGTATCCGTCATATTCCACGTCCAGCATATCCTCCACGCGCAAAGGAAGTTCATCCTGATATAGGATTTGTGTGCTGCCATGGAATTCGTAGGTTTCATAGTTTTCTTCATTTTGGAAGATACCGTTTCTCACAGCGTACAGCGTCCCAAATGTGATGCCTGCCATCAAAACAACGGCAAGCACGATATCTACGGTCATTGTAATGGCGAAGTTTGTTCCTCTGGATGCCTTCTTCCGCTTGAGAAACTGCTTGACCGTGTTGACGATCACGGTGAGTCCGAAGAAATACAGAAGCATCAGGATGCTGACCCATTTCATCAGTGTATCGCCCACAGCAACGACGTTGATCAGCCAGTAGAAAAGAGCAATGAAAACCACTGCAAGGACGAGCTTCTGGAATTGCGCATGGTTTGGGGTATCGACAAACTCTCCACGATCCGCCGCTTTCAGGGCCTTGCTGCGCCAACGGTAATATCCAATCAGTTCTACACCGCAAAGCAGCATAAGCATCGTCCATGCAACGCCCGTGAAGAGGTTCGTAGGGCTGGCCAGAACTCCTATTGGGTCTCCTAACAGCCGAGATATAAACAGAGCGCCGTTCAAAACACCCACAGCAAGAAGAATGTAGTAGGAGAGAAGAAAGCCCTTCTTTGCTGACCTGTGGATCATTTCCACTTCCAGCGCGGGATCAGTTTCAATGGGGATCGGCTTATCGTCCGTGGTACAGAACACCTGCATCTGCGCTGAGCTACACACAAATTGCCACCCAGTTCTGGAGCTTAAATCATGATAGATGTTCTGTCCCTCGGTAGGCTCTGGATCAAATTCCGATGCCTTGGGATAATAGCTTACTGCAAAAGTTAGGGATTCCGGTTCCACGCGCTTGTAGATCCAGCCGAGGGTCGTCATTTCGGAGATCATCCACCCCTTTTCGGCCATCTTCTTTAGATGTGCCTCGATTCCGGTGCGGTCATAAAAAGAGAAGGTTTCAAATCTTCGTTTCCTGTCTTTCATTGGTCATCCCCCTTTCCAAAGAGCGTATCATAGTCTGCGACTCGTTTACGGAGCTTTTGCGTTTCATTATCCAGCAGTTCTCTGCCCTTATCGGTCAGGATGTAGCTGCGGCGTCGGCCCTCTACCTTGACCTCCCGGATCATACCGGCCTCCAGAAATTGCTCCAACAGGTTATACAGCGTACCGGAGCCAACTGTGACCTGGTCGCCGGTCAGCGCGGAGATCTTATCAAAGATATCAATTCCATAGCACTCGTCCTTCAGGCAGAGCAGGATGTAAAACATCTGCTCGGTCAGCGTTTGAAACTTCGGTCTGGGCATTGTTTTACCACCTCCATCTCGAATATCGAGTTCCCCGTTTGTAGTATAACCTCGAATATCGAGTTTGTCAATATAGTCTCGTATTCATATTGAACTCCATCTTGCCACAGAGTAACAGCGCAGTTCCAGAACGGAACTGCGCTGCTGTAAGGTGCAATTATTCGTTAATCATTCGGAGTAGCAGATAGATAGCAGGCTGGTTTTCCTTAATCCACTCCATATCATGCTGCTCACTGATCTGGAGTGCCCCTGCCTTCCATTCGTCAAAATACGCTTGGCCGGTCTCGGCGTGGAGTCGGAGCTGAGCCTCCGGTGCGAGATCATCGAGTGCGATCCGCATGAGCTGCCCACGAAGTCCGGTCTGATTGCCCTCCAGATGGAACTTGGAGAAAATATATTGTAGCGTATAGTCTCCGTAATACATGAGTTCCCGATATTCGACGGAGTGTGCGTCAATATAATCGGCAGGTCTGGAAGATGTAGCCGGAGAGGACTCAATCACCTCAAAGAGATGTTCCACCGCTGAGTAGGTATCGACGCCGCCGTAACGCACACCCTGATCGTAGCAGGTCTGCTTCTGTGCGAGAATATATTTTTGCGTATCCAGAGCCTCGTCCTCAACTTCGTCAGGGAACTTATCCCGGACATCCCGAACATAGTAGGAGCCGTCACGCGGAGTCCAATACTCCTTCAGAACATATTTCCCGCCGACAATTTCAAAGGTAATGGCAACCGGTATATGACTTCCGGAAACGTCGTGGAAGGTTCCACCTGAATAGCCGAATCCCTGATGAAGTGCCAGTCCGTAGACAGTGACCATCTGAGTATGGTCAGAGGAATCAACTGTGGGTGTGCCACTAAGTTCTTTCTGATCCAGCAAAACAAAGCTCGCGCAGTGGTACAGGCCATCCGGCTTGGAAGGCTTATTTTCTGTCAGAATCGCCTCATTGATTGCTTTTGATAGCAGGACAGAGGAATGATCTGCATCGATAAAATCTGTCACGCCACCATCCCGAATGTCGATGCGTGTATCAAGGTCATCCGCCAAGGCCAGATAGATATACATGGGGTCTTCATCTATCCAACTTCCGCCAATCCGAAGCTCATACATTTCATTGATCTCATAGACGCGAATATACAGCCCGGAGCCTGTCTCAATGTACTTGAACTGGTCAAAATCACTCCAAGTCAGATCGTAGCCCTTCTGCGAAAGCATGATGACATCATTCAGGGAGAGCTTGCGGTTGGGCATAATCTGCACCGTGCCGTCTGCGCCATCGTTTTGTTTGAATGCTTCCCCGGTGCAGTGGAACTTCTCGCCATCCTTGACTTTGACATAAACGAAGTTGTCGGAATCCTGCTCAACAAACACAAAGTCATCCCCGTCACGTCTAAAACGATTGACAAGTCCATAACCCCCAGGACCGTCATCGGTCATGACTACGGTATCGCCATCAAGCATAAAGGTTCCTGCTCCGATATAGCTGCTGAGCATTCCTTCATAATAAGTGAAAGTACCGTCTTCGTATAGGGTGATTGTAAAACTGCCACCAAAGCCTTCTCCGTCATAGAGATAGGTTTTTCCGGCAATATCATCCCGGTTGTCTCCGCTGTTATAAAACAGGTGAATTACTTCATCACCGGTTCCGTTATAGCCACCACCTTCAACTTCATGCAGCGGCTGCACCTCCAGATGAATATACCATCCATCATTGGAATTTACGCCGTTCTGACTGTACTTCAGAACACGTTCATAGTCAATGGGAGCGCCCTCATGTCTCGTAAATACGGAATAGCCATCAGCATCCGGAGACAGCTGGCGGATTTCCTCCTGCGGCATATACTTCAACGCATCCAAATAGTGGGATAGCAGAAATACCTTTTCCGGCTCGATCCATTCACTTCGGTCTGTAATGAAATACTTATTATCGTCATGGAACATTCTCGACTGCGCACTGTAGTATTTCTGATTCCGTCCATATAAAAAGCGAATCGCACCATCATTGGCCCAGTTGAAGTTCGAGGTAAACATGAGGTCAAAGTTATCCGCATCGACAAGAAGTTGTGAGCTATTTTCCAGTCCTTCGGCTTTGGCAATCTTCTCTACAACCATCTCTGTATCAAGTTCCGACACATTGCTGCCGTTAATGGGAAACTCTCGTTCCGCAGCAGGATTTGTCAAGAGGCCGATTGCAAGGATAGCACAGGCAAGCACGGCAAGCAGCACCACCCACACCGCAGGCTTCTTCCACTTGGACAGGTTGTTGATGCGCCCCTTGGTATCGCCTTCGCCAAAGGCCAGAGGCGTACCGGCGATGATGCGCCGCCCGGTGGCCAGAGTCAGAAGCGAAGCGGAATAGTCCGCCCGAACATCACCGCCGACCTTGCGGATCACGGCCTCATCGCAGCTCATCTCCATATCCTTGCTGGCCAGGACAAATGCCACCCAGACCAGAGGATTGAACCAGTGGATTGCCAGGGCCAGAAATGCCAGTGCCTTCATTACATGGTCAAGCCGCTTGATATGATGCTGTTCATGGAGAATGATATACTCCTGTTCCTTATCTCCGAGATTACAGGGCAAATAGATTTTCGGACGGAACAGCCCCACCACGAAGGGCGATTTGATATCGTCTGCAATAAAGATGTTGTCCCGCAGAGGAATGACCACCGACAGTTTGCGTCGCAACCGGATATAGGAAACGATGCTGTAGATGACCATCGCCAGCACGCCTGCCATCCAGACATAGGTGGCAATGAATATAGGCCCCTCCAGCGGATCGGCTCTCAACTGTTCCTCGCCCTGGGGCAAAGTCTCATTGATTGCATCGCTGATACCCGGTACAGGCAGAGCAACAGCGGGATACTCTGTGTGGACGATGTTGCTCGGCACATACTCGATGATACTGGTCGCCGTGCCAGACTCCTCAGTGGGCGTATCAAAGAGATTATATACGGAGAAGTCTGAACCAATCGATACCGGACACAGGAGCCTGAATAGGACCACACCCCACAACGCATAAGAAATGACCTTGGGTGCTTTTTTCAGAAGCAGGCGCAGCAATGTGACCAGCACAATGGCCACGCTTGCCGTCAGACTCATGTTGAGCAGGGTGGGCATGAATGTATAAAAGGACATAGGGTCACCTCCTCATTCCATCAATGACCTTCTGGAGCTCGTCGATCTCCTCATCAGAGAGTTTTTTTCGTGTCCCGAAAGCAGCGAGGAATGCGGGTAGAGATCCACCGAAGGTATCCTCCACATACTGCTCACTGTGTCGAGCATAGTATTCCTCCCGTGAGATCAGCGAAGTAACCGTGCCATCTTCATTCTTGAACAAGCCCCGCTCGCACAGCCGCCGCAGGACGGTGTGAGAGGTGCTCTTCTTCCAGTTAAACTCCTCCGCTCCGATTTTGGCTATCTGGCCGGAGGTGATTGGCTCACGCTCCCAGATAATATCGGCAAACCGTGCTTCGGCGGTTCCCATTTTTAAATCAGACATAAACGCAGCCCCCGTGTTACAACTTGTAGTACGTACTTATATGCTACAGCCTGTAACACAGAAAGTCAATATGGCAGAGGTAATGTTCATAAAACCTTCAAAAAAGAGCACAGCTCCCGGCCGGAAGCTGCGCTCAATGCGTATTGAATAGTTACTCTACGGTAAACTCGGCATAACAGTTATACTTATCATAATCACCACCGGCCCGGAAATCCATGATTTCCTTTCCGATTCGGTAGTAACCGGTAGGTAGCGAACTGTACAAGGTCTCCCAACTCACGCTCCATTCCACACGCTTGTTTCGGGGGATGGACCATGCCTCCATAGTCCAGAAAACATCCTCCATATCGTCTTTTACAGGGAACCAGTTGCCCTCGCTGTAGACCTCAAGCCAGAAGCGGCTGCCAGTCTGAAGTTCGCCGGTGGGTGCGCCTCCGGATTGGGTGCAGACCAGTGTGAGTCCATTGGGTGTCACGTCCTCCGCAGTCAGCGTCACGCCAAGCGGTGAAGTATAGAAGGAGTAATACGCAGCGCCGCCAAACTCCTCGAAACGAGTCCACTTGGCGAATACTTCGTAAATATGTCCACCCTCCAATAGGGTGATCTTGTCACCGGACACGGGTACCGCAATCGCTTCATCTACCGCACTCAGATCGCCCCATTTGGAAACAGGCCATGCCTTTGCGGTAATCTCGTCCGGTGCGGTGTCAAACACCAGCCATGCCTCGCCCTCCACCGCAGGGAGAACAGGCATATACTCTTTGGCATCCAGCGGGTGCATACTGTCCGCTTCAATCCCGGTAGATGTGCCGTCGGGATTCATGTATTGCCAGGAAGATGTACCCGGCAGAGCCCGCACACTCTGCCCGTCATGCTGAATGGACAGCCCAGGAGCCGACTTATAGAACAACGGCTCAACAGGCGCATTGTGGTCAGCACCGTCTTCCGGCTGCATCGGGCCAGCAGATATCGTCATGTCTACCAACTGAGCCAGATAATCAACATCAACGCCGCCATTCACATCCTGATAGGGATATTCCGTTCCACCAACAACGAGCCATGGAGAAGGGCCATACGGAAGCTCAATCTTTACAATTTCGCTTCCGTTCTCATCTCGGAACCAGAACTCATATCCACGGATGGACGGCTCAGTATATTTCATCTCTTTCAGTTTCAGGGAATTAAACATCTCCACGATGGTCGCAACATCCTCGCCGTCCACGACGATTTTAGCAAACGGCTCTGTCGAATCGTTATTGTAGGCATGAAGCTCAACAGAAGCTGTCTCGGAGAGGTCATAGGGCATCTTGGAGCCGCAGGCCGTCAGGCAAAGGATAAGGCTCAAGGAGAGAACGAGTATCGCAATTAACTTCTTCATTATTGTACCTCCAATCCTTACTCACCGTAAACGATCAGCAGCGTCACGCCGTTTTCATCCATATACACGCTCTGGCAGTTGCCCAGAGTATTTGCAGTCGAATATGTGACTTCCCAGACCTTCGCCGTCTCGTCATAGTTGACAGTCACAGCATCGTATTCGATGGTGCATTCGTTCAGGGCCTGCGTCTTTACATCCCAGATCCTACTACTCATAGGGACAGACTCCGCATTCACGAAACCTTCGCTTTTTACGCCAGGGTCACCAGTCTTAAATGTCGCCGTCACCTCTGCGTAGGAGAAGCTCCCCGGCTGCTCCAGATGCAGATCTACGGGCATACCTCTGGCTATGGCAATATCCTTGATGACCTGCATATCCTCTACGGGGATCTCCGCGAATTGCTGACTGAAATAAATGACATTGTACTCGTAGGAGAAATAGTACAGCTTCTTATCACCGGCAAACTCAATATGTCCGTCAAAGTAGTAGGCCAGACGATCCACAAGGGCATCGTTTACCCATGTATCCACATCATCAATGATTTTCCGCAGTTCCGCTGCCTGTTTCTTAGAGATAGTGGAGCAATGGAAATCAACAGGGTCCGTGCCTTCTCGGGTGGGTTCCGCATAGAACGAAATCGTTCCACCGCCAGCGCCAGCATCCTCATCCTTCGGCGTACACAGATACCATTCATTCTCATAGAGGACTGCGATGCCGCCCTCCACTCTGGCATAAGGCATATTCAGTTCTCGGTTGAAATTGGTCTCGCCATCCTTTTCCGGATAGGTGTCTGTATAGGAAGTGGTATATCCGATGATGGCGCTCTCGTCGATCTCGGCCGGCATAGCGGAAACAGACTTCAGGTAAACTGTACCCTCTGCCATGATCGCAGCCGGATAGTCCGTTTCAGTCCCAACGGCCGAGCAGCCAACAAGCAGCAACAAAAGCATCACCAATAACATAGCACTCATTCGCTTCATGAATCCGCCTCCTTTCGTACGCTTGTATATATAGACGCAAAAAACGGCCAAAAGTTCCCAATATCAAGCAGATCATCGCTGTACCTCTGATGCAATCACACGATAAAGCAAAGCCCACAAAAGCATTCTCACATGGCAAAACGGATTTTGAGCGCAAAAAAGCGGGAGACTATCTCAGTCTTCCCGCTTCTGCTTCTTCATCCCATGGTAAAGGGCTGAAACTCAATTTTGATCCGCATCCCCATTCCCGCAGCGAGGCGCTGGAGCGTCCGCAAGGACGGGTTGGCACTGCCGCTCTCCAGTTTGCTGATGTCTGCCTGTGCAATACCGGTCTTTTCGGACAGTTGCTTCTGGGTCATCCCGCTGCTCTTGCGGGCGTCGATCATAGCCTGCATGATGGAGAACTCAGGCTCCAGAGCCTCATACTCTGCCCTGACTTCCGGATCCTGCAGCTGCTCGTTCAAAAAGTCATTGAATTTACTCATGGTCTGTTCTCCTCTCTGCCGAGATAGTCGGCGCGATATCGCTTCGCCCGCTCAAGTTCAGCAGGCGGTGTCTTCTGTGTTTTCTTGATAAATCCGTTGGTAAGGATCACCCGTCGGCCGACTATGAAAAAGTACAAAACGCGGGAAATATCAGAGCCTACCTTCGCCCGCAGCTCAAAGATGCCATCACCCAGCGGTTTGGAGCACGGCTCCCGGAGATCCGGGCCGTTGTCTGCCAGCAGCGAGATCGTCCGCAACATCTTAGCGCGCATCTTCTTATCCAGGCTCAATATGAAGTCCTTTGCCGGTTCTGTGCCGTCGGCCTTATCATAAAAAATCACTTCATATTCCTGCACATTCAACCCGCCTTCCAACTATGGGATTTATCCTATATTTATTGTATGGGATAAATCCTATATTGTCAAGCAGCTTTTGAAATTATTATATCCTCTGCCCGTTCATTCTATGTTGACCCAGCCCATTTGCAGCGCACCTGCCTTTCGGGACATACTAACCTACGTCTCTCCTGTCGTGTCATTCAGTACACAGAGGTAGCAATTCCCGTACAACGCCGCTGTACCGTACTACCTTTCTGTGCGGTAAAATATAGACAGGAAGGTGGTGATCGCTTGGATGTTTTGTCGAGAATTAAAACATTGATGGAAGCACGGGGCTGGACAGCCTACCGGTTGGCAAGTGAGGCCGGTTTGACTGAGTCCACCATTCAAAATCTGTTTCGTCGGAATGGAATCCCTACCCTTCCTACGTTGGAAGCGGTCTGTTCCGCCTTCGGCATAACACTTTCTCAGTTTTTTGCTGATGATGATATGGTTGAGTGTACGCCGGAGATCAAACGGTTGATGGAGGCTTGGACACCCTTGCCTCAGGAGCAGAAGGAGGCCTATCTGAAACTCATGGAGCTCTACCAGCATGATTAGCGACTTGCCGTGCCACCCGCATTTCCTCTGGTAAAACTGCATACCCTGTAAGACACGCCGCCCGTCTCCGCGTTGTCTGGCGGCTGATTGTTCATGACCTCTATCGGTGCATAGCATTAGAAATAATGCTGTGCACCGACTTTTTTTGCGTTTTCTGGGTCATTCCGCCTACCCGCATCGGGATAGGGTGTGCAAGGGGACAAGTAACCGCCTCCGCGGGTAAGGAGGGAGGTGAAATCTTGCATCTTTCACCCTCCCAGAAAGCAAAAGTCTGCAGGCAGTTTGAGCGTTTTTGTAAGGATGTGTTGGAATGCGAAAGCATCGACTACATCCGACACATAACGGCACGTGCTGAGCACGTGATCACATTTTCCGATCTTCCGGAGCCGGTACTGGAACAGCTGCACACCACGGATACATACCCTTCCGATATGTACCTGTTCGATGTGTGCGGCTTCCATCTGCCCATCCACGATGATCGGTTGGGACAAGCACTTTTGGAGATCGGGGTGGAAGGTTACAGCATCCTGCTGCTCTCCTTCCTGCTGGATCTGAGCGACCGACAGATCGCCCTGCTCCTCAACAGTTCCAAATCTTCGATTCAGCGCCGCAGAACAGCATTTTTTGAGACGCTTAAATCCAAAATGAAGGAGTGATTGCCATGCCGCGCCATCGCAAGAAGCCACGGGCCCTGCTCGACTACGATACCATCGCAGCTGCCTCTACCGGCGATCCGGACGCTATGGCCGAAGTTCTCAGACACTTCGATGGCTTCATCTCCAAACTGGCCACCCGCACATTCCGTGATGCCAACAATGTCTCATTCAGCGGTGTCGACCAGGAGATGAAGGAACGGATGCAGCTGAAGCTCATCGCCAGCATCATTAAGAACTTCGATCCAATCCCCAAGTAACCAGCCCTGCCGCATTTGGGTATGGGCGTTCTTCCCCCTTTCCGCGCCCATACACCCCCCACCTATGCCGATACTTTGTCTATATCCGCATCGCCTGTTTGTAATGAAAACTGTACAATTTTCGTTACAAATCGTATATTTGACCGTCAAGTCGAGAAAACTAAAGGCACCCACTTGCATTTTGTAATGAAAACTATATAATATTCATTACAACAAGGAGGTGCCGCTATGGCCAATCAGACGATCTACAACTGTATATTGGAGCGCATCCGAGTCGCAGAGCCGGAGTCTGTCTTCGTGTCTACCGACTATGTGGATCTGGCTGATGTCAATACGGTGCGGCAGTGCCTGTCCCGTATGGAGCAGACAGGTGAGCTGCAGCGGATCATGCGCGGCGTCTATTACCGGCCTGTCTTCAGCCAACTGCTGGGTGAGTATGAGGCTCCGTCGCCCCATCACGTGGCGCAGGCCTTGGCCCGGAAGTTCAACTGGAGCATTGCACCCTCCGGCGCCACCGCACTGAACCTGCTGGGCCTATCTACGCAGGTCCCCGCCAAGTGGTCCTATATCTCCGACGGCCCCTACCACAAGTTCAATGTGGGCAAGTTGGAGTTAGAGTTTAAGCATCGAAGCAACCGGGAGATCTCCGGATTGTCCTATAAGAGCGCCATGGTCATACAGGCCCTGCGCGCTTTGGGCAAGGAGAATGTGGATGACACTACCATTAAAAAACTGCAGCGGCTCCTGACCGATCATGAAAAGCAGGCGCTTTTACAGGAGGCGCAGCAGGCGGTAGCGTGGATCTATAACCTCATCAAAAAAATCTGCCGGGAGGACTGATATGTATAACATCGCCAAAGCATCTGAGCAGGACCGCCGTGTTCTGTTTCGTAATACCGCGCAGCAGACAGGGCTGCATGAAGCTATCATCGAAAAGGACTTCTGGGTCTGCCTGACACTGGACCACCTCTTCCATCACAGTCCCTGGAAGGCGGCCTTCACATTCAAAGGAGGCACCAGTCTCTCCAAATGCTATGGGCTGATCCAGCGTTTTTCCGAAGATATTGACCTGATCCTGGATTGGCGCGTGCTGGGCTATGGGCTCTATGAGCCATGGGCACCGCGCAGCAACACAAAGCAGGACCAGTTCAACAAGGAAGCAAACGAGCGTGCCGAGCAGTTCCTGCGCGACATCCTCCTCCCTTCCCTGCGCAGCGAGTTCAGCATCATACTGGGTATGGAAGCGGACCTCTACATAGATCCGGACGACGAGCAGACCATCTGTTTCCGGTACCCCAGTATCTTTAAGACCGAGTCCATTCTGCAGGTGATCCGGCTGGAGATCGGCGCCCTGGCTGCATGGACGCCGTCACAGCCGCGGGAGATCCGCCCCTATTCCGCCGAGCGATACCCAGCTGCTTTCCGGCAGGCCAGCACCGTGGTACTGACCGCAGCGGCTGAGCGCACCTTCTGGGAGAAGGTGACGATCCTGCACCATGAGGCCAATCGCCCGGAGCATCTGCCGATGCCCAGCCGCTATTCCCGCCACTACTATGACCTGTACTGCATCGCCCACTCTGAAAACAAAGCGGCCGCTTATGAGGATCTGGACCTGCTGGGCCGGGTCGTGGAGTTTAAGATGAAGTTCTATCCCCGTAAGTGGGCGCAGTACGAACTGGCCCGGCCCGGTACCATGAAGCTGTGTCCGCCGGAATACCGCTATGCCGCGTTGGAAGAGGACTACGCAGTCATGCAGGGCATGATGTTCGGCGAGTGCCCCTCTTTCGCTGACCTGATGGCATTCATCCGCGAGCTGGAAGCAGAGATCAACGCTCTATAAAGTTCCCCTATAACCAAAGCCCTGCACGGAGCCGGAATCGCCAGTGCCGTGCAGGGCTTTTTTATGTTCCTTTTCGATGTGGCTACTCTTTGGTGCAATTACAATAAAAAACTATACAAATGTGCGTGAGCTACGATATAATGTTGGTGAAAATCCCAATAACCACCAATGCACGCAGATAGGAGCGCACCTATTATGAGATTTCCTTGGCAGAAACGGAAAGTCGAGCGACCAACCGATTTTCCCCTCAAACTGAATACCGATAACCTAAACTGGTGCCGGGATGCCCGTTTGCTGCTGATCGAGGGAAATGGCACTCTAAAATGGGAGTCGCGCGGAAGAAACGAGGACTGGAGTCAACAATATGCGCTGACGTTGCGCGGAACACCCCTTATTGTCCACAATGCACCGGATTGCCCTACCTGCGCCGGGTTGCTGGCGACTGGATATGGATTGGACAAAGCCGATGCACCGGAATTGCAGCAAATCAGCGATGTCATCAATGCACCATATGTGGATCTGGACACATCTATCGCTTCCATGGCCCCGTTGCTGGGGCTTCTGTCCTCCGGTCTTTATGTAATTGCAGAAGGAGACAGCTTCCCTGCCGATGGAAATGGGAACTTTTTCTGGGATGTTCCCGACGCATTTTCCAATGTAGAGGCTACCGGACCAGCTTGGTACAATGACCCGGATTTTGAATTTACTTACAGCGAAGGCGCTCCTGTCTTTCTGTATCCTTCTCAGCCGAGAACTCGTTTGAATCAAGAGCGTGTGGATTATTACACGCAGCGCTTTGACACAACAGACACATTCCCCAGGGCGATTGCATTTTCCTGTGCTGAAGGCATTTCTGTTTTGTTGGACGGCCACCACAAGGCTTGTGCCGCCGCGCGACTTGGGCGGCAACTTCCCTGTATCACGATTTTTCCGTTTGGCGGCTACTTCTATGCACAGGCAAGGTCCAGCTCTACGCCTGTTCCGGACCGCGCGTATTTTGGTCCCTTTACCGTTTCCATATCTCAGTTACCCGCCAAGATACTCCCTGCAAAGCCTTGGCAGCAAACTACCGACACGCGCCCAGCCCCTTACTCGGGAAACCTAATCCGCGACTCAAAACTCCCCCAGGAATTCGTTGACGCAGGGCGCAATTATCCAACATGGTATGAGTTTGGCATTACGACCGTAGCGGACATTGGCAAGGTTACCGATGACGATTTATCTTTGTGGTTGGAAAACCCACTCAAGTACAGTCCTCAGCTTCGGGCCGCACTGATCTATCTTAGATGCCACTGCGATCCTCAACTGAAAGAGGTGGCTATGAAGTGTGCTGACTCGTCCGACCGCTGGAGCAAACTGCGTGAAGCGGCTTTTAACCATTTAGCTGCGCTCAAAGGCGATCCAGAGGTGGAGCAATACTTTATCGGGTATTTTGTTGATGTTGAAACCGGTTATGAATCGGATGTGTTGACCGACATAGCAAATAGTTTTTGGTCTTGATATATGTTCTCTGGTATGGCCTTTAATCAAACCGAGAGAAATGCAGCAAAAGCAACACAGTCCCTCTTTGAATACAAGGACATCTCAAGCACTAATTCAAGCGGGGATTCCCAGAAGCCAGTGGAATGCTGTGAACCAAACTGGCAATGCATTTGCTGAGAGCCTTCTTTCTGGGCAACTTAACCGAAATAAGCTAACATCTGAGGGGATTTCTACCGTAAGATCAAGTGGAGGACAGAAGTGATTGTAAAGAAAATTTTTGAGTTGCCAATGCTATCTTCGCTCTTGAACCATGAGCCAGAACTTCTCATTAAAGGATTAGACATTTCAATGATTTTGGACGGAAAAGATCTTAGCGATGCTAATCGGCATGTGTGCTTATCATTCAAAAATGTCTTGTGCCACAAACATACATCAGAGCGTTTTACTGCAGAAATGTATGATGCATACGATACTGTTGTTGAGATTGTGGATTCAGAATGGTTGATGACAATGAAGAAGATGAATGAGACCGACTTCAACTTCTGGCAGCCGAAGCATTTTGCTGTTTACTTAGATGGCATGGGACTATACCAATTTGTTGCAAAGGGGTTTGAGAAAACAGCTCTTTCCTAATACATTCCAGCACCAACAACGAAGATGGAAAATATGCTGTTTCATAGCTTCAAAGGTAAGCGTAAAACGCCGCCACTGGGGATAGCGCCGGGCAATCAGAGAATCCCTGCGTGATGAAGAAGAGGGTGTGGCTCTGCCACGCCCTCTTCTTCGAAAGCTGTTTTCGATGCTGCTTTGAGCGCAGCGGGCACGATTGGATCTGCGGCACTTGCGGTTAAGAGCTTCCCCGCGGTTAAGCAGGAGATTGGCTATTACATGGCCAAGTATCAGTGCAAGACTGTGGACAGTAAGAAACTTGTTGATGTATTTGGAAAAACTGTTACAATGGATAACAGCACCTTTGATCCGAACTTTGTGGACAAGCAAGGCCGAACCAATGTTCAAAGAATGGAACAAGGGTTAGCACCTATTGGGCGTGATGGAAAATCTGTGAATATTCATCATATAGACCAAACAAATAGTGGACCAGTGATGGAAATTACAGCAACAGAGCACCAGCAAAATTACAGTAATTTGCACACAAACATAGGGCAAGAGCCGTCACAAATTGGCAGAAATGCATTTAGCAGTTGGAGGAAAGAATATTGGCAGTGGAGAAGTAAAAATCTTACATGACGGAGGAAACTATGAGTTATGCTAATTTTGTAAAAGCGTTAGAACTTGCACCCCAATGCAAATTTTACACTACGGCAGGCGGAAAGTCTGATGAAGAGATTGGTGCTTCGGAAAAGATTCTGGGTGTGACCTTTTCGAAACAATGTAAGGAGTTTTACAAGAAATTGGGCTATCTTTCATTTTTTGGAAATGAAATATTTGGAATTGACCCTTACGATGATTCTGGAATATTGGAAGGAAACTCGGTTGCATATGCTCTGAATGATCGAACCGAATTGGGGTTGCCCGTGGCTTGGATACCTATTTACGATTATAATGATGGAAGTATGGCGTATCTGGACTATTCTTCGTTGAATAGAGAAAACGAGCCAAGGGTACTTGCAGCATTTTACAACGGGAAAAAGTTCGAAGTAACTGAAACGGTAGCAGAGGATTTGGGCGATTTCATTCTTGGCCTTGTGCAAGAACAAGTGGAATAATTAGACGCATTAGGAAAGAGAATAGTCCTATTTACAGTTGAGTTCCCAACCCTATGTGCAATTTGAGAGGAATGTGGTATCTTCATCTCTCAAAGAGGCGGCCCACCAATATAGTGGGCCGCCTTATTCGTTTATAGCGGCAACGGCAATCTGGTTTCCAAGACCGATGCGGATGGCTATGTGACCCAGTATTCCTACACCGCCCTTGATTTGGTGAAGAAAATCAATTACAATGGGGCAAAG
>ENA-ORTY01002921-ORTY01002921.1-human-gut-metagenome-genome-assembly--contig:-NODE-2921-length-15487-cov-4.067846_pt1 | contig 15487 bp, 10 predicted proteins | sample MGYA00241917_ERZ509198 | MGnify/ENA primary metagenome ERZ509198 (study PRJEB26280, sample SAMEA2338857) | human gut metagenome | biome: human gut; feature: human-associated habitat; material: faeces...
CGTAGCTGCTGCTCACAGTCAGCTTGCCGTGTGCACCCACTTCGGTCTTCACTGCGTAGCCGCTGGGACCGGTGTAGGTGGGGGCGGTGTATACGCAAGTATACTTGTGGCCTTCGTTCGTTACTGTAGTATTCGCTCCCGCGGTAATGGTGTAAGTCTTATTATCAGGTTCAACAGTGAACTTCACTGTGCGGCTCACAGTGGCGGTTTCGCCGTCTTTCAGCAGCTTGATGGTGCCGTTGTTCTCCACTGCGTCTACCGCTGCCTGGAGGGTGGGGTAACCCACGCCATTCACCTCGGCCACTGCCTCGTTGGTAGCAGAGATGGTAAACAGGCTGAATCCATGGGGGTTGGTGAAAGTCAGAACATTATTTTCCACCGTACCAGTATAATAATAGGTGCGTCCATTGTCCGCAGTGTGTTTGACGTAGAGCGTTGTTGTACCCTGAGGCGCAAAGTCAGTAGGCAGAGGGAGCGCCACAGTAACAGGGCCGGTGACATTCAGCTCTACAGGGTCACCGATCTTCACAGCATTAACATTTTTCTGTGTTTCAGGTTTAATAATAATCCCTTCACCCGTTGCCAAATTAGCAGTGGTTGCAACTTTCTGTGCCATGGGCTTGATGTTCAGGGTCAGGGACTTGGTAGTTTCGTCTGCCTGTGCCTTGGCCTCAGTGATGGTAATATCCATATAGTGCTGGACGGCCACAGTAACAGTAACATTACCATCAATACTAATGTTCTCCTTTTTCAGTGCCTCGCTTGCCTGCTCTTCTGTTGTGGTGTTCTGATTGGCCAGCGTATTCACCGCAGCGTCCAGTGCACCGCCGGTGATGGCAGGGGTGGGACTATTTTCGTCCGTGGGTTTCAGCGCAGCAGCCGCACCAGCGGCAAGCGCTTTATCCTCTTCAGTCCCTTGGTCGGCTGCCGGGTTCTTCACCTCAGGTTCCGCCGGAACGGGAACAGCAGCCGTCTCCTCCTTGACCGCAATCATGAAAGGATAGTCCTTCTGAGTAGCCGAGTCGGTGTTGGTCACGCCGGTCATGCCCTCAGCACAGTAATCGCTGGGGTCGCTGGAGAACAGACCGCCGGTGATGGTCATTTTCTTCTGGCCATCTTCCGGTGTCACGATGACACAGGGAACGCCGTTATCAGATTTCACAAAAGTGTTGCCGGAAATGTTGACTTTGCAATTGCCATAATCATAATAATTGCTGTCTCCGTCGATCTGGATACCATAGCAATTTGCAGCAACCTTGCTGTCTCCAACTTTACCGGAATCATTGCCGGTGGCAATGACAGAACCGCCGGTCATATTCAAAGTGCCGCCGCGCATCTCCACGCCAACGCCGCGATCGGCATAAATCGTGCCGCCGCTGATGTTAAGCGTACCGGCCTGCGGATGATAAACGCCGCAGGCAATGTAGCCATTCGCCCGGGCAGTATCACTCATATGTCCGATCATGGTACCGCCAGTGATGTTAAAAGTTGTATCTCCCTGACCAAGTGAACCATTTCCTCCAACTGCAGCATTATCATCGGCTACAACGACACCACCATGGATGTTAAGCGTTGCCTTAACATTACCGCCAATACCGTAACCATTATCGTTGGAGTACACATAGCCTCCGTTCATGGTAAGAGAACTTCCTTCTCCGCTAACATAAATGCCATCACTATCCTCGGAGTAAATCGTTCCGTTTTCCAATACCAACTTGCCGCCATTCACGACACTGATGGCCTGTGTATACGGTTTTACTGTAGGCGCAATGTTTTTGACAGCGCCGCTCTGATAAGTCACATTCATCCCTGCATCGACTACGGGCTGTCCAGCAGTCGAATCTTTCACGGTCAGAGAGCCGCCGTCCACCTTAATCGTATCCAACACGTTAATGCCCTGCTCATTGAGCGCACCGGTCAAAACCTTTCCATTGAGGTCGAGGGTGATATTTTTATCGGCAGGGACTGTAATATTTGCTGTCACATCCCGCAGCAGGGTGATGGTTTCGCCGTCATTGGCGGCAGCAACGGCGTCAGCCAAAGTCTCGTAAGGCTGCGTGCCAATCTGCGCCACAGGCGGCATATGAATTGTGCAGTTCTCAACATTCAATTTAGCAGGAGGATTATCACCATACCACAAGCTACCTGTATAACGATTCTCTTCCAGGACATCATTTTTTGCAGCACCACTGTAAATCTCTCCTGTGAATTCACAGGAGCTGAGAGTCGATTCGCTCCGATAAGTACCCGCAAACGCACCCACAAAAATACGTCCATTACTCTCGGGTTCTGCTGTCTGCCAGACAACTACATTTTCCACCGTGCAATTACTAATGGTATTTCCAGACTGTAGAATACCATTGATACCGCCAATACCGTTATACTCACCTTTCACGGTCAAGTTCTTTACAGTGCAGTTCAATGTCTGGCAGTTGCCTTCTCCCATAAAGCCCACGATACCGCCAACATAGCCGCCGGTAATGGATACGGAAGAAGTATCTTTTCCATCGCCCTCTACAGAGCAGTTGGTAACCGTAGTATAACCCTTGCCCAAAATGCCGCCCACATACCAATAACCTTCGATTTGTACGCTGCCGGTCACGTGAACATTCGTGATCTTTGCCTCAGCATTTCCATTGCCGCCCAAAACTGCTGCTACATTCTGACTGCCACGAATATTTACATTATGCAGGTTGAAGTTCTGCAGCGTAGCGTTTCCAGTACAAGCGCCAAACAGACCAATATAATGCTTATTCGGCGTATTGATTGACAGGTTGGAAATTGTCTTCTTATTGCCATCAAAAGTGCCCTGAAAGACATTCTTCGGCTTTCCAATCGGTGTCCATTCTTTTCCACCCAAGTCAATGTCGGCACCCAACTGGACAGTCTTTCCACTAAAGTTTGTTGTCCCCTCGTTGACCAACTTTGCCAGGCCGGCCAGTTCTTCAGCAGAATCGATTGTATACGCACTATCATTTTCATGATCAGTATACCACTTGGTATCTACTGTACCATCCCATACTGCTGCATCAGCTGTCCCTTCCACCGCCAATGCCGTGGCAGGCAGCAGAGAAACGACCATGCAAAGCGCCAACAGGAGACTGAGCAGCTTTTTCGTTGTTCGCATTTTCTTCATCCTTTCTTTTGTTTGGTTTTCTCACAGAAAATACAAAAAGACGCACTCCACCCTTTCACCGCTTAAAGGATAGAATACGCCTCTTGTTTTACTGTGAATAATACTGTTCCGGAGCAGACCGAGAAAAGGTTAGACTTCGCCCTTGCTTGCTTGCTTGCTTGCTTGCTTGCTTGCTTTCAGGATGTTACCTAAAACCATCATTTCTGTCAAGCTCCTCTCTGATAGGTATCATTATGAATTTACCACAATTTCCCCGCGATTACAAGGGAAAAATCGTTGATTTACATGGCACGGATTTGTGCAATCTCTCTATTTTAGGCGAATAAAAACACGGGAAAATTTCCCGTGTTTTTATTCTGCGTTAATCACTCTTCCAAATCTTCCGTTTTGGAGATCCGTCTGTAAACCAGGATGCCAATTCCGGCAATGAGGATCGTAACTGCAAAGATGATGCCTGCAAACAGATAGCTGCGTGTACCAATCGCATTTCCACCAATAGTTGAAATGGTGATCGCCGGAATCCGCGCAATGGAAGTTATCGAAATCCAATGAACCAGTTTCATATCTGTCAATCCCGCAACATAGCACAACAAGTCTTTCGGTGTGCCGGGAATGAGGAACGCAATGAACACGATCAGATCCAACCGTTTCTCATTATGCATAAATTTGGCAGAGTCCAGCTGTTCTTTCGTGAAAAATAACAGGACATACTTCAACCCATAGCGTTTCACTAACAGAAACACCAGTGTGCTGCCTATAGTGGTGCCAATCACGCTGAGAATGGTGCCCTCCAGAGCGCCGAATGCGTATCCTCCCGCCACCTCAAAAGCACCGCCAGGGATTATGGCAAACACCACTTGGAAAATCAGCATCCCGATATAGGCGATCCTGCTCCATCCCGTGTTCTTCTCCACCCATGCACGAAAAGTCTCTGCATCGGATACGAAACGAATCAGCGGCTCTCCTACCATGACGAGGGCTACGACCGTAATCATGATGGTCAAAAGGAGCAGTATCGCAATTTTCCCCTTATGTCTTTGCGGCTTGTCTGTCATCCTGTGTCAAATCCTTTGATAGAACATTTCCGTTACATCACGGACTTCATCCGCTCCAGACGATTGAGCGCTTCATTCAAGGTTTCTTCGCTCTTGGCATAGTGCATACGGATATACCGGTACTCCGGAATATCAAAGAACGCGGAGCCAGGAACAGCGCCAACCCCCACCTTTTCTGCCAATTTGACGCAGAAATCTACATCCGTGTCATACCCTTTGAATTCGGAAACATCCAACATCACATAATACGCGCCTTCCGGTGTGCTGTGGCGGATGCCAAGGCGATCCAGACCGTTCAGGAACAGCGTGCGTTTCCGATCATACACCTGCAGAAGGTCACGGTAGTAATCATCCCCCATTTTCAGACCCACGACAGCAGCCTCCATCAGCGGTGCGGCAGCACCAACGGTCAGGAAGTCGTGGACTTTCTTGGCTGTTTCAATAATCTCTTCCGGGGCAATGATATATCCCAGACGCCAGCCGGTGATCGAGTACGTTTTGGACAGAGAACTGCAGGAAATGGTACGCTCAAACATTCCGGGCAGAGAGGCCATATAAACATGCTCGTAGGGCTCATATACGATATGTTCGTACACCTCGTCCATAATCACATACGCATCATATTTCTTTGCCAAGTCGGCAATGATCTGCAATTCTGCCCGAGTGAACACCCGGCCGGTGGGGTTGGAGGGATTGCAGACCACAATGGCTTTGGGGTGCTGCCGGAAAGCATCCTCCAGCTTTTCCGGGTCAAAAGTGAAATTGGGGCCTTCCAGCTGCACATAAATGGGCACTGCACCAGTCAAAATGGTGTCTGCACCGTAATTTTCGTAAAACGGGGAGAAAATGATTACCTTATCCCCCGGATTGCAAACGGTCATCATGGCGCACATCATAGCCTCCGTGCTGCCGCAAGTGACCAGTACTTCCGTGTCCGGATTGATAGGCAGGCCCATGAATCTGCGCTGTTTTTCCGCCAATGCCTCCCGGAAATTCTGCGCGCCCCATGTGATGGCATACTGGTGCGGGCCGGCACCGGAAATTTCAGCCAGACGATCCGTGATCGCTTTGGGCGGATTGAAGTCAGGAAATCCCTGAGACAAGTTCACTGCGTCGTATTGCAGAGAGACCCGGGTCATCCGGCGAATCAGAGAATCTGTGAAAGTATCCGTACGAGTGGAAAGCTTTTGCATAGTAATCCCTTTCTCTGGAGATGCGCCGTTCTCTGACACAAAAAATCCGAGAGTTTCAAACAAACTCCCGGACAAGTTCTGTCAATTTGGTTCCCAAGACCTTGAATCAGCCGGCAACATTCCAGTCTGAATATTGCAGTTATCATATCTTATTTGCCCCATTCTGTCAACACTTTTCGTCAAAAAACGAACCATCAGAACAGGACAATGGCCAAGGTTCCTCCGGCAGCTAATCCCAGTCCCCAACTCAATCGGCTGCGCTCCTTTGCCTGACACCGGGTGGATTCGTATCCCCGCTCCAAAACCTGTATACAGCGGTCCATGGCACAGCACATTTCTTCCACGCCATATCGCCCCAGAACATCCCCCAAAGTGAGAAGAGCGTCCTGTTCCTCCCCTGTCAAACTGTCTTTCAGCGCCTGGACTTCCGCACACCAGCACTGGGGAAATGTAACCATACCCTGTCGGTTCAGCCGCTCTCCAAGGTTTTTGAAAAACACTTTGGCATTTCCCGCAGAACGCTCCCCGGAAAGCGTTTGGATCAATTCATCCAATGGCGTCAGATTGGTTTTGAGCTCCCACTCTATATAGTACAGGGCATCAGAAAGGTTGCGCAGCAGTTTCAGGCGTTGGCTCTGCCCTCTGTTCCTCTCCAGTGCGTAACAGGCGCCGGACAGCGTCAGAAACAGCGCCCCGATCATGCGAATTGTCATAGATCCACCACCCGATAAATTCGCTTTCCCGCGCACAGCTCAATACAGACTGCTTTTTCAAAAATACCGCAGGTCAGCAGGTCAGCAAACAACGGTTTTCGTTTCAAATCTGCCGGATCTCGTCCGTGAACTGTAGAAAGCAGTGCTACCCCGCATCCTGCCGCCTCCAGGATTGCAGGCATATCCGCCGCTGCGGTGATCTCATCCATAGCAAGAATGTCCGGCGCCATGGTACGCAGCAGCATAATCCCCGCCTCACATTTATTGATGTTGGAAAGCACATCCGTCTGCGCACCAATTTGATACTGCGGCCTTCCCTTACACATTCCGGCAATTTCTCCCCGCTCATCCGCCAAAGCCACGCGATACCCCCGTTGGGAAAGAGCGCGCACCATCTCCCGCAGTAATGTTGTTTTTCCTATCCCCGGCGGGGAAATCACCAACGTGTCCGGAAAATACCCTTCCTCAAACAAAGCATCCAAAACACCGTCAGCACATCCGATCATTTCATGAGGGATACGAATGCACAGGGAAGAAATGTTGCGAAGGGTCTGGAGTTTTCCGGCTGATCGGATTCCTTGCCCGCAAAGTCCTAAACGGCCTCCGCCTTCCAGGGGAATATACCCTTTTTGTATGGTTTCTTCAAATGCATGAAACGAGCCGCTGGTTGCACTGCGCAAAATATACTCCAGATCTTCCTCTGTGATCTTTTTTTCAGAGCAAAGCTCCCGTTCTCCAAAAGCAGTCTTAATGCGCAGAGGCTCCCCTAATCGAACTCTAATTTCTTCTACACGTTCTCCGGTTTCTTGTATTGCAGCCAGTAAGTTTGCAAGCTCCATGGGAAACAGGGGCAATATCTGCAAATAATGATCCATCGACTGTCACCTCATTGCAGTCTATTCCCCGGGATGGACAGGTATGCCATACCGCTCACCGAACGAATATCCTGAATGAACTCCAGACCTTTGTATAATCAAAAGAAGTCCGGTAGCGTTTTCTACCGGACTTCCGAATTTTTGGATTTATTTCTACATCGCAGAACCCGTCAATGCAGTTTCCGACACTCCAGGTAATACCGTTTCTCTTCAGGTTCCCCAATAGAAAAACTCTTCTTGCAGAACACACCAGTATACATCACGGAACGGAACAACTCGCTCTTTTCCATGGGTGGCAAGAGTATCGTCGCTGCGTCCTGCTGCATCCCAAATGCAGCAGCCGCCTCATCTCCATGGATATAGTCCAAGGTTCCGCCATGTGCCTGGGCGTATTCCTGGCAGAAGTCATTGACCTTTTGGATCAGATCTCCCACGCTTTCGCAGGCAACACACCCTGTTTCACGCACACCTGCACAGATGAACTCTACCTCTTTTCCCTGTTCAGACAGCAAGGTTTTCTTTGCAGACAACAGAAACTCTGCCGGATTCACCCCGAATACGGTGCGGTGGATGGGATGAAAAGTCACACCCGGATCGTGGATATTCACCAGTTCCACCAGGGCAAATCGTGCCGGATGGTCTGTCCGCTCTTCAGCCGATAATGTATCCCGGAGTTCATCCCAACATTTTTTCGCGGCAGCCAGGCTGTGATTTCCGTCCCCGATGGCATAAACCACTGCACTATAGCTATGGCCATACTTCTGTTTCAGCAAAGATTCATCCGTCAATTCATCCAACAGGGCAGTGACCATATCCGCGTTGGTACCAGATACAGATTTTCCCAAGAGATGCCCGCCACCGCACATCAATTCAAAATCATACAGCGTGTCATGGGCGCCGATTTTGGCGCACTGCATCACATGATCCTCTGGATCGTCGATAAAAACCATGATATGGGGCATTTCCAAGGGGGCGTGTTTCCGGATCTCTACCCGCGCCGGCAAACGACTTTCCACCGTGTGTTCCGTGGCACGGATAGGAGATATGGAATCTTCGCTGTAATCGTAATATTCCAGATCCAGTGCGCCTACCAGCCCTTTCCGGACAATACCGGACGGCAGTGTGCGTTCCAGGTAAACATAGCTGTTTTCTACCGTTCGGAATACCCCATTGTCCAGATATTCCTGCATGGTGGCATTGATCTGTCGGGATTCCTCCCGGGAATCTTTCCGCTCCAGATATGCCTCCGGGAGCATCAGGTGAAAGGTGGAGGGAATTTCTGCCGTCTTTTCGGCAACGGCATCCCAATAAGCAGGATCGGCAGTAAACTGATCACAGGCAACCGTACTCCAAAGGGAAAGATCTTCTTTTGCAGGAAGGAGCACATCGGCCGGCCGAAACAAATTTCTGATCATTACAAATTACCCCTTCAACTGACGTTTTCGCGCAATATTGATCATACCATCTTCCATGTTGTCCAGATTGGAGAGCATTTTCCCGGCACCATAAACGGTGCAGGACAGCGCATCGTCCACTACGATTGCCGGAATTCCTGTATTTCTGGCAATCAGCTTGTCCAATCCGTACAGCATACTTCCGCCGCCAGACATGATGATGCCGTTTGCCGCAATATCCCCTACCAGTTCCGGCGGTGTCCGCTCCAGTACCATGTGCAGCGCCTCCAGAATTTTTTTCGTTGGCTCAGCCATCACTTCCGCCAACTCTGCCGAAGTAATCTGCACGGTTTTGGGCATCCCGGTGGCAAGGCAGCGGCCTTTCACCTCTTCCATATCTGCACCGTCCCGGCGAATGATGCCGCCAATGCTGTGTTTCAGCTCCTCTGCAGAACGCATACCGATGACCACATTGTGTTTATTGCGTATGTAACGCACAATGGACTCATCAAAGGCATTGCCTGCAACTTTGATGGAGCGATTTTCCACCACACCATTGAGAGAAACCACAGAAATATCCGTTTTTCCCTGTCCAATATCGATCACCAAGTGTCCGTCCGGTTTGGAAATGTCCACACCGGCGCCGATGGTCGTGGCCAAGCTGCTTTCCGTGAGATAGACTTTTCTGGCGCCGGCCTCCACCGTAGCGTCGATGATGGCTCGTTCCTCCACGCCGGAGATATTCCCCGGTACGGAGATCAGCATTCTGGGTTTAAACAAGCTGAAGGATGTGACCTTCTTGACAAATTCCGAGAGCATTGCCACTGTCATATCATAGTCGGAAATCACGCCCGAGCGGATCGGGTGGATTGCAACGATATTCGCCGGAGTTCTGCCCAGCATTTTCTGAGCCTCCTGTCCGACTTTCAGCAGCTGTCCTGTATGCTTGTCCACAGCAACCACCGTGGGTTCCCGCAGTACAACACCCTTTCCAAGCGCATAGATCAAAGTTGTGGATGTTCCCACATCGATTGCAAGATCTCTTTCAAAAATGAGCATTCTATTTCACCTCAACCGTTATTCACTGCGCTTTCTGGCGAGCGCCGCGCAATATACCCGTTCTGCTCCAGCCATTCCAAGCATTCTTGCACACTCGGAAAATGTGGAGCCCGTGGTCACAATGTCGTCAATCAGCAGGATTGTCTTTCCCTGCACCTGTTCCGGAGAACATACCCGATAGACTCCGGAAATATTAGCAATTCGTTTTTCCGCACTGCCAGTCAGAGATTGGGGCGCAGTATCCACCCCTTTTTCCAAAACGCGCAAGCACGGCAGTCCCAGTTGCCCCGCTGTCTGCTCTGCCAGCAGGCGTGCCTGATCATATCCCCGGATCCGCAGGCGTTTGCGGCTCAGCGGTACCCAGCTTATAAGATCCACCGGCTCTGTCACATACTCTGCAACACACTCCGCAATCAGGTTGCCAAAGGGTTCCTGATAAGCTGTCACACCGTGGAACTTATACCGCAGCAACGCATCCCGGACTTCCTCCTCATAATACAACGGAGATACACAGGCTGTAAAGAAATTTCCGTGCTGCAGGCCGCCTTTTTCAGTAAAAGGCAGCCGTTTCCGACATGGTTCACAGATTCCGTGGGCCTCCGAGGCAATCAGTTCCCGACAAAAGGCACATTTCGGTGGATACAAGAGATCCAGAAAATACGAAATCAGTTTCATGCGGATTCTCCATCTGCCAGTGCCACCAGGCGCAGCCGCAGTCCGCTATATCGTCTGGAGCGGACATAGTTGTCGATCATTCGATTGGCAGCATCTTCATTTCCAACACAAACAATCAGCTTTTTCGCCCGGGAAACAGCCGTATATAATACGCCCCGGGTCAGTAATTTAGGAGAACAGGCCCCCAACGCCAACACCACCGCAGGGTATTCACTGCCCTGGGATTTATGGACGGTGATTGCCCAGGCGTGTTCCAATTCGTTCAGCAAATCAAATGTATACATTGCCAAGCGGCCGTCAAAATCGATTTCCATCACGCCGGCCTGGTTATCTATCTGCCTAATATATCCAATATCGCCGTTATATATACCCGCATACAGTTCCGTACTCCCCTCCTTATGCCAGAGGATATCGTAGTTATTTCGGATCTGCATGACCTTGTCCCCTTCCCGGAACACGATCTCTCCGAACACTTTCTCCTGCTTTCCTTCCTGGGGTGGGTTAACGGCAGCTTGCAGCCGATGATTTAACGCCTTTGTTCCCAAAACGCCGTTACGGGTGGCCGAGAGCACCTGGATCTCTGTAATCGGAAACCCCATTTTCTCCGGAAGGCGGCGGGAAAACACATCCACGATTGTATCAGAGGAACTGCCTGCGTCCCTGCGTTTCATCATAAAGAAATCTCCGGCGTTTTCCCGAAAATTCGGATGTTCTCCTTCATTGATCATGTGGGCATAGCGCACGATCCGGCTGGTTTCCGCCTGGCGGAACACCTCTGTTAACCGCACAGAAGGGATCACCCCGCTGGAAAGAATGTCCTCAAACACTTTTCCTGGCCCCACAGAGGGCAGCTGATCAGCATCTCCCACCAAAATCAAGCGGCAGTTAGGCCGCAGCGCCTCCAACAGCGCCTGCATCAGAGAAATATCGACCATAGAGCATTCGTCCACAATCACAGCATCGCAGCCGAGGGGCTGTTTCATATTCTTTTTGAAAATCACAGATTCGCCGTCTTCCGAAATGGTGGCCCCCAGTAGACGATGAATGGTCTGGGCCTCAATTCCCGACAATTCCTCCAATCGTTTGGCAGCACGGCCTGTGGGGGCAGTCAAAACAACATCCAATCCCATCTTCTCAAACAGCGCAATGATGGCGCGCACACAGGTGGTTTTTCCGGTACCAGGGCCGCCCGTGATCGCCAACACCCGGTTTTCCGCCGCAAGTTTGATTGCCTCCCGCTGGAGCGGCGCATACTGAAACCCGGTTTTCAACTCAATTTCCCCGATCAGCCGTTCGGTAGATGCCGCATCCGCAAAATCTGATCCGATCATATTCAGCAGTGTTTGTGCAGTAAAGGTCTCTGCTGTATATAAACTCACCAAATAGCAGGCATCCACCCCGCCGATGGCCTCACAGACCAGTTCACCGCACTCCAACATGGTATCCAAAGCGGAAGAAACATCCTCCTCCGGCACAGAAATGAGCTGAACTGTGGCAGCGATCAGTTTCTGCCGCGGAATAAAACAGTGTCCATTCCCCGTGTTGTACTGCAGTTCAAATGTGATCGCCGCAGAAATACGGGAAATGCTGTCACCGTCAAATCCCAAGTCCACGGCGAGTCGGTCCGCATCAAAGAAATTCCCGCCGATGGCCTCTGAGGAGAGGATATACGGGTTTTCACACAAAACTTCATAGGCATCCGCACCATGATACTTATATAACCGCAGTGCATAAACCGGTGATATATCATGTTCGCACAACAATTCCGTCAGTCGGCGGACAGTATTATCCCGCCGGAAAGCCGCCGACATCTCCTTGGCTTTTTGCAGGCTGATTCCCTTGATCTCCGCGATTCGTTCCGGGTAATGCTCAATGATATTCAGGCTGTTGGCACTGAAACGGTTGACGATCAATGCCGCAGTGGCCGGGCCGATTCCCTTGATACAGCCGGAACACAGATATTCGTAAATGCTGTCGGCAGTATCCGGTAAACGACGGGAGCAGCTTTCGATTTTGAATTGGCGGCCATGCGTGGCGTGGTGCATCCAGTTGCCAAAGGCATGCAGGGACTCCCCCGGCGCAGCATAGGGGATGCACCCCACCACGGTCACCAGATCCTCCTCCCCGATGTCCAATCGGATCACGGCATATCCGCTCTCGTCGCTGCGATAGATGACGGAGTCGATCCGTCCGTATAATTCTTCGGGCATTCGTTCCTCTGCCACAGTGACACATCCTCTCTTTGGTAACATACGCCTGGGGTATCGACGGACAGCTTTTGGGCAATGGCCGCTGTTTCCGGGTCCATCCCGCCATCCAGAATCACCACGTTGGCCGGTAATGTTCCATTGGCTGACAGCCAATGGAGGCCCTGAACGGTCTGCTCCAGTGTCGTTTCTTCTCCGGACACATGGACCAGAACCGTAATTTTGGTATGTGCGCCCCGTTTGACCGGGGTCAGCATCAAGCCGCGCAGAAACCAGATAAACAGGATCACTGCACCGGCAATCAAAAATGTACCGATCAGATTTGACAGCATAAGACTTTCCTCCTCCAAGGCATCTTATGCATGACTATCGGGCAGGGTTCTGAATCACCCCTGCTCCAATAAAGGTCTCAAAAATTTTCCGGTATAACTGCGCTCGCAGGCTGCACACTCTTCCGGTGTTCCTGCGAAGATGATTTCTCCGCCGCCATCTCCGCCTTCCGGCCCAAGATCCATGATCCAGTCAGCCACTTTGATCACATCCAGATTATGCTCAATCACGATCACTGTGTTGCCTGCATCGGTCAGTGCGTCCAATACTTCCACCAATTTGTGCACATCTGCAACATGCAGTCCGGTGGTAGGCTCGTCCAGGACATAGATCGTTTTTCCCGTAGAGCGTTTGGACAATTCCGTAGCCAATTTGACACGCTGTGCCTCACCGCCGGACAAGGTCGTGGAGGGCTGTCCCAAGCGGATATAGCCCAGGCCGACTTCATACAGCGTCTGGAGTTTTTCCCGGATTTTGGGAATGTTCTCAAAAAAGGACAATGCCTCTTCCACAGTCATGTCCAACACATCTGCAATGTTCTTGCCCTTATATTTTACTTCCAGTGTTTCCCGGTTGTATCGCTTGCCTTTGCAGACTTCACAGGGAACATATACATCCGGCAGGAAGTGCATCTCGATTTTCAGCAGGCCATCGCCGGAACAGGCTTCACACCGGCCGCCGCGGACATTGAAACTGAATCTGCTCTGATTGTACCCACGCATTTTGGCATCCTGCGTCTGGGCAAACAGCTCCCGAATACTGGTAAACAGTCCTGTATAGGTGGCAGGATTGGAGCGGGGAGAGCGGCCAATGGGACTTTGATCAATGGCAATGACCTTGTCCGCATACTCCAGTCCTTCCACTCCTGCGCACTTTCCGGGATGGGTCTTGGCATGGTTCAGTTCCCCGGCCAGCGTTTTATAAAGCACTTCCTGCACCAGACTGGATTTCCCGCTGCCGGAAACCCCTGTGACACAGATTAGTTTTCCCAAGGGGAATTCGGCATTCACATGCTTTAGATTGTGCTCTGTGGCATCGACCACACGGATCGCATGACCATTTCCCGCACGCCGTTCCTTTGGCACCGGAATCCTCCGTTTTCCGGATAAGTATTGTCCGGTGATGGAGCGCTCGGCAGCGCAAATATCCTCAACAGTTCCCTGAGCGACCACTTCTCCGCCATGAACCCCCGCGCTTGGACCAATATCTACGATCCAATCCGCAGCGCGCATGGTGTCCTCATCATGTTCCACTACCACCAGGGTGTTGCCCAGATCCCGCAAATCCATCATGGCCTGCAGTAATTTCTCATTATCACGCTGATGCAATCCAATACTCGGTTCATCCAAAATATAGAGAACGCCGGATAATGACGAACCGATCTGCGTTGCCAGCCGGATACGCTGGCTCTCTCCGCCGGAAAGACTGGCCGCACTTCTGGATAATGTCAGGTAATTCAGTCCCACATTGTTCAGAAATCCCAGGCGCTCTTTCACTTCTTTCAAAATGCGGGCAGCAATCATAGCCTGCTGGTCGGTCAATTCCAGATTCCGGATAAATCCGCCGGCCTTTTCGATAGGCAGGTCGCAGAATTGACTGATGTCCATCCCACCCACCGTAACGGCCAAAGCCTCCGGTTTCAATCTTCTGCCGTGGCAGGCCGGGCAGGGATACTCTGCCATATACTCTTCGATTGATTGTTTAGACGCCTGGCTCTGCGTTTCCCGATAGCGCCGCTCCAAATTGTTGATGATCCCCTCAAAAGGCTGCTGCAGCACACCGTAGCCATTGCCGCGGTCATACTTCAGTTCCAGTTTTTCCCCTTTGGTTCCATACAGAATAATGTCTATAATCTCTTCCGGTAGATCCTTGAGCGGCGTGGTAAGCTTAAAATGGTACTTCTTCGCCAGAGCATCAAAGTACATTTTTGCGACAGTGTCGTCCTTGATAGAGCCCCAACCGGGGGCGGAAACGCCGCCCTCCATGATAGACAGCTCCATATTCGGCATCACAGCACTCTGATCCACCCGTAACTGGACGCCAAGGCCAGTGCATACCGGGCATGCACCATAAGGATTATTGAAAGAGAACATCCGAGGCGTCAGTTCCTCAATGGAGATCCCGCAATCCTCGCATGCGTAGTTCTGAGAAAAAGTCAAATCCTCATCGGTACTGGCATTGTTCACGATAATGATGCCGCCAGACAGCCCAGAGGCCGTTTCGATGGAATCCGTCAGCCGTCGGGTCATATCTTCTTTAATGACCAATCTGTCCACCATGATCTCGATATGGTGCTTTTTGTTTTTTTCCAGTTTGATCTCTTCCGACAAATCGTAGAGATTGCCATCCACTCTGCAACGCACATATCCCGATCTTCTGGCATCTTCAAAGACCTTGGCATGTTCCCCTTTTCCGCCTCTGACCACCGGGGCCAGAATTTGAATCCTGGTGCCCTGGGGCAATGCCTCCACCTGATCGACGATCTGGTCAATGGTCTGCTGCTGGATCTCCTTGCCGCACTTGGGGCAATGAGGAACGCCCACATGGGCCCACAGCAGACGGAGATAGTCGTAAATCTCCGTTGCCGTTCCAACAGTGGACCGGGGGTTGTTGGAGGTAGTTTTCTGGTCGATGGAGATGGCCGGTGACAGTCCTTCGATGCTGTCCACATCCGGCTTGTCCATCTGTCCCAAAAACATTCTGGCGTAGGAAGAAAGGCTCTCCACATAGCGGCGCTGACCTTCGGCATAAATCGTGTCAAAGGCCAGGCTGGATTTACCGCTGCCGGACAGGCCGGTCATGACGATCAGCTTATCCCTCGGCAGTTCAATATCAATATTTTTCAGGTTA
>ENA-ORTY01002923-ORTY01002923.1-human-gut-metagenome-genome-assembly--contig:-NODE-2923-length-15479-cov-2.928553_pt1 | contig 15479 bp, 21 predicted proteins | sample MGYA00241917_ERZ509198 | MGnify/ENA primary metagenome ERZ509198 (study PRJEB26280, sample SAMEA2338857) | human gut metagenome | biome: human gut; feature: human-associated habitat; material: faeces...
CGTCTTGCCGCCCAGCTTGCTGCGTCTGGTGCTGTTGATGTGGTTGAGCAAAAGATAAAGACCGCAATCCTATGGATGTCCTCGGCATCGGATCTAACATGGTCAAAGCGCTTCGCTACTGGTTGCAAGTTGTAGGCTTAACCGCCGAACCTTCAAAGGGGCAGCGCGTTCAGTCGCTCACTACGTTTGGTGAACTTGTATATAAACATGATCCGTATATTGAAGAAATGGGAACATTGTGGCTTTTGCAGTATCAACTTGCAAAGAATAAAGATGAAGCAACTGCATGATACTATTTCTTCAATGAGTTTAATATGAGCGAATTTACACGGGAGGATTTTGTTAAGGCGTTGCAGAACTATATTGTGATGGCGCAAGAACAAGCTGCAATTCGCTCTCTGAATGATGATTTCTCATGTATCATTAGTACCTATGACTCAAGGATGCGAATCAATAGTAGAATGCGAAAAAAGATGACAAAAGGCGCAAGAAGTGAGATAGTTAAGTGTGAAAAAACTCATCAAACTATATTGCGCGATTTGCCATCACAGTCAGGATAGCAGAATCGCGGAGAAAATGCGACACGGAAGCAACAATAAGTCCGCCCAATTTACAGACGTGGAGTTGATGACCGCATACTTATGGGGCGCGCAGCAGGGCTTATTGACGCGGAAGAGTATCTACAATTTCATCAGAACATACCATCTGGGCGAGTTCCAGAAGCTGCCCAGCTATCAGGCGTTCTGCCGCCGGCTGAACCGGCTGGCGGCAGCCTTTGCCGCGCTGGCCGAGGTCCTGTTTGAGCAAAAGCTTGCCAGCAGCGAGCCGACGCACGGGTATGTGCTGGATTCCTGCCCGGTCATGGTGTCTGTCGGTTCCCGGTCAAATACTGCGAAAACGGCGCGAAATCTCTGCAATTTAACGAGAAATCCCACGAAGAACCTGTGGTACCACGGCGTCAAGCTGCATATTTTTGCCCAACTGCGCCCGCGCAAGCTTCCCATTCCCTGCGCCGTACAGATCAGCAAAGCCAGTCTCTGCAACCTGTGGGCTGCAAAGCAGATCGATCTGGACTGCGCACCGGTCACAGACGGCCGGCTCTATGCAGATCGTGCCTATATCGACGCAGAATGGAGATCCCATCTGCAAACCGAGCGGAACGTCGCGCTCATCACGCCGCGCAAGCGGAAGAAATATGACACTTTGGTGTCCGCGGACGCCGCGTCCACGCACGTCAGCGGCATCCGGCAGCCGATTGAGGCCTTTTTCAACTGGCTGCAGGCCAAAACGCACATCCAGTCTGCTTCGCACGTCCGTTCCTGCGCCGGTCTGCTCTTCCACATCTTCTCATCCCTTGCCCTCGCTGCACTTCTTTTATGGTTCTACTATTGATTCGCATCAAGGGGGAAAACTGCTAAAGCATCACCTGAGAATAACATTGATTGCCCGTTCGGGGAGCTTGGGCTTGTTGATGTGCTTAGCAAAAACGGGGCTAACATCACTTACAAGAAAAGCATACCTTCAGCTGAGACGATAAATCCATGGGTGACATTAGCAGTGATCTATGATCAGGCGGAGGGGAATACAGAGATTAGTCTGAGCACGCTTTTATCAAGTCCCTGTAATATTGGTAGGGCATTCAATTTGGACTCTATCACTATGATTGAAGCATTGCATCACATTCAATGAAACATTCGGAACAAGAGTTCCGGCTTCAAAGCTTGCCGAAAAGCTGCGGACAAACGGCTCCTGGGATAAGGTCGTAATCGATTCTATGGATGAGTATATTGATGGCTTAGTGGATGCAGGACTGTCTGATATTGATGCGGATGATCTCTTACAAGAGGAGTTCTTCTGACATATTTAAACACGTCGCAATAGAAAAACTACCAGCGGAACAAATTTTCCGCTGGTAGTTTTTTCTCAACTTTATTATACGATTTGGTACTGTCAAGGATTATGCGCAAATATGTAAAACGGGGATATAGTGGATTATTTTGATTGTACACAGTGCACTCATTGGAGATTATATACGCCTTTTAAATGTGATCCGCTGGTTTACAAGTTGGTGCCATATCCACGCCACGCGGCTTACTCCTGTTCATATGGTTCATCTTGTTGTGCGGGCAATTCCAGTCCATTTTCCGCATCATACAGATATGCTTCAGATTCGACTTGCCCACTTTGCAAAGATATTAACATTACACTTACTGTTTTGCAGCTTTTCGTCCACTCTTTCATTGCGTAGGAATCAGAGTATGCACCATCAAGGAAAGCGTTAAAACTACCTCTGAAGTAACATACAATCGTTCCACATGTAATATTTCTCAGTGCAAATTCACGAGGAAAAAGGAAAAAATCACTAGCGGAGTATCTTCTGCGATCGACAAATACGAACAAGCGTTTCTTTTCCTGATTGGTAAATAGCGCGTATTTTCTAATAGAACCAGCATCTTGAGGGACCGATAAGGTATATCCAGAATTCTTAGATAGAAAGTAATCGGAAATAATGTGTATGGTCTCCAAGCGTTCTTGATAACACTCGAAGTATCTCATCTGGAATAGAAAATTCCTCCAGCTTTTAGCTACATCCGGATTATTCGCAACTTCTAGAAGAGAAATTAGTGTTCGAAGCCACTTCTCATTTTTGATTCCGGTTGGCTGTTCCGTCGAATTCAACGCCTTAGAGAGTGTAACCGGCGATATTTCAAGTTCTCGCGCAATGACAGCTTGTGACATATTTGAGTTGCATAGCGATAAATATGTTACAAATGTTCTCAGATCGACATTTGAGAAATCTTCCATCTCAAGTTTCAGTATTTCTTCATTGAGTATATCCAGTGCATTTTCCATGGTATTTCCTCCTTGCTGCATATATCTTAGCTTGGTTTGGCTAAAAAATCAATCGTATTAGGAAATATTTTTAAAAAATTGTTGACAAAAAAGAAAAGTTGCGGTATATATGTTAATATATTAGCCGAAATAAGAAATATTTTTCTATTTAATAGGAACGTGTTTCGATTCGCTAGCAAATAATTTAAGGAGGATCTGATCATGAATAAAATCAGCTCCAGTCAGATTGTAACTGACGAAACCTCGAAATGTTGGGGACACTTCCTCACGACAACTCCTGCGCAGGATATGCATTCGTTGTACAATGCACTTCAGGATTATACCTCGGAAAACGGCAAGTCGAGGGTACTTCCCATTGTCGTCAACGAGCTTCCCGATGAGGCAGCCATTCAACACTATCGTGCCGCACAGGGTTTTGATCTTCTTTTCATCAAACGTGATTTGGAAAAGAAGATGGAAACGTGTGCATTTGCAGCGATTGATCAAAATACGCCACAGCCCTGGGAGAGCGCGGAAACTGAAAAGTTGGATGGAAATAAAGTCGGGCATTTATTGACGATGCTCATTTGCTCTGCCGAATTTCTGCATATCAACTGTCCGCAGGTAGAATTTATGGTCGATACCTCCCTCGCAAGTGATTATGTCTGCGATCAAAATGGCGATATCTCACTGATTCGCCTCAATCCTAATATGGACATGGTTTATGCAGCAGCTCGTGTAATGCGGCATGCGTGGCAGCGGAAATATTGCAGTTCGATGTATGCACACCATCTCCCATTTGCACTGCTGGATGCTCTGTGCAGAGCTTCACATGCCGAAAGCAGCCATACAATTTTTGAGTCGCAGATCGCCGAGTTCGATGCAAGTACATTTGCCTACTGGATGATGAAGATGGCTTACGGAACTGTGCAGTATCCTGAGCATACGCCTTTAACCGACGCGATTGCTACAGCAGCAGATGCGCTTGCTAACTGCTGGCAGCAGACAAAGAATCATCTGATGATCCCTGATTACCGCAAAATTTATCCAGCATTGATCATTTGAAAAACGCACTCGGAATGAAAAGGCAAGTGTAAACGTTTTTTCATTTTGATAAATTGCCCAATTATTGGGCAGGAAAGCTGGCAGTATCCAGCTTTCCTGCCCCGCTTTACGCCAAAAGAAAGGATTAAGTTAATATATTCAAAAAAGGATATAAATTATGGACAATAAAACCAAAAAATACGTCTCAGTTCTCCAAGAAAATCCCGGGGACCGCTTTGAGGAAGTTTTTGAAACCCCAGAAGAAGCAAACTCAGCAGCATATAGGGAATGGCTTGGCCTATCCCCCAAAGCACGCGCTCATTGTGATGTTGCTGCATATGTCATCACAGAAGATAATCTCCTTGACGGGGCCATCGACGAAGATACCGGAGAAATTGACTGGCGCTGTTTTGGGGAATGTGATGCGTTCCCAGGCGCTTTTGATTCGCACGGTGCAGATGAACTCCTTAATGCAGCTCGACAGTATGCGGCACAACACGATGATATTTCCATCGAGAATGTTATTGGTTGGGGCGATGGTATTTGGAATGTAAAGGCTTTACGTTTAGATGACTACAAGTACATATGGCTGACACTCGTAGATGATGAGATCGTCATTGCAGAAAATTCAAAGAAATGCTAATTGCGCAATGACTGCAATTATTATATGAAAGTGTCATGCTTCAGAGCAAGACCACCCTATATCATATTTCTGCAAAAGACTTAGAACCAAGTAAAGCCCGCCTTTACTTGGTTCTATAACTGTTAAATGCTATTTTCAGTGGAAATTCCAAGCGCGCACTCGCGTAGTTCCTTGTTACCTAGAACCGCCAAATATCTTCGCAGATTACTGACACACTGTCCTGCTCCGCTTGGTTCTGCGGCAAGCTCCTGTAATAGAAGCAATGATGCCTGCACGCGCAGATTGCTTGCCGACTGGATCCAATCATAAAACATATCTCGGAAAGCATAATTGCCGCTGCGTACGTCGGGTGGGTCAATTTCCGAAAGGATCATTACCATCGTCCGCAGGAAATCTGCTGGCGGAATCAGTTCCTTTCCTGCCGCAGTCAACGCGTCGATCCTGCCGCGCAACGAATCGAGCCAGCCCCACATTGTTTTAGAAAATTCAATATTTCTTCCGCTTGATGTCCAGAGGTAAACAAGGTCATCCGGGCTGCAATGGAGGAATTCCGCTGTCGATACCGGTTCTGGCATACAAGGTTCTGGCCGCTCCCCATAAAGGCGAAAAAACTCCATGCATTTATCCTCCAATGCATCTTTGGGATAAAGGCGGAGTACTTTTTGAATATCACCGGCACAGCGCGTTTTAAAATCCGTTCCCAGAATTTGATTGAGCCAGCCAATATGCTTATCTGTTAAAAAGAGCCTGCCATCCACATGCGCAAGCGCATCGTTTTTTGAGGAAAGCTCCACAAGAACGCGTGCCGCCTGCATCACGTCTCTGAGCTGGTGCTGACCGACTTTGCCGGTACACACGTCACCCAGCTGATTGAGGACACAGGGCTGCCAGCTGTCATTTTCGAAATAGTTGTACTGACATATCATATACCATTCGTCAGCATCGAACTCTGGCGAATGAATGAGAGTAATGTTTTTGCCGTACAGCCGAACTGTTTCGTACTGCATCATTCCACCGCACCGCCAAACCGTCAGCATTTGCTCTACATAGCAATCCAGACGATCTTTCGGAACTTCTGTATTGCCGACAATCCCGACAAACGTTCCCATACGATTCTCCTCTCTCATTATTGCGTAAAAATATAGATCCCTTGTATTACAAAACAATGTTAACAAAAACCGCCTGTTTTCAAGAGAAAGCAAGCGATTTTATTATTTGGGAGTGCTCAATTTTCCCTGACTTTTTTGAATACGGCGGCGCTTTGGTGTGTCGTCAACCAAAAAATCTGTGTTCAACAGCGGCTGCGGCGCACCAACAGATACGCAGCATTCCACAGAGCGATTTTTATTTTCATGCTTCTTTGATATGAAAAAAGATGGAGATGTGCTTCAAGTGGGGGCAGTGAGAAAACGGCACGCGCGAACGGCTGTGAGAATGTTGTTTGCAGGACACAGCGACGTGTGCAGCTTTTCTTGTACATCGGATCGGCTCCGATCAGCCATAAAACACGCAGCGTTACAGTTCATCTGCGCCTGAACCGGTTCCCGGCAGCACCGCCACGCAGCCGTACCCAAAAAAGTCAGGGAAAGCAAACGGTTATTGCTGACAGAACGCGTCAAAAACGCCGGCAAAGCTGTCATTGACGTCGAACGGGGCGATATAATCCACGTCGGAGGTTACCACGCAGCGGTCAATCGCGCTAGACACCTCATTGGACTTTTGGTTGAGATTTGCCGCATATTCTCGGACAATGTTACGGTCATAGTTGATCGTTGTGACGCGGCGAACATCGCATTTGTAGCTGACCTGATTGCCGTCTGCATTGAACCGGTATCCCACACCGCCGTTTGTCAAAACGACCTCGGTGCTGCGCAGATCGCGCAGATGTCCAAACAGCTGTGCGGCTTCCTGCCGAGCCGCATTGAGACCAATCTCACTGTCCATGTCGATGGGCAGCTTATTTTTTGCTTCGCGGATAGCATGGCAAAGCTTTTCTCGCTCCGAGAGCAGCCACATCACAAAGCTGGTCAACTCCGTGATCCGATCTGCGTAATCGGTCTCCGGAATGCTGAGAGTCGTTTCATTTTCCGCTTCCGGCATGACTTTCTTGCGCAGATAGGTCTGTTTTACCTGTGTAACGTTAGAATCGCAGCCGAGAATGGCCGACGCTGTTTCTTGAAGATTTCGCAGTTTGTTCTGAAAACGGAATGCCTCTTTCAGATTCATGAGATTTCCTCCTTGTGTGTTTCTTGCCCGTATCATAGCTGCAAAAAGTGAAAAAGTCATTGAACTTGCAGTTCAATGACAAGCGTGAAAATGATCGTTATACTTAGTAAAAGAGGCGAGCAGCAGGCGGCTGCCTGCTGCTCGTGAATCGGTATGATGTTGGAGCTGCAGACGAGAATTTGCTCCATCGGCACATTAAGCAGAGCACTGAGCGCAAGCAAGTTATCCACTTTGGGCAGGCAGATCCCACGCTGCCATTTGTAAATGGCTTGCGGTTCTTCAAAGCCAAAGTAGGCTTGCAGATCCCGAACAGACAGCCCACGCTGCTTTCGCAGGCGTGCGATATTTGCGCCGGTTGCGCTCACGTCGATGGTTGGAAACGGTACTTGCTGCATGGCAGTTCCCCCTTGCAAAAGTGAGATACTGCATCATACCGGGAATTCAAAGAAATGTCAAGGAAACTATAGAATTTGTAATGAGGAAGTAATATTATGCAAAAAATGATACCCTTGGGTAAGCAAAGCAAAAAGAATCGGCGTGCATATCATGCCGCACAGCGCGGCACATGGTACGGCATTAATCCAGTCTCGCGGATGAAACCGAGCGGGAAAACGTATGACCGAAATCATATTAAACGCGAAATATACAAAGAAAAATGATAAGGGAGGATGTTGGGGATGCATTTGCAAATTTCACAAGTCCATATTGCACGAGCGGAAGCGGAGATGGAACGGGAAAGCCGATTTTTTCGAATGCTCTATGAGATGGTTGAAAATGGAGAAATCAACTCTGTCTATAGTTTGCTCAACGATTCAGAATATAGGCATCGGGCGCAGAAACAATTCCGAGATCAAGTGCAGAAGCGGCAATGCGAGTACTCCCCTGAACACCGCGCCAAAATGCAGCTTCTTTCCGCGGAAGCGCGTAAGGATAGAACAATCCTGCTGACGTATGCAAACGGAAAACAGCGTATATATGACGCGCATCTAATGGGAGAAAAAATAGCATATATCGGACTTTCGGACGATAAAATATGGCTGCACCCAAAGCTTGAGAACGAGGTGTTGCGCTGGGATGATGAAACGTATGTGTCGCGGCTGCATCTATATACTACAAGTGTGCCGCTTCGAAAGGAGCAGATGAGAGATGAAACAAAGAAGTGATTTACTGCGCATGACCCGGCAGAAACAACGCGAAACGATTGACAGTGCCCTCGACGAGTGCATTGATATGGGGGTTATGCGGGAATTCCTCACGAATAACAGGGATGAGGTAGCAGAAATCCTGCTGGATGAATGGAATTGGGACACTGTGCTTAAGGCAGCAGCGGATGAGGCACGCGAAAAAACGCTATGCGAACTGGTGCATAATGGATACTTAACGGTTGAGCAGGCAGCTGGTTTTGCAGGTGTCACGAAACAGAAGCTTTTGGATTGGACACGTCAATACGATTTTGATGATGGCGAGTAAATGTTTTGACCGAGCTACTTTACTTAACTAAAATGTGCATAATGAACATTTTAGTTAAGTGAAGAATCATGAAAACACGAAAATAGCTGTTGATATATAAGCTTATATATGATATAATGCGAATAGTCGAAGATGCTGCACAGAAGAAGTTCCAGTTTTTCTGTGCTTTCGCGTTACGGGCGCCTGTATTTCGTTCGCATTGAATTCTGCTTACAGAAATTTTGTGAATGCCATGCGGGTGTTACCTGCATGGCATTTTTGATAAATCAATTGTAAGGAGAATGCTATTTTGACACACGAAGTTGAAGCAGCGGCGTATATTCTGCGCGCCATGGAGGAAATCGAGAAAAACGGAGATCCCTATGCAAACGATGAAGAATTATACCAGGCCTGCAGATTGGCATATGGCGTGACATTCAACGCTTATAGAGCGGATAAGGCTGTTCTGGTCCGAGCCAAGGCACTGCGGGTGGAAGGAAAACGGATCTATCGAGCAAGGATGTGCAGCTATGAGAATTTCGCCGCGAAAAGACTTGCGAAGCTTTTGGGCAAGCCACAGCTTGATGTCCCGGAAGCAGAAAATCCGCTGAAATGTGGCGATGTGATCCTGAATGTGGATCAACGCGAAGCGGTACTGCTGGCACTTAAAAATCGAATCAGCGTAATTTGCGGCGGCGCTGGCAGCGGAAAAACAACGACGATTCAAGCGATTTTAGAGAAGTATAAAGACATGGATGAAGAAAAGAGCGTGCTGCTGGCAGCGCCGACAGGCAAGGCTGCTCGAGTCTTGTCACGGACAACTGGCTGGCGCGCGCGAACGGTGCACAGTGCGTTGGGGCGCACGCCGGACGATGATTTTCTGGCTCCTGTCGAATGGTTGCAGCTTGGACTGATTATTATTGACGAAAGCAGCATGCTGTCGCTGGAACTGCTGGCCGGTATCCTAAGCAGAATGCCGGACGACTGCCGCTGCGTACTAGTCGGAGATCCGGGGCAGCTACAGGCTGTAGGGGCGGGGAATGTGCTTCTGGATCTGCGTGCATTAAACGTTCCCAATGCGGTGCTGAAAACACAATATCGACAGCGAAACAGGACGAGTGCGCTGACTTATAATGTCCACGCATTTGCACAGATCTGCACAGGACAAGAGCTGCGATTTGATGAAAGTTTTCGATTTATTTCGTGCGGTGAGGATGAAATTGTCGATGCAATGTGCTGCGCGGCAAAGAAGTACTGGGATGCGGGCGAAGACGTGCAGATGCTGGCGGCAACCAAGGATATTGTGCAGCGTCTGAATCTGACAATGCAGGCGATCTGCAATCCACGGTCAAAAAGCAAACTGGAATATGGGATTTTCCGCGAGGGAGATCAGGTGATGATTCTTAAAAATATACCGCTCAAAAGCTGCTGCAACGGCGATGTCGGGATTTTGCATTTTGAAAACGATCTTTTTGGGAATCCATGCATTTCCGTGGTGCGCAGGAACGGATGTGTATCGACATTCACGTTCCAAGAGGCGCGGACGAAGCTCACCTTGGCATATGCAAGCACGATCCATAAGGCGCAGGGGAGCCAAGCAGAGCACATCATCATCTACTGCGGGAAAAACGGGATGCCGCTTGCAAAACGGAATTTGGTATACACGGCGATCTCAAGAGCGCGAACAGATGCGCTTCTAGTCGGAGATCGAGCGATGCTTGATCGCGCCATTCAGACGCAGCCGAGGATTCGGAAATCCATGCTTGTGATCAAAACGCGGCAGGCACAGCACGGCTGGCCTGCGGCATAGATCTTGGAGCGCAGAATACCAAAAAATCAAAAATGTGCATCATGCACATTTTTATAAAGCAGTGTGTAAAAGTGCTGCGAGTTTAAAATGTGCGCTGCTCAGTTCAGGTTGAGCAGCGCACACATTTTATCTATGATAATTTATATAGTATGGTCAGTGGAGTTCAGCTTTTCAACATCTCGGGCTATCGTTTCGGCTACAGCGCGACGCAAAAACGCTGCGTCGCTTTCGCCCATCTGTCGTGCATGCGCAGAGATTTCGTCGTGGTATTCCGGCGTTACACGCAGACGCATTTCAATGTACTTTGCCTGATATTTTAACATGGCTTTTTTTTGAGCTTGCGTTGTTTGCTTCTTTTCTTGCGCTTGCGGCATAGGATCCCTACCTTTCTGTATTCATGAAATGTTTACATTTAACGAGGAAATATCCACTTGATATATAAGCTTATATATGCTATACTAATGTCAACAAGTAAGAAACGTAGCAGTGTGCAAGAGGTTCCAGCTCCTGCACACCTGCACAGGTGTTACGGGCACCCGCACAGCAGATAAACTGCGCTACAAGGATATTATAACGATCAGCATAGCATTTTGCAATCCCCCATTTGTGTAATCGTTCGTTCCTTGACAGCTCTTTTTGCCGCCATGCAGGGCCAGACCTGCATGGCGGTTTTTTAGCTTGTTAGGGTACATGAAAATATAACAAATGGAGGCTCAAACATGAACAACGAAAACAAGCAGTATCTGACGGTGAAGGAAGTCAAGAACTATCTGAACATTTCAACCGCAACAGCCTATGAGCTGACCCATCGGAGCGACTTTCCGACCTGCCGATTCGGTGGCAGCATCCGCATTCCGCGCGACGCTTTTTTTGCGTGGGTCGCAAAATGCACATTTATCCCGAACTGCCTCCGGGCATCGTGAGGAGGTGCTGCGGTTATGAAAAAGAGAGCACATGGCGACGGTTACGTCAAACGGCTGCCCAATGGAACATGGTTTGGGCAGATCATGGACGGATATAAAGAGAACGGCAAGAAGAACATTGTCAGTTTTACCGCGCCGACGAAAAGCGAGGTGCAGCACAAGATGCGCTGCTATTTCGAAGATCAATCGAATCCGGACGCAAAGGCGAGAGTGCCGACGTTTTGCGAATGGGCAGACGCTTGGTATGCAAGCTATCAGACAGAAGTCAAAGCTTCGACCTATTCAAACTATCGGCACACGCTGGCACATCTAAAAGCCTATTTTTGCGATACACCCATTGATGAAATCAACACGATCCATATCAATGCACTGCTCGACCAGCTGCACGAGGAAGGTGCGTCGCGATCCAAAATCGGCAAGTGCCGTACGATGATGATCCAGATCCTTGACTATGCGGAAGCAAACAATCTGCTCGTGAAAAATCCGGCACGCCGGGCAAAAACCATGCGCAGCTTCAAAACTGTAAGATCCTCAAAAAAAGACGCTTTTACGCAGGATGAGCAGGACCGCCTGATGCGGGAGCTGCCGGATGACATGATTGGCAACAGCATTCGCGCATTGCTTGGCAGCGGGATGCGTGTACAGGAGCTTCTGGCGCTGCGGCAGGAAGACATTGATACGGACGGTGCAACAATTCGCATCACCAAAGCAGTTGAAATGGTTGATGGCAAGCCTGTGCTGGGGTCGCCCAAGAGCGAACACAGCAACCGCGTGATCCCAATTCCCGAGTACTACCGCTCGGCAGTACGCTACATCCGGGAGCATGGGAGCAAAATTTATCTCTGGATTTCCCGGCGCGAGAATTTCCTGTGCAGCATTGATTTTTTCAGAGATAAGTACTATGCGGAGCTGGACAAGCTCCCGGCTGTGCGCCGTTTGTCACCCCATTGCTGCCGGCACACCTATGTGACCGATTTGCAGCGTAAGGGAGTACCGATGGAGACAATCGCAGCACTGGTCGGACATTCTGACATCGAAACGACAGATGACTATCTGCATATTTCGCAGCAGACACTTCGGGAAGCGGTTGTGGTTCTGAATCAGGAGGTAGAGTAATGGATACATTCAATCGTTTTGAGATCTGGTATGCGGAGCTTCCAGTATTGGAGCACAGCTCCGTGATTCGCGGTCGGCGACCGGTTATCCTCATTAGCAGTAATGCGGCCAACACATATAGCTCCGTCGTAACGGTAATTCCAATCACTAGTCGGATCTGCAAGCAGCAGCTGCCGACACACGTATTTCTGTCGGGGTTTGGCTTGGCAAAATCGAGTATTGCGCTGTGCGAGCAGGTTATGGCAGTTGATAAGGCACGGCTGATCAAAAAGATCGGGTATGTTACAGACTTCTTTACGCAACTGCAGATCGCACATGCGCTAAAAATCCAGATGGGTCTGGAGCCGCTGCTTCGGCCTGCGGCGTGAGGTGCTGCGATGGGATTTCGTTTTCCGATCATCGATATGGATGCATCCGGAACACATCTAAAAAATATATGTACCGAGGCTGGCTATACCCCGCAGCAGCTGTGTCATCTGCTGGAGCTGAGCGCACCGCAGGCGATCTACCAATGGTACAGGGGCAGATCGCTGCCGAGTACGGATAATTTGTTTGCATTGGCAAAACTGCTCGAAAAACACATGGACGAATTGATTGTCGAGCAATCATTTGAGGAGGAATAAAGATGGGATTGGAATATGCGCCGTTGTGCCGTGTTTGCGGCAAGCGCAAAACGAAAAATGCGAATCAAGTGTGCAGCCAATGTGCCAAGCTTACCTGCACAATTGCGTGCAGCATTTGTGGAAACATGGGACGTAGGCTGTACAAGGGCATTTGCAGTTCGTGCCGCAATGCATCACATGCGCAGGACATGGCGTGTTATCTGCCTGATGCCATTGCAGACGTCCGCAAAACGCTGGTTGTGCTCGAACATCTGGACAATGGTGAAAGCTATGCAGAAGCAGGAGCTGCAGCGGGAATGAGCAAAAGCGCAGCATATTATCGCGTCAAGAGAGTGCTCCCCAAAGTTACATTTTGTGATGGTGCAACACCGTGCAGTTAGATCAAGAAACAGTGCAAAATTTGAGAAAAAAGTAGAAATAATAAAATAATGGACAAGAAAAGAAAAATCGGTATAATAATAGTGTGAAATAGTATATCTCCCGCTGCAGCAGTCGCTGCGGCGGGAGATGCTATTTTTTGCTAATGGCCGAAAATTAAATAAATGCACACTCGGTCACTGCGGCCGAGTGGCCGCAGATCGTGCGGAAAGAGGATCTCTATCATGAGAAAAACGGTCACAAAAGTTTTGGAGGATCCGTACATCGGCAAAATCACCGAAACATGGCGAGAAGGAAAAATTGAGCTAGATGGTCGCTTGCTGGATGCAGGCGGTCGTCTTGTATCACCAAAGCACCGTTATGCGACGGCAAAATTCGAGGCGGAGCTGCCGCAGAAGGAAGCGGTTGTATTTGCGGCGCTGCAGCAGCTGGTTCCAGCAAAGCAGACGGTTCAGGTGAAAGAAAAATGTCGTGAGCCGGATGCAGAGAATCCCTTGCGGGAGGGACTTCGTCGACTTGAGGCGAGCAGTGCAGCTGTCAACATCAGCTGGAGCGAACGGACGCAGAGGAGCTATCTGACTGTATTCAAAAGTCAGATTGCACCGCTCTTGCTGCCGTACATTCGCGGCGAAAAAGAGTTTTTACCGCCGGATCTGGATGCCCTGCAGGAGAAACTTCAGGCGAAAAAGGCGCAGAATCTGCGCAGCCGGTGCGATGGGATCACGCTGTCGACCAATGTTCGTGTGGATCTTGCTGCGGCAGATAAGATTTACAGGTATCTGCGCAGCGCCTATCCGGATCTAATGCTGCCTGAGCTTGATCTGGAGCCGGAGTCTCGCCGCGGGTTAAGCGCCCGCGCAGAGCAGTGCAAGGCGCTGCCGGAGCCTGTACGTCAGGCGTTCTTTCGAGCGATTGAGCAGGAAATCAACGCAGATCCGGCAATCGCGGCCGGCGCCTGTCTGATGGTATCCGGCGGACTGCGTACCGCGGAGGCCGCTGCGGTGACCCCGTCAAGCGTGAACTGCGCGGAGGTTTATGTGGCATTTAGCGCACATGGTATGGTGCGGACACCGAGTTTGAAAAACGACAACGCTTACCGCGTGGCGATCCTTCCAAGATGGGGCGTTGAGATTGTGGAGCGCTGCTTTGCGGCGCTGGAAGCGGCTCATCCGGGCTGGTACAAGGATGAATCCTGTGCGCTTTGCGACCCGGCGGAGCTGTCTGCATGGGTGATCAAAACGCTCCGTCGCTGCGGATGCAGTAACGACTACTTGGAAAGTGCGAAAGCAGAATATGAACGTTGGGTGACCCGCGATCGCAGTGGGAGACCGATCGAAACGGCAGATGCCTATGTTTTGCGCCGGGACTGGGCGACGCGCGCCCGCTGCATTTGCGGTTTGACCGCGCTGGAAATCGATATGCTCATGGGGCATGAAAACCCGACGCCGTATGCAGCAAGACCCGATTTCACACTGAGCAATGTATGCTTTGATCTTTCTGCAAAGCTTGGCCGCTACATTTATAGTACTTCGCTGACGGATCATCCGCAGTATTCACCGAGGCTCGTTCACCACGGGGATGATCTTGCCCTGATGGCATACCCCGTGCAGCGGATCGTAAATGGTGGCTCAACCCCGCTGGTTCTGCGCATCTCAGTAGAAAGTGCAGAGCCCGGGGACGGCGTGGCCATCGAACACACGGATGGCGGTGAGATCCGCAATATCCGGGTACATCACATGGCGTGGGATCGTGAAAAAATGATGGACAAAACAATTCAAATGGAACAAGGAGGACTCGATTATGAAAAGTAAAGCGGTTTGGAACAAACCAGAGAATGAATTTATCACAGAGATGATGGCGGACGGGCGCGAGTGCTATTATGGACAGTATACCGACAAGGCTGTCCCATTTGCGTTCCGACTGGCGGAGCAGCCGGCAGACTCACGCTATCGCTGCCGGGGCACGGTTTGGGCCGTGCCGCCGGATGCACGCGGCAAAATCTTCGATACGAAGAAAAATAGGGATGTGGTCACAGAAGTAAGTCTGAATACAGTGGATGAGAATGCAATCAAGGATCGGATTTTGCACGCGGTGTGGAATCTCTGGAGTTCCCATGCAGAAGCGATTTATCGCGCCATGTACGGGGCGTTTGCGCGCGCAGCGGCTGATATTACGCCGCAGATCGCCGCGCAGCTCTATGCCGAGCGATATGAGGACAGCTTGCACAGGCTTGGCCAGACGGTTAAGGAGCACCGCAAAGCTGCGAAAATCCGCACCTATTTTGCAGAGCTGCCACTGAAGCCGATGGCGCAGTTCACGGAGCGCGATTTGCAGCCGGTACTGAAGAAGCTGAAAGATGCGCCCAAAGCCGACCAGAAACTGCTGCGCGGCTTTTGGAATTACTGTTTAGAGCGCCGATATTGCCAAGGGGCAAA
>ENA-ORTY01002931-ORTY01002931.1-human-gut-metagenome-genome-assembly--contig:-NODE-2931-length-15454-cov-2.772518_pt1 | contig 15454 bp, 10 predicted proteins | sample MGYA00241917_ERZ509198 | MGnify/ENA primary metagenome ERZ509198 (study PRJEB26280, sample SAMEA2338857) | human gut metagenome | biome: human gut; feature: human-associated habitat; material: faeces...
GCGAGCCGGATGCGTCCAGCTTCCCGTCCGGCGGCCTGCGCGCAACGTTTGAGGCACGCGGCTACACCGCTTGGGACCCCACGTCCTACGCGTTTTTGAAGGGCAAGACGCTCTGCATCCCGACGGCGTTCTGCTCGTACGGCGGCGAGGCGCTCGATAAGAAAACGCCGCTGCTGCGCTCAATGCAGGCCATCAACAAGCAGGCGATGCGCGTTCTGAAGCTCTTTGGCAACGAAGACGTGAAATGCGTCAAGACCTCCGTCGGCCCCGAGCAGGAATATTTCCTTGTTGACCGCGAGATGTTTGACAAGCGCAAGGACCTCGTCTTCTGCGGCCGGACGCTCTTTGGCGCGAAGCCCCCGAAGGGACAGGAACTCGACGATCACTATTTCGGCTCCATCAAGCCGCGGGTCGCGGAATTCATGGAGGACCTCAACGAGGAGCTCTGGAAGCTTGGCATCCTTGCCAAGACCGAGCACAACGAAGTCGCCCCGGCGCAGCATGAGCTGGCCCCTATTTATACAACAACCAACATCGCGACCGATCACAACCAGCTGACGATGGAGATCATGCAGAAAGTTGCCCTCCGGCATGGTCTCGTGTGCTTGCTGCATGAAAAGCCCTTCGCGGGCGTCAACGGCTCCGGCAAGCACAACAACTGGTCGATTGCGACCGACACAGGCGTAAACCTTCTGACGCCGGGCGAAACGCCGTATGAAAACGCACAGTTCCTGCTCTTCCTGTGCGCGGTCATTCAGGCCGTCGACGATTATCAGGATTTGCTGCGGCTCAGTGTTGCGACGGCTGGCAACGATCACCGGCTCGGCGCAAACGAAGCGCCCCCGGCGGTTGTGTCGATTTTCCTGGGAGATGAGCTGACCGCGATTTTAGACGCGATCGAAGCCGATGCACCCTACAATGCGGCGGAGAAGACCGTCATGAAGCTTGGCGTGCATGTGCTTCCCAAGTTCCTGCGCGACACGACGGACCGCAACCGCACCTCTCCCTTTGCCTTTACGGGTAATAAATTTGAGTTCCGGATGCTTGGCTCGGCCAACTCCATTGCCTGCACGAACATTATGCTCAACGGCGCTGTCGCGCAGTCGCTCAAAGGTTTTGCCGATGCGCTCGAGAAGGCAGATGACTTTGAAGGCGCGCTGCACGATCTCATCCGCCGCACGATTCACGCGCACAAGCGCATCATCTTCAACGGCAACGGCTACGACGACGCATGGATCAAGGAAGCAACCGAACAGCGCGGCCTTCTGAACTTAAGAACTACGCCCGACGCGATGCCGACGCTGCTGGAAAAGAAAAACGTCGACATGCTGACCGGCCTCAAGATTTTCACGAAGGCAGAGCTTGAGTCGCGCTACGAGATCATGATGGAAAACTACGTCAAGACCGTCACCATCGAGGCGCAGACGATGCTGGACATGACGCGCAAGGAGATCCTGCCCGCCGTTGCCGGCTACACGAAGGAGCTCACCGAGACACTGGCTGCCAAGCGCGCGATCTTACCGTCGCTGCCGGCAAAATACGAAACCGGCACGATCACGAAGCTCTCTTCGCTTCTCGACCAGATCGACGCGGCGGCAGACGAGCTTGAAAAAACGACGCTCCAGATCAAAGCCATTGACAGCGTCACCGAGTCCGCGTTCCAGATTCGCGACGCGATGCTCCCGAGAATGGCGGCGCTGCGCGTGGTGTGCGATGAGGCAGAGCCTCTGACCGCTGAACGCTTCTGGCCGTTCCCGACGTACGACAAGCTTCTGTTCGGCGTGAGATAAATTTGTTTGTCCATTTTTTTTTGATTTATTTTTTAGAAGGAGGATTCTTATATGAACCGCAATGTGAACCGTTCCTATGAGCTTGAAAGCCCCTACCAGTTCATCAACCCCGCACATTCGTTCCTGATGGAAAGCGTCCACGAGCAGCACGATTTTTTCGATTCCTGCTTCGCCAAAGATGCAGAATTGTATCTTTCCTGTCTGGATACCAGCGCGTGGGACTAAGACGCGCCGGGCACAAGACAAGATAAATAGAAGATCCAAAGGCGTTTGAGCCGGGAAAAGTACCGTAAAAGGCTGCTGACAGAGAGCGTGGGCAAGGTGGAAGCCGCGCAGTAAGCGTTACGCGAAGAACACCCGGCGAGCCGCAAGCTGAAAGGAAACATAGTTTCTCAGTAGGTGCGCCGGGCCTGCCGCCCGTTATCCCGGCAGAGCGTTAGAAGACGCGACAGAGACAAAAGATAGGTGGCACAGCGAGACAGCACTTGCCCTATCGAATGCTGATTCAAAATTCTGGAGGATTTTATCATGTGTTCGATTATGGGTTACTGTGACGTTTGTGCCGCCTTTTCTGAGTTTCAGAAGGGTTTTCTAAAGACCACCTCCCGAGGCCCCGACGACAGCAGGATCGTCGATACCGGCAAGGGACTGCTCGGCTTCCACAGGCTTTCCATCATGGGTTTAACGCCCAGCGGCATGCAGCCGTTTGAGCGCGATGGCAGCTATGTGGTCTGCAACGGCGAGATCTACGGGTTCGAGAAGCTCAAAAAGGAGCTTGAGAAGAAATATGAGTTTGTCAGCGGCTCGGACTGCGAGATCCTGCTGCCGCTGTACTTTGAACACGGCGTGGACATGTTTAAAATGCTCGACGCGGAGTTTGCGCTGATTCTTTACGACGGACGCACGAAAGAGTATATCGCCGCGCGCGACCCCATCGGTATCCGGCCGCTCTACTACGGCTACGACAAAAAGGGCGTGATCGTCTTCGCCAGCGAGCCCAAGAACTTAGTCACGCTCTGCGACAAGATCATGCCGTTCCCTCCCGGACATTACTACAAGGACGGCAAGTTCGTCTGCTACTGCGACATCGCAAAGCCGGAAACGGTTTGCCACGATGATCTGGATACGGTCTGCTCCAAGATTCACGATAAGCTCGTTCGCGGTGTCGAAAAGCGCCTCGTGGCCGACGCGAAGGTCGGGTTTTTGCTCTCGGGCGGTCTTGATTCGTCGCTTGTCTGTGCGATCGCCGCGCGCAAGTCGGATACGCCCATCCGCACGTTTGCCATCGGCATGAGCGAGGACGCGATTGATCTCAAATATGCCAAGCAGGTGGCGGACTACATCGGAAGCGAGCACACCGAGGTCTATATGACAAAGCAGCAGGTGCTCGATAGTCTGGAAGAGGTCATTCGGATGCTCGGCACGTATGATATTACGACCATCCGCGCGAGCATGGGCATGTATCTTCTTTGCAAGTGGATCCACGAAAACACCGACCTGCGCGTAATCCTGACGGGTGAAATTTCCGACGAGCTGTTTGGCTATAAATACACCGACTTTGCGCCCTCTGCCGAAGAATTCCAGAAGGAGGCCGAAAAACGCATCCGCGAGCTTCATATGTACGACGTACTCCGCGCCGACCGCTGCATCAGTGTCAACTCGCTAGAGGCCAGAGTCCCGTTCGGCGACCTCGATTTTGTCAAGTACGTCATGTCCGTTGACCCCGAGCTGAAGCTCAACAAATACGGCAAGGGCAAGTATCTGCTCCGCCACGCGTTTGAGGGCGACTATCTGCCGCACGACATTCTCTACCGCGAAAAGGCTGCGTTCTCCGACGCGGTCGGCCACTCGATGGTGGACGATCTCAAGGAATTTGCGGAAAAGCAGTATACCGACGAGGAATTCGAGGAGAAGCGCAGGAAGTATACCCACGCGCAGCCGTTCACGAAGGAATCGCTTCTGTACCGCGAGATCTTCGAGCGCTATTATCCCGGCCAGTCCGAGATGATCGTCGATTTCTGGATGCCGAACAAGACGTGGCCGGGCTGCGATGTGAACGACCCGTCGGCGCGCGTACTTTCAAACTATGGCGCAAGCGGAAAATGAAACGCTTCACACGATCTTAACGGCACGCTGCGAAATCCTGAAAAAAGAAATTCTTAGGAAAAGTTTACAAATGGCCGAAAAAAGCCGGTTTTCCCATACAAACAGTGCAAAAACCGGGGAATTCACAATTCGTACAAAAATATTTATATATTTTTTACAGCAAAACACTTGAATTGACGCTAGATTTTGTGTAAAATACAAATGCAGTTGTTCCTCTCTGGAGAGCCTCTTACAAGAGCGCCGAAGGTGTAAGGCGGTTCGCCGATCTCTCAGGCAAAAGGACAGAGCAATGACCTTGCTACGTCCTTTCCGCGACTCCCGTCCCGCAAGGCGGAAATAATCAGGAAAGGATGGACGATCGGGGGATCGTCCGAAGGCAAAATCTATGCAGGCAATCATTAGTTTTATCACCGGCACCCTTAACACTGTAGCATGGCTGTACATCTTCCTGCCGTGCACCATCCTCTTTGGTCTTTATCTGACCATCCGCAACCGTGGTCTTCAGTTCACGAAGTTCGGCTACGTGATGAAGAACACACTGGGTAAAATGTTCCAGAAACAGGAGGCAGGCGAAGGCGCAGTCACGCCGATGCAGGCTGTCTCCACGGCGCTGGCGGCTACGGTCGGCACCGGCAACATCGTTGGTACCTCCCAGGCCATCGCCCTCGGCGGCTACGGCGCCATCTTCTGGCTCTGGCTGGCTGCCTTGCTTGGCATGATGGTCAAGTACTCCGAAGTTCTGCTCGCAATCAAGTACCGTGAGCGCGACGCGAAGGGCGACTGGGTCGGCGGCCCAATGTACTACGTCAAGAACGGCCTCGGCAAGGGCTGGCAGTGGGTCGGCATCCTGTTCTGTATCTTTGCAGCCATCGCCGCTTTCGGTATCGGCAACATGTCGCAGGTCAACTCCATCGTCGGCTCCATCAACAACGCTGTCGACGCGTTCATCCCGGCCGCTGCTGCTGAGCGCGGCACGCTGAACCTCATCCTCGGCATCGTTTTGGCTGTCCTCGTCGGCATCATCCTCTTCGGCGGCATCAAGCGCATCGGCGCTGTCGCGGAAAAGCTTGTCCCGGCTATGGCGCTTCTTTACATCGTTTTTGGTGTTACCGTTATCGTTGTCCACGCAAATAATATCATCCCCGCGTTCGGCAAGATCTTCTCCACCGCTTTCAATCCGCAGGCCATCGGCGGCGCGGCTGCCGGTATTGTCCTGAAGGAAACCATCGTCTGGGGTCTTCGCCGCTCTGCATTCTCCAATGAGGCCGGCCTTGGCTCCGCTGCAATCGCACACTCCGCGGCTGACACCCCGGGTCCTGTCCAGCAGGGTATGTACGGCATCTTCGAGTGCTTTGCCGATACCATCGTCATCTGCTCTTTGACTGCTCTTACCATCATCTGCTCCGGTGTGGAGATCCCGTTCGGCGTGAAGCCCGGCTCCGAGCTCATCACCGCCGCGTTCGCAACTGTCTTTGGCAACAGAATCGCATCTCTGTTTGTCGCTGTTGCGTTGACGCTCTTCGCGTTCACGACGATCCTCGGCTGGTCTCTGTACGGATCTCGCTGCTTCCAGTATCTGTTCGGTCTGAAGGCCGCTTCTGTTTACAAGGCGCTGTACGTCGTGATCATCGTTGTCGGCGCTGTTTCCTCCATCGACGTCGTTTGGGATATCTCCGATACCTTCAACGGCCTGATGGCTGTCCCGAACTTCATCGCCTTGATCGCCCTGTCGCCTGTCGTCATCAAGATGACGAAGGAATACTTCTTCAACAAAAAACCGGCATAATAAAAACACTTACCTTAAAATCGCAGCATCTTTTCGATAGGTGGAATAAATTGCAGAAAACGGCTCCGGGATTTCCCGGAGCCGTTTTTCGTGGATTGAAGGGAGAGATTCTGAGCTTTGCAGGAGCCAATGCCCACGACCCAATCGGCAGTACGCTTTCAATTTGCAGGGGTCGATGCCCACATCGACCCGGCAGACAGAACCGTTTTTACGAAAGTCTTTGGCGAATTCGTTCGTGCCAATGGGGCGATGTGGGCTGTCCGCCCCATGGGAAGTTACGAATTTGCCGAAGATTATCGATCGGAAATTATGCGGCAGCGGTTTCCTTGGACGGAAGCTGGGCGATGACGATGGCGATGAAGATAACGAGGCAGCCGAGAAGCTCTCTTGCGCTCAGCGCCTGATGGAGGATAAGCCAGCCGAAGAGGACGGCAAAGACCGATTCCAAACTCAGAATCATGCTGGCAAGCGTGGGGGGGACGAGCTGCTGGCCAAGGATTTGCAGCGTGTAGCCCACGCCGCCGGAGCACACGCCCGCGTAGACGATCGGGAGCCACGCGCTCTGGATAGCCGCCCAGCTCGGATGCTCCAGAAGGAGCATGGGAAGAATGGAAACGGCGGAGGCCGTAAAGAACTGGACGCAGGACAGGCGCACGCCGTCTAAGTCATGGCACGCGCGGTCGATAAAGAGAATATGGCACGCGAAAAAGACAGCGCACAGAAGCGTCAGCCAGTCGCCGTAGTTGACCCCGGAGAGGCCCTCGCCGCCGGCACACAGAAGATAGAGTCCCATGAGCGCGAGGATCGCGCAGACCCAGTTCATAAGCTTCACGCGGAGCTTTACGAACAGGCCGAGGAAGGGGACGAGGATGATATACATGGTGGTAATAAAGCCGGATTTTCCGACCGTCGTGTGGATGATGCCGTACTGCTGGATGATGCTGGCCGTGCACAGAAGAAGGCCGCAGACCACGCCGCACAGAAGCTGCCGCTTTGCCGTCATTCCGGACGGGCGGACGGAAATTCCTTTTTTATCGCGCAGGAGGATGACCGGTACAAGCACAAGGCCGGCGAGAAAGTATCTTGCCGCCTGCATGGTAAAGGGCCCTACATAGTTCATGCCCTCGCTCTGGGCGACGAACGCCGCGCCCCAGACCATGGCGCAGAGCAGAAGCATCAGGCTGCCGCGGGTTTGCTGTTTCATGGGTCAAGTCTCCTTTGTGAAAAATCTGCATGAAAACAGCATAATTATACGGCATTTGCCGATAAAAGCAAGCGTGCGCGCAAAAAACCGGCAGGTAGTTGTGAAGCGGCCCGAAATGTGGTAAACTATTTGTACAAAATGTGTGACAGGAGGCTATCGGATGGCAGAGAAAATCCGTTCGCGCGAGGAAATTGCACGCGAAGATACATGGGCAATTGAGGATTTGTACGCGTCGGACGAGGCGTGGATGCAGGATTTGGAAAAACTGAAGGGGCTTGGTGCAAAGCTCCCGGAATACGCCGGGAAGCTTGCTAAGAGCGCGCAGACGCTGCTGGAATATCAGAAGCTGGGTGAAGAAATTTCGGTGCTGCTTGACAGTCTCGCGAACTACGCCCAGCGCAAAAGCGATGAGGACACAAGAAACGCCGTCTATCAGGACCTGACCGGCAAGCTCACCAAGGTCTGGGTGCAGCTGGGCGCGGACACGGCCTTTGAGGTGCCGGAGCTGCTGTCGATTTCGGACGAGCAGATGGAAGCTTACTACGAGGCGGAGCCTGCTTTGAACCTCTACCGGCGGCATTTTGACTCCATCCGCCGCAAGCGGGCGCATATTTTATCGGAGAGCGAAGAAAAGCTCCTTGCGATGGCGGGCGAGATGGCGGGAACGCCGGAGGAGGTCTACTCTTTGTTCGCGGACGCGGACCTCACGTTCCGTCCGGCGTTGGACGCAAACGGCGAGGAGCACCCAATCACGCAGGGAAGCTATATCGCGGCGATGGAGTCGCCCGACCGGACGCTCCGCAAGAATGCGTTTGAGAGCTTATATGCCGGCTTCGGCGCGTATAAAAACACAGTAGCCGCAACACTTGCCGGGCAGGTCAAGCAGCTCGAGTTCTTCTCAAAGGCGCGGCACTACACTTCGCCTCTGGAAGCGTCTTTGGACGCAACGGAGGTTCCTGTCAGCGTATACCATGAGCTGATCGAAGCCGTGCACCAGAACATGGACAAGATGCACCGGTACATGCGGCTGCGCAAGAAGCTGCTCGGCGTCGACGAGCTTCACATGTACGATCTCTATACGCCGCTGGTTGCCGCGTCGGAGGAGCGGATTCCCTTTGCGGAGGCGAAGAAGACCGTTGCGCGGGCGCTTGGTGTCATGGGTGAGCGGTACGGGAAGATCTTGCAGGAGGGATTCGAGAATCGCTGGATCGACGTGTATGAAAATACCGGCAAGCGCTCGGGCGCGTACTCGGCGGGCGCGCGTGTGCACCCGTATGTGCTTTTAAACTACACGGGGACATTGGACAGCGAGTTCACGCTGGCGCACGAGATGGGGCATGCGATCCATTCGTACCTGTCCAACAAGACGCAGCCGATCGTCTACTCTGACTATGTGATTTTTGTAGCCGAGGTCGCGTCGACCTGCAACGAGGCGCTTTTAATGCAGCACCTGCTCAAGACCACAACGGATAAAAAGCAGCGCGCCTATCTCATCAACCATTTCCTCGAGCAGTTCCGCACGACGCTTTACCGGCAGACGATGTTCGCCGAGTTTGAGCTCAAAATGGCGGAACTAAGCGCGCAGGGCGTGACGCTGACGGCAGACGTTCTGTGCGAGGAATACCGGAAGCTCAACGCGCTCTATTATGGAGAAGACGTGGTGCTCGATGAGGAAATTGCGCTCGAGTGGGCGCGGATTCCGCACTTTTATTATAACTACTACGTCTTCCAGTACGCGACGGGCTATGCGGCGGCGATTGCGCTCTCAGAGGGTATTTTGAAAGACGGTGAGCCCGCGGTCGAGCGATACCTCGGCTTCCTCTCCGGCGGATGCAGCAAGAGCCCGATTGAGCTTCTCAAGGGTGCGGGCGTTGACATGACGACGGCGGAGCCTGTCAACCGGGCGCTTGCGATGTTCTCGAAGCTGCTTGACGAAATGGAGGCGCTGACGGCGTAAATGGAAGAGCTTTTTCTGCCGGTGCTGCACAGCTTTGAAAATAACAACGTCTTTACCGGAAGCTACGGCGCGCTGCGCTTCAAGGTCACGCCGGCCATCACGATGAAAAATCCGAAGGAGGTCGACATGGAGGCCAGTTCCATGCTCTGCGAGCTCTGGCACGGACCGTTTTGCTACGAGAAAAGCGAGATGGAGGCGCAGGAGACGTTTCCCCTGAGCGAGGAAGGGAAGGAAAACATGCGGCAGTTCCTGCTTTCGCACATCTGAGGTTCATCGCCCGGGGAGAACCCGGGCGATTTTTGCGCCACCTCTTGTCCTTCCGGGGCGAACATGGTAGAATAAGAAAAAATGCCGGAAACGGCGAGGAAAGGGAGAATGCGGCATGGAACGAACGAGCACGGTCTACAAAACCTACGTGGAGATTTTAAAACGCGAGCTTGTGTGTGCGATGGGGTGCACGGAGCCGATTGCGATTGCATACTGCGCGGCAGTGGCAAGAAAAGCTTTGGGGATGCTGCCATCCGAGATCGACGTTGCTGCAAGCGGCAATATCATCAAGAATGTCAAGAGCGTCATTGTTCCGAACACCGGCGGACTGCGCGGCATCGAAGCGGCTGCTGCCATCGGCGCATTGGCAGGCGATGCGGAGGCGGGCTTGCAGGTCGTGTCGCACGTGATGCCCGACGAGATTGCGGCTCTGCCCGGGTACATGGAACAAACGGCGTTTTCTGTCTCGGCGGCGGAATCGGAGTTCCTTCTGGATATTGAGGTAACCGTCCGGGCAAACGGCCATTTTGCGACTGTGCGCGCCGTGCAGGAGCATACGAATATCGTTCTGGTGGAGACAGATGCGGGCGTTTTGTTCTCCAAGGATCCGGACGAGGATACGGGCAAGGACGAAGGTGCGCCCGACTATACGCTTTTGAATGTTGCGGACATCTGCGAGTTCGCGGACACGTGCGAGTTAGATGACGTGAGACCGATTTTGGAGCGGCAGCTCTCTTGCAACTGCGCGATTGCAGAGGAGGGACTGCGCGGAAATTACGGAGCAGGTATCGGAAAGGTGTTGCTCACTGCTTATGGCGACGATGTGCGCACAAGAGCGCGGGCCTATGCGGCGGCTGCGTCTGACGCAAGGATGAACGGGTGTGACCTTCCCGTCGTCATCAATTCCGGCTCCGGCAATCAGGGTATTACAGCCTCGCTTCCGGTCTATGTCTACGCGAAGGAGCTCGGCGCGAGCGAAGAGAAGCTATTTAGAGCGCTTCTTGTTTCGAACCTCGTAACGCTCCACGAAAAGACCGGCATCGGCAGGCTCTCGGCCTATTGCGGCGCAGTCAGTGCGGGCGCTGGTGCGGGCGCCGGCATTACGTATCTGCACGGCGGCGGTTGCCGGGAAATTTCCCACACGATCGTAAACGCGCTGGCGGTCACGTCCGGCATTGTCTGCGACGGAGCCAAGTCCTCCTGCGCGGCCAAAATCGCGATGGCGGTCGAGGCGGGGATTCTGGGCTTTGAGATGTATAGCTGCGGCAAGCAGTTTTATGGCGGAGACGGACTGGTCGCCAAGGGTGTGGAAAATTCGATTGCGAATTTCAGCCGCCTCGGCCGCATCGGCATGCGCGAGACCGACAAGGAAATCATCCGCATGATGACAGAATAAGCTTTGAATACGGCGAAGCGCCGGGGCACTTGTCCCGGCGCTTTTGTGCGCCCGTTTTCCAAAAAGCTGCGAAAAATGTAACCTTTGTATCTGAAATGTATCTGAATATTCACAAAAACTTTGGGAACTGCGCGCGCTTTGGGAGTATGCTGATAAGTAGTATTTTGGGGATTGTTTATCTTGCCGACAATTCCGCGCACAAAGGAGCAGAAACAGTCAATGGAAGAAATGAAAGAAGCCTCCGCCAAGCCCCGGCGGAAGAAAAAGAAGCTCAAAAAAGGCTGGATCGTACTGGCGGTTGTGGTCCTCGTTGCGGCGGGATTCTTTCTGCTGCGGAAAAAGGGCGGCAATACGCAGGCGGTTCTGGCCTCGGATACGCAGGTGCTGGAATATGCCGACCTGGAGTCGAGCATCAGCGCGACCGGAACCGTCGAGAGCAGCGACACCACGAAGGTCTATTCGACGCTTGCCTATCAGGTCAAGAGCGTGCTGGTCGAGGTTGGTGACGTTGTAAAGGAAGGCGACTTGCTGGCGGAGCTCGACGGCGAGCAGATCGAAAACCAGATCGCCACGCAGAAAACCTCCATGGAGGTCGCCTCCGGCAGCGCGGGCGCGCAGGTGCAGAGCGCGTATGACGCGTATGATAACTTTAAACAGGGCCTCGACGCGGGGCTCAACGCGAGCCTGATCGGTGCGCAGTCGCAGGTGGATAACGCCTACGACGCGTATGTAAAGGCCTCGAACGCGTATGAGCGGTACAAGGAAAACGTGAACCTCGGCGAAAACACGCAGGTCCTTTCCGCCGAGTCTTCGCGGGACAACGCCGCAACGGCGCTCAATAATGCGGAGTCGGCGCTCGATTCTGCAAACAGCGTGTACAAGTCGGCCGCAGAGGCAAAAGACACGCTTCCGGAGCTGAACAGTCAGATCGAACGGGACAAGCAGCGCAAGCAGGAACTCGAGGACGCAGGCGAGCAGCTGTCGGTCGAGTATATCACACTTGTTGTGGAACTGGAAACGCTTCAAAAGCAGGCGCAGACGATTGAAGCAAGCTTCGAATCGGCCAAACAGGGGCGCGAGAGTGCAAGACAGGCGGTCGAGTCGGCGCAGTCTGCTTATGATATCGCGCAGGCGACGTATAACGCAGCGCTTCGCGGAGAAGATCAGGCGCTCAGCGACTATGCCGACGCGGTCGACAGCGCGTGGCGCGCGTATCAGACGGCGCTGACGAGTCTGGACTCCACGAAAAAGGGCACAGAGGACCAGCTGGAGGCGTATTCTGATACACTGGCCTCGGCCAACGCGGGCGCGAACACGGCGGTCACGGAGGAATCGCTCCGGCAGCTCGAAAAAACGCTGGACGACACAAAAATCACCGCGCCCGTCTCCGGTACGGTTACGGCGGTCTATGCAACCGTCGGCTCGAGCGGCTCGGGGCTTCTGTTCGTGATCGAGGACACCGACCACCTCGTCGTGTCCACGAGCGTCAAGGGCTACGATCTTGGCGACGTGAAGACGGGTATGACGGTTGAAATTAAGTCCGACGCGACGGGCGACACGGTCATTCCCGGCACGCTCACGACGATCGCACCCACGGCGAAGAAAAACCAGCTGGGCGATACGGAGAGCGCTTCCGATCCTGCCTTTGAGGCGGAGGTCTCCGTGGACGAGACGGATTCCGGGCTTCGCATCGGCATGGAGGCGCGCCTGAGCTACATCATCGCACGGGAGCAGCACGTGCTGGCCGTTCCCTATGAGGCGGTCTACACCGATGAAAATGGGAGAACCTGCATTCTCGTTTTGCGCGCGCAGGAAAAGGACACGTACCTCGTTGAGAGCCTGCCCGTCACGACGGGGCTGGACGATGATCTTGATATCGCGGTCTCCGGTTCCGGCGTGGAGGCGGGACTGCGCGTCATTACCGAGGCGAAGACGTATCTTTCGTATGTCGGAAAGACGGTGACCCTTGCGCAGGCCACGGGCTTTGAGGCGATGGCCGAGATGGGGGCGTACCAATGAGCGGCCGGCAGCTGATCCGTATGCGCGGTATTGTCAAGCGCTTTTATGTCGGGCAGCCGAACGAGCTTGAAATTCTGCACGGGATTGATCTGGACGTGAACGAAGGGGAGTTCGTCTCCATCGTCGGCGCGTCCGGCTCCGGCAAATCGACGCTTATGAACATGATCGGTGTCCTCGACCGGCCAACCGAGGGAACGTACTGGCTCGACGGGACCGATGTGGAGGACGCGCTGGATGACGAGCTTTCGCAGATCCGCAACCGGAAGATCGGCTTTGTGTTCCAGAACTTCAATCTCATTTCGCGCACGAACGCGCTGCGAAATGTTGAGCTTCCGATGATGTACGCGGGACTCCCGCAGAAAAAGCGGACGCAGCGGGCGGAAGAGCTCTTGGATCTGGTCGGTATGGGCGATCGCATGCTGCACCAGCCGAACGAGCTCTCCGGCGGTCAGAAGCAGCGCGTGGCCATTGCGCGGGCGATGGCAAACGACCCGGCGATCATCCTAGCCGACGAGCCGACGGGCGCGCTCGACAGCAAAACCGGCCGCATGGTCATGGATTTATTTCACCAGCTCAACCGCGAGCAGGGAAAGACAATCGTTCTGATTACGCACAATCAGGAGCTGGCGGCGGAGACAGGCCGGATCCTTACGATGCGCGACGGCATTTTATACACAAACGGCGAAAGGGGCGCGAGAGAAGATGGGACTCGGTGAATCGATCCGCCTCGCGCTCGAGGGGCTGAAGGCAAACAAGATGCGCGCGGTTCTGACGATGCTCGGCATCATCATCGGCATTGCCGCCGTCATTGGCATTCTGACCGTGGGCGACGGTTTGTCGGGCTACATCAACGGCACGATGAGCGACCTTGGCGCGTCGACAATTATCGTCTCTTTGCAGGAAAAGTCCCGCGAGGTATCCAGCGACGACATGATGAGCATGATGGCCATGAAGCAGCCGGAATCGTCCGATCTCATAACCCCCGAGATGGTTTCGGCCATGGAGGAGAATTTCGGCGCGCGCCTCGCGGCGACCGGGCTTTCCCAGTCCGCCGGAAGCGGCAAGGCCAAGGACGGACGGCTGTATGCCAACGTTTCGGCCTCGGGTGTCAACGAGGGATATTTTACGGTCAACGACGTGAAGCTCTCGGCAGGGCGGCTCTTGCAGCAGAAGGACGACGACGGGCGGCGCATGGTCTGCGTCGTGAGCGATAAGCTTGTGAACAATCTCTTTGACGGAAAGCAGGACGCGGCGCTCGGGCAGGAGCTTCTGGTGCAGCTGACGGGCGGAAGCTACACGTTCCGCATTGTGGGCGTTTACAAATACGAGCAGTCGGCGTTCTCCTTTTCGACGGCTTCGGATAAGGACATCTCGACCTCGCTCTACATTCCGCTCTCGACGGCCAAGCAGCTGGTCGGCGCGGACCGCGGCTTTTCGAACATTACCGTGCAGGCCGCGCTCGGCGAGAGCAGCACGGAGGTTGCGGCAGAGGTCAAAAATTATCTGAGCCGCTATTACCGCACGAATGAAAACTACACCGTCACGGCCATCAGCATGGACACGATGATCTCGTCTGTCGACTCGATGATGAGCACCCTCTCGGTCGCCATCTCGGTCATTGCGGGCATCTCGCTTCTCGTCGGTGGGATCGGCGTGATGAACATCATGCTCGTCTCCGTTACCGAGCGTACGCGGGAGATCGGCACACGAAAAGCCCTCGGCGCGACGAACAACAATATCCGCCTGCAATTTGTTGTCGAGAGCGTGATCATCTGCCTCATCGGCGGCGCAATCGGGATCGTGCTGGGTGCGATCATGGGCTATGTCGGAAGCGGACTTCTCAAAAACGCGGTGCTTCCGAGCATTGGCGCGATTGTGCTTGCGTTTACCTTCTCTCTGGCTGTTGGCGTGTTTTTCGGATATTACCCTGCAAACAAGGCGGCGAAGATGGACCCGATCGAAGCACTGCGGTATGAGTGAGGGGCGTTAAGAGCCTGTAAAAAAGACAGATTTCGCTTGCAAAAAGTAAGCCGGTTTCGTATACTGATAGCAATTAGTGCATAAGAGGAAGTAGCCGGCGAGAAATCGCGACAGATGGCGTCAAAACGGTCGTAGGACCCGCCGCTGGATGAAATGGCAAAACTCTGATTGCCGCGCTTTGGCGCGGCGATCAGAGTTTTTTTGTTTCCGAGGGAAAACAAAATCCTTTCACGGAACCTGCTCCTATGCATCCAGCTTTCAAAAAAGGGGAGACGTGTATGGAAATCCTGTACAGCAATTTGGGAAACCTCACCTGGCAGCAGGTGGTGATGTGGGCGATCGGCGGACTGCTTGTCTACCTTGCCATCGCGAAGGACATGGAGCCGAGCCTGCTTCTGCCGATGGGCTTCGGCGCGATCTTAGTAAACCTTCCGATGTCCGGCGCGGTCGACCAGTGGGTGAGCGGGCAGGTAGAGCGCGGCGCTTTGAGTGTTCTTTATGACGCGGGCATCGCAAACGAGCTGTTTCCGCTGATTTTATTCATCGGCATTGGCGCAATGATCGACTTTGGGCCGCTGCTCACGAACCCGAAGCTTATGATCTTCGGCGCGGCGGCGCAGTTCGGCATTTTCTTTACGCTGTGTCTGGCAGGAATGTTCTTTGATCTTCCGGACGCGGCGTCCATCGCCATCATCGGCGCGGCTGACGGCCCGACGGCAATCGTTGTGGCGCAAAAGCTGAAATCCCAGTACCTCGGCGCCATTATGGTTGCGGCGTATTCCTACATGGCGCTCGTGCCCATCATCCAGCCGCCGGTCATCCGGCTTCTGACGACGAAGAAAGAGCGCCTGATCCGCATGCCCTATGAGCAGAAATCCGTCAGCAAGACGACGAAGATCTTATTCCCGATTCTTACGACGATCGTCGCGGGCGTGGTCGCGCCTGCGTC
>ENA-ORTY01002935-ORTY01002935.1-human-gut-metagenome-genome-assembly--contig:-NODE-2935-length-15427-cov-7.412113_pt1 | contig 15427 bp, 9 predicted proteins | sample MGYA00241917_ERZ509198 | MGnify/ENA primary metagenome ERZ509198 (study PRJEB26280, sample SAMEA2338857) | human gut metagenome | biome: human gut; feature: human-associated habitat; material: faeces...
TCGCCAACGACGATGCGCCCGCCCTGCGCCTCGACCTGCGCGGCATGCGTGCCGACCAGGCCCAGGCCGAAGTGGAACGCTTCCTGGACAAGGCCCTGCTTTCCGGCTTCAGTGAAGTGGAAATCGTGCACGGTCGCGGCACCGGCGCCCTGCGTCGCCAGATCCATGATTTTCTGCGTTCCTTCCCGGCCGTGGCCCGTTTTGCCACCGCTCCGGAGGATCGTGGCGGCGATGGCATGACCATCGTCAACCTGCGTTAGCACAGCCGGGCAGTCCGGCGGGGGCCTCATGCAGTCCAGAGATGCCATCCGCGCCATCAAGGAGCGGCTCAACATCACGGATATCGTGCGCCGTTACGTGGATCTCAAGCGTAACGGGCCGCGCTGGGTGGCGCCCTGCCCCTTCCATCAGGAGACCAAGCCCAGTTTCTCGGTCAACGAGGAACAGGGCCTGTTCTACTGTTTCGGCTGCCAGGCGTCCGGGGACATCTTCGATTTCTACGGCCGCATCAACGGCCTGGATTTCCGCGAGACCCTGGAGCAGCTGGCCGCCGAGGCCGGCATCACCCTGGATCGCGGGCCCGTTGACAAAAAACGGCAGGAAGAGGACCGGCAGCGGCGTTCTTCCCGCCAGACCATGCTGCGCATGTACGAGCTGGCGGCGGCCCATTTTGCCGCGGCCCTCAAAAGCCCGGAAGCCGAGGAGTGCCGGGCCTACATACAGCGGCGCGGCCTGAGCCCGGAGATCGTGGAGCGTTTCGGTCTGGGCTGGGCGCGGCGTGACTGGCATTCGCTGGACCTGGCCCTGCAGCGCGCGGGCTACGACATGCGCCTGGCCGCCGAGGCCGGACTGGTGGGACGCTCGGACCGGGGCTCGGTCTATGACCGCTTTCGGGGCCGTCTCATCTTTCCCATCAAAAACCTTTCCAACCAGGTCATCGCCTTTGGCGGGCGCATCATCGCGGACGAGGACGAAGCCAAGTACATCAACAGTTCCGATACGCCCATCTATAAGAAAGGAGAACATCTTTACGGTCTTGCCCAGGCCAGAAAAGGCATTACTGTAAAGGGACGGGCCCTTTTGACCGAGGGCTACATGGACGTGCTGACCCTGCACCAGTTCGGCTACGACAATGCCGTGGGCGTGCTGGGCACCGCCCTGACCCCGGACCAGATCAAGCGTCTTTCGGGCTTCACCTCGCAGCTCACCCTGTTGTTTGACGGGGACCGCGCCGGCCGCAAGGCCGCCCTGCGTTCCTGCGAGATGCTGCTCACCCGTGGTCTGGCCTGTACCGTTGTCCTGATGCCCGAAGGCGAGGACATCGACAGCCTGCTGCGCACGCAGGGCGTGGAGGCCTTCGAGGCCCTGCAGGCCCAGGCGCCGGACGGGCTGCGTTTTTGTCTGGACGTACTGCGCGCCCTGGCCCCGCGCGAGACCGTGGAATGGGCCAAGAATTTTTTGCGCCATGTGGAAGTGCCGGAGCTGGTCAGCCCCTATGTGTCACGGCTGGCCACCCACCTGCAGCTTTCCGAGGCGGAATTGCGTCAGGGACTGGCCGACAGCAGACGTCCCGGCCCTGACGGACAGACCACGCGCCCCAGCCGGGCGCGACAGAACATGCGGGACCGCCAGATCATGATGTATGCGGTCCGCTACCCCGACCGACTGGACGATCTGCGGGATCTGGGCGCTGACCTGGCCCTGCAGTCGGACATCGCCCGTCAGTTGTGGGACAAGATCGAAGAATGGGGCTCTGACGAGGCCCCCTACCATCTGGACCAGCGCGAAAAGAATTTCTGGTCCTTCTGCCGGGGCGCCGAAGCGGCCCCCCGTGATGACGGCGACAGGGAGCTGGCAGCCCTGCGCCATGATCTTGATGCCTATTATGCGGCAACCCAGCGCCAGTCCGTGACGGCCGCCCTGCGGCAGAACACCGGCACCGGCGACTTTGCCGCTGATTTGGAATATCTTCGCGCACTGCAGGAAACCTTGGAGCAGGGACATGAGCAATCTTAAAGATATCCAGCAAATTCAAAGCCTCATCGCCAAGGGCAAGGGCATGGGCTACCTGACCTTCGACGAGGTCAACAAAGCCCTTCCCGTGGAGATGAACACCCCCGAGCAGTTCGAGGAGATCATCGGCATCTTTGAGCAGCTGGAGATCGCCATCGTCGATTCCGAAAAGGACGGCAAAAAAATCTCCGCCACGCCCACCGAAACCGACGACGACGCCATGGACGGCTCCCTGGAGCTGGCCGAAGACGAAGAATCCGCCGACTATTCCTCGCGCAGCACCGACCCGGTGCGCATGTATCTGCGCGAGATGGGCGCCGTGCCCCTGCTGGATCGCGACGGTGAAGTGGTCATCGCCAAAAAGATCGAAATGGGCGAACAGGACGTGCTCTACGCCCTGGTGGAAGTGCCCGTGGCCGTGGAAGAGCTCATCAACGTGGGCGAGGACCTGCGCCAGAACCGCATCAAGCTCAAGGACGTGGTCAAGACCATCGAAGAAGACGATCCCAGCGAAGACGAGCTCAACCAGCGCTCCCGCGTCATCCTGCTGCTGGACGAGATCAAGCAGATCTTCAAGAAAAAGCGCAAGATCTACAAGAAGCTGGACGACTGCAACACCCTTGACCGCAAGGTGACCGCCATCCAGAAGGAGATCATCAGCTACAAGGAAGAGATCGTCACCCGCCTGCGCGACATCAAGCTGGAAAAGACCCTCATCGACCGCATCATCGAAACGGTTGAGGACTACGTGCGCCAGATGCACAACTGCCAGCGCGACCTTTCGGCCTACATCCTGTCCACCGGCCGTACCCAGGCCGAGATCCAGGAAATGTTCACCGGCCTTGAGCAGCGTACCATCAATCCCAATGACGCCGCCCGCGACCTCAAACTCAGCGTGGACGAGCTCTTCTCCTTCAAGGAAATGATCATCGGCAAGATCGAGATCCTGAGCCGCCTGCAGGAAAAGTGCTGCCACAACGTCAACGACCTGGAAGAAGTGCTGTGGCGCATCAAGCGCGGCAACACCGCCGCCATGCGCGCCAAGCAGGAGCTCATCCGCTCCAACCTGCGTCTGGTGGTCTCCATCGCCAAAAAATACACCAACCGCGGTCTCCAGTTCCTGGACCTCATCCAGGAAGGCAACATCGGCCTCATGAAGGCCGTGGACAAGTTCGAGTACCAGCGCGGCTATAAGTTCTCCACCTACGCCACCTGGTGGATCCGTCAGGCCATCACCCGCGCCATCGCGGATCAGGCCCGCACCATCCGCATCCCGGTGCACATGATCGAGACCATCAACAAACTCATCCGCACCTCGCGTTACCTGGTGCAGGAGCTGGGCCGCGATCCCACGCCCGAAGAGATCGCCGAGCGCATGGAATACCCGGTGGAAAAAGTCAAGAAGGTGCTCAAGATCGCCAAGGAACCCATCTCGCTGGAAACGCCCATCGGCGACGAGGAAGATTCCAGCCTGGGCGATTTCATTGAGGACAAGAAGGCCGTGGCCCCCGCCGAGGAAGTCATCAATACCAAGCTGTCCGAACAGCTGGCGGCCGTGCTGGCCGATCTGACCCCCCGCGAGGAACAGGTGCTGCGCAAGCGTTTCGGTATCGCCGAAAAGAGCGACCATACCCTGGAAGAAGTGGGCAAGCTCTTCAACGTCACCCGTGAACGCATCCGCCAGATCGAAGCCAAGGCCCTGCGCAAGCTCCGCCACCCCAGCCGCAGCAAGAAACTGCGGGATTTCCTGGATTGATATTTGCATAAACACAAAAGGCTCCATCCGTGAGGGTGGGGTCTTTTGCTGTTTATAAGGACTGTGGGGGCGAACATTAAAAAGCGTCTGCCATGTAGTGCGGCAGACGCTTAAAGTTTATATATTGCTCTTGCGACGGTTGCAATCTGCGCAAAGCATTTGACAGTTTTCCGGGACGGTTTTACCGCCCTTGCTCCACGGGGTAATGTGGTCGGCTTGCATTTCTTCAATTGCAAAGTGCTTGCCGCATTTCGGGCAAATGCCTTTTTGCCGCTCGTATGCAGTGCGTGCCATTTTGGGGCTGAACGCACGAATACTTAAATGCTTTTCGTTGCCGTCAAGCAGGTATTCATAGATGCCTTTCTGATTGCTTATGTCCTCATCATCAAGCAGTTCAACAATGCGCTTTTCGTATGCTTTTGGGTCATGTGCGGTAGTACCGTATTTGTTGTAATAGATACCCCAGTCAAGCCCGGACATTAGCTTTTTGCGGAAAGTAGGGAAAGTGGCTTTTACCCAGATTATGACAGATTGAAAATACAGCCATAGGTCATTGCAATTCGTGTCATGTTGGTGCTGTGACATATAATCTTCAATTTCGAGGCCGTTACGGGCAGCAATCCATTTCAGCGCTGTTTCAAGATAGTTTTGCCGGATTGCACTGCCGTTTAAATAATCGCCTGCGATTTGGTAGGCAGGGCATTGGCTTTTGCTGAAATACTTCTTCGCCTCGGTTAACCATTCACCCGTGTATATGGCATTGCGGAGCTCCTGCGCGGTCAACTGCTCGCCCGCAATATTGATGATCTTAAACCAGTCGAGCTTTTCTTTGTCGGTGCCCTCGCAAATGTAAATCATGAGCTTATAGTCAAGAATCTGCGCTTGCTCTGTATCGGTCAGATTGTGAAAAGCTAAATGGTCAATCGAGAAGTCGCCGTTGACGTATTGGCAAATACTGATGGTTCTTTGCTGCCCGTCAAGCAATTCAAAACTGCCTCTATCGCCCTTTACCCAATACATGACATTTAGAGGAAACTGCTTTGTAATGGTGTGGATAACTTCATCACGCTGTTTGTCTTTGTAGATAAATTCACGCTGAAAAGCAGGGCGAATATTCAGCTTGCCGCCGTATCCCACAACGCCGTTTTCTGCGCTGTCTACATATCCGGCAACAACATACCGAACAGGAATTTCATGCAATTCAATTTTCATTTGTGTTCACCTGCTTTCTGCGAATTAAGATCCTACGATAAAGAGTCTTTCCGTTGATGACGTTTATATCGTCAGAAAAATCCTGCTCGTCATGGTATCTACTGTCACCTAAAATTTCAAACTGATTAGGATTGAAGTATTGCATGAATGTAATAGGAACTCCCATTATGCCATAATAATCACACGGTATATCAGCGGTGCGGTTCACCTCTATTGCGTCATAATTATCATATTTAGGATAGGCTTCTGGGGTGTAGGTGCGAAACAGTGTCATGTCTTCATGCCGCTTTTCAATATCAAGGTTTGTAAACCAACAAATATTGCCCATTCTTCGCCATTTTTGCCCGCTCTCGTCAATCTTAAAATCGGTTTTCTTTTCTTCGTAACTATCCGGGACCATAAACCAATAATGCCCGTTATTATATCCCAGCCAAATTTTATTGCTTTTAATTAATGGGAAAATTTCACGGTAGGTAATCGCATTTTGATTTCCGATAATTGCAAATTGCTTGTTATACTGCATCAGTAATGCTACATAATCACGAAACAGAGAAAATGGCGGATTTGTCACTACGATGTCGGCTTCTTTCAGCAGCTCTACACACTCAGGACTGCGAAAATCGCCGTCTCCTTCAAGCAGGGTCATGGTATTTTTCTTGTTGCGCATAAGATACTCAACATCCGAAAGGTCTATGCGCCCGTCCCCGTTTTCATCTGTGACCTCCGTTATTTCAACTTTATATGGCTTGCGCTCGTTTTCTTCCTGTACCGGGGCGCTGCTTGCAGATGGTACAAAGGATAGCTGCCCGCCATTATCCATATAATACTGAAATTCCTTGCCCGTTACGGGCGATATGGCATAGCAGGTTGTTATCAGTTTCTTCAAACCCAAAGCATTGAAGTTCATAGCAAAATATTTGAAGAAATTGCTTTCGTATGGGTCATCGCAGTTGCAAAGAACCGTTTTACCCCTGAAATGCTGTCTGTAATGCTTCAATTCACTTTCTATGAGAGAAAGCTGTGTATAGAATTCATCTGCCTTGTCATTGCGCGACATATGCAAATTACTATTTCCCGCCATACCATTCGCCGCCTTTCTGTAGTTCTCTAATATCGTTAAGGCAATACCGCATAATTCTAAGTGCCGATACGGCGAGCGAGGTGCGGCAGCTGCTAAGCCAAAAGCGCAGATAATACTTTGTGTATTATCGAGCATTTTGGCAACGCAGATGCCGTGCCGCAGCCGCCGGAGCGGTGCTTAAGCCGTAAGGCGGGAATTATGCGGTGTTGCCTTAAGCCCATAATTCAAGGCGGCCACAATCTTTGCAAGGGTTCCTGTAGCAACAGGCTCGCTTGTTTCTGCGTTTGCAAGTGGATTTGCACTTTAACAATTCTGCCTGGACGTTATTCATCAATAATGAGGCTCTTTAAGAGACATTATAAGGCTCAATAAGCTAATTTTCAAGTGGCATAGCAGATTTTATGCTATCATGGAAGGGAGCTGAAAGAGAACTATGTTTGACAGCAGGCGATTGGGCGCGGCGCTGCGGGAAGCGCGGATGGAGAAAAACTATACGCAGGAATATCTGGCGGAACTGCTGAACATCACGCCGACCCACATGAAGCATATCGAAAGCGGGCACCGCAAACCGTCCATTGAAGTGTATTTCAAGATGGTGGAGGTGCTGGGCTTCTCCACGGACAATTTTTTGCTGGCGGAAGCCCCTATCCAGACGGAGGCGGCTCGGCGGGAACTGACCCTGCTGCTGACACAGTGCGCCCCCGACCAGCTGAGGGTTTTACAAGCTACCGCGCAGGCTCTTTTAGATACCGCACGGCAGCCCGCCGACACACAGAACTGAATATATAAAAGAAGAACGGCTCAACCGCAGTGGTTGAACCGTTCTTTTGAATTCTATGAAAAAATGTGCCGCTATGCCTTAAGTCTCGCAATACGCCGCAATCGCCTTCGCTGCAAACTCAGCAGTGCCGGGGCCGCCTGCGGCGTTGATGTTGGCGGTGAACTCTCCGCCTGCGCCGTACATTTGGCCGAGCTGGGCGAAAATCTCCTTTGTGCAGGTGTAGTAGTGCTCGGTGATGAAAGCTTGCAGCTTGGCGGCCTGCGCCTGCACGGCGGGGTTGTCGATGGGCAGGTCTTGCAGTGCGCCGAACCCGGCGGTCAACGCCATCAGCTGATTGTTTATATCGCTGCTCTCCTGAACCGTGCGTTCGGCGGCGTTCTGCTCAAACTCGCGGTAGGCGGGGGTGTCGCCCCAAGATTCCTTGGCGCGGCGGGTGTACTCGTCAATGCGGGATGTATCAAATTCTTTGAATTGCATAGTGTGTCCTCCTGCGACTTGCAAAGTCCGCGCCAGCCGTATCAAATCTTCCAAGTGCTGCTTTTTCAGCGTGAGAAGCTCAATTTGCTGGCGCAGAGCCTTGCGGCGGTCAAAATTCGGGTTGTCCAAAATGGTGCGGATGTCCCGCAAGGGAAACTCCAGCTCCCGAAACAGCAAAATCTGCTGCAAACGTTCCAGCGCTGCATCGTCATACAGCCTGTAGCCGCTCTCGGTGCGCATGGCGGGCAGCAGACCCAACTTATCATAGTATTGCAGCGTGCGTATGCTTATGCCTGTCAATCGGCTGACTTCTTTTACGGTCATCATGATAAAACCCTCGTTTCCTTTGCGGTACTGCTATCATACACCCTGACGTTGCGTCAGAGTCAAGTGTTTCTTGAAAAAAAGTGTAATTGAAAACTTTCCGCGTCTGTGTTACACTTGCCTTTGTGCGAATTACGAAATTGGGAGGAAACAGGAGAATCATGGAACAAAAACAAAACAGAAGCTCGTTTTCCGGCAAGCTCGGCTTTGTGCTGTCGGCTGCCGGGGCGTCGGTGGGGCTGGGCAATATCTGGCGGTTCCCGTATCTGGCGGCCAAGTACGGCGGCGGCATTTTTCTGCTGATCTATATTGTGCTGGCGCTGACGTTCGGCTACACGATGATCATGGCCGAGACTGCCCTGGGCCGCATGACCCACAAAAGCCCGGTCAGCGCCTACGGTGCGTTTGCAAAGCCGGGACGCAAAAACGGGTTTCTCGGCTTTGGCGGCTGGATCAACGCCGTTATCCCGGTGCTGATCGTGCCGTACTACTCGGTCATCGGCGGCTGGGTCATCAAATATCTGTTTGAATATCTGCGCGGCAACGCCCAGGGGCTTGCGGAGGACGGCTATTTCAGCGCGTTCATTGCAGATGGCGCGTCCGCCGAGGTCTGCTTCCTGCTGTTTGCGTTCTTTACGCTGGGCATCATCTTTGCAGGCGTGCGCAACGGCGTGGAGCGCGTCTCCAGGCTCATGATGCCGGTGCTGGTCGTGCTGTCGGTCATCATTGCGGTCTACTCGGTCACGCGGCCCGGCGCACTGGCGGGTGTTGCCTATTTCCTGGTGCCCAACCCGGCCAACTTCTCGTGGATGACCGTCGTCACGGCCATGGGGCAGATGTTCTACTCGCTGTCCATCGCCATGGGCATTCTTGTCACGTTCGGCTCCTACATGAAGAAGGATGTCTCGATTGAGGAATCCACCGAGCACGTTGAGATTTTCGACACGCTCATCGCCGTCATGGCGGGCCTGATGATCATTCCGGCGGTGTTTGCGTTCTCCGGCGGCGACCCCGACACGCTGCAGGCCGGTCCCGCGCTGATGTTCATTACGATCCCGAAAGTCTTTGCCAGCATGGGGCTGGGCACGGTGGTGGGTGTGCTGTTCTTTGTGCTTGTGCTGTTTGCAGCGGTCACCAGCTCGATTGCCCTGACCGAGAGCGCCGTCTCAACGTTTGAGGATGAGTTGGGCTGGGGCCGCAAAAAGGCCACGGTGCTCGTCGGCGTCATCATGGTGGCGCTGGGCACGCTGTCCAGCCTGGGCTACGGCCCGCTGGCGGGGGTCACGGTCATCGGGATGCAGTTCCTCGACTTCTTCGACTTCCTGACGAACTCGGTCATGATGCCGATTGCGGCTATTGCGACCTGTCTGCTCGTCTCCCGCGTCATCGGCGTGGACAAGATCGAGCAGGAGGTTGAGCTGGACGGCCAGCCCTTCCGCCGCAAGAGGATTTTTCGCTTCATGATCCGCTGGCTCTGCCCGGTCTTTGCCGCCGTCATTCTGGCAAGCTCGGTGGCCAATGCGTTTGGAATCATTAAAATGTGACAGAAAAGGACCGTTTCCGGGCGTGGAGACGGTCCTTTTTTGTTTTATTAGAGATGCAGGGCAAGGCTCCGCGGGCGGATATAGAATCCGCCCCTACGGCCTCCGAGGCTGCAGGCACCCGCAGCCTGTCGAAAAGTACATCGCAGGGGCGAGCACTGCTCGCCCGCAGAAGCGTTGCGGCAGCCGGAGCGCTGCCGGGCCGTCGGGGGCACCCCGCCCTACGATGCTTCTATTTCTTCTCCGGCTTGTACCGCAGCACCTTCTCCGAAAAATGCCTTGTAAAGAACTGCACGAACGGTCCTAACCCGAAGGCGCAGATCAGGGTGCCCAGCCCGATCAGTCCGCCCAACAGGAAGGCAAGCACCGCACACAGCGCATCGGTGAACACGCGGCAGCCGAAGTAGGGGACAGGCAGCCGGTCTGCCAGCATCAGCGAGAGAGCGTCATACGGCGCGACGCCTAAATCCGCCGTCTGGTACAGCGAGCACCCCAGCGCGATGACCAACACCGCCACAGCGACCCAAAGCAGCTGCACCGGCAGCGTGTCGGCAGAGCCAAAGACGGCGGTCATCGCGTCGCCGGTAAACGTGACGATGAACCCGATGCAGAAGCTGTTGATGATGGTGCCAAGCCCGATGTACCGCCGCCCCCAAAGCAGCTGCGGTACGAAAAGGCAGAGGTTCATCAGCACATTCTCGATGCTGAACGGCAGGCCGACCAGCTCCGCCAACCGCAGGTTCAGCGCACTGATGGAGTCGTTGCCCAGGCGCGAGAACTTGAACACCGCAATGCCGATGCCGATGATGACGACGCCCGCAATCATGCCAAGGATGCGCCGCAGGGTGATTTTCTGGCCGAGAAGATTCATGTGCAAAACGCCTTTCAATTTTTAATAAGGATTCTGTATAGTACTATCCCGTAAAACCACCCCGCCTGTCAAGAGACAACCTGTTTAAAATATCACACCCAACCTTGTGAAAACTGCCAAAAACCGCACCCTGTAACCGCTGTACCGAATTTGTCAAGCGGAGGGAAACGGTGCAAAATCAGCAAATTGCCGAAATTTTGTTACACCTGCCCGGGCGTTCGATGAAGCAGAAAAAGTTCATAAAAAAGCCGAAAAACCCTTGACAGCAAGCCATTTACCCTGTATACTAAAACAGTATCACAAAAATGGAATAGAGCGCCCTAAAGGAATTTTGCAAAATCTGTAAAATCAAAAAGTTTGTGAAAAACGACGAATATGCCGCAGTTTCACAGCCGCCTTTCGGGTCGCTTTCGCCAACTTTGTCAATCTATGGAATAGGAGTGGTCGCGTTTTATGGTAAAGGTCAAGCCCGTACAAAACGGCAGAACGACCCGCATGAGTTTTTCCCGCATCAACGAAGTGATTGGTATGCCCAATCTGATCGAGATCCAGAAAAACTCTTACAACTGGTTCCTGGAGGAGGGCCTGCATGAGGTCTTCCACGACATTGCCGCGATCGAGGACTACACCGGCAACCTCGTGCTGGAGTTCGTCGATTACCGGCTGGACAAGAACCCCAAGTATTCTATTAAAGAATGCAAAGAGCGGGATGCCACGTATGCGGCACCCCTGTACGTCACGGCCCGTCTGTTCAACAAGCAGACCGGCGAGGTGAAGGAGCAGGAGATCTTCATGGGCGACTTCCCGCTCATGACCGACGCCGGTACCTTCATCTCCAACGGTGCCGAGCGTGCCATCGTCTCCCAGTTGGTCCGTTCTCCCGGCGTTTTCTACGGCTCCAGCAAGGACCGTACCGGCAAGGACCTGTTCACCGCCACCATGAACCCCAACCGCGGCGCCTGGCTGGAGTATGAGACGGACTCCTCTGACGTTTACTACGTCCGTATCGATAAGAACCGCAAGCTGCCCGTTACCACGCTGCTGCGTGCCCTGGGCCTGTCCACCGATGAGCAGATCAAGCAGTTCTTCGGCGATTCCGAGCCGAAGATCAACGCCTCTCTCGAGAAGGACATCACCCACAACACCGAGGAGGGCCTGCTCGAGGTCTACCGTAAGCTGCGCCCCGGTGAGCCCCCGACGGTGGAAAACTCCCGCGCACACCTGAACAACCTGTTCTTTGACCCGCGCCGTTACGACCTGGCTCGTTTTGGCCGCTATAAGATGAACAACAAGCTCAGCCTGACCCGCCGCATTGCCGGTTATAAGGCTGCCGAGGACATCATCGCCCCGCTGACCGGCGAGCTGCTGGCCGCCAAGGGCGAGAAGATCAACATGGCCAAGGCCGAGGAGATCGATAACGCCGGTGTTACCCGCGTTACCATCCTTGTTGAGAAGAAGGGCGAGGAGCCCCGTCCGTTCATTGTCATCTCCAACGGCTGCGTCAACGCCCAGAACTTCTTCAGTTTCGACGTCGAGGCCGAGGCCGGTGTCAATGAGCGCGCCAACTTTGCCGAGATCCGCAAGATCCTCGACACCACCTCCGATGTGGAGGAGCAGAAGGAGCTGCTGCGCCAGAACCATGATGTTCTGATTAGCCGCACCGTCACCGTCGATGACATTTTTGCCTCCGTCAACTACCTGCTGGGCCTTGATCACGGCATCGGCACCACCGATGAGATCGACCATCTGGGCAACCGCCGCGTCCGCAGCGTCGGTGAGCTGCTGCAGAACCAGTTCCGCATCGGCTTCTCCCGCATGGAGCGCGTCATCCGTGAGCGCATGACCCTGCAGAATCAGGAAAACGGCGAGATCACCCCGCAGAGCCTCGTCAACATCCGCCCTGTCGTCGCCGCCATCAAGGAATTCATCGGTTCCAGCCCGCTGTCCCAGTTCATGGACCAGAACAACCCGCTGGCCGAGCTGACCCACAAGCGCCGTCTGTCCGCTCTGGGCCCCGGCGGTCTGTCCCGTGACCGCGCAGGCTTCGAGGTCCGCGACGTTCACTACACCCACTATGGCCGTCTGTGCCCCATCGAGACGCCTGAAGGCCCGAACATTGGTCTGATCTCCTATCTGGCCACCTACGCCAAGATCAACAAGTACGGCTTCGTTGAGGCCCCGTACCGCAAGGTCGACAAGGCCACCGGCACTGTCACCGATGAGGTCGTCTATATGACCGCCGACGAGGAGGACGAGTATATCGTCGCTCAGGCCAACGAGCCGCTGGACGAGAACAACCACTTCGTCCGTCCCCGCGTCTCCGGCCGCCACCGCAACGACATCCAGGAGTTCGACGCTTCTCAGGTCGACTACATGGATGTTTCTCCGCGTATGATGGTTTCCGTCGCTACGGCCTGCATCCCGTTCCTCGAGAACGACGACTGCAACCGTGCACTGATGGGCTCCAACATGCAGCGTCAGGCCGTGCCTCTGATGCTGACCGATTCTTCCATCGTCGGTACCGGTATGGAAAAGAAAGCAGCCGTTGACTCCGGTGTCTGCGTTGTCGCTAAACACGGCGGTGTGGTTGAACGTTCCGCTTCCAGCGAGATTATCGTAAAAACCGATGACGGACAGAGAGATGTTTACAAACTCCAGAAGTTTGTGGGCAGTAACCAGGGCGCCTGCTACAACCAGAGACCGATCGTATTCAAAAACGAACGTGTCGAAGCCGGTGAAGTTCTGGCGGATGGTCCGTCCACATCCAAGGGTGAAATCGGTCTCGGTAAGAACCCGCTGATCGGTTTCATGACATGGGAAGGTTACAACTTCGAGGATGCGGTTCTTCTGAGCGAACGTCTGGTTCAGGAAGACGTTTACACATCCATTCATATTGCAGAATATGAAGCCGAAGCCAGAGATACAAAACTGGGACCTGAAGAAATTACAAGAGACGTTCCGGGTGTCGGCGATGACGCGCTGAAAAACCTGGATGAAAGAGGTATTATCCGTGTGGGCGCTGAAGTCCGTGCCGGAGATATCCTTGTCGGTAAAGTAACACCGAAGGGTGAAACCGAACTGACGGCTGAAGAACGGCTGCTTCGTGCCATCTTCGGTGAAAAAGCCAGAGAAGTAAGGGATACATCCCTGAAAGTACCTCATGGTGATTACGGTATTATTATTGATGCCAAAGTATTTACAAGAGAAAACGGAGACGAGCTTCCACCGGGAGTGAATGAATCCGTTCGCGTATATATTGCTCAGAAACGTAAGATTTCCGTGGGTGATAAGATGGCCGGCCGTCATGGTAACAAGGGTGTCGTTTCCCGTATTTTACCGGTTGAAGATATGCCATTCCTTCCAAACGGACGTCCTCTGGACATCGTGCTGAACCCATTGGGCGTACCTTCCCGTATGAATATCGGACAGGTATTGGAAGTCCATCTGGGTCTGGCTGCCAAAGCCCTTGGTTTCAAGATTGAAACTCCGGTATTTAACGGCGCCGATGAAGAGGATATCATGCAGACTCTGGAACTTGCCAACGATTATGTGAATAAATCCTGGGAAGAATTTACAGAACTGTGGAAAGACAGACTTTCTGATGAAACTTATAAATATCTGGAAGACAATATGGATTACAGAGAAGAGTGGAAGGGTGTTCCGATCGACCGTACCGGTAAGGTAAGACTTCGTGACGGACGTACCGGCGAAGAATTTGACAGCCCGGTTACTGTCGGATACATGCATTATCTGAAGCTGCATCATCTGGTTGATGATAAGATCCACGCACGTTCCACCGGTCCTTACTCCCTCGTTACACAGCAGCCGCTGGGTGGTAAAGCACAGTTCGGCGGACAGCGTTTCGGAGAAATGGAAGTCTGGGCTCTGGAGGCATATGGTGCATCCTATACACTTCAGGAAATCCTGACAGTGAAGTCTGATGATGTCGTAGGACGTGTAAAGACTTATGAAGCAATTATCAAGGGTGACAATATCCCGGCTCCCGGTATTCCGGAATCCTTCAAGGTACTTCTGAAAGAGCTGCAGTCTCTGGGTCTGGATGTCAGAGTACTCCGCGAGGACAATACAGAGGTAGAAATTACTGAGAACATCGACTATGGCGAAAACGATTACCGTTATGAGATCGAAGGGGACAATAAGAACTATGATTATGATAAGAGTTCTCTTTCCTCAATGGGTTATCAGCAGCAGGAATTTGACGAAGAGAGCGGTGAGCTTGTAAACGCAGAGGACGAGGAACCTGACGAGGAGTTTGATGGCGATTTCGAGGATGATCTTGCCATGGACGAATCCTTTGATGGCGATGAAGAATAAGACTGTGGATAAATAGTTATCTGGAAGGAGTGCCAAAATGTCAGAAACAAAGCAAGAAGGATACCAGCCGATGACATTCGATGCCATCAAGATTGGTTTAGCATCACCTGAGAAAATCAGAGAGTGGTCAAGAGGCGAGGTAACAAAGCCGGAAACCATTAACTACAGAACCTTAAAGCCTGAAAAGGATGGTCTGTACTGTGAAAGAATTTTCGGACCCAGCAAGGACTGGGAGTGTCATTGTGGTAAATATAAGAAGATCAGATATAAGGGCGTTGTCTGCGACAGGTGTGGTGTAGAGGTTACGAAGTCCAGTGTCCGCAGAGAGCGTATGGGACATATCGAACTGGCCGCACCGGTTTCCCATATCTGGTATTTCAAGGGAATCCCAAGCCGTATGGGACTGATCCTGGATCTGTCCCCCAGGGTACTGGAGAAGGTTCTTTACTTTGCATCCTATATCGTACTGGATGCAGGGGAAACAAACCTTGAATATAAGCAGGTTCTTTCCGAGAAGGAATATCAGGATGCAAGAGATACCTGGGGCAGTAAATTCCGTGTAGGAATGGGTGCAGAGGCGATCAAGGAGCTTCTGCAGGCCATTGACCTTGAGACAGAGGCAGAGGAATTAAAGTCCGGACTGAAGGATTCTACCGGACAGAAGAGAGCAAGGATCATCAAGAGACTGGAAGTTGTAGAAGCTTTCAGAGAGTCCGGAAACGAACCCTCCTGGATGATCATGGATGCAATCCCGGTTATTCCACCGGATCTGCGTCCCATGGTACAGCATGACGGTGGACGTTTCGCAACCTCCGACCTGAATGATCTGTACAGAAGGATTATTAACAGAAACAACCGTCTGAAGAGACTGCTTGAGCTTGGTGCTCCGGATATCATCGTCCGTAACGAGAAGAGAATGCTTCAGGAAGCTGTAGATGCCCTGATCGATAATGGAAGAAGAGGAAGACCGGTAACAGGACCTGGTAACAGAGCACTGAAGTCTCTGTCTGACATGCTGAAAGGTAAGTCCGGACGT
>ENA-ORTY01002942-ORTY01002942.1-human-gut-metagenome-genome-assembly--contig:-NODE-2942-length-15378-cov-3.766234_pt1 | contig 15378 bp, 13 predicted proteins | sample MGYA00241917_ERZ509198 | MGnify/ENA primary metagenome ERZ509198 (study PRJEB26280, sample SAMEA2338857) | human gut metagenome | biome: human gut; feature: human-associated habitat; material: faeces...
TTTCTTTTCAAGCCACAGCCGCCGCTGTACGCGTATCATGCGATTCCCTGTTGTAACCACCTTCTGCCCAAAGCTGCTGCAGGTCATCCTGCAAAGCGTTCCCCAGAACGCGGTCATGCAGATCGTCAGAGATTTTAATATCTCCATTCGGGAAGATAACGAAGTGTGCGTGTTCGATAGATTCTCTGTCACAGACAGAAACGCAGTTTGCTTTCTCCCCCATTGCAGTCTTTACCGCTTCGGCAGCAGCAGAAAAGCTTTCATCCGAGATTTCAAAATCTCTGCCATTTTCTCTTGCCGCACCTCTGAGAGGGACAAATTGGAACAGCTTCCATCGTTCAACACCTTTCTCCAGTACAATTGGCACCATGTTTTTTACTTCATTCTGGTTCTTGTTGCTGACAACGGTATTCAGCTTGATTCTGCAGTTTCGTTCGGGGTATACTGCGGCATACGCCAGAACCTCCATCACTCTGTCGAAGTGTTTCCCATGTCTGGTCATTCTGCTCTGTGTTGCATTGCTGTCCCCATCCAGAGACATCGTCAGCCAGTCCAGTTCCTGGAGGCAGAAATCAAGGATTTCTCCTTTCAGCAGAATACTGTTTGTCGTGAGAGATACCATCAGCCCCCTGCTTTTGGCGTACAGAATCAGTTCCCGGATGTTTTCTACCAGCAACGGTTCTCCGCCTGCAAAGGTTAGCTTACGAATCCCTGCTGCCGCAATGCGGTCGATAACCTTTTTCTTGTCTGCAAAGGATACCTCGCGGGAGTCCCTGTCTCTGTGGCAGAATTTGCATTTTTCGTTGCATCTGCTTGTGATATTCCAACATACGGAATTCGGCATTTTTTTACTCATGACTCTGTCCCCTTTCGTATAAAACAATTTTGTGTTCCTTATTATTACTCTCTTTTCTTTTTTTGATTTTTTCAGGGAAAATTGAAATTTTTTTGATTTTTTTAATTTCATTTTCCCTTTACTTATATCTCTCCGGAAAAATTTGGTTTTTCAGGGATACCCAAAAATTTTTCTGTTTTTTTGATTTCATTTTTCTCTTTACTTATATCTCTCAGAAAAAATATAGTTTTTCAGAGATAATCGAAAATTTTTTTAATTTTTTTGGCTAACCTCAAAAAATCCTGCGATTTCGGAGCCAAATTTATACTGAAAAAAAGGGGGGGTAGCCGGACGCAAAGTCAAAGCCCGACACAAAATGACAATAAAATTTAGAGAATCTATTGAAAACTAAATGATTTATCTGTATAATGGACTTGCGAATTGTATAATATTATTTAATTTTTGTTACACGAATTGTATCCTTTTGCTGATGCAATTCGCACCCTCACGGGGACTGTAACTTTTCTTTTGGATTTAATACATAAATCACTTTGTCGATGCAATTCGCACCCTCACGGGGACTGTAACTCTATCAAATTCCATGATGTAATTTACCTTCAGCTCGATGCAATTCACACCCTCACGGGGACTGTAACGCAATTGCTTTGGTTTTATCAGATGCGGTTTCGAGATGCAATTCGCACCCTCACGGGGACTGTAACTCTAACAATGCTTCCAATAACGGAGTCGGCTCTGTGATGCAATTCGCGCCCTCACGGGGACTGTAACCTGCCTGCGATAACCAGTGCTACATACATATCCAAGATGCAATTCGCGCCCCCACGGGGACTGTAACTCTACGGCTTTATTGCAAACAGTAATGCCGTTACCGATGCAATTCGCACCCTCACGGGGACTGTAACCAATAAGCATAAACTGTTGTAGATTTTTCCTTTACAGATGCAATTCGCGCCCTCACGGGGACAACAAAAGCCTGCCAGCTAACGCTGACAGGCTTTTCATTTACTTTCTGTTTATTTTGACTCTTGTATGCGCTACACCGCCCATACCCAATGTTGTTTTTATCCCGATTCCTGCAAATTCCGCAAAATACAGAAGTGCATCTGCTAATTCTCTATGAAATCCGCTTAATTCATTTTCCAGAACCAATGAGCCGATGAATCCCGGGATATGGTTTCCCTTCAGATGATAGGTCTGATTTTGCAGGCGAAACTGCGTTACTCTCAATCCCGCCGCTAAGGCATCCAATCCTTCCCCATCCGTATCCTCTATCGGGCAATTGACCAGACACCCATTCCATTTTTTAATCAGGCTCTGCAAAATCAATCGTTGGGTCGGCAGATTGATATACTTCCCTTTGCTTTTAAATGCCGCAGGTGTCTGAAACTGCAGCTTATGTCGTTCGCCGCTTTTCAGAAATAATCCTTCCACATCAGAAATCGTTCTCATTCTTCGTTCCCGAACCCCCAGAGAAAGCTGATCCTTCTTGAGGAAAAAGTCGTTTTTCTTCTGTAAGACTACTCCGGCAGCCTGCTCCCATTCTTCATTTAAAAGATTCACCGTCCAACAGGGATACCCATCCAGAGTAGATATGTATTGACTGATTGGCGAAATGCTGTCCTGATGCACATCAGCGGCAATGGGATTGCCCACTTCCTCCAATAATGCTGCATATAATCGGTAGCCCCATTCCTGCTGTGTTCTGCATGGCTGATGGGGTTCCAGGAGAAGTTGATATTGCGTAATCATTCATGATCATCCTTTTTCTTAACACTTTTCTAATTTCTTTTTTTCTAACTCATCTAGTTCCTGGCAAGTAATTTCAATATATTCTTTATAGAGTTTGCGGACATCACTTTCACGTGATTTATTCCCTTCTATTCCATAATTTTTCAAATAACCTATAGCAATATCCTGTGGCATTTCTCCCGCTTTGTTCCCTGTTAAAGGTATAGCAATTCGTATATCCGCTTTTGTTGGATCAAAATCTTCTTTAAAGTTTTCCAATTCGCGATATAATTTCATTTTTGTTCTTCCAATTGCTCTTAGTGTTTCGCAAATATCACTCATATAATAATCCAAATACGTCTTTGCATTTTCATTCATACCGCATTCTGCAACATTAGTTCGCATAGCATGAAATATATCCCTTTCATGAAGTCTATCTGATAAATCCACACCAAATTCTTGCATTTTCTTTGTAATATAAGTAATGTACTCTGTATAAAAAATACGGTACCAACGTCTTCTGCTTGGATTTGCAGTTTTTCTGCCAAAATTTTTTTCTGTAAAATTTATAATACGAGCGGTTTGTTCTATTATACCGATTTGTATTTTATCTTTACTGCTCTCTCGTTTTTCATAAGTATCTTCTATTGATAGTTGATTCTTATCCTCTAAAAAATCTAGCAATTCCTTCGCGTCTTCCTCTTTATTGACTTTCTGGTTAAATGATAAGAAAGTCATATATTGGCTCGGTTTTTTTATTTCTTTGGGATCCCCTCCCTCTTTTTCGTACTGCTCCTGTTCTTTCTTATAGTTTTCCTGCTCCTGTCCATAAAATTTTTTGTCTTTTTCTATCCGTTCTTTTCTGTATTCAGATGCTGTACATCTTGGAAACATATATTCCAGACATGCTATAAACGACCCTTTATTCGGATCAAATTTACGAATTGTGTATTCTAATGCTCCTAAGAAACCATTTTCTTTCGTATCATCAGAATAATCTTTTAAATTTTTTCTATACTTAAAATGCCTTCCATATAACTCAAACGCCTTTTGTATAATCTCATCACGCTGAGATTTTTCTCCACTTTTTCTCCATTCAATCGCTAAAGTGTTTATATAACTTTTCAAAGATTCATAGTCATTTGTTTTGCCCTTTCTCTCTGACTCCATAAAAAAACCTCCTTACAATGAGAGAATAACATCAAGTGCTTTTTTAGGATTTTTTACTCCCTGTTCTGCTAATGTATGTATTATCTCATCTAACTGCAGCAAAGCGGTCACATCATAAATTGCCCCGTACCAAGGTTCTTTATCGCGCTCAATGCATCCATAGACCACACAAGAAATAGATGCATTTTTTTTGATTCTATATGCATACTGAATTGCTAACATTACACAATTCTGTATAGGCTTAGAACCATAAGTAATACAAAGATATAATTCATCGTCATCATCCACATAATCCAATAATGTCTGAAACGTTTCGATATGCGTAGATACTTTTTCATCTGGCGAAACTTTAATTACTTCAAGTCCTCTGGAACATAATAAGTTTTTTTCTTTGCACAGATTGGCAAATTCTTCTTTAAGAACCTCAATATTTCTTTCTTCATTTCCTGCAGCCTGCATTACGGCAATCATTCTGAAATCTTCTCCCGGAATAGCATATCCGTTTATCGTAGAAATAATCGGAAATCTTGTTTCTTTATCCATCTGCAGCTTAAGATTCTCTACTGCTTGATATACATAACTTTTCAAACCGCCTACAGGCTGTTTTGGTACAACTGTAAAAAATTTTTTCATTCTTTCCCCACTCCTTACACCTTCAAATGCTCTATACTTGTTAGGATTACCTGCTTCATATCCTCCACCGACAAATCATCCGGATTTCGATACCCTCGTCCCATCAAGTACTGAATTAACTGATCCTGGTTATCAGTATGTTTTTCATTTGCGTGGTTAATCATATTTCGCAATATCCGAATATATAAATAATCCATCAGAATCTGCTCAAAGGAACGGAAATCCCATATTACATATAAAAAAGAGGACCTTGGTAAATATATTTCTAAATTACTTATTGTGTAATAAATATAGTCCGCTTCATCATCTTTTTTATATTCTTCGGACATCTTTCCCAATTTCAACAGTTTTTCATAAAAATATCCCTCTTCCCTGCATTCGTATTTTTTCTCCCAGTCGAAGGTTCTTCCATTTTCTCGAATCCGAATAATACGATTGCGCGCATCCATAATATACAGAGGTATCCGTTCCTTATGAATCGTTAATGCCTGCTGCAGCATATCGCTCTCAACGCACCATTGAATTAAGGTAAGGATTGTCATCTCCTCACCGAATTTCAATCTGAAAGCCGGATATAACCGACGCATCATCGGATCATTGCAATCCTTGATTTCATCCAAAGCCTGATTGAAGCCTTCCATTTTTTCTTCAACCAGACGCGTTCTGCAAAGGGTAATGGTATTTGTCAGGTCTTCAACAGCATGTATCAAATTTTCTATTTTCTCATCCTTTGCAGGTTTGCCGTAATATTTCCGAAGGGTGCGCACACTGCCGAAAGAAGATAATTCCTGCATACCGCCAACCAAATCGAATAACCCAATCACATCAGAAATATCCTCTATTTTCTTTTTTGAAAGATTTGCATACACTGCGCCAATCGTTTCGCTTCCATTGTAGGAAAGCACTCGACTGACAAGAAGCAGATACATAGCCGCATTCCGAAATCCACCTGTAGTTTCAAGAAGAATTTTATCCTTCGTGTCAATTCTGTTTACTATTTCGGATAATGCTGTTTGGCTAAAATCAGAGTCCTCCCGAAAGGCTATCGGTGTGATGACTACTTTGCTGTTCTCTGCCTTAATTACCTGTTCAAAATACGGTAACGCTGTCCTTTCCGCATCCGGCGTTACTACACATAAAATTTCAGATACATCCGAATAAGTATGTAACAGATATTTTGTCGGAGCCTCATTCGTCTGCTTTCCGGACACCTCAAGGTCATTTTGGCATGAAAATGTAACATCCTTCGCTTTTTCCTCATCATAACTACTTAGAAATAGAATAATCTTTTTTGACACAATCTCACCTCATACTCACTTTCTTCTTTCATAGTTTTCCATCAAACCATTCAGAGCATCTTCCAAATTCATTTCCGACAAATCATATTTTTCCGATTCTCTAAAGTCTCTCAGAGTCGGAAGGGGCTCTGTACTTTTTCTGTACTCGTTCAAATCCATATAGCTGACCTCAGCTACATCGCGGATTTTTCTATGAATATAGAAAAAATCTTCTATTTCCGGACGTTTCGTAATATCCTTTTGCTCCTTCAAAGCCTTGTGTACATATTCGCAATTCTGATATTGCTCAATGTAGTACTGTATTCGTTCTTTATCACTTTGCTGAACTGTATGACCGCACAAACCTTCTATCGTATATCTCTGTGCAAAATCGTATTCTTTCAGGGTATCCACAGAAACTTTAATTCGTCCAAATCCATAGGGCTTTGCCATGCCGATACTCTGATAGCAGTCTTTTTCCAGCTGAATAGCCCACAGCAATAATCCCAACTCATCCTCGTGTAGATTTTTATATTTGATTATGCCATGAAATCTTGTGTTAGCAGGCAAAGGATTGATTGCAGGCGCTTTATCCTGCGGTTTTCCATTCAACTGTGGCAAATCTTTATGTTTCATATCCTTCAGCCAATACTGCTTATAGCCCCTCAGTTTGAAGTCACCTTCATAATATTCCCCACCAACTGTATACCCTGCATAAAAACTTGGCTTTGGTTCCGCAGGAGGAAGGCTTATTCTGCCCTGTTCCTTTGCTTCTCCTGTAACTGTAAAATCCCCGAAGGATACCCGAGAACGATATGCACTTTCTTTTGTTGCAAAGCCTAAGATGGCTTTCGGATAATCAAGAATCCATTTTTCATCTTTATGGCTTTTAGGCAACCCATCTGTCAGTTTTCTGCTATACGGAATCCGCAGGAACATACTCATCCCCCAGATAATTCTTCCATTTATTTCTGCGAAAAACACCGGTTTTTCTTCCCCATTTTTCGGCAACTGCCAAAATGCTTTCTCTTTTAGAACAGTTTCTCTTCTTTTATAGTCTTCTTTATATAAAATCACATCTTTTTCAGAAATGTGAATTTCTTCTTCCCTATCTGCTTTTGGAAATAGATAAATACCATTTGGCTTTCTCTTATCTATGATTCCCGGACATAAAATAGCCACCTCCTGCCAGTGATTGTTTCCTTTTTGAGAAGAAAGAACAATTTCTCCCTCTTTAAAAGTATAAAAAACAGGATTCTGAACTTTATGCACCTCTGACCATGCGTCATATTTTTTTCTGGAGAGTCTGAAGAATTCTTTGATTGGTGTGATTTTGTAAATTCCATTGTGGTTTTGCAAAAAGCCTGCACGAACCTTCCGAGGAACTAATTTTACCTGAGAGGCTCCTTTTTGAGGCTTTTGCGGAATATCCAGAAGTTTGTGATACAATTTCTTTAAATCCGCATCTACACCGCTGCTTTTGCTTGCAATCTTACGATAAAGCAGCTGTTGCTCTGCAACATCATCCTTCGGCACAACCTTCCCAAAGCCAAGAATATACATATTGTTGCGAACCATTCCCCTCACGGAAGAACCGGGAATCATCTTTTTCCCATTTGCGCCTCTGAAAAAATGTGCCTCCGGTGTTCCGTCAGAAATATAAATCTCCGTTTCTGCTGTCATGGTAATATGAATTTCACCGCTTTTCAGATTTGGATCGATCTCATCATGTGAGGGTAAATCTGCCGTGGATTTATATCTTGTTATGATTGTATCTGAGAAAGGGACAAAGTTATAAGGCGCTCTTGTAACCACAGATCTGCTGTCCTTCTGATCCTTTTTCTGTTGATTTCCTGCCATTATACTTCCCCCTTCCATGCTGTCAATCTTGTCGCTGCAATATAGGTCTGTCCATCCTCGTCGGTATCCAGAACTCGACAAAGCTCCAGTTCATTCCCAATCCTTTTGTTTGCGAAGGTATAGGTTTCATACAGACATCTATCTGTATCCTCTGCTGTTAATCGCACCGCTTTTAACGAATCATCCTGTCGGAAAATACGAATTTCCGTCTGATTATCAAAAAATCTTGCCTCTTTGATCTCATCTATTTCAAACTCACAAGGATTCTTTGCAAAAACCACTGCACTGACTGTCTGCAGCATTATAAAAGGGAGTTTTTCTCCATCTGCCAAAGCCTGTTTCCATTCCAGATTTTCAATTCTCATGCTGCATCACCTCCAAGCTTTTCAGCCAATCATGTACCATTTTTGTTTCATCCTGCAACGTACAACTACCATCTTTTTCAAAGTTTAGAACTGCCTTTGTATTCTGCGCCTGCATCTCAATTTTTTCAACCTTCACTTCTCCGCGACCGATCGCCCAGCCACTTCCCAGGTGATATAATCCTTGTCCCAAATCCTTTAATGCAAACAGCATCAATCCACACGCTGCGTCCATCCAGTTGCCTAATTCTTCCTGCATCACAATTTCAAACTGCACCGGTGTACAAAGCGGTTCTTCCGTAAACAAGCCCTGACGAATGACACCACCGGTAAATTTGTCTATACGGATACGCGTAATTTTTCGTGTTTTTTCCTGCAGAACTACATCCCGAAACATTATCTTTCCGGGCAGTCCCTCATTTCCACGCTCACCTTTTTCTCCAAAAACAGATGTAGCCAGACCTTCCATCCGAAGATATTTTGCAATCGTTTCCGCCCTGCTGCGGACAGCTCCTTTTACGGAAGATGCCGGTAAAACAGGCTTTCCATTCTCTGTAATATTGCCAGTCCAGCTTTTCCCATTCTCATTTTGTACGGTCGCTGCCTTTACCAGAATGGAATCCGCCTGTCCATATACAATAAAGCGAACCTCTTTGCGCGCAGAAATTTTCGGCAGTTTCAGCTCTGCACCGCCGCATTTATTTTCAAGCCAAGTCTCTCGGTCTGTTTCTTTTTTCATGTCAAAGCACTGTTTCTTTACCGAGAGTGTTACACGCCCGAATCCATTTGTTTTCTGTCCGCCCAACCGAATCTGCCCTTGATGCAGTGCAGCAAGCATATTTTCAACTATAGCAATTTCGCCCGGATTTTCCTTTTCTGCCATCCATGTGATACAGAAATCGAATTTTGCATCCGTACAAATCTGGGCAACATCAAATTTGCCACCATCCGCAGCCGTTCCGCTTTTGCCGTTTATGCGCAGGCGCGGTCTGAATTGTATTTCTGTTTCCTTTTCAAACATTGCATCAGAAAAAATCAGATGACCTTCCTTTTCCTGTCCGCCAAACAAAGCATCTATCTTTGTTATTTCTGTTTGTTTTTTCAACCAGCTTTTCATTGCCCCTGCTATCGAGGCAGCCTGTATGAAAGCCTGTCCGTCTGCTGTTCTTAATACCGTTTCCATCTCTCCGTCTGCATTACTTGTGCGCAGAGGAGAAATGCACCTTCCTGTAATCCAATACTTTACTGCGTATGTAAATATTGTCATTCGGATTCCTCCTTTTTCTCCTCTTTCTCCTTCCTGCTAAAGTCAAACGTCTGGCACAATAATTTCAGTTTTTCTCCTTCATCTGCCGCAAAGGAAAGTTCTGCATCCATTACAGCTTTTATGAATTTATCCATTTCCTTATACTTTGCCCCATGTGCAGCGCCTCTTTCATACAGATTCTTCTCAAGGAAGGCATTCAACTCTGCAAGACCTTTCTTCTGAAAAACTGCATCTTCGCACAAAGACTGGATTGCACCAACCTGGCTTTTAGAAAGACCTGCCAACCATGTTCCTTCCTTGCATTGTTCCATAATCCAACGATATTTTTCTCTGCGCAATTCTCTGCGTTCTGCCGTTTTCGCTGTTTCGGATTTAACGGACTGTTTTCCTGAAATTCCTTCAAATAAATCTGCACGAAGGAACAGCACATTCCCACAACCTTCTTCTCTGCGAATACCAATACCTTCCCTCTGTAGTCTGCAAAGGCTTTCATAGCTTGGTATTTCATCACAAATCAACTTAAAGATGCTGCCGCTTTCATACATCTGCTCCGACGGATTGCAGCATTGCCATGTACTGTTATAGGTGCTGTGTTCTGCGATAGAGGTACTGCAATATTCCACCTTTACATGATTTACCTGCAATGCTCTTGCCAGTTCTTTTTCATTTAATCCACAGGGTTCTCCCGTGTCATTCAGCATTGTAAATGGAGAAACTGCCAGCAGATATAAGGTTTTTCCGACTTCTTCCGCTTTTGCATATCCATACGCTGTTACATAGGCCTTCTCCTGTACTGCCTCCAGAAGTGTAACTCTGCATTTGCCAAAGCCTTCATAGCGATCCGCACCGATCCATACAATTTCAGAAAACATCTCTGCAATACGAGGTGCTATCTTTTCATCTTCCAAAAGAATATACCCTTCAAACGTCTGTCCCTCGCACAGATACCTTGTCTGAAAAATTTCCTTTTTCCCTCGATGGATACGCATTGCCGCACTTGTTTCCGCAGTCCAATAATGCAGTGTATTCCCTTCTATGCCACAAAAAGTACCTGTTTTTGCCCTTTTGTATCCGGGTGTAATTTCCCCATCATGCAATACAGACATAAAATCTGTTTCCGCTTTATCTTCATAAAACCCTTTGATAGCAGGAATTACCGCCAAATGATTTTTTACAGGCATCGCATCCAGAAAGCGAACTTCTTTTTGCAGTAATTTATGCTTATTCTCTGCAAACCAAACCGGCTCTTTCTGTGCCAAAAGTCCCATTACCATCCCTCTCACTGCACTGCCGGGGATATAGCCTTTTGTTTCAATATAGTTTTCATGGCTGCGGCTTGCCTCTGTCAGCAAAAGCGAACTTTCCGCATACAGACGATACCGAATTATTTTTGTCGGTGCAACTGTTGCTTTTTTCATTTCCTGCTCGGATTTTTCACAGAAAATCCTGACAGAGCCAAAGCCCCTGCTTCTCATTGTGCCGACATACTGAATGGCTCTCGCTGCATTCTGAACCAATTCGGCATCTTCTTTTGCGCAGTCAATTTCTCCGTAGAATATAAATCCCATTCTGATGCAGGCAGCACTGCGCAAGCTACCTTCTTTTGCAATACCATCTTCTACAGCGGTAAATGCTCTGAGGCTATAACAGTCCTCCGGCAATTCCGGTTTATCCTTTAATGTCAGTGCAGTCACATGGAGCCGTCTGCCTTCTTCTGCTGCATCCCTGCTTTCTTCACCCATGAGCTCAGAAAGGCGTTCTGCAGCATCTCCCGTCCAGTTTAGCCAGTTCTGCATACTTTCCCGCAGAAGACCCTTAAATGTAGAGCCCTTCATATAGGGATACCCCATTGCATCCTTGCAGACCGCAATATCCTCCCCACCGGGAACACTGTAACCGGAACCCAGAATGGTATCGGACAACAACTGCATCGTTACAGTTAATTTCACTCGGTTCATTTCTGCACCCCCTCAAAAGGCTGATAGTGATCCATCATTTCAATGGCATCAAAAATCAGACAGCGTTTTTCTCCACCAATCTCTCTGAAAATTTCTTTTGTGATAAATTCCTTCCCTTTGATAACATCTTCCAGCTTGTCCTCATATTTTCCTGCAAGATATTTGGATGTAAAGACAGCGGACAGTAACTCGAAAACCCGCTTATCATGCATATAATAGGCACTTTCCACTTCTCCCTGCTTTAACGCCTCACGGAATTGCTTCATTTTACTTCTTGCAACCAAAGACTGACTTATATCCATAGATTGGCATAAGCATTTTACAAAATCATACGTTCTGACATCAATCGCCTTTTTATAACAATTCGGCGCAATAACCGCAACAGGACGCAGCTCCAGCCTGTTTCCGTCTTCCGTTTCATATTCTTCGCGAATGCTGCCAAGATTTTCCTTTAACTGACCAAATTCAATATGCCAATCCATTGCGGAGATTGCACCTGTTTCATCTATAGAAGAGCCGAATTTTTTTGCACTGCTGCATAATTCTTCCGCCAACTGATATGCCTGATAGAAAGGGAATTTTGTATGCACCAGCGCAGCCCCTGCACACGCAGCATAGCCGCAGCCATCTGCTGCATTTGTCAGCTTTGCAAGCTGCTCCAGAAAGACACGCGCACATTCCAGTCCAATGGAGCCTTTTGTTACAAAGCAGACATCATCCCCTGCAAGAATAACAGGACGAATCGGAAGTACTCTGTCCTTCTCCTGTTCAAACTGTCCGCATACCGTTGTCACTGTTTTTTCAAATGCCGTTTCAAAATCCTTCTGGATACCTTCGCTGAATTTTCGCAGCGTTCTACAGCATTCCTCCCATGTGCCTGCATTCTTTTTATAAATGCCTTCCATTCGTTTGCCCATTGCATTTCCGTCAATATGAACAACCGCAATAAAATTTTCGTCTCCTGCTAATTTTTCAAATTCAGAAGGAAATTCCCATCCCTGTGGTGGTCTGACGGAAGAATGCATCTCCTGTCTGTTCTCAAGGCTCGCCTTTTTCTCCCCAATGCCAAAGTGCATTCGACGGAAAGACACTTTTCTGACAGATTTCTTCTGTTCCAGAAGCTTTGTCAGTTCCTTCAGATTTTCTCCCGGTGTTTTCTGCGCATCATAAAGCATTTTCTTTGCAAATAATTCCAGTCCTTCATATTGACGCAAAACATGCTCCGTTACGGTTTCCGTAAATTTTCGAGCCTGTTCTTCATCTGCAAATTGCAGGACTGCATGTCCGCCGCCTGTATATACAAAATTTTCCGTTTCGTGATAATATTCCGATGCTGCCTTTTCAAAAAAAGCAGGACTTGTTACATAGTTAATCTCATTGGAACGCAATACATTTTCACGTAATTTTTTACTCGAGAAAATATATTTTTGTTTCTGAGAAACCTCAAGAATTACTAATGTCTTTGGCACAAAACCACCTCCGCATCAATTTTTATCTATATTATACTATAAACCAGAAATATTCCAATGATATTATACAATATTTACAAATTTTATCGTTTTGTGAATATTTCTGCAAAATTTATTTATCTGAAACTATCCCTTTATGTAGAAATTTTTGCATATTTTATCACAGTACAAATGTTTTCCAATCCAGAGCAGTACTTTGCTGACCGATAGAGTCTATTCTGTTTTCATAGTGGTTTCCTAAAATATAAAACCGAATGTTGTCCTCTTCCGGATGGATAAGCCCTTCCAATTTCGCTTTCAGATTTCTGTATTCCTGTATATCCATTTCACATTCATAAACAGATTTCTGAACACGAATTCCAGAATCCTTACATAATGCTGCTATTTTTTGTAATCTTTTCTGTCCGTTTGAACCGGTACTTTTTATATCATATGTAATTACAATTAACATTCTTTCATCTCCATTCAAAAGGGGAATAGGTATCCCCATCTCTTATGAAATGGCTAAATTGTTGCGCTCTTAAATACGGAATCAAACCAATCTTTAAAGAACTCCCCAAATCAGGAATATAAATTTCTTTGTCATGCATACGGCTCCATTCTTTTAAAAAAATTTGTTTCCCCTTCTCATTCAGATAAACACTATTATCTTCTCCCGTTTCAAAATCAGATTCATCTACCATTTTCAGATTTATCAGGCGTAAAACAAATCTATCCGCAAGTAATGGTCTGAATTCTTCCATAATATCTACAGCTAAAGATGGTTTTCCGGGTCTTGCTGTATGTAAAAATCCCAAATATGGATCAAGACCAACACATTCTAACGCATGCTTAAACTCCTCTGCTATCAGTGAATATGCAAAAGAAAGCATTGCATTACACGAATCCCTAGGCGGGCGTCTGTTTCTTTCTGAAAAATAAAAGCCTTCTTTCTTATTTAAAATCATTTCACCGAAAACAGAAAAATACACTTTTGAAGATATTCCTTCTATACCCAATAAGCTTTCTTTCGTCTCAGAATCTTTAATTGACCCGGAGAGTTCAATCAATTTTTGCCTGGTTGGCAATATAGATTCCCTTTTCTCCGGATGATTTCTTATAAAGCGATCCAACACCTGAATATTGCCGTTGATTTTTGAAAATATAAATTTTTTAGCTATCGCAAAAGATTTTTTCTCATCATCTGCGAACCGATATTGCTGTGTCCTTAAAAGAACATTTCCTTTTGTCTCTCCAAGAATCTGATACCGAATTCTGCCTGCTCGATTTAATGCTACAAATCCAATCTGTTTTTTGGCACAAAGCTCCATCAATGCAGCAGACGGCGAAAAATAGGAAAAGCTGATAATCAAATCTATATGTTGCAGGGGTACCGTTTGTTTCCTTCCATCATTATAAATCAATTTCAGATGCTCTCCTTCCGCTTTCAGTTTTACATCCAAATCCGTAATATAAAGTACATGACGTAATTGATACATAATCATCATCCTTTCTTGTTCTATATACATCTCTCCCTGTTATCCGCAAATTTCAGGGGAATCCATTATTTTTTTGGCTAACCTCAAAAAATCCTGCATTTTCAGAGCCAAATTTATACCGAAAAAAGGAGGTTAGCCGAGCACAAAGTCAAATCCCGACACAAAATGGCAATAAATTTTAGAGAATCTATTGAAAAGCAAAAGATTTATCTGTATAATGAATTTGCGAATTGTATAGTTTCACTTTATTTTTGTTACACGAATTGTATCCTTTTGCTGATGCAATTCGCGCCCTCACGGGGACTGTAACATAGTTACTCGGCCTGCACCAGGCGCTAAATCATGATGCAATTCGCGCCCTCACGGGGACTGTAACCAGAGCTACGGCTATTACATTGCTGTAGGATTTGAAGATGCAATTCGCGCCCTCACGGGGACTGTAACTAAAATGAGAATCATATATGCTCGAATATTTTCGGGATGCAATTCGCGCCCTCACGGGGACTGTAACCTCTTGGACGGATTGTGTTAAACGTAGAGTTATAAAGATGCAATTCGCGCCCTCACGGGGACTGTAACTCGACTGTCACACCTTCATTCTTTACCCTATTGATGATGCAATTCGCGCCCTCACGGGGACTGTAACCGAATTGTCTTTTCCTTGTTATCATCGTAGCCGAGATGCAATTCGCGCCCTCACGGGGACAAGCGGTCTGTCGGCAAAACGGCAGACCTTTTCCTTTTTCATTGTTTTAGCCACCACAAATTCTAGTCTCTATTTCCACCTTCAGCACTTGCTCCCAATGCTTATGGATAAAGCGCACCCCTTTTTCCTTTCTGCCATCCTCCAGTGTATGCTCGGTATCTGCCAGCACCCGTTCCGCTACTGCCTGCAAAACAGGCTTGCCACCTGCCAGAGAAAGTACCTCCGCCAATAGATGCAAGGGCAAGACCACTGCCACCGCATCTGCTAGCTGTATTTGCGGCAGAAGCTCCTTTGCATTACGAATGGTATCTTTTTGGCAAATCAACTCCACACGGTCGCCCATGGCGCGCTCCAAATCTGCAAATTGAGCATCCGTCATTTCGTGTCTGGAAACCCATAACATCTTTTTCATTTTCTTTTCCTCCTTATATCCTGTTTTTTACGCCTTTATAGATATACTCTCGTTTTATCTCTCGTTTTTCAGAGAAAAAACAGAAAATTATTGATAATTTTTGGCTAACCTCAAAAAATCCTGCGATTTTGGAGCTATATTTATACTGAAAAAAGGAGGTTAGCCGAGCACAAAGTCAAATCCCGACACAAAATGGCAATAA
>ENA-ORTY01002950-ORTY01002950.1-human-gut-metagenome-genome-assembly--contig:-NODE-2950-length-15341-cov-4.104606_pt1 | contig 15341 bp, 14 predicted proteins | sample MGYA00241917_ERZ509198 | MGnify/ENA primary metagenome ERZ509198 (study PRJEB26280, sample SAMEA2338857) | human gut metagenome | biome: human gut; feature: human-associated habitat; material: faeces...
CCCTGCGGCTGCACCGGCAGAGCCCGTGCAGCCTGAGATGCCGGTGTTCCAGACCCCCACCCTGCCCACTACGGATGAGCCGGTGGTGCCGGTGCGGGTCAGCGCGGAAAACGCGGTGGCCATGCGCAGTGAGCCGGACGAGGACGGTTGGATCAGCATTACCAGCGAACCGGTGGAGGAAAAAGACCTGAACACGCTGGTGGCGGCCGCCATGGAAAAACCCGCCGCAGGCGAGCAGGCTGCCGCCACCGCCCCGGCCGAGGAGCCGGAGGTGGTGGAGACCTTCCAGTATCAGTACCCCAGCATCGAGCTGTTTGAAAAGTCTGCCGAGGAGGGTGACCCCGGTGCCCAGGACGAGCTGAAGGCCAACGCTCAGAAGCTGGTGGACACGCTGGAAAGCTTCGGCGTGCGCACCCGGGTGCTGGATATCTCCCGCGGGCCCTCTGTCACCCGGTACGAGCTGCAGCCCATGGCAGGCGTAAAGATCAGCCGCATCACCTCGCTGGCGGACGATATCGCCCTGAACCTCGCGGTGGCGGACGTGCGTATGGAAGCCCCCATCCCCGGCAAGCCCGCCGTGGGCATCGAGGTGCCCAACCACAAAAAGACCCCCGTTTTTATCCGCAGTGTCTTTGAAAGCCAGGCCTTCCTGCGGATGACTTCGCCCTTGGGCGTGGCGCTGGGCAAGGACATTGCCGGTGTGGCCCAGGTGGCCGATCTGTGCAAGATGCCCCATCTGCTCATCGCGGGCAGCACCGGCAGCGGTAAATCTGTCTGTGTGAACAGCATCATCATCAGCATTCTGTTCCGCTCCAGCCCCGAGGACGTGAAGCTCATGCTCATTGACCCCAAGGTGGTGGAGCTGGCTGAATACAACGGCATCCCCCACCTGCTGATGCCTGTCATCACCGAGCCGAAAAAGGCAGCGGGTGCTCTGAGCAGCGCGGTGCAGGAGATGGAGCGCCGCTACCACCTGTTTGCGGAAAACAATGTCCGTGACATCAAATCCTTCAACAAGCTGGCGGCCACCGACCCCATGCTGGAAAAGATGCCCTATATCGCCATCATCATCGACGAGCTGGCCGATCTGATGATGGTCGTGGGCAAGGACGTGGAGGATTCCATCTGCCGGATTGCCCAGAAGGCCCGTGCCGCCGGAATGCACCTCATCGTTGCCACCCAGCGCCCCAGCGTGGATGTCATCACCGGCCTGATCAAAGCCAACATCCCAAGCCGCATTGCCTTTGCCGTGTCCAGCCAGGTGGACAGCCGAACCATTCTGGATGGTGCCGGTGCCGAAAAGCTGCTGGGCCAGGGCGATATGCTCTTTATGCCTGTGGGCGCGCCTAAGCCGGTGCGTATCCAGGGCACCTTTGTGCGGGATGAGGAGATCAGCCGCGTGCTGGACTTCATCAAGCAGAGCGCCACCGTCCAGTACGACGAGGCCATGATCGAAGCCATGGAAAAGCACGCCATTCAGGATGGCAAGAAGGGCGCATCCTCTGCAGATGCGGATGAGGAGACCGGCAGCGACCCGATGCTCAAGCAGGCCGTTGAGGTGGTCATTGATGCCGGGCAGGCATCCACCAGCCTGCTGCAGCGCCGCTGTAAGCTGGGGTATGCCCGCGCCGCCCGCATCATGGATGAGATGGAGCAGAAGGGCATCATCGGCCCCTATGAGGGTGCCAAGCCCCGCGCTGTCCTCATCAGCCGCCAGCAGTGGCTGGAGATGCAGATGAATCAGCCGGAGGAATAATTATAGTTTTATATAGGAGCAATAACTAATGCGACGGCCTTTAACGTGTGTTGAAATATGTGCAGGTGCGGGAGGGCAGGCTTTGGGTCTTGCAATGGCGGGTTTTGTCCATGTTGCACTTGTTGAATATGAACAAGAGTACTGTAATGTTCTGAAAGCGAACCGTCCGGAATGGAATGTTATTTGTGCAGATGTCCATAAGTTTGATGGTCATCCATATGAAGGAGTGGACTTGCTGGCAGGAGGTGTCCCATGCCCGCCGTTTTCTGTTGCAGGAAAGCAATTAGGTAAGGATGATGAGCGTGACCTGTTTCCGGAAGCAATTCGTTTGATTCGAGAGATTCGTCCAAGAGCTGTTATGCTGGAAAATGTTCGAGGTTTTCTGGACTCTGGCTTCGAGGAATACCGAGACCATATTTTTACAGAGATAAAGAAGCTAGGGTATGTTACACACATTAAATTATTGAATGCCTCAGATTATGGGGTGCCCCAGCTTCGTCCAAGGGTTGTTATAGTTGGAATCCGAAAAGATCAGGCAGGGGCATTTGAATATCCACAAGAGCATCCAAGAGAATCTCCTACGGTTGGAGAGACACTGTGCGATCTGATGTCACAAAATGGATGGAAAGGTGCAAAAAAATGGGCTGAAGGAGCTGATAGGATTGCACCTACACTGGTTGGAGGCTCTAAAAAGCATGGCGGACCGGACCTTGGCCCGACAAGAGCAAAAAATGCATGGGCAGAGCTTGGCGTTGACGGAAAGGGAATTGCAAATGAGGCACCGGAACAGGATTTTGACGGGATGCCACGTCTGACCAGTCGAATGATGGCACGCATCCAAGGTTTTCCAGACACATGGACTTTTGGAAGCAAAAAGACTATTGCCTGTAGAATGATCGGCAATGCTTTTCCGCCACCGGTGGCGCAGGCTGTTGGAATTGAAATCAGGAGGTGCTTAGAAAATGCCGAAAGATGAAGTCTTGATTGCAATGGAACGCAAGAGATACCATGAGAGACTGCTGCAGACTGGTACATTGGCAATCAATGCAAATGGTGTTGCCACAAATGCAGACAAAGACAGTGTGATATCTGTAATGATTGCTAAAGGAATTGCCGAGCAGCTGATGGCAGAAACCAATGAGCGTGTTGCAGGTCAAACAGCAGGAGCGTCATTTGAAATGCTTACGATGGAGTTTGTAAAGAGAACGTTCCCACAGCTGCAACATCTTAGACCGGGCAATTGGGAAGTCCTTAAACTTGGAAATAGAAGCAGGACGAAAACATCAACATTCGCTCAATATGAACATTTGGCGTATTTGACCGAACTGACAAAAGCTAACAGAAAATTGTCAGCTATGATTGGAAATGACTATATGGTAGCACCTGATATTGTTGTTTACCGAAACCTTTGTTCTGATGAGGAAATAAACGCAACAGAACCTATCGTAAATGATACTGTGTGTCGGTATGCTGATTTGAGAGAAAAGAATGGTGGCAAAGCAATCTTACATGCTTCTGTTTCGGCAAAATGGACAATGAGATCTGATCGAGCACAAAACAGTCGTACGGAAGCATTAAATCTGATTCGTAATAGAAAAGGGCATCTTCCGCATATTGTTGTTGTCACGGGAGAACCTCTTCCATCCAGAATTGCATCACTTGCACTTGGGACAGGGGACATTGATTGTGTATATCACTTTGCATTGCCGGAATTGATCGCGTCAGTTAACTCAACAGAACGGGCAGATGTGATAGAAACACTTAAAACATTGGTGGAAGGAAAAAGATTGAAAGATATTTCGGATTTGCCGTTAGATCTTTCCGTATAATGAGATGAATTGCGTTCTAAAAGACTTCATAAGTGTGAAGTGAGGATATAAAGGATATGCAGGAAAATACTTCCCCGATCTATACCGAATTTCTTCCCATCAGCCGGGCGGACATGGAAGCCCGGGGGTGGGATCAGCTGGACTTTGTGGTGGTGGGCGGCGACGCCTATGTGGACCACCCCAGCTTTGGCACCGCCATCATCAGCCGCCTGCTGGAGGCCGAGGGCTACAAGGTGGGCGTGCTGGCCCAGCCCCGCTATTCCGACTGCGAGGACTTCAAGCGGTTCGGCAGGCCGAAGTACGGCTTTTTCATCGGCGGCGGCAATGTGGACAGCATGGTCAGCCACTATTCCGTGGCAAAAATTCCCCGCGCCGAGGACGAATACTCCCCCGGCGGCAAGGCCGGTGCCCGCCCGGACCGCAGCGCCACCGTGTACACAAAGCTTGCAAAGCAGGCCTACCCCGACCTGCCGGTGATCCTGGGCGGTCTGGAGGCTTCTCTGCGCCGGTTTGCCCACTACGATTACTGGCTGGACACCGTTCTGCCCAGCATTGCGGAGGACTCCGGAGCCGATCTCATCAGCTTTGGCATGGGCGAGCACCAGACCGTGGAGATCGCCCGGCGGCTGGCGGCAGGAGAGCCGGTGGAGAGCATCACCGATGTGGACGGCACCTGCTACCTGACCGATTTCGACCACCTGCCCGAAAAGTATGTGGAGTGCGCCGGTTTCCGGAAAGTGGCCTCCGATAAGGTGGCCTACGCCAAAGCCTGCCGCATCCAGATGGACAATCAGGATGTGGTCAGCGGCCAGATCATTGTCCAGAAGCAGAGTGAAAAGTACCTTGTGCAGAACATCCCGGCAAAGCCGTTGGTGCGCTGGGAGCTGGACAAGGTGTATGCGCTGCCCTACACCCGCCGCTACCACCCCATCTACGAGAGCATGGGCGGCGTGCCTGCCATCCGGGAGGTGCAGTTCTCCATCATCCAGAACCGCGGCTGCTTCGGCGGCTGCAACTTCTGCGCCATCCAGCTGCATCAGGGCCGCCGGGTCACCAGCCGCAGTGCCGACAGCATTGTGGCCGAGGCCGAGCGGATGACCCACGAGCCGGATTTCAAGGGCTACATCCACGACGTCGGCGGCCCCACGGCAGATTTCCGGCAGCCGGCGTGCAAAAAACAGCTGACTCGCGGCGCATGTCAGAACCGGCAGTGCCTGTTCCCCTCGCCGTGCAAGAATTTAGTCGCCGACCACTCGGACTACCTTGCGCTTCTTCGCAAGCTCCGCGCGATTCCAGGTGTCAAGAAGGTCTTCATCCGCAGCGGCCTGCGCTTTGACTACATTCTGGCCGATTCTTCAGATGTGTTTTTCAAAGAGCTCGTGCGCTATCACATTTCCGGGCAGTTAAAGGTCGCGCCGGAGCATGTATCGGACGCGGTTCTGGAGAAGATGGGAAAACCGCGTCACAGCGTCTATCTGCGTTTCGCAGAAAAATACGCGGAGCTGAACAGGCAAGAGCGCATGAACCAGTTCTTAGTTCCCTATCTCATGTCGTCGCACCCGGGCTGCACGATGAAGGACGCAGTCGCGCTGGCGGAATATCTGCGCGATATTTCCCACCAGCCCGAGCAGGTGCAGGACTTCTATCCCACGCCCTCGACCTTATCGACCGTCATGTATTACACCGGTTTAGATCCCCGGACGATGCAGCCGGTCTATGTTCCGAAGGACCCGCGCGAAAAGGCGATGCAGCGCGCGCTCATGCAGTACAAGGACCCGAAAAACTACACGCTCGTGCATGAAGCGCTGGAGCTTGCGCACAGAGAAGACCTGATTGGTTTCGGTCCCCAGTGCCTCATCCGCCCGCGCAAGGGAGAATCCGCCGGACAAAAATCCAGCCAACCGGAGAAAAAACCGCCGCAGAAGAAGGCCTCCTCCAAGCAGCCCTCCAAGCATGCGCCGAACGCGAAGCAGACCGGCAAACCGGCGCAGCCGCCAAAATCTGCCGCGCCCAAAAAGCCCGCGAAGCAGCAGAATGCGTCCAAAATGTCCGCACCCACAAAAAAGGCCCCGCCGCAAAAATCCGCCGCGCCCGCCGCAAATGCCAAAAAATCGCCAAACGGACGCGCGCGCAAAGCGCCTGCCAAGCGGAACCCCTGATTTTTGTTTTCGGCATAAGCGGCCGCTGCCCCTCATATAGTTTCCCATACGAACTAAATGAGGTGGAAGAATGGAAAACGCAGCCAACCGCATTGCGCTCACCGGCGCGCTGGATACTCTGCCGGAATACTCGCACACCAACCACAACCGGAACTTTTACCGGCTGACGCTCTGCGTCGAACGACTCTCGGGCGCGGTCGATCTTCTGCCCGTGCTCGCGGCGGAGGACGTTCTGAACGAGGCCGATCTCTTCCGCGGCGAACGCATCGCCATCACCGGGCAGGTTCGTTCGTTCAATAACCGCGCGCCGGAGGGCCGGCGGCTCATCATCTCGGTCTACGCTGAAACGCTCACGACGACCGACCAGCCCGCGCAAAATGACGTGAGCCTCACGGGCTCTGTCTGCAAGCCGCCCATCTATCGCAGAACGCCCCTTGGCCGGGAGATTTGCGACGTGATGCTGGCCGTCCCCCGGCCGTACCGCCGCACGGACTACATCCCCTGCATCCTCTGGGGCAGAAGCGCGCAGGAGGCAGCAAGCGCCCTTCCCGGCTCGAAGCTCCATGTCACGGGCCGCCTGCAAAGCCGGGACTACATCAAGGTCATCGACGGCGAGAGCTTCACCCGCACGGCCTACGAGCTCTCGGTCACGGAGGCGGAATTTCTGGCGGAGCCGGATTTTTCGGAATAAGAAAATTTTTCAAAAACCATGCAACCTTTCCCCTGTTTTCTCGTCTGGATAGATGACCAACAAACTTCAGCACTATCCCCGTACAAAAGAAAGGAGCAAGGATCATGAAAAAGAACACCCGTTTACTTGCTGTTCTGCTGGCTTTGACCATCCTCGCGCTGAGCCTCACCGCCTGCGCGTCCAGCAGCAAATACGTCGCTGAAACAACAACGGCCACGGTATCTAATAGCGCCGCCTACGACTCTGCACCCATGGAGGAGCCCGCCTCGACGACGCAGGAAACCGCCGAGTTCGAGGAGATGAAATCCGAAAACGGCGCGCTCTCCATGACGACCGAGGTCAAGCAGGATGACGCGCCCGAGGCCGCTTCGACCGACGTTGCCTCCAAGATCATCTACTCGGCAGACCTCTCCGCCCAGACGACCGACTTTGACGCGGCCATCTCGAAGCTCGACGCGCAGATCACAGCTTTCGGCGGCTTCATTGAGCGCTCGGACATCAACGGCGACACACGCTACAATGACGACGGCACAACGAGCGTCATCAACCGCTGGGCGTATTACACCATCCGCGTCCCCGCCGCCCGCTTTGAAGCGTTCCTCCATCAGACCGAGGGCATCGGAAACGTCACCTCCATCAGCCGGTACGCCGAAAACGTGACCTCGCAGTACACAGACTATGAGGCGCGGCTCTCGTCTCTGCGCACGCAGGAGGAAAGGCTCCTTTCGATGCTCGAAAAGAGCGAGGATGTAGAAAGCCTCATCGCCCTCGAGCAGCGCCTGGCAGACGTCCGGTACGAGCTCGAATCCATCGAACGAAACCTCAAAAATCTTGATCTGCAAATCTCCTATTCGACGATCACCTTGAACCTGCAGGAGGTCGAAATTTACACGCCGACCGTTCCCGTGCAAAGAAGCTTCGGCGAAAAGCTCTCGAGCGCGTTCTCCGACGGCTGGCGGAGCTTCGTGCGCGGCCTTCAGTACTTCTGCATTGACTTGGCCTTGATGCTGCCGGGATTGGTGCTGTTCCTTCTGATCGTCTTCGCACTCTTCCTTCTTGTAAGAAAAATCATCCGCAAAACGAAAGCCCGGCGCGAGGCCAAAAAAGAGGCTCCCGCGCCGCAGGCACCAACCGATTCCGAAAGCAAACCCGAATAACCGAAAAACCGGAACGCAAAGCGTTCCGGTTTTTCTTGCCGTATTGGGTTTTATAAATGCGAAATCTCACGCCCGCAGCCCCACGATATAGAGCACCAGCAGCATGATGGTAACAACCGTCCAGCTGAGATAGCGCTTCATCATCTCCCACTCTGAGGGCTCTGCGGTCTCGGCGTTCTGTATCTGGAACGACAGGTCCCAACGGAACAGTTCGTCTGCGTACAAGATGGAAACCGCGTTCAGGATACTGAGAAACACCGCGCCGAGCCACGCGAGCCATGTTCCCTTGTGCGTCAGCTCCGGGTCAAATACCAGCCGAAGGATATCGGATGCAGACGGCTTCGCCGGGTCGATGATATTCCCATCGGAATCCTTCTTCACACCGTTTTCGACGACATAGGTCTGCATACCGAGATCCATGCTTCCGTCCGCATTGCGCAGCCAGAAAGAACCGTCGGATTGCCAGAAGCCACCGCGAAACAGAAGCTCCTCCCCGTCCCGGATCTCTACGCCCGTCATGACCTCGCGTCCGAACTCATCCTCCGGCCGCGCCGTCGGGTCTTCTTTGACCGTATAGGGACCATAGGTCTGCCCATCACAGCGGAAGCTCACGGTTTTATCTGCCGATACGGTAAACTCCGCTTGCTTTCCTCGGAGTTTGCCGGAATAGACCGTAACGCCGTTTTCCTCAGCGGGAACAAAAATCGCGTTCTGATACAAAACGCCCACGCGCGCGATCGTCATATGGTAGACCACTGCGAACACCAGTGCCATCGCAAGCATCAGAAGCAGAAGTCCCTTCTGGTAGCCATTCAGATTTTTGATCCTCTGCATGCGCCTATTCTCCCCTCCAGAGTCTGATTCTCATACAGTTGTCCGCGGCGTTTACATTTCGGCTTCCCGGCGCGTTTTTTCGTATTGCTCGAAAATCTCGGCCGCCTGCCGGCACAGTTCACCGCACGGACGCTTTTTGTAATACCCTTCCGTGCGCGCCTCGGGCGGCTTGGGCTTGAAATTCTCGTCCAGCCCCAAGAGCTCTCGGCAGATGATCGAGCCGTTTTCTTTTTTGAATTCGTCCGCCAGCGCCCGAACGAGCTCATACTGCGCGGTCTTCCCGGCTCTGTCCTTGGGGTCAGCATACCCGTATTTGAGCCCCAGCGCCATCAGCATCCCGCTGACCGCGCCGCAGACCTGCCGCATGCCGCCCATGCCGCCGCCGAAGGACGAAGCGATGCGCGCCCTCGTCTCGGTGTCGAGGCCCATATCCTCCGTGCAGGCCAGAAATACCGCCTGCGCGCAGCTGTAGCCACTCTGAAAATTTTCCTTTGCCCGTTCGCCGTAATCCATAACAGTCGCTCCTTTCTTTTTTCTCAGTATACCATAGCTTCCGCGGCTGTTCAAGTGCGCGCCCATATGCTACAATAGGATAACCGACACACGAAGGAGCCCGCCATGCGCTTTTCCAGATGCTATCTTGAAATCACGAATCGCTGCAATCTCTCCTGCAGCTTCTGCCCGAAGACAAAGCGCCCCGCGCGCACGCTGAGCCCAGCGGAATTTCGCCTGCTCGCAGAAAAAATCCGGCCCTATACGGACTACTTATACCTGCATGTGCTGGGCGAGCCCCTGATGCACCCGCAGTTAGAGGGATTGCTGGACATTTGCCGGGAGCTCTTGTTTCGTGTGGTGATCACGACGAACGGCACGCTTCTTCCCGCGCAGGAAACTATGCTTCTTTCCTCGCCAGCGCTCTATAAGATCAACGTGAGCCTCCACTCGTTTGAAGCAAATGCTCCAGGTGACTTCGGGGCCTATCTTTCCGGCTGCTTCTCGTTTGCAAAAAAGGCAGGCGACGCAGGAAAGCTCGTCGATCTCCGGCTCTGGAACCTGGACGGCGAGACGACGCGGGGGCAAAACGCGCAGAACGACGTAATTTTAGAAACGCTCGCGTCGTTCTTTCCCCGGCCGTGGGTCCAGAATACGTGGGGCTTTCGGCTCCGGGACCGCGTATTTGTCCACTACGCCGAAAAATTTGACTGGCCGGATCTATCGCTCGAAGAGCAGTCTGCCTGCGGCACGTGCCGTGCCCTTCGCGATCAGATTGCCGTGTTATCCGACGGAACGGTCGTCCCGTGCTGCCTCGACCATGAAGGCGATATCCCGCTTGGAAATCTCTTTTCGCAGAATTTGCCGGAAATACTGGACGATACGCCGGCAAAATTGCTTCTTTCCGGATTTTTCGCGCAGAAGCTATCGCACCCACTCTGCCGCCGCTGCGGCTATGCCAAGCGGTTTCGTTAGACATTTTCTAAATTTGAACGGTTTTTAAGAATTCTTCATGGTTCGTTTACAGTCTGTTCACCAACAAAAGCCCGAAAAAAAGTATCCTATAGTCACAGGGAAGCTGGTGAGCGGGAAATCCCGCAAACAGGCAACAGCTGATCTGTTTCTTCATAAATGCTTTCACCAAATCTCCTCTCTTTCACAAAAAACATGCGGACGCTCAGACGGGCGTCCGCATGTTTTTGCTTTTTTTCGCAAAACTGTTTCAATTTCACTTGCAAAACTTCGTCTTCCAACCGAGGCTGACTTTGGCAGACATAAGCTTTTGCGTTCCGGTCAAACTACGATTGAGGAAATCACCAAATGATTTTCCACAATTGAAAGAAGGAGAACATTCAAAATGACGAACCGTAACAGCAACAACATCAACATCCCCGAGGCTCGCGAGGCTATGGACAAGTTCAAGATGGAAGCAGCGTCTGAGGTTGGCGTCAACCTGAAGAACGGCTACAATGGCGACCTCACCTCCCGTGAAGCCGGCTCCGTCGGCGGCCAGATGGTCAAGAAAATGATTGAAGCTTACGAGCGCTCCATGAAGTAAGGCATTTCCCGAACTTTTCCGGAACGTGCCAAAAGGCCCGACAAACGTCGGGCCTTTTCCCCATCTCGGCGAAAGTGTTCACAATTCTTTTGATTCTCGTTCATAGTTCCGACATGATTGAGGCGTATCCTAAGACTCAGGAAATCCAGTTTTCCTCTTTCTTTTCTCTTTTTCTTTTTCAAACCACGAAGCCCCACAGCAGAAATGCCGTGGGGCTTTGTGCGTCATTTCGTATATTCAAATTCAAAATCGAAGATGCTCACCGTATCGCCGTCCTGAATGCCCATCTCCTCGAGACGTTCAAACAGGCCGGATTTTCTGAGCTGACAGTCAAAGTACATTCTGGACTCGTAGTCGTCAAAGTTGATATCGTTCATCAGCTTCATGATCCACGGCCCGGAGACGACCCACAGATCGTCGTACTGCTGAATCTGGAGCTCCTTCGCGTCTCCCGCCTCGGCAAGCGGCTTGACATATTCCGGCTCGTAGACCGTCACGGGCGGAAGATTCGCGAGCTTACCCGCAATCGTGCGCATGAGCTCCTTCGTGCCCTTCGTCGTGGCGGCGGAAATCACGTAGAACTCATACCCCTGCGCCTCGACGTGCGCCTTGAGCCGCTCGAGGTTATCGCTCTCCGGCGGAAGAAGGTCCTCCTTGTTGGCAGCGACGATCATGGGTCTGGCCGCAAGATCGGGAGAATACTGCCGGAGCTCTTCGTTGATCTTTTCAAAATCATCGACCGGGTCGCGGTCCTCGCTTCCCGATACGTCCACAATGTGGACAAGCAGCCGGCACCGGTCAATATGGCGCAAAAAGTCATGCCCCAGACCCACACCGTCTGCCGCGCCTTCAATGATGCCCGGAATGTCCGCCATCACGAACGACACGCCGTCGGCAACGTAGATGACGCCCAAATTCGGATAGAGCGTCGTAAAATGGTAGTTCGCAATTTTCGGGTGCGCATTGGATGTGACAGAAAGAAGCGTCGACTTGCCGACGTTCGGGAAGCCGACCAGACCCACATCCGCGAGCAGCTTGAGCTCCAAAATGACCTCGTGCTCCTCTCCTGGAAGACCGGCCTTTGCAAAACGCGGCACCTGCCGGGTCGGCGTTGCGAAATGCTGGTTGCCCCAGCCGCCGCGGCCGCCCTTGCAGAGGATGTAGTCCTCCGAATCGGACATGTCCTTGATGACCTCGTTCGTCTCGCTGTCGCGCACGACCGTACCGCGCGGGACCTTGATGATCAGGTCTTCTCCGCGCTTGCCCTTGCAGCGGCCGCCCTGTCCGTCCATACCGTTTGGCGCAACATACTTGCGCTTATAGCGGAAGTCCATGAGGGTAGACAGATTGTCGTCGACCCGCAAAACGATCGAACCGCCGTTGCCGCCATCGCCGCCGTCCGGGCCTCCCGCCGCCACATATTTTTCCCGATGGAAAGCAATCGCGCCATTACCGCCCGCGCCCGCCTTCACATAAATTTTCGTTTTATCAATAAACATTAGGGTTCCTCCTTATCGCAGGGAGTTCGGCCTCGCAGAGTTTCGCCATCCGCAGATGGCGAAATAAAATGAAAATCCATTGTATCCGGCGGCTCTGCCGACCGGAACAATTCCTCTCACCGTGCAAGTGTGAGCTTTTTGCGCAACGCGCAAAAAGCTTGCGCGCAGTCACGGTGCAATCCTTTTCAAGAAGGCGTCCCGCGCCTTCTTGAAAATAAATCCCCGAACGCTGGAAGCGCGTTCGGGGGTTGGCTGCAAATTACTGTTCAGCGTACACGGAGCACATCTTGCGATCCTTACCCATGCGCTCGAACTTGACTTTGCCATCGATCAGAGCGAACAGCGTATCGTCCTTGCCGATACCGACGTTGTTGCCCGGATGGATGTGCGTGCCTCTCTGGCGAACAAGGATGTTGCCAGCCAGAACAAACTGACCGTCTGCGCGCTTAGCGCCGAGGCGCTTGGACTCGGAATCACGACCGTTCTTGGTAGAACCTACGCCTTTTTTATGTGCCATTGTGATTTACCTCCTTAGCCGTTGATCGCGGTGATTTCCACCTTGGTGTAAGGCTGACGATGACCCTTGCGGACCATGCTGCCCTTCTTGGGACGATAGGTCAGGATGTTGAGCTTCTTGCCCTTGCCGGTCTTGACGACCTTGGCAACAACGGAAGCGCCCTCAACAACGGGAGCGCCGACCTTGACAGAGCCCTCCTCGCCAACGGCGAGAACCTGATCGAAGGTGACTTCGCTGTTGTCCTCAGCGTTCAGCTTCTCGACGTAGACGACGTCGCCGACCTTAACGCTGTACTGCTTGCCACCGGTTTTGATAACTGCGTACATAGTGGATAACCTCTTTCAATAAGTCTCGCTGGTCTGTAGGGCGTTGCACCGATAAAAGCACACACTTATAGAGCCCATACCATGCGGCTCTAGTATCATACCATATAGGAGCAGGGCTTGTCAAGGGGTTTTCGGGCGTGGGAAGGTTAAAATTTTAGAATTTCTTTTGCCTTCCCCCAAGGGGCTGCGCCCGCTGGCGCGTGTCGGAGCGCAACCGCCGTAGGCGGCTCTTAGCGCGTAGACTGAAGGTGGCCCCGCAGGGCCGGATGAGGGGCAAGCCTGCGGTTGTATCCCATCAGTGGGCTGCAATGGCAAGGTTGCCCCTCATCAGTCCGCTTCGCGGACAGCTTCCCCCAAGGGGGAAGCCTTTATTAGCGGCCCTGCCGCTCTGCCGCCTCCACCGTGTTCAGCATGAGCATGGCGCGGGTCATGGGGCCGACGCCGCCGGGTACGGGGGTGATGTAGGCGGCCTTTTCGGCAGCCTCGGCAAAGTTCACGTCACCATGCAGCTTGCCGTCCGCACCGCGGTTGATGCCCACATCAATGACGACGGCACCGGGCTTGACCATGTCGCCGGTCACAAAGCCCTCGCGGCCCACGGCGGCCACGAGAATATCCGCGGCGGCGCAGACTTCTTTCAGGTTCTTCGTCCTGGAGTGGCAGATCGTGACCGTGGCGTTCTTCGCCAGCAGCAGCAGCGCCGCGGGCTTGCCCACGATGTTCGAGCGGCCAATGACGACGGCGTTCTTGCCCGCAATGTCGGTGCCCGTGGACTCGATCATGCGGATGCAGCCCGCCGGGGTGCAGGGCAGGTAGCACGGCTCGCCGATCTGCATACGGCCCACGTTGACGGGCGAGAAGCCGTCCACGTCCTTCTCGGGCGGGATGGCGTCGATGACAGCCTTCTCGTCGATCTGGGCGGGCAGCGGCAGCTGCACCAGAATGCCGTGCACAGCGGAGTCATCCGCCAGCTTCTTCACCTCGGCCAGCAGGGCGTCCTGCGTGGTGTCAGCGGGCAGGTTGATGCTGCGGCTCTCGATGCCGCACTGCGCACAGTCGTTGATCTTGCCGCGGACGTAGACCTGGCTGGCGGGGTTCTCGCCTACCAGAATGACCGCCAGGCAGGGGTTGATGCCCCTGCTTTTCAGCTCCCTGACCTTTTCTGCGGCCTCGGCCTTCGTGGCGGCGGCCAATGCCTTGCCGTCAATGACAGTTGCTGGCATATAGGTTCTCCTCTCTATGTTAGGGTAGATTTCGGGTTTTGGTGAGGTTCTCTCCCCCCATCCGCTGCGGCGGGAGAGAGCCTTGCCATTATCCGAAACGGTTCCTTTTTACTCCTTCGGATCCTCAATCTCCTCGATCTCGACCTCGCTCAAATCCAGCGCATCCAGACGCGCATTCATGGCATCGGTGGCCTCGACAAACTCGGCGTGGGGTGCGCCGGCGGGCAGGGTGTCCGGCGTGAAGCGGTCCCCTGCCTCGGCCTGCTTTTTCAGGTCCTTCACAGCCAGCGGCACCATGAGAGGCTTGCCCTTGGCATTGCGCAGACCGATGACCATAAGCGTGGCGGCCACGATGACCGACCCAATCGCCACCAGCTGGCTGGCGCGCAGACCGGTATTGCCGATCAGCAGCGAGTCGGTGCGCAGCCCCTCGATCCAGGCGCGGCCCAGGCCGTACCAGATGATATAGCCCAGGAAGATTTGTCCGTTGAACCGCCGTTTTTTGTAAAGCGAAGCCAGCACGGCGAAGCCAACCAGACACCAGATGCTCTCATACAAAAACGTCGGGTGCACCGGCGCGGCGGGGTCCACGGTCACGCCCGCGGGCAGCGTGACCTGCACGGATTTGAGATACGCCTCCGTGCCCTCGCTGTACATGCCCCAGGGCAGCGTCGTGTTTGTACCGAAGGCCTCCTGATTGACGAAGTTGCCCCAGCGGCCAATGCCCTGCCCGATCAGAAAGCCCAGCGACACCAGATCAAACAGCGGCAGCAGCGGCACCTTGCGCCATTTGGCGGCCAGGGCGCCGAACACAAACGCGCCGATGACCGCGCCATAGATGGCGATGCCGCCCTTGCGGATGTCGATCATCTCCCAGAGGCTTTGATACTCAAAGGGTGCCATAGCTACGTAATAAATACGGGCACAGACGATGGCCATGACCGTGCCGATGGCCACAACGTCCACCAGACGGTCCGAGTCGATGCCGTAGTCCACGGCATTGCGGAAGGCGTAGAGCATCGCCAGCAGCATGCCCGCCGCGATGATGACGCCGTACCAGTAAATGTTGAACCCGCCGATGGCCAGCGCCACACGGTTGACCGTCAGATCCAGGCCCAACCCGGGAAATTGCACATGATAGACCATTTTCAACTTAACCTCGTTATTTTTCCGCCGGGTCGATCTGCACGTAGGCGCGGTTTTCCTCCCGCAGGGCCGTCTGCAGCAGGGCGTTGGCGTCCTCCACGGTCAGCGCGGCCAGCGCGGCGATCTCGTCCGCCAGCGTGCGGCCCTTCAGGCA
>ENA-ORTY01002951-ORTY01002951.1-human-gut-metagenome-genome-assembly--contig:-NODE-2951-length-15337-cov-5.322602_pt1 | contig 15337 bp, 14 predicted proteins | sample MGYA00241917_ERZ509198 | MGnify/ENA primary metagenome ERZ509198 (study PRJEB26280, sample SAMEA2338857) | human gut metagenome | biome: human gut; feature: human-associated habitat; material: faeces...
GTTTAAGATGCGGACGAGCATTTTAAACACAGCGACTACAGAGCAGATGGGATATATCATTTTTTCTTTTTTCGTCTATACCAAATCTACAAATCAAGATTTACTTTTTTTTCACAAAGTATTATAATTATAACATACATTTTAATTAAGGAGGAAAGTTACTATGAAACACTTAGTAAAGAAACTGTCAACTTTATTTATCGTTGCTGTATTAGCTGTTACCATGCTGCTGCCAGCAACTGCAAATGCGCAAGAACGAACAATAAAATATAAACAAAATTTAGTTCTTTCTAAAGAAAATACATTTGCTAGCAATCTCTTATTTCCTGAAAAAGTAAAAAGTTGTACTTCTACTAATAAAAATATTTTGAATCCTGATATGGTAGCATTAGGCGAAAAAAGTGTTGCCTTTTACACAAATAAAGCTGGAAAAACAGAGCTTTCATTTGTAGGAAAAAGTGGTAAGATCTATACTATAAATCTTACAGTTGTAAAATATTCTAATCCTGTATCCAAATTCAAAATCAATTCAAAAAATTACGCATCTAAGTTTAAAAAATCTTCAATGCCTGCCTTAACTTCATCAGGAAAGCAAAAAATATCTATTAAAGCAAAAAAAGGATGGAAGGTAGTTGATTTACATTATACTTTCTATAATTATAGTGGAAAAATTAAAACGAAAAAGTTTAAAAACAACCGCTCTGTAAATATTTCAAAAAAATATTCAGGTTTTATTGATGCAACCTTAAAAAACAAAAAAACAAATGCAATTACAATTTTAACTCTTTGTACTGGTCCACAATTTTAATTATTAAAATACAAGAACAAAAGAAACAGAAAACAAGAACCCCATACTATAGCAAATGTAATGTCGAAGCAAGCAAAAATGCATTCAAGCAATTTTGCGTAGTGACTACCTTTACAGTTGCTATAGTATAGGGTTCTTGTTTTCGTCTGTTTATTTTATTTCACTCTTTGAAGATATGCGACACTTTAAACTGTGTTTTCGTTGAGCAACCAAATACTCTTTCCTTCTAAACCTTCATAACACTCTGGAAATGGTTAATTTCTCTCTCTGAAACAATCCTGCCATCTGATCAATAGACAACCACACTGTATCACCATCAAAAGTAGTTTCGACTTTCGTCAGACCATCCTCTGTCGTATATTATAATTTTTCTTTCTATATCTGGAACTTTTTGCAATGTTTTCTGATAAACCTGTATTTGACTTGCTAAATTGTTCTTTTCCTTTGAACAGTTTTTTAACTGAACAACTATGGATTCTGACTTATCCTCACAACGGAGTTCATTTAAGAAGTTATATACTCTGTTCCAGATATGATTCATCATCTTTGCTCCTCCTTCTGCTCCATATTATTTCCAGTTATACAATAAATATCCTATAACAGCACCTATATCAAACACCCCAATTACCTCTTTTGTAGAAGGAGAAAGATGTGGAATAAATACTGCAGATAATATATTTTTGTTATCTATGCTTCCTAAATTTGTCATACTGACACCATTTCCGTCAGAAAATCCAAACATGGAAAATCCTACAAATTGAGCTGCTTTACTCTTAAATTCTCCCAATGTAGCAATTGCTGCAGCATCTATTAAATTTGCGTCCATATCCAGGTAGCAGGCTAATACCAACAACCATTCCCTCTTATTATTTCTATATTTTTCCATAAGTTGATGGATTTCCATCATACTCTGGCTAATTTCTGAATTTCTATTTTTGTATGTAATCCCAACAGCGGAAGAATAATTGCCAATAGCACCAGGATGATAGCAAGTTATATCTTGGCGGGCATCTACTCCGATTACTATCTTATTTGTACTGGACACCTGAAAAAGAGCCGCTAATAAATAATCATTCACAGATACTCTATTGTCATGACATAATTTTTTTATTTCCAATAATCTTTTTACGGACATACTGCTTCTTGCGTATCCATAAGGATTTTTTTCATGAATTGCTTTGCAAACATTTCGTATTCTGTATAAGAAACCATCTGTTTTTCCTTACGCCATAAACGATTTACTCTTTTTACAAGTACCTTACTAATACCAGATAACTTGCTTTTTTCTGGAAGATCTAACATTGAAGAAATCAATTGTTCTTTCACATACATAGGAATTTTATTTTCTATATAGCAATCTGAAAATTCAACAACCAACTGCAGTAATGCCCTCCCATCGCATAAGAGATGGTGTGCTATAAATAGAATTTTGCTGTCTTGACTGATTTTATCAGTATCTATGAGTGTCTACAACTCTTCCAGAAACTGTTTTGAAGTGATCGGCAATACCTTTTCTTCGTTATAGCATGGAATAATGATAAATAACGTTGGCTTCTTCATCTACTCACCCTCTTTTCTTTCTTTTGTTGATAAACACAAATCCCATGAATATACAAACCGAAGTCGCTGATACTAAACTTCCCACACGGAAACCAGGAGTATGATAAGTGAAAACTATCTGATGTTCACCAGCCGGAATCTTTAAGGCCATCATTCCACCAGAATTAATAATCTTCGTCTCAAATCCATCCACTTTTGCAATCCATCCATTGCTCCACGGAACCGTGAAATACAGTAAACGATTTTGATCATAGCTTGCCGTACACGTAAAACCATGACTATCCCTATGAAATTCAGAAACTCTGTTTGCAACAGCTTTCGCCACTAACTCATCTACACTTGCCTCATAGTCAAGGCTTCCTTCTCCCGCATGAATAACTGCATCATTTAAATCGCCGAAATCATCTTCATCAACAATAGCTGCTTGCATAAGAGTCAAAGCTTTTTGTTCTTGAGGAGTTGCCGTAAACTCTTCTTCTGTTAGCGCAAAATCCACAGCAAAACCTATAGGGCAAGCATTCTTTTCTGTCACATAGAATGTTTTCTCACGCCCTACAACTGTATCCAATATTTTTTTATCTCCTGGCTCCCTCGTTATTTCATATTTTCCTGCAAGAAGCTCAGAAAGGCCAGGTACATCATATTTGTTTTGCGTACGATTACTGGAATAATGACCAAACAGGGCATCAAATTTTCTTGAAGAATTCTCTACAGTAGTACAGAATACTCCTATTCCAGCAGCATCCCCATTAATCATCAATTCATTATTTACAGAATTATAGCGATATTGTGCATCTATCGTTTTTAATTGCAATCCAGCCTCAAAGTTTTCTTTATATCCTTCCACCGAATTGCTCCATGCACTTCGGTAAAAATGCAAAGTTAATGCAGTGGTAAGAATGCAGCCACACATTGTAAGTACCAATATATTTTTATATGAATTCCAGTTCAGCTTTTTCAACACGTAAAAAAGTAGTGGCCCAGCCAATGCAATAAAATAAAACAAAGTGAATCTTTTCACATCAAAAACTATACTGTCTCCATTGGCATTCCATTTTACAAATCGAATTGTAAAATAAAATATTGATAACATCGCCACATATAGCATTGAAGATTTCATCACTGGATAATCTTCAATATTTTCCAAAACTTTTGTAGTCGCCAAGGCTAATACCAAGACAAACATATACCACCAACGTTGATTGGATTCGCTAAACAAAAGAAAAATTGATTCCGACAGCGGAAACAATGAAATTATCCCTAATATCCACAGCAGATTAGAAAGCCATTCCTTCTTTTTCCCTCTTACATAAGCGATTACCAATGATATTCCAAAAAAAGGAAGATATGCCGAAGTAGAACCCCATGTCTGTCGTATTACGGCGCTGAATTCTCGCATAGATTCGCCCGGAAAAAGAATACCCTTGATGATATGAAGTAGCCCTGCTGAATCATAAGTTAAATTTTCAAGATGGAGTTTATTCTGCCCTCTGGAATTTCCTAACACATAAAGAATGTTGGGAAAGAACAGAATTGCTGCCATCCCGACTCCTAAAACTCCGCATAATATACATGTCAAGATTCCAGAAATAAACTGTCGTACAGGCAGTTTTCTGTATCTAACCAGATAATAAATTGCAAGAAAAATAACCTCTCCGACGAAAAAGAAATAATTCAGCAAACAATTGATGAAGATTGTCAATACGAAGACAGGACGATATTTTTTGTCTTTCATTGCCATCTCAAGTCCCCATAACAATAATGGAAATATGGCTACAACATCATGGAAATGAAAGAATTCCAAATTTGTTGTCTGATAGCCTGAAAACGCATATAAAAGTGCTCCTATCACTGCCCATTGACGTTTATCAACAAAAAGCCTGAGATAAAGATATGCAGTTGTTGCCGCCGTTACATATTTGACGATATACAAAAATCCTGCAAGATATGGGAACACACCTCTTGGAGCCAGTAGACTTATCCAAATAAACGGACTCCCTAAATCATAAAAACTGAACGTATTAATAAAAGAGGAGCCTAAGTCTATATTCCAGCACCATTCTCCTGCATCACCTGAGTGGATCATATTCCACACTGCCGTTGCAAACGGCAATTGCTGAGAATTAAAATCATCAACAACCGTAAAAAAACCTCTACTTTTAAAAATAAAATATCCGAATATAATACTTGCAGATATTAGAGAAAAAAGTAGAGTTTGAATAAGGTAAACATCTTTTCTTCCCTTTTTCATCTGTCTCCCCCCTATATATTTTGATTTTCTGGGTATCAAAAATGTGTACTTTTCTGTAAATCGCCAATGCCGAAAGTACCTGTCCCATTCTACCACAAAAGTACGTCTGTTCCAACATAAAACGACACTTTTAAAGGCGAAATTTCACGCCTGGGTTTATTATGGTTCTGCATACCTTTGGGTGGAATCTCAAATGGAATCCACATATTCACTGTCTGATTTCCGAAGGCGGCTACAATGATGATGGTTTTTGGCGTCATGTAAAATATCTAAACAGTGTCATCATCTTTTTATGCCTGCCTTTGCGCAGTTTTTTGTCATTCATGCGTTCAATAAAGATCGAACTTTCCTATAAAGTAAAAAATAGGAACACCCGCTTTTAACAAGTATCCCTATAATCTATCAATTATTTGATAGCTCTCTATTCATTTTCATATTCAGAATTCTTTGTGTTCCCCGTACCGAGGTCTAACGCAACAACAACGGTTACTTTCTTCACAAGGCTCTTTTCTTTGTGATTTTCGCCTATTTTTTTGAAACTGAAAAACTCCACAAAGTGCGTAAATTCAAGGATTTCTACATATTCTTCCTTTGTAGCAACACCACACTTTCCACATGAACAGAATGACTAAACTGATCTACGACGGCTACTTTCTCTAAAGTGTATTTTTCCGCACATAGTATCTTTAAATCTCTTGCCAATGTTGCCGGATCACAGCTCACATACACGATACGTTCCGGTGTCATATCTAACATCGTATTTAAAAGGGCAGCATCGCAGCCTTTTCGCGGTGGATCTACTACAATAACATCTGGATGGATTCCTGTTTTTTCATACTGGGCAGGAACAATTTCTTCTGCCTTTCCGACGAAAAATTCAACATTATCCATATGATTCAATGTGGCGTTACGCCTTGCATCATCAATCGCTTCTTTTATGATTTCGACACCATAGACCTGTTTGGCTTTTTGTGCAAGGAATAGGGAGATTGTTCCGATTCCGCAGTATAAGTCCCAGACTAGTTCTTGGCCTTTTAAGTCCGCATACTCTAATGCTTTTGAATAAAGTACTTTCGTCTGCTGTGGATTCACTTGATAAAAAGAAAGTGGTCCGATCTGATATTTAATATCGCCGATATAATCTTCAATATAATCCTGACCCCAGACTGTTTCACAGTGTAATCCTAAAATTTTATTTGTCTTATCTGTATTTGTATTTACGATAATACTTGTCATACCCTCGATTTCTTTTAGTTTATCGACAAGTTTATTGATATTCTTTAACTGTTTTGCGGTTCCATTCACGATAAGGCATACCATGATCTCTCCTGTGGTAAATCCTACTCGTGTTAAAATATGACGGATCAATCCGCTATGATTCTTTTCATCATAGGCAGAGATCTTATTCCCCCTCATATATGCAAGTACTTTTTCAACGATTGGATGGGTTACTTTTGCCTGAATCGCACAATTAGTATTTGCTACAATGGAATGGGTTCTTCCTGCATAAAATCCAGCGACAAGATTCCCTTCTTTATCATATCCTACAGGAAACTGTGCCTTATTGCGGTAATGCCAAGGTTCTTTCATCCCATATACCGGCTCCATCTTCTGTTCTATATCTTCTTTTTCAAAACCGCCTATACGGGTAAGACAGCCTTCCACAAGCCCTTTCTTAAAGTGGAGCTGTTTATCATAAGAAATCTGTTGTAATTTACAACCGCCGCACTGTCTTGCAACAGGGCACAGAGGGGTCACTCTGTCTTCTGATGGCTTTATAATCTCCACAAGACGGGCATATCCGTAATTCTTTTTTAACTTTGTTATGGAAACTTTCACTTCGTCACCGATTACCGTATCCTTAACAAAGAGGGGAAAGCCCTGGTACTTCCCAAGACCTTCCCCTTCCTTTGTAAAATCTTCGATTGTAAGTGAAACTTCCTGATTCTTTTTCAAGTTCAAATTCTTCTCTGATTTCACTTTCTTATTCAATCCTTTTCTCCTAAATGACTTGTCGGTCTGATATTCGTTTCAAATAATTTATTGTAGCCTTTCCATTCGCCACTCTGACGGCTTTCTTCGGCAAGTGCTTCAATAAATGTCTCCATCTTCGCATCGGTATTATCTGCAAAGTTAAGAGCCAGCGCCTCGATTAAGGCAGGTTTTTTCGGGGAACCGTATTCTAATTCACCATGATGTGCAAGAATACAGTGCTTTAATTCATTCGCCAGCTTTGGTGGGAATCCATGAATTTCTCTGATCTTTTCATCGAGCATCATCGTTCCCATAACAATATGTCCAACTAACTGTCCAACATCTGTATAATCATTCTCCGGGAAATTAGAAAGCTCATCAATCTTTCCAATATCATGACAGATTGCTGCTGTAATAAGTAAATCTTTATTCAGGATCGGATATTGGGTACAGTAGAAATCACACAGCTTCGTTACACTCAGTGTATGCTCTAATAATCCACCCATAAATCCATGATGCACTCTCTTGGCTGCTGAATGTGCTTTGAACTTCGCAGCAAACTCTTTATCTCCAAAAAAGGCAACTAAGAGCTGTCTTAAATAAATATTCTGTACATGATTCACATAATTAGATAATTCTTTAAACATGCCATCGATACTCTTGCTAGAGCAAGGAATATAATCTTCCATGGCAAACTCGCCTTCTCTGGCTTTACGGAGTCTTCTTACATTCAACTGAAGGCTACCCTGAAAACTTGTGATATTCCCCTCAACACGAATGTAATCCATCTGCTCAAAATTATCAATTCCATTATTCAAATCCCAGATCTTTGTATCTATTACACCGGTTTTATCCTGTAAGATCATGGAATAATAAGTCTTTCCTGCTTTTGTTTTTGCAATATTCTTTACTTTACAAAGGTATACATCAGAGACATTATCTCCTTCTCTGAGTTCATTAATATAACGCATATACGTTTCCTTTCTAGCTTTCTCATTAATTACTTCACATATTATAGCGTAAATTTCATATGCTGACAACCAAGAAAATCGTCTATTTTGCAGAATTTTCCGCTTTTTTAAAAGCTTTCTCTCCATCTTGATTGACAAATCGAATGTTTCGTGTCACAATTACTTTTACATTATTTTTTTATCTTAAATTTACTAAATTAAAGAAAGGAATAGTCCGGCACATTATCGGACTGTAGGGATGCACTATGATCAGAAAACATATTATTGCACATGGTCGCGTACAAGGCGTTGGTCTTCGATTTACAGTAACCGGTTTCGCAAAAAAGTACAATGTAACTGGATGGGTTCGCAATCTTTATGACGGTACGGTAGAGATGGAAGTGCAGGGACTTGAACACCGCGTGGACCTCTTTTTACAGGAGTTATCCTCTGATCGGCCAGGTGGGAATGGTTTTATCCGCATTGACAGACTGGACATTTCAGATATTCCTTCCGTAAATGCAGCAAAAGAAACCCGATTCCGGGCACGCTATTAATAATCTCATATACGATACTGTATCAACAGATAATGAATATATGAAAATCTTAACATGTACTCTCGGAATCTTTTTTTGCTTGATTTTGTAAGAGTACATTTAACTTATCTGAGAGGATTTTATTTATGAATACAAAGGCACTTATCACATTAGAATATGATAAAATAATTAAAAAGCTGGAAACTTTTGCTTCTTCCACAATGGGAAAGAAGCTTTGCAAAGATTTGCTTCCCTCTTCTGACTACGAAGAAATCTTATCCGCACAGACAGAAACAAAGGATGCATTAACCCGGCTTTATAAGACGGGTTATCTTTCTTTTCAGGGACTTTCCGATATCCGCCCACATTTAAGGCTACTAGAAATTGATTCCACACTCAATCAAAAGGAACTTCTTGAGATTGCCCGTCTTCTTTCTATTACTGCACAGGCAGTCGAATACGGAGATACCGAAGATGAAGTGCTGGCTTATGACTCTTTAAACAGTTATTTTGGAGAACTTGACCCGCTCGAATTCCTGTATCAGCGAATTACCCAGTGCATCCTATCAGAAGATGAAATCAGTGATGATGCTTCTTCTGCATTAAAAGATATCCGACGGGAAATTAAGCAGACGAATATTTCCATTCATAATAAGCTGACTTCCGTTATCAACTCACAAAATAATAAAACTATGCTTCAGGATGCATTGATTACTGTCCGTAACGGCCGTTACTGTGTTCCTGTAAAAACAGAATACCGCAATGCATTTCCTGGTATGATTCATGATCAGTCCTCATCCGGTTCCACACTTTTCATCGAACCGATGGCTGTCGTACAGTTAAATAACCATTTAAAAGAATTAGATATTAAAGAAAAAATGGAAATCGAAAAGATTCTGCAGTCTTTAAGCGCCCAGGCCGCTTCCTGCAGCCGGGAATTAGAAGAGAATCAGAAGATTCTCACAAAGCTTGACTTTATTTTTGCCAAAGCAAAATATGCAAAAGAATATCAGGGAACAGAACCGATCTTTAATACCGACGGCATTGTAGATATCAAACAGGGCAGACATCCTCTGCTTGATCCGAAAAAAGTAGTTCCGATTCATATTTATATTGGAGAAGATTTCAATATGCTCCTTCTTACCGGACCAAACACCGGTGGTAAAACGGTTTCTTTAAAAACAGTTGGTCTTTTCCAGCTCATGGGACAGGCCGGTCTTCATATTCCGGCATTTCAGGGTTCCCGCCTTGCTGTATTTTCCGATATTTTTGCTGATATTGGCGATGAACAGAGTATTGAGATGAACTTATCCACATTTTCTTCTCATATGACGAACCTTGTCCACATTTTAAACGAAGCTGACCCCAATTCTCTCGTCTTACTCGATGAGTTATGTGGTGGAACCGACCCGACAGAAGGTGCAGCACTTGCGATTGCCATCTTAGACGATCTTCATACAGGCAAGATCCGTACTGTTGCAACAACGCATTATGCGGAGCTTAAAATGTACGCAATGGATACAGAAGGAGTTGAAAATGCCTGTTGTGAATTCGACCTTGAAACTCTTTCTCCAACCTACCGTCTCTTAATCGGTATTCCCGGAAAAAGTAATGCATTTTCCATCAGTGAACGCCTCGGTCTTCCGGACTATATCATCGAGCAGGCTCGCTCCCAGATTGATGCTACTGCTATCGACTTTGAAAATATGCTCTCTGAATTAGAGAAAAATAAAGCGGAAATCGAAAAAGAGCAGTCTGAACTTTACAAGACAAAACAGGAAATCGAAAACTTAAAAAACAGCCTGAAAGAAAAACAGGATGATATCAAAGAAAAACGAGACAAAATGCTCCGGGACGCTCGTGAGGAAGCTCGAAATATTCTCGAAGAAGCCAAGGAAGTTGCCGATGAATCCATCCGCAAATACCACGCATGGGGACAGCATCCAAAGCAGAACAACATGAAGAAAATGGAAGCACAAAGAAGTGACCTTCGAGGCCGCATGAGTAAGCTTGATAAAAAGCTTGCCTACAAAGCCAAGAAGTCCTCTACTATCTCCGACCCTTCTGACTTTAAAGTAGGCGATTCCGTATTTGTAACTACACTTTCTCTAAACGGAACCGTAAAAGAAGCCGCCAATAAAGATGGGGACCTTATAATCCAGATGGGCTTCCTAAGTTCGGTAGTAAACTATAAAAACTTAGAACTCCTCGCCCCTGAAAAAGCACCAAAACCACAACATCAGCCAAAAGACCGCTACAGCATTAATAAAGCGGCAACCATCAATCCAGAAATTAACCTTCTCGGAAATACTGTTGACGAGGCCATCGCCCGCCTCGAAAAATACCTTGATGATGCTATGATCGCCGGCCTTACTTCCGTCCGCGTTGTTCATGGAAAGGGAACCGGTGCTTTACGAAAAGGAATCCACGAATATCTCCGTAAGCTCAAATTTGTCAAATCCTATAAACTCGCAGAATTCGGCGAAGGAGATGCGGGGGTAACGATCGTAACCTTTAAGTAAATACTAATTTGCTGGAGACACCGATGCCGCTTTAGTAGAAGATATTGAGCTGAATTGTAGTTAGCCTTTTAAAGAAAAAAGAATGGTTATAAGTTTGATTTTGTTCCGTTGCGCTAAGCATTCCATTCTGCCCAGAAAAACAGGAACTTGGGAAAAACGAGTCCCAAGTTCCTATGGTCAGAATTCCATAGCGCAAAGTCACAAAATACAATACTTATAACCATTCTTTTTTCTTTATCATAGTCTTCTTACAATTCAGCATAAAAATTTATTTCAGCGGCTGTCTGGTTTTGATAACAAATAGCAAATTAGTGATTTCTGTTGGGAAGAGAAGGGGATTCTCCAGAAGATTATGTGAGCTAACCAGAGAAAAATTCTCCATGAGGTAGGAGTAGGTAAATATAATTTTTATACAATCGAGTAAGAAAGTATCTTCTTCTAGAGATATTCATTCTAATGAAAACCATAGCCTTCTGGGCAATCCCCATTCTCATCAACTGTGGATTTAGATAGTCAGAAAAAAGAAACAATACCCTATCCCAGATGCGATTACAGAGCAGATGGGATAGGGTATTGTTTCTTTTTTCGTCTGTTTTCTTCTAAATGAATCAAATAGTAATTCCATGCAACAGAAGTACTTATTTTTTCGGCATATATAGTAAAGGAAAAAGTAATTTCATTACTATGCAGTGTGAGATATAAATCTGCTACAAGACTTATGGCAGAATTTATTATATATTTTATAGAGAAGGAGGAGAGCATTATGAGTAAAAAGTGGGATTTCTTAAAGGAAGTGACGGATATCGATGACCGTTTTATTGAAGAAGCTGCAGGAGAGTGGATACAGCCTATAAGAAATGTACAGCAGATTCTTGTAAAGATAGCGGCGTGTTTTGCAATTATTGTGTCATTGCTGCTTTCTGGTGTGTCATTTAACCCGACGGCAAGAGTAATGGCAGAAAATATCAGAATAAAGATAGACAGAATATTGGGAAGTCGTGAAGATCTGACTTCGTATGCGCAGATACTCAATACAACAAAAACGGTAGCGGATGTGGATGTTACGCTGGAAAATGTTATATTAGATGAAGATACTCTGTATGTTTTGCTGGATGTTAACGACAAAAGAGAAAGTGTAAACGAAGATGAGGATCAGGTGGACATTGCGCCGAGTGGAAGCATATGCATCAATGGAAAGAGCATGGATGATGTTATGGGAAACCGGAGTACAGAGATAAGTCACAGTCTTGGGGAAAAAGGGACAGAGGTTCTTATAAAGTATGTATTTGATGGATATACATTTCCTGAGAAGATAGAAAAATTAAAGATACCGTTTAAAATCATACGTTACATAACTCGGGAATATGAGACTCCAGATGCAAACGTGCTTGGCGATGTAGAATTTACATTTTCAGCATCAAGAAAGGAACTGCAAGCTTCCGCAAAAAGTGTAGAGACAGACATAAAGGTTAAGCTTAGAAATAATACAGAAGTTCAGGTTCAAAAGGTTCGTGTCAGTAAAGTGGCAAGCAGTATTTTTGTAAAATGTGATAAGAAGTTCTGGGGAAAATCCAAGGTATATATGAAAGGAAAAGACAGCAAAGGAAACCTTGTATGTTACGGTGGTGATTTGGAGTACGATAAAGATGCCGGCGGCGTTTATCTCTACAGTAACAGTGAAGGTTTTGACCCAGAGGAAGAAAATGAATTTGAGAAGGAAAATGCTTCCTATAGCATTCCGCTGCCGGATACGGATGCTAACTCAATGGAACTGCAATTTTATTTTCTTGATGCAATAGAATTAGAAAAAGATGAGGATGGCACAGAAAGCTTTACCTATCCATATCCGACAAAGCATACAGTAAAGCCATCTGGAAAGAAATTTACCGTTTATTTTAAATGAAAATAAGCGGACAGGTAAAAAGATTTATAATAAAATTTACGATAAAAATCTAAGCATAGCTATCGGGAAATATGCATAATACAGTTTTTTAATACTTGAAATTATAAAATGTACAGGAGGAAGAATATGGAGGATTCGAGGATTATTCAGTTGTTTTTTCAACGGGATGAGGAAGCGATTGAAGAAGTAAGTAGAAAGTATTCTGCCTATTGCTCTAAAATTGTCTGGAACGTCCTTTATAATAAAGAAGACTGCGATGAATGTCTCAATGATGTCTGGTTTACACTCTGGTCACGTATTCCACCGGACAGACCAAAATGTCTGTCTGCATTTACAGGAAAAATAGCCAGAGGACTTGCCATTGACCGTTATCGCCGGAAGAATGCTGCAAAACGAATGGATACACATACGATTTCTATTGAGGAAGAGGTTGCGGAACTCTGCGGAGAGTATAGCATGGAAAAAGAAATAGACAGCTACCAGATACGAGAAATTCTGAATGATTTTCTTGGAACCCTTTCAAGAAAAGACCGAGACATTTTTGTAAGACGTTACTGGTATATGGATTCTATTCGAGAGATTGCACAGCGTCATCAAGTTACAGAAACAAATGTGAAGTCAAATTTGTATCGCAGCAGAAAGAAATTACTGAAAATTATGAATAAAGAAGGAATTTTGTAACTTCTAAATAAATGCTTTTCCCCAATCCCTCAAACTGATTTTCCAAGCTGCTGCCAACAAACAGAATCAGAATTTACAAAAACCTTGTCATTTTTTTCTTATGAAAAGTGTCAAAAAGTGCTATAATCCCCTATGGCAGAATATATTCTGTAATAAAACTGAATAAAATAGTTATTTTATGGAAGAATGTTTCGTAGAGATAAGGCGATTTTATACCTTCATCGAAGGGGCATCCGACTGATTGAGCAAAAGATTGGAGTGACAGAGATGAATTTGACAGAAAAAGAATTTGTAAAGTTTTTAAGCAAGTTTGATGAACATCCATTTGATGTGAAAATTGGAGATGAGGTAAGACATATAGGTAAGGGAGAACCGGAATTTAAAGTTATTTTTCATGAGATTCCGTCGATGAAAGAATTACTGACGAGTACATCAATTGCACTTGGCGAAGCTTACATGGATGGAAAGCTTGAAATAGAAGGTGATCTGTACCATGCTTTGAATATGTTTTTAGGACAGATGGGCAAGTTTTCTACGGATAAGAAAGCATTGAAGAAATTAATTTTTTCTTCACTTACAAAGAAGAATCAGCAGAAGGAAGTGTCTTCTCATTATGATATTGGGAATGATTTTTACAAGATGTGGCTTGATGAGACGATGAGCTATTCCTGTGGATATTTTAAGCATCCAGAGGATACGTTATATCAGGCACAGGTGCAAAAGGTAGAAAGAATTCTCAAGAAACTGTACTTGAAAGAGGGGATGACACTCTGTGATATAGGCTGCGGATGGGGGTATTTACTGATTGAAGCAGCGAAAAAGTACGGAATTAAAGGTGTAGGAATTACTTTAAGTAAAGAGCAAAAGAAGAAGTTTGAGGAGCGAATTAAGGAAAATCATCTGGAAAGCCAGTTAGAAGTACGTCTGATGGACTATAGAGATTTACCTGAATCCGGCTTAAAATTTGATCGTGTTGTCAGTGTCGGAATGCTTGAACACGTTGGAAGAGATAATTATGAACTGTTTATGAAATGTGTAAAAAGCATTATGAATCCCGGTGGGCTTTTCCTGCTTCATTATATCAGTGCACTGCAGGAGCATCCGGGAGATGCATGGGTAAAGAAATACATTTTCCCAGGAGGAGTTATACCATCTTTGCGTGAGATTATTCATATCGCAGGGGATCATCAATTTTATACATTGGATGTAGAAAGTTTAAGAAGACATTATAATAAGACATTACTTTGCTGGAATCAAAACTTCCAGAAGCATAAAGATGAAGTAAGAGAAATGTTTGGTGAACGATTTGTTCGTATGTGGGAATTATATCTTTGTGCTTGCGCTGCAACATTTATGAATGGTATTATTGATTTACATCAGATTCTATTTACGAATGGAGTAAATAATGATCTGCCGATGACAAGATGGTATTAATTCGGGAGAAAATAAGAACGCAAGAGGAGCAAGTAAAATCATGAATATCATATTAGCATCCGGTTCCCCAAGAAGGAGAGAACTTTTGGCGCAGGCCGGTTTTGAATTTAAAGTAGAAGTAAGTAATGCAGATGAGAATGTTATAGAAGAGTCACCAGAACAAATGGTGGAAGAACTTGCTGCGAGAAAAGCAGAGGCGGTAGTTAGACTTCATAATAAAGCAGAAGATAACTGTCTTGTGATTGGGGCAGATACCATAGTAGTACTCGAAGGAAAAGTTCTGGGAAAACCTGTAGATGAAGAAGATGCAAAGACAATGCTGGCTTCCCTTTCCGGCCGAACTCATCAGGTATACACAGGAGTTGCATTATTTTACGTAAAAAAAGGTACTGTAGAAAAAAGAGAAACATTTCATGAGTGTACGGATGTCACGATGGTGTCAATGTCAGAACAGGAAATAGCAGATTATGTCGCTTCCGGTGATCCGTTAGATAAGGCTGGTGCATATGGTATTCAGGGACCGGCAGCGGTATTTATCTCTGGAATCAAAGGAGATTATTATAACGTCGTAGGGCTGCCAATCAGCAAAGTATATCATAAACTACTAATTTGCTAGGGACACAGACGCCGCTTTAGTAGAAGATATTGAGCTGAATTGTATGGAGTCTTCTAAAGAAAAAAGAATTGTGATAAGTTTGATTTTGTTCCGTTGCGCTAA
>ENA-ORTY01002957-ORTY01002957.1-human-gut-metagenome-genome-assembly--contig:-NODE-2957-length-15322-cov-5.762822_pt1 | contig 15322 bp, 16 predicted proteins | sample MGYA00241917_ERZ509198 | MGnify/ENA primary metagenome ERZ509198 (study PRJEB26280, sample SAMEA2338857) | human gut metagenome | biome: human gut; feature: human-associated habitat; material: faeces...
ATATTTTATATTTTATCACGGAAGGATTTATTTACACAACTTTTTCTATACTCTCTTAAATTACAATGATATTGTGTTATTTTTAGTTCAAACTTATGCATTTTTCTAATATTTCTTTCAATCTTTCATCTTGTTTTGTTAAATATAAATACCCAATTAATGCTTCAAAAGCTGTTGAATACATATATTCTTGCACTGTTGCGTTTTTCGCAACATGATGATTTTCTGTATTCCTACCTCTTTTTGCTATTTCTTTTTCCTTTTCTGTTAAAATATTATCTAATTTTTCTAACATTTCTGCTTGAGCTTTTGCTTTAACATATTTAATTGATTCTATATGTAATTTATGTGGTTTTAGTCTAGTTATATTAACTAAATGTGTACGTATATACAATTCGTATACTGCATCTCCCACATATGCCCATGTTAATGGTGACATCATATTTACTTCTGCTTCGTCTTTTTCTCTATTAAATATCTCCAATACTTTTCCTCTTTTCTTGTAATTTTATTATTAAGCTTTTTGTTAATTTTTTATTACTATTTTATTGCTTGTAATTTCTACAATTATAAAAATGCTATTTATAATTATATCAATTCTAATTTTGCATAATTTGTATAAATTTCATTATAATTATGCTTTTTCTAATGTTATTTTTCCTATCTTTCCGCTTCTAAAATCATCCAAAATAATTTTTGCTGTTTTTTCTTCGTCTATGTCTCCACCTGAAATTACCGCTCCTCGTTTTCTTCCTATTTTATGTAATATTTCTAATGATTTCTCGTTTTCTTCTAAATTGCTATCATCTAAAATTTGTTTAACATCTTCTGTTTCTAATTTATATCTTTCTATTAATTCATTTAAATTATTTTTTAATAAAAATTTTAACAAACTAAATCCAACTTCAATTGTTTCTAATACATCATCTTTTATAGTTCCTGTATATGCTAAATTTAATGCTACCTTTTCATCTCCAAGTTTTGGCCATAATACACCTGGTGTATCTAACAATTCTATTCCTTCTTCTAACCTTATCCATTGTTTTTGTCTTGTAACTCCTGGCTTGTTTCCAACTTGTGCTGCAACTTTTTTAGATGCTCTGTTAATAAAAGAAGACTTTCCTACATTTGGTATTCCAAGCACCATAACACGTATGGATTTTCCTATTCTTCCTTTATTTTTATATTGTTCTTTTATATTGTTATATACTTTTTTTATTTCCGCTATAGCGTTTTTTATACCTTCACCAGAATTACAATTTACAAGTACTGCTGATTTTCCTTCTTTTTGAATTTTATTAACCCATTTTTCGTTTTCACAACTACTTGATAAATCTGACTTGTTTAACAATATTACAGTTGGTTTATTCTTTATATATTCTTGTATGTCTGGGTTTTGACTAGATACTGGTATTCTTGCATCTAAAATTTCTACTACAATATCTATTAGTTTCAAATCTTCTATTATTTGTCTTTTAGTTTTTGCCATATGTCCTGGATACCAGTTGATGTTCGTCGAATTTTGTCGATTTTCCATTATAATCACTTCCCTTCAGTATTTAAATTAGATAATTTACTTAAGTTTTTTGATAACGAAATTGTTGATGTACTAATCTTTTTTAATTCATTATCTACTATAACATAATTTTCTATTTCTATATTTGATAAATTCAGCATTTTTCTTAATTCATCTTGTATATAATGAAGCTGTATACAATGTGGCGATTTATCTACTGAAGCAAAAATAATTTTTTTTATTCTATTTGTTCTAAGCATGCCACCGATTTTTGTTATTGCCATATTTATATGTATTTCTTCCAAACACAATTCGTAAATATTAGTAGAAATTTTTTGTAATTTTTCATACCCCTCTAGTTGCATATTTTTCAAACAACTTCCCACAACAATTATTGTTTCTTCTACATCATATATATTACTTTTCATTAACTCTTTCATATATTACTCCTACATATTTTTATTATCTTCATCTAATAATTTTTATTTTATTCCCTCAAATTTCTTTTGTTCTTTATTTTCTAATTGTTTCTTTTCTCTTTCAAGTTCTTTTAGGCTCTTTTTAGGAGTTGGCATTTCTTCAGGCATCATACCACCAATGTCTGCAATTGCTTTTCTAACTTTTTTGCCAACTTCATAATGTACATCTTTTGCTTCTTTTTCACCTTGTACATTATCTTTTAAAAGCCTTTGTTTAGTTTGATTTATTCTAAATAAATTAGCAACCAACTCATCTTCATTCATATTATCTAAAATATCTTCTCTATAACATAATTTTTTTCTTTTAAAAATATCATCCGCAGTTTCTCCATTATATAATCCTTTATATCCTGCATTATGAAATTCAGCCATATTTTTAACGCCAGCAGAAGATGCAACTTTTTGTAATGTATAATTTCCTTGTTTTGTTAATTTTCTTTGATAAAATCTTTTTTCATCATCTGATAAAGAATCATATTCTTGTTCTGTTATTTCTTGTTTTCTTGTTTGAATAGCAAAATAGGTTTGTCCTAAAGCAACAACTTCTTTACTTGGATTTGCATTTTGTACTATCAAATAACATATATATCTTGAAAGCTTATAGTCTTTAATAATTTCTTCTTTACCTTTACCAGTTTTTATTGGCTTGTTGACTTCAACAACCCAATCTTCTTCACTTGAAACACTATTATTTGCTGATAAAATCGCTTTGTCTATTACTTTTTGAAAATTTCTCCAGTCTTTGTATTCTAATACTTTTTGCAATTCACGTGCAAACCAAAATTCATTTCCGTATTCATCAATATGCTTTATATTTTCAAAAGTGTTCTCAGTATATTTATTACTAATTTTCTTCATTATCATCTCCTCCTTCCACCATATCTTTTTTATCCATTATTACCACTTCCATTTTCTATAATTTTTGCTTCATTTAAAATAATTATAACTGTATTGTATAATTTACAATACAGTTTTATATATTTTATAATCCAGTTCTATAGTTATTTTTGTCTGCTCTTTCGTCAAGTTGTCTATCATAATCTTTGTTTTTATAAAACCAATCTGTTTTCTTATCTGTTGGGTTTAGCTTTCTATTTTTGTCTAATAATACGTCTATTAATGCAATAAGTGGTATTAATATTCCTATTGCATCAAAGAATAGATTTGTGTAAATCTGTATAGCTCCTTGACCATCCATTATAGCACTTACTCCACTTAGTACATCTGAACCAAAGTACAATAAATATGCTAAAAAATAGATTAATGTTGTTAATAAATTTCTTTTAAATATAAAACAAATGCATATAAAAGTTACAAATAGAAGTACAATTTCCATTGTCATATCTATTGGCTGTGTTATAAATTCCATTCCCATTGAGTATGTGAAAGTAACAACTATTCTAAACACCCAATACATAAGTGCAAAAAATGCAATTAACCAACTTGAAAGATTTTTCATTTGTAATTCCTCCTCACTATAAACATACTTAAATTATAACATAACTTTTTATAAATGAATACTATTTAATAAAAAATATAATAATATTTAAACATAAAAAATGGGAGGTATTTTCTACTTTTTTAAGTAGCTTTTATTTACCTCCCATTTTTCTGTAATCTAATGCAGTGCATAGATTACAACTAAAGTTTGTTCTCCTTATACAATTTTAATTTCTACTAGCTTAGAAGCTTTACATTCTTTCATCGTCTTGTCACGATAAATGCTAACTTCTATTTCTTCACCATCCTTTTTACGTAGAATAACTGCTTTTTTGCTATCCACATAAAAATCTAGGGAACCATCTCTTAGAATATCCTCATTTTTCTTTCTAAGTCTTCCAAGCCTTGAGTAATGTTCCAACATATCTTCATTGACGTTGTCCCAAGGATATGGTTTCCTATTCCATGGGTCTTTGTATCCAGTAAGCCCCACCTCAGTTCCATAATAGATAATTGGATTTCCAGGCATCACATATTGCATAAGCGAAGCCATTTTCGATAGTTCGTAAGCTCTACTTAAGTCAAACTTGCCATCGTTTTCTGCTTCAAACTTTCTAAATGCATATGTGTCACACTGTCCATTTGGAAGCATAAAACTATCTTCCATCCTCCAAAGTCGCCCCTTAAATGGGTCTTGTTGCATCCCAGGTGCTACAAGTAAATTTGCTAAGCGAGGATTGTCATGACTATCCAAGAAATTCCAAAGCACATCTTGCACTTGTTTCGGATACTTTGCAAGTTCTTTTACTGTGTATTCGAAATGCATATAGTTTCCATACCTAAGCCATCTACAAATGGCATCACCTAGAGGATAGTTCATTACACTATGAGCTTCTCCATCGAAAATCTGGCGATTGCCATTTTCGGTAGCTAAGTCCCACATCTCGCTAACAATAAGCACATCTGGATTTATGGACTTCGCTTTGTCCATTATCTTGTACATAAGCTCACGCGGAAGATGCTCTCCTAAGTCAAGTCTTATACCATCAGCTCCTGCTTTAAGGTATGTTTCCACTACACTTAAAACATATTCTTGGTACTCATGATTTAACTTATTGCACTGAGGCATTTCTTTAATGCCATACCAAAAAATTGGTTCTCCATTTTTCCCCCACTCAAACCAGTTGTGATAGTGGGAATTAGGATTATTAAGTGCTTCCTGAAAGATTTTACTGTATGCTCCCATATGATTAAACACCAAATCTTGGCATACAAGCATTTTAAGACTATGTGCCTTATCACACATACTTTTGTAATCTTCCCAAGTTCCTATCCATGGGTCAATAACCCGTTGGTCATCTACATCGTAATGGTGTGATGATGGAGTTTTGGAGATTGGACTTATATACAGAAGGTCCACTCCAAAAAGCATCTTTAAATAAGACAGTCTCCGAGTTATTCCTTGTAAGTCACCTCCGTAGAAATAATTATTGGGATATTCCCCTTTTTCGTTTGGCCACCAATTAGGTAGCGAATCTTCCCAATCCTTTAGAATTCTTCCTTCTACAGGATTAAGAGGAGATTCATTTCCACGGCAAAATCGGTCTACAAAAATAAAGTAGCCTATTCTACCTTTAAATTGCTCTGGAGTACAAAGCATTTTTATTTCCTCCTTTAATTAAATATTTGGAAATGTTAATAACTTTTAATTGACTCATTGCCAATTATTTATATTCTAATTTGTTTATTTATTTCTGTCAAGCAAAAAGGTTAAATAAAACTCTTATAATTTTTCAGATTTACTTGTATTTATTTTTATTAATTTAAATAGTTCTACCACTATTAATGGCATTAACGATAATACTACAATTTCTAGTATATTTCCAACTGGTAATACTGGAATACTAAATACATGTCTTAATGCTGGAATTAATAATATTCCTAACATTAATGCTGCTGATGCAAGTACAGCTAAAATTAATTGTTTGTTGCTAAATATTCCTGTTTTAAATATAGATGTTTTATTATCTCTAACATTAAATACATGTACAAGTTGTGAAAATGCTAGTACACAAAATGCCATTGTTTGACCTATTTCTACTTTTATTTCTTCGTTTGTAAGTCCTTCTATTACAGGTAAATTTTCATCTGGTGTAGCCAATCCTACTATAAATGCTACAATCGTAATTACTCCTATTAGTATTCCTTGGTAAACAATTCTCCATATCATACCTTTTGTAAATACACTTTTATTTTTGTTTGGTTTTCTATCCATTACATCTTTTTGTGGTGGATCAACTGCTAATGCTAAAGCTGGGAGTGAATCTGTAACTAAGTTTATCCATAATATGTGTATTGGAAGTAATGGAACAATTAAGTTAATATCTATTCCAAATAAATTTCCTAATAATGGTGTTATTAAAATTGCTACAAATAGTGTTATAACTTCTCCTACGTTACTTGATAATAAGAATTGTATTGCTTTTAATATGTTATCATAAATTCTTCTTCCTTCTTCAACAGATGAAACAATTGTTGCAAAATTATCATCTGTAAGTATTACATCTGCCGCTTCTTTAGACACGTCTGTACCTACAATTCCCATTGCACATCCTATATCTGCTGTTTTAAGTGCTGGTGCATCATTTACACCATCTCCTGTCATTGCTACTATTTCTCCATTTGCTTGCCATGCTTTTACTATTCTTACTTTATGCTCAGGAGAAACTCTTGCATAAACACTATATTTTCTTATATTTTTAGTTAAATCTTCATCAGACATTTTCTCAAGTTCTGCACCTGTTAAAGCTTCTTCTTCACCTTGTAATATACCAAGACTCTTAGCAATTGCAATTGCTGTAATCTTGTGGTCACCCGTAATCATTACAGTTTTTATTCCTGCTTTTTTACATTTATCTACAGCATCTTTTACTTCTAGTCTTGGAGGATCTATCATTCCAACCATACCAACATAAATTAAATCTTGTTCTATATCTTTCATTTCTTCGTCTGTTGGCTCATGATCTATCTCTTTATAAGCCATTGATAAGACTCTTAATGCATCTTTTGCCATATTTTCATTATTTTTTGTAATAACTTTTTTATAGTTTTCTAAGTCGTTCCTTTCTTCTCCATCGTACAAATATTTATTACATCTTGCTAAAAGCTCATCTACTCCGCCTTTAGTTAAAACTACATATTTATTATTTATTTTATTTACTGTTGTCATTAATTTTCTATCTGAATCAAAAGGAATTTCTTTAATTCTTGGATTTTTATCATATATATTTTTTTCAAATTGTAAATTAAATCCCATATCAACTAATGCAGTTTCTGTTGGGTCACCTGTTAATTCATTATTTGCAGATATTTTTGTATCATTACACAACATACTAATGTATACTAGTTTTTCCAAATTCTTATCTATATTTTGTTTAACTTCTTTTGCATCTAATAATTTTCCATTATAAAATATTTTTTCTACAGTCATTTTATTTTGAGTTAATGTTCCTGTTTTATCTGAACATATAACAGTTGTGCTTCCTAAAGTTTCTACTGCTGGAAGTTTTTTAACAATAGCATGTCTTTTTACCATCCTTTGTACTCCAATTGCCAAAACAATTGTAGATACTGCTGCTAATCCCTCTGGAATTACTGCCACAGCTAAGCTTACAGCTGTCATAAACATTTCTATTGGATCTTTTCCATATAATAAACCAATTACAAATATTATTGCACAAATTACTAAAGCTGCAATTCCAAGTGTTTTTCCTAATTTATTTAGTTTTTCTTGAAGTGGAGTTTGCGTTTCTTCTGCACTATTTATTATTCCTGCAATTTTTCCAACTTCTGTATTCATTCCTGTTTCAACTACAATACCTTTTCCCCTACCATATGTAATTAAGCTAGAAGAAAATAGCATATTTTCTCTATCTCCTAAGTCTACTTCTTCCTGTTCTATTGTATTTGCACTTTTTTCTACTGGTACAGATTCACCTGTTAGCGATGCTTCCTGTGACTTTAAATTTACTGCTTCAATAATTCTTAAATCTGCTGGAACATAGTCTCCAGTATCTAATACAACAATATCTCCTGGGACCAATTCTTTTGCTGGAATAACTTCCATTTTCCCATTTCTAATAACTTTACTTACATGGGCACTTAATTTTTGTAAAGCTTCTAACGATTTTTCTGCTTTATTTTCTTGTATTACACCTATTACAGCATTTAAAATTACAACTATAAGAATTATTATAGAATCTGTAATTCCTTCACCTTCTATATAGCCAACTACTCCAGAAATAATTGCTGCAATAATTAAAACAATTATCATAAAGTCTTTAAATTGCTCTAAAAATTTTACAAATGTACTTTTCTTCTTTTTTGTCTGTAATTCATTTGTTCCATATTTTTGTCTGTTTTCATTTACTTGTTCATTAGACAATCCATTTTCTTCGTCTAATTTAAAATATTCTTTGGTTTCATCTACAGACTTATGAAACCATAAATTTTGCTTTTTTTCCAAAACGTATCTCTCCTTTTCCTATATTTTGTCTTTTTTAAGTAAAAATTATTCTATAGTTTCGCATTTAAACTATTATACTTTATATCATTAAATATAACAATATCAAAAAAGACTTTTAAAGAAAATCTTTAAAAGTCTTGCTTACCACATGGGTTACTAACCAGTTTTTACGAGATTGTTGATTAGTAGTTTAAAAGCTACTCCCTTTTTAGTATTAAGTATTTTAACACTTACTAAATTTTATTTCAAGTATAAAGTTTATTTTTATTTATTTTTTCTTTCAATACTATTTATTCTCATTGTATTAATTTTTTATCTCTCTTAGTATACGTACATAAATCAATGTTTGAAACATATTCTATAAATTTATCTAACTCACCTATTGGTAATATATTATTTCCTCTTTCTTCGTCCATTTCTTTGTCTCTTTTAGAATCTTGGATGTTCTTTTGGATTTTTTTCTGCATTGTATTATTAAATTGTATATTATATTTTTCTTCTAAATAATGATTAGTTTCATCATAACTTGTATAGAGGTCTTTGCAAAAAGTACTATAATCCACATTTTTTATATATTCATCCGGGAAAAATTCTGTAAAAAATAGTTTGTCTGTTAATAAATGCAAGAATACACCTTTTTCATAATCTGATTCTACTTTGTTTTCTTGTAAAAATGCTTCTAAGTTTACTTTACTTGCTAAATATCTCTTTAAATTTTCTTTAGGTGTTTTAACTGTATAATGACTCTTTGACTTATCTTCTACAAAATCTGGTGCAATTACTCCATCTAAAAATTCTTCTACATTTTGTATTTCATTATGCTTATCTATATATCTTTTTCCTATAGCTATGTGTATTTGAAATCCTGGCATATTTTTCTCCTCTCTATCATGTTAAGAAAATTTTAATAAAATAATTTGTTAAAAGGTAGATTGTTGTCCTTTTTAATGTTATAATGCTGTAGTAATTATATATCAAAGGAGAATTAAAATGCAAGAATTTATTTTAACGGTAATGGAACAGTTTGGTTATTTAGGAGTATTTCTTTTAATAGCAATTGAAAATATATTTCCACCAATACCCTCAGAAGTTATTTTACTTTTTGGTGGATTTATGACAACATATACCAATCTTAGTATTCCTCTTATGGTTATAGCTGCAACCTTAGGTTCTTTATTAGGTGCTATTGTATTATATTATATTGGTAAAATATTAAATAAAGAGCGTCTTAAAAAAATTGTGTCTGGTAAAATAGGTAAAGTTTTAAGAATAAAATATGAAGATATAGACAAAGCAGATGCATGGTTTGATAACAAGGGAAATAAAACTGTATTTTTCTGTAGATTTATTCCTATTGTTAGAAGTTTAATATCTATTCCTGCTGGTATGAGTGAAATGCCTATGGGAAAATTTTTACTATATACCATAACAGGTTCTACTATTTGGAATACAGTTTTAATTGTAATTGGTAGCATAGTTGGTGAAAATTGGACAAACATTGTTGGAATATTTGATAACTATTCACATATTGTTCTTATATTACTTATTATTGCTTTTGTTGTATTTGTATTTTTATTTTACCGCAACAAGATGAAGAAAAAAGACACTTCTGAAGAAACTAAAGAACCACAAGAAGATGTAGAAAAAATTAATGTAGAAGAATCAATTTCAAATGATACTGTTAAATCTGAAGAAATTAATACTGATATTAATTCGGAGACATCAATTAGTGAAGATAAGAAAGAATAAATTTAAGAAAGAAACTAATAAGAGTAACTTCAATTTAATATATTATAATAAAGTTATAACTCAGCAGTGCAATATCTTTGATATTATTACCTGCAGTATAGAAGACTTTATGAGTGGTTCATTGCAACCACTCTTTAATTTTTATTAATTTAATAATATTACTTACCATTCATATTCATTTACAAAATTAAAAAGTCACTTTTACAGTTGATTTATCAATACTTTCGCCCAAGTGCGACGATTTTCATTATTGGAGCGGGTAGCGAGAATCGAACTCGCGCGACCAGGTCGGAAGCATGGCATTCTACCACTAAATTATACCCGCATATATATATTTTAACTTAAAACTTAAAAAAAATCAACATCACAAAATTAATGCACAGGGAAATTTTATGAAATAGTAAGGCAAAAAAATAAACGCCCATATAAGAGCATTTATTTTCACATACAGGGGGACAGGGTTACATATATAAAGCTACACGAAAACCATCGTAGTCGTAGCTGCTCGTCGGATAGTCGTCGTCGCGAACAGACGCTGGATCGTTGTTGCCACCGTTGCCATAGCCCCCACCACGACCAACTCGAAGGTCGGTGCTGCTCGCTTCAATTGTCCAGTCCCAAACATTTCCTGCCATATCATATATATTATTTACTGCATATGTTTCTATTGAACCAGTTGCTATTGTTTTATTTCCATTAGTATCATAATAGTTTCCTTTACCTGTACTATCATAAGTATACTTTTTCTTTTCTGCATTTCCACTATTATACATCCATTTTAATGTTGCATCCCACTGACTTCCCCATATCATACTACTTGTTACATTACTATTTACTGCTATTCCTTTTGCTTTTTTATACATTGTATACCATGTTTGATTTCCTATATCACTATTATTTTTTATTACAGATATTTTTTCTTTTGACAAATTACCAGTCTCATATCTTCCTATATAAAACCCTCCATACTTCTCTACACTTGCTATCATATTATTAAACTCTTTCTCCAATTGTGTTTTAAAAGTACTTGCAGTTGCACTTGAATCTAATCCTGCCTGTTGTAAATTACTATTAACTGCATCATATTCTGTTCCATTTCCAGTTACTACATCTGGCTCACGATAACTTGTTGCACTTGTTACAGACATTATACCATCTTGCTCTGTCCAATTCTCTGCGGTTATTCCACTTGCTGAGAAATTATATGACTTTCCCCACTTCTTACAATTTTCATCTTTACCATACATATCACTTGGATTTGCCACTGGCACCCACACAAATTGATTTCTTGTTGTTCTTGCTACATCTTTATTACTATCGTTTACTACTTCTTCTCCTTCATATATTACAAATCCTTCTGACACTTTATTTTCCGTAGCTAAACTTGATGCAGTATATCCCTTTGGCACTGGCACAACTACCTTATCCGCACTCTCCACTGCATTTATTTTATCATTACTTGTTTTATTCCATTTTTCAAATTCTTCCACTGGGCAACCTTCTGGCTCTGGTGGTGTTGGTTCTTCTCCACTTCCACCTGTTCCATTTAACATATTGTTAATAGTTGTATCAACTTCGTTCATTTGCGCTTGCTCATTTATTGCTGCTTGATTTGTCTTTTCAGCTGCCTCTTTTGCTTTTGCTATTATTCCATTTTCACTAAACACCAAACTTATTGTTATTCCTGCTAATATTAATAATACTACAATAGTTACAACTAACGCTATTAGAGTTATTCCGCTTATTTTCTTTTAACTTTTTTACTTTACTCATTTTTCTTAATGGTTCTTTTTCCATCTTATTCATCCTCCTTTGTTATTTTTACCCACTTTTCTTACTTCTTATACTATAATTTCTTATTTTTTTCTTTTATTTGTTGCTTACTTCTTCTTGCTTTGTACTTAATATCTAAATTACAGTACATTTCCCTAAAATAACTCCTCATTAGTTGTATTTATATCTACACTATTTGTACCTTTTTATAGATATTAAATACATTATTTATTCTACTATACCATTTTTATTTTTTCAATTCTTTTTTTGTTTTTTACAAGAAAATTTAATTATAAATTACATTTACTTTTTCAAAATTGCATTTAACTTTTCAATTGCCCCAAATTTAAGCATATTTTAATTGTTCATAAATTCTTAAATTTTTTTCAAAATTGTATTGACAAAAAAATAATTATATAGTAAAATAAAAAATGTACTTGATAGAGCAAATGCAGGTGTAGTTCAATGGTAGAATTCCAGCCTTCCAAGCTGGCTATGCGGGTTCGATTCCCGCTACCTGCTCCAATAAATAAAATCCATATTGAAATAAAAAATTTTCAATATGGGTTCTTTTTTTATAAGAAAGGATTATATGTATTAATGTCAAGTTTTGTTTTAAAGATTATTGCTATAATTACAATGTTTTGTGACCATTTAGGCGATGCAATTTACAAAAGGATTTCACCTTTTAATTACATTGGAAGAATTGCCTTTCCTATATTTGCATTTCAAATTTCTGAGGGATTTTTACACACTAAAAATTTAAAAAAGTATTTTATAAGGTTAATGGTATTTGCTCTTATTTCTCAAATACCTTACATATTATTTATATCACTTTATTCAAATGATATAAGATTAAATGTATTTTTTACACTTACATTAGGATTAATAGCAATTTGGTTACATAGTTATATACTTAAAGATATATCTTCAAAATTAGATGTTAAAATAAAGAATTCTTTTACAAAGTTGTTGTTAAAATTAATCGTTGAATTTGTTCCAATTATTGCAATTGGCATAATTGGAGAAATTTCAAAAGTAGATTATGGTTGGTGGGGAATTTTATTAGTATTTATGTTTTACTATTTTAAGAAAAATAAAATAGCAATGAATATATCTTTTATTACTATGTGTATAATTTACTATGGTATAGATATAATAAAAACAGGTTTTAATACTTTATATATTTGGCTTTTTGCATTTAATGTTTTACCTATTTTATTTATTAATTTGTATAATGGTAAACAAGGAATAAAATTAAAATATTTATTATATATTTTCTACCCTGCTCATTTATTAATTTTATATTTATTATTTAATTTTGTTTTTATTACATAGGTTAAATTAATTTAATTTTTATATATTTCTATTAAATTTTTTAGTTGCATTTAGTTTTCTTTAGTTTTATTAAATTATTCTACTTCTATTTAATTTTTATTAGTTGAGTTTAATTTTAACTGGTTTCATTTAAATTTTATTATTCAATTAATTTACTTTTATTAAATTTAAAATAAAAATCACGACTTTTTAATTTACAAAGTCGTGATTTTTTGTTTTTATTCTACCCTTCTTTTTGTACTGCAAAGTTTATTCCTCTAGCAACTATACTTGACATATTCTCTATCAACTCATCTATTTCTTTTGGTGTAACAATAAAATTGTAGTCACTTGGAGTTAAAACTTCTTTTATCATTTCGTATTTATCTTCTTCTTGTATTTTATTTAAATATTCATTTGACTTAGCCTCTTCCTGTAATTTTTTTATAAACATGTCCAAACTATCTGCAGCAATCGTTGCTGCTTCTACAACTGTTGGAATTCCTATTGCTATAACAGGTACTCCTAATGTATCTTTAGTTATTTCTTTTCTTTTATTTCCAACTCCTGCACCTGGCACTATTCCTGTATCTGCTAATTGCACAGAACTACTTATTCTTTCCATACTTCTAGAGGCTAATGCATCTATTATTATTATTAGTTTTGGTTTTATATTATCAACTATTCCCTTTAAAATTTCTAAAGTTTCTATTCCTGTCGTTCCTAAAACTCCAGGAGATATTGCACTTACAGGTCTAGCATTTTTATCTATTGCATCTGGTACATATTCCATAATATGTCGTGTAATATCTATATCTTGTACTACCTTAGGTCCTAATGAATCTGGTGTTACATATATATTTCCAAGACCTACAACTAATAGTGAATCTTGAGGTCCTGCATGCTTTGATACTAAATTCCTTAACTCCTTTGTTAGCGCTGTAGCTGCTTTTTGAATATCTGGTTCAGATGCAATTTTCAAATTTTTTATATCTATTGTAATATATGTGCCTTTCTTTTTACCTATGGCTTGTTCACCATTTTCATTTGTAATATTAACACGTGAAATTGTAATATCTTCATCCACTTTTTCTTCTTCTGTTTCAATTCCATCTATATCATTTTCTATATTATTGGCCTTTTTATATAAATCTCTTCTTTCTACTGCCATATCTGTTCTAAAATTATACATATAAACTCCTCCTAAAATTTAGTTAGCTTAGTTTATATATATTATCTCAACAGAATATGAATTTTATTCTATAATTTTTATTTTGAACAGTATCTACAAAGTATTGCATTTAGACCAATGTCCAAATCTATTAGTCCTTGTTTATATCCGGCATCTAAGTTAATTAACTCATCCATAATTTTTCTTAGCTCTTCTTTTGAAAAATATCTAGCTTGTTCTGAATACTTTCTTGTTAAAAACATTTGATTTGGCTTTAAATTCATACTTTCTGCTAAATTTGTTTTATATTCATTAGATATTTTTACTATATATAACTTTTTAAAATGATTGTATAATGTTATTAATATTTTTTGTACAGGTTCTTTATTATATTCTAATTTTTTTAATATTTCTAAAGCTTTACCAACATTTCTTGCTCCTAAATAATCTGTTAAATCAAATATTATAGCTTGAATTTGTTTTATACACAATTTGTCTATACTTTCTTTTGTTATTGTTCCACCTGCACCAGCATATTCTATAACTTTTCTTAGCTCATTTATTAACTCTTGCATTCCGCTTCCACAACATTCTATTAAATATCTTGCTGTATTTTCATCTATATTTACTTTATATGCCGCAGATATTTTTTGAATATTGCTTACCAATTGAGGTAATTTTAAAAGCTCAAAATTAGTTACTTCACCTAATTTATTTATTGTCTCATATAAAGAATTTTTTTCTGGTTCTTTTTCTATAAAAATTAATTCTATAGAACTATTTATGTAGTCAATATTTTCTTTTATATAATCTTCTATCTTTTCTGCTAAAGTTTTATTTGCTTCATTATTTCCGCTTCTTGGATTTTTTCTTACCAACATCTTCTACTTCTTTTGTAGTAGTTTTTTTACTAGTTCTTTTTTCTTTTTTAAAAAGTCCTGTATCTTTTGCTACAATAATTTTCCTATCATAGCCAAACGCTGGTGTTTCTAAATCGGAAATAAGAGAATTAATATTCGTCTCATCCAAAGAAATATAATTTATTCCTTTTATTAATTCTCCAAATTCTTTTTTTATTTTTTTTACTTTATTTTCTAAGAAGTATTCCTCTTCTCCATAAAATAAGTATACTGACATTTTTACCTCTTTTCAGTTTTAATTACATTTAATTCATCTTATTACTTATTTTTTTATTTAAATTTTTTATAAAATTACCACAAATCCCCCCCATTGTCAAGCATCTTCTTATCATTTTTTCTGATGGCTTCCTGCCTGAGGTAAAACCGCTGCCATCGTCTCCATCAGCACCGGAAGCTCGATCGGCTTTACCACATATCCATTCATGCCAACTG
>ENA-ORTY01002963-ORTY01002963.1-human-gut-metagenome-genome-assembly--contig:-NODE-2963-length-15294-cov-14.129142_pt1 | contig 15294 bp, 15 predicted proteins | sample MGYA00241917_ERZ509198 | MGnify/ENA primary metagenome ERZ509198 (study PRJEB26280, sample SAMEA2338857) | human gut metagenome | biome: human gut; feature: human-associated habitat; material: faeces...
GTAGAGCGGGTGGTGCGGGTGCCCGGCCTTGGAGCGCGCGCCGAACGTCAGCCACTGCGCGTGATATTCCTCGCCGATGGCGAGCATCTGCTCGAGCGCGTCGAACAGGTACGGCCGCTTTTCGATCAGCGTGCCCCACGCGGCCCACACGGCCGGCCGGTTGCCGGGCGCGTACTGCCCGAGCACGTAGCGGAACGCCGCCATGTTCTGCTCATGCAGCGCGCGGTTGAAGGTGGCGTCCATGGCGTTCGGGTCGGTCGCGCGCTGGGGGTAGACGTTGAACATCGTGAAGCTGTCATACCCGTTGCCGAGGGCGATGCGCTCGACGCTCTTGAGCGTGTTGTCCAGATCGCCGGGCTGCGCGGTCGACGGGTTGATGCCGATGCAGATGAGCGGGTTTTCGCCCCGCGTGCCGAGGATGTAACGGTATTCGGTGTAGTACGGCGGCACGTACAGCCAGCGCGCGGCGTCATAGTCGTCGTGCTGGGAGCAGTGGAGCGCGTCGTCAAAGGTCAGCAGCGCGCACGTCTGGCTCGCGCCCTTTGGAATGTGCATGGGTGGTCCCTCCGATCGGTGCGGTCAGTCCCCGGCGGGCGGGAACGGTTTGGAATAGGCGGTCTTGGCGCTCACGCCCGGCAGGCGGCCGATGCGCCCCGCGAGCGCGGAGATCACGTCCTGCGGCGCGTCGAGCACGACGCTGATGATGCTGACGCCCTTGGCGCGGTAGGGCAGGCCCATGCGGCCGATGATGTACTGCCCCGCGTCGTGCAGCAGGGCGTTGAGCTGCGCTGTGCTCTCGCTGTTTTCCACGATGATGCCGATCAGCGCCACGCGCGTTTCCATGCGCGCTCACCTCGCTTTCGTTTTGTCTATTGTACGCGAAAACCGGCGGAAACGCAACGCGTTTCCGCCGGTTTTGCTCCGGGAAGGGCGCTTATTTGCCCTGCTTGTAAAACTGCTTGGAGTTATCGAGCACCTGGCACTCGGCGTTCGGGTAGAGCACGACCTTCTTCGGCGTGCCGTCGTCGAGGATGCGCAGGGCGTCATTCCACGTCTTGACGTACTCGGCACCGGAGTGCTCGTCGATGTACCACGGGTCGCGCATGCCCTTGACGGTGTGCTCGGCAAATACGACGGCGTGGGCCATGTTCTTGCCCTTCGTGTAGCAGCCGGACCACATCATGCCGCCGGGGGCGGAGTGGCCCCACTTGTCGTACAGGAAATGCACGCACGGGCCGAACGGAGAATTGGCCGCGAGCACGAACGAGCCGCCGTCCTTGAGCGAGGCGATGACCTCGGGCGTGTAGGCGCAGTTGGCCTCGGCGGGCTTGAAGTAGTTGTTGGCGATGACGGCGCTCTTCTTACCGGCGGCGCCCTCGGAGATGGGTTTGGCGCCGATGGCGGCGTGGATCTTTTCAGCAATCTCCGCCTCGGTCAGGGCCGGGGTGTCATAGCCGTGGATCTTGGAAATGTGCACATCCCAGTTATCCGGGAACGCGATCGGGATCGGCTGGTCGCCGTAGTTGCTGTTGGCAGGCAGGTCGAATGTTTTTATGTAGAAACCTCCTAAGGTCGGTTCTCCACGTCGGCGTTTTGCTCGCCCAAAAACTCACGGTACGGGCCGGTCAGCGTCAGATGGTCGCGCACGGCGGCCGCTGCGGCGGCTTCATCGCGGTCTTTCAGGGCCTGGCAGATGGCCTGGTGTCCGGCGCGCGTCAGCGCGTTTTCATCCAGTCGCCAGGTTTTCTCGAGCACACGCTCGCGGTAGATGTCCATGAGCGAGGACAGCGTGGTGTAGATGTACTTGATGAGGGCGTTGTGTGACGTGTGCATGAGCGCATTGTGAAACTGAGAGTCCAGCACGGACTGCTGGTCAAGCGGCGTGCCGATGTAATCGTAGTCGGCCAGGGCGCACACGCGCGCGATCTCGGCGTCGGTCGCGCTGCGGATGATGTCCCGGCACACGTCGGTTTCCAGCACGATGCGCAGATCCAGTACGTTTTCGAGCGTGCCGTTGCTCAGCGCGAACAGTGCGCAGATCGGCCGGTTGATCGACAGCTCCGGCGTGTTCGTGATGTACGAGCCGCTGCCCTGGATGCTCTGCACGATGCCCATGGCCTCCAGGCTCTTGATCGCCTCGCGCACGCACGTGCGGCTGACGTCGAATTTCGTCGTCAGACACAGCTCCGTCGGCAGTTTGTCGCCTTTCTGGAGCCGGCCGTGATTGATCTGATCGAGGACGGCGTCCACGATTTTTTTGTAATTTGTACTGGACTCTGGTTTCATGTTGTTACCTCGATGAGCGATATTCACAAAATGCGCCCTCATTTTTTGAACATTATGATTATTCACAAAGGGAAAATGCGATGGTATGATGAAAGCAATCAAATGTGTCAGACAAATTTAGGGGCCTATTACGGGCCCTTTCCTTATTCGCCGGAAAGTTGTCTGACAATTATCGGGCGACTTACAATCTATGTCTACATTAGCACATTCTTTTTTTAAGTCAATGATTTATCAGACAACTGACGCTTTATGGGACACGGAATGAAAGAAGCCAAATCTGCGCCGAGTGAGGTGAGCCATCGAGAGAACTGGAGCAGCATTCCCCCCTGTATCGCAAAAGCAGAGATTTTGGAATGAAAATGTAACTAGAGGAGAAGAAGAAAAATGTCAAACACGAGCAACGCGTCAAAAAATGTGAAGCACTTCCTGCTGCTGTTCGCGCTCGGGATCGCTTACGGCTTTATGTACGTCATGCCGTACATGAAGTCCAGCTTCTACGATCAGATGATCGCCGCCATGGGCTGCACGAATGCCCAGCTCGGCTCTCTGATGACCGCTTACTGTATCTGCTGCACCGTCTCCTATCTGCCCGGCGGCTGGATCGGAGACAAGTTCAACCCGAAGCCGGTCCTGCTGATCTCCATCTTTGGTCAGGCGGCGCTGAGCTTCCTGTTCATGTTCACGTATAAGAGCTACACCATGGCCGTCATCATCTGGCTGCTCATGGGCCTGACCGGCGGCTTTGCTTTCTGGCCGGCCATCATGAAGGGCATCCGCATGACGGGCACCGATGAAGAGCAGGGCCGTATGTACGGCATCTTCGAGGCGCTCAACGGCCTGGCGTCCCTGCTGCTGAGCTTCATCATGATCGGCGTCATGGCTGTCGTCGGCGGCAGCGACCTTATCACCGGCTTCAAGAGCGCGCTGGCCTGCATGGGCGGCCTGTCCCTTGTCTCCGGTCTCCTGGTCCTGTTCCTCATGCCGAAGAATGCCCAGTACGGTAGCAAGCCGGAAGAGGACACCGAGTCCAACAAGATCACCGTCAAAGATTATCTGCACGCGTTCAAGATCCCCGGCGTGTGGATCATGGCCATCCTGGTCTGGTGTTATGTGACCATCTCCGCCGTGGCCAGCTACCTGACGCCGTACAGCACGGGCGTGCTCGGCATGTCCGCCACGCTGGCGGCCACCATCGGCACGTTCCGTACTTACGGCTGCCGCCTGATCGGCGGCCCGCTCGGCGGCTATCTGGCCGACAAGGCGTTCAAGTCCGTTGCCAAGGAGCAGCTGCTCGGCCAGCTCGCCTGTCTCGTGACGATCGGCATCTTCCTGGTCCTGCCCGGCGGCACGAGCGGCGGTCTGCTCGTGGTTTTGCTGCTGCTGGTCGGCATCGCCATGTTCCTGTGCAAGGGCACGTACTTCTCCATCCAGCCGGAAATGGGCATCCCGACGCACATCTCCGCGACGGCCGTTGCCATCGCGACGTTTGTCGGCTACATCCCGGATATGTTCGTACACACGATGTTCGGCAACTGGATCGACGCTTACGGCGACGCGGGCTATACGAAGATCCTTTTCTACGGCGTCGGCACGGCGGTGCTGGGCGTGATCGCGGCCGTCTGGGCTATTGCGCAGGCAAAAAAGGTTGCAAAGCGGAATGCGGCCGCTGCCAACGCGGCGTAACATTCCCCGCAAAATACAAGGAGGCTTATCCATGAGCAAAATCAAGATCAACACAGCCCGCTGCAAAGGCTGCGGTTACTGCGTGAACGATTGCCCGCGCAAGGCGCTGTCGTTCTCCGGCAACATCAACGACAAGGGCTATGACACCGTTCAGGTCGACGATTCCCTGTGCGTCGCCTGCGGCACGTGCTACCGCGTGTGCCCCGACAGTGTTTTTGAAATCCTGGAATAAGAGGTAAGAACATGAGCAAACAACTTATGAAGGGCAATGAGGCCCTGGCAGAAGCGGCGCTGCGCGCCGGCTGCCGTTTTTACAGCGGCTATCCCATCACCCCGCAGACCGAGATCCTGGAGTACCTGGCCAAGCGTATGGACGAAGTGGGCGGCACGTTCGTGCAGACCGAGAGCGAGCTTGCGGGCATCAACATGCTCCTCGGTGCGGCAGCGGCCGGCGCGCGTGCGCTGACCAGCTCCGCCGGCCCTGGCTTCTCCCTGAATCAGGAGGGCATCTCCTATCTCGTCGCGGCAGATCTTCCGGCCGTTATCATCAACGTCATGCGCATCGGCACCGGTCTCGGCGACATCGCGCAGGGCCAGGGCGACTACTGGCAGATGACCCGCGGCGGCGGCCACGGCGACTACCGCACCATCGTGCTGGCGCCGGCCTCCGTGCAGGAGAACTGCGACATGATGACCACCGCCTTTGAGCTGGCCGAGAAGTACCGTCACCCCGTGCTGGTCGCGTCCGACGCCGCCATCGGCCAGATGGTCGAGGGCGTTGAGCTCAAGGACTTCGTCGAGCACGATATCGATCAGTATGACTGGGCGATCCGCGGCTGCAAGGCCGGTCAGGCGCCCCGCAAGGTCCAGAATGTCTACTACACCAACCCGCAGTACCCCGAGTTCCTGCGCAGCAAGTATCAGGCGATCGAGGACAACGAGCAGCGCTGGGAGTCCTACCAGGCGGAGGACGCTGACGTGGTGCTCGTGGCCTACGGTATCAGCTCCCGCATCTCGAAGGAAGCGGTGAATATGGCCCGCGCCGAGGGCTTCAAGCTCGGCTTGATCCGCCCGATCACGCTCTGGCCGTACCCAGTCAAGGCGTTTGAGACCTGCAAGAACGCCAAAGCGTTCATGACGGTCGAGATCAACATCCTCGGCCAGATGGTCGACGATGTGAAGCTGGCTGTGGAAAACAAGTATCCGGTCGGCTTCTATGGCACGTTCTTTGGTCTGCCGGAGCCGGAAGAAATCGTCGCGCAGACCAAGGCCATGCTGGAAAAGGAGGGGAAATAAATGAAACTCAAAGCACCCGAAACTGTCTTTTCCTCTGCCGGCTTCTGCCCCGGCTGCGGCCACGGTCTGGCCACTCGTCTGATCGGCGAGGTCTCCGAGGAACTCGGCATCCAGGAAAAAATGCTGGCAGTCGTGGACGTTGCCTGCTGCTCGTTCAACATTGACTACTGGCGCTATGATACCATCATGGCGGCCCATGGCCGCGATATCCCGACGGCCGTCGGTGTCAAGCACGTCCGCCCCGAGAACCCGGTTTTTGCGTATCTGGGCGACGGCGCTGCCTACTCCATCGGCATGGCGGAGACCATTCACGCCGCGCTGCGCAACGACAACATCTGCGTGTTCGTCGTCAACAACAGCGTCTTCGGCATGACCGGCGGCCAGATGGCCCCGACCACCCTGCCGCACCAGAAGACTGCGACCTCCCCGAAGGGCAAGGATCCCGCCCGCTACGGCACCCTGAACGTCGTCGACGTGCTCGGCAAGATGGACATTGCCTATCTGGCGCGCGGCGAACTGGTCGGACCTGCCGGCATGAACAACTGCAAAAAGCTCATCCGCAAGGCGTTCGAGCACCAGCTCAACGGCGACGGCTTCTGCCTCGTCGAGCTGCTCAGCCCCTGCCCGACCAACCTGAACATGCCGCCGGTGAAGGCCCGCGAGCACGTGCACAATGAAATGACCAAGTATTTCCCGATCGGCGAGTACATTGACAAGAAGGGTGGTAATCAGGCATGATGGTAGAAATGATTTGCGCCGGATTCGGCGGCCAGGGCGTCCTGACCACCGGCCTGATCCTGGCAGAGGCCGGCATGAAGCTTGGCATGAACGTGCTGTGGTATCCGTCCTACGGCTCCGAGATGCGCGGCGGCACGGCCAACTGCACCATTAAGTTCTCCGACAAGGAGATTGCCAGCCCCTGTGCCGAGAAGATCGACATCCTCATGGCCATGAACGCGCCGGCGATCGACAAGTTCGAGAGCAGCCTGCGCCCGGGCGGCCTGCTGCTGGTCAACAGCTCGCTCGTGCACGAGCGCGAATACCGCGACGACATCCAGGTCGTCAAGGTCCCCATGACCGAAATCGCTGCGGAGTATGAGAACCCGAAGGGCGCCAACATCGTCATGATGGGCGCCATGGCCGCCAACTCCGATCTGTTCACGGAAGATGATCTGGAGCGCCTGACCAACGAGTTCTTCGAGAAGAAGGGCAAGATCAACCCGAAAAACGGCCTCTGCTTCCGCGCCGGCACGCAGATCCACTAAACCGGCGAACTCCACGGGTCTTTGCTCATTATAATTACTTAATCAGCACCCGGGGCGCTGCCCGGCAGCGCCCCGGGAAAATCCCGCTCTGGAGGTGTAAATTTTTTGAATGTCTTAGACGTCATCATCATTCTGGCATATTTTGTCGGAATGATCGTGCTCGGTCTGATCGCAAACAAAAAGCAGACCGGCGTGGATGATTATTATCTGGGCGGCCGCTCGATGGGTGCCTTTAAGATCGGCGCGCTCTGGATGGCCGGCTGGATCGGCGGCTCGTCTGTCATCGGCACATCCTCAAACAGTTATTCCATGGGCATCACCGGCGTCTGGTATGTGGGCGAGATCGCCATCGGCTGCGTGCTCTTCGCGCTCGTCATGGCCAAGCCCATCAAGCGTGTGAGCGAAGAGCTCCGGAACATTACATTCCCCGAGCTGATCTGTGAGCGCTACGACCAGAAAAACAGCACCATGGCCAGCATCACGACCATCCTCGCCATGATCGGCTACACGGCGGCGCAGTTCGTTGCCGGGGCCTCGATCCTGAACGTGCTCACGGGCTGGAACCTGGGCGTGTGTTACATCCTTGCGGCCGTGGTCATCGTGTTCTATGTCTCGACGGGCGGCCTGCTCGCCGTGACGTATACCGACATCGTGCAGATGGCGCTGCTGCTGCTCGGCATTGTCGTCCTGGCGGTGCCGCTGGTCGGCGCGCAGCTGCACAAGATGGGCGCCAACCTCATCACCGATCTGCCGGTAAGTTATTTTGACCTCGGCACCTGGGGCTGGCCGACGATCCTCGCGCTTGGCCTGTCGACCATCATGTCGTTTTTCACGAGCATGGACAGCTACACCCGCTGCATCGCGGCCCGGGATGCCAAAACCGCCCGCACCGGCACGATCTATGCGGCCGTGCTCGTGTTCATCATTGCCGGCGCCAGCATGTTCCTCGGCATGGCCGGCAAGCTCATCCTGCCTGACTTCTCGTCGTCCAACAACGTCATTGCGGCGCTCGTGGTCGAGCTCTTCCCGCACGGACTCAAGGGCCTCGTGCTCATCGGCGTGCTCAGCGCCATCATGTCTACGGCGGACATTTCCGTCCTGACCGGCTCGGCCAGTCTGACGAAGGATATCTACCAGCGCTACATCAATCCCAATGTGTCGGAAAAGACGCTCCTGCATGTGGGCCTCGTCGCGTCCCTGCTCGTGGGCGTGCTCGGCGCAATTTTCGGCTGGTTCACGCAGGATATCATGAACATCCTGCTCATCACGTTCACCATCAACTCGGCCGGTCTGTTTCTGCCGACGATCGGCGCGTTCTTCTGGAAGAAGTCGTGCTCGGCAGGCGCGTTCGCGTCCATGCTCTCGGCGACGGTCATCGCTGTCGTCTGGTTCATCGGAGGCAAGGTGAGTACGCTGCCCCTGTTTTCCATCGATGCGCTCTGGCCCAGCTTTGGCGTGTCGGCCATTTTGTATGTCGTCATCTGCCTGACGCACCGTCAGACCCCGGCGGAGCAGGAAAAGGCGGAGAAATTCTACGCGGCGAAGTGAGCCGCAAAGCCCCCATCCCAAGATAGGAGTATTATCACAATGGAGCAAATGAAGAAGATGCCCCTCGAGGGGATCCGTGTCGTGGAGCTGGCGACGGTCGTTGCCGCCCCGACCGCGTCGCGCGTGCTGTGCGCGTTCGGCGCAGAAGTCATCAAAGTGGAAACCAAGATCGGCGACGAGATGCGCCGCGCCGGTGAGTTCGAGATGGTCATGTGCGAGGACGATAAAAATCCGCTGTTCACCATCCAGAACAGCGGCAAGCGCCTGACGAGCATCGATCTGAAAAACCCGGACGGCAAGGCTGCCTTCCTCAAGCTGCTCGAGACGGCCGACGTGTTTCTCACGAACGTCCGCCTGCCGTCGCTGGGCCGCCTGGGTCTCGATTACGAGACGCTGCACAAGGCCTACCCCGGCCTCGTGTACGCGCACTTCTCCGGCTTCGGCCCCAAAGGCCCCGACGCCGCCAAGCCCGGCTTTGACAGCACGGCGTTCTGGCTGCGCAGCGGCCCGATGGCCGACTGGCAGGTGCCCGGCTCCTTCCCGTTTACCCCCACCTACGCCTTCGGCGACATGGCCACGAGCTCGGCGTTCCTGTCCGGCATCCTCATGGCCATCATCGGCAAGAAGAGCACCGGCATGGGCACGTTTGTGAGCACGTCGCTGTTTGCCAGCGGCATCTGGTGCAACGCCATCGGCGTCGTGTCCCACCAGCCGCAGTTTGGCGGCGAGCGCCCGAACGACCCTCTGCGCCCGGCTGACCCGTTCTGCCATTTCTACGAGTGCAGCGACGGCAAGTGGATCGGCGTGTTCGACAATGAGTACCGCCGCGAGCTGCCGAAGTTTGCAAATCTGTTCGGCATGCCGGAGATCGCCGACGATCCCCGCGCCGCCAGCCTGGAGGCGCTGCACGAGACAGACTTCGTCGTCGAGATCGTCACGCGGCTCAACGCCATCTTTAAGACCAGACCCGTCGCCGAGTGGGAAGCCTTTCTCTCGGAAAACAACGTCTCCTGCGAGCGCATGCGCACCATCCGCGACGTGAGCACGGACGAGCAGGCCATCGCCAACGGCTATATCCAGAAGGTCACCTTTAAGGACGACCTTGAGGTCATGATGCCGTGCCCGCCGATGCAGTTTACGGAATACGCCATGCGTCCTTACACGTCCGCCGGCCGCCTCGGTGCCGATACGGACAGCATTTTCCGCGATCTTGGATATACCGATCCGGAGATCGCCGCCATGAAAGCCAGCGGCGCCATTCAGTAAAGAAAAGGAGAGCTTACCATGAAAATCGTTCTGGCAGAAGTGCCCTATACCAAAGACAGAGACATCAGCGTCGAACAGTCCTGCGTCCCCGAGGGCGCGGAGCTGACCATGGCCGTGTTCGACGAGCACGCCGAAAATAACGACGCGTTCTACGCCGAGATCAAGGACGCCGATATTATTATCGACGGCTATGTCCACTTCGGCAAAAAGGAGATCGACGCCATGGATCACTGCAAGGTCATCTCCTTCCAGTCCACCGGCTACAACGAGGCCGACCTCGACTACGCGAAGGAAAAGGGCATTGCCGTCTGTTCCATCCTCGACTACTGCACGCAGGAGACCGCCGAGAGCGCCATGGCCCTCATGCTCAACCTCCAGCGCGGCATCCGCCAGTATGACCGCAGTGTGCAGCAGGACCGCGTCTGGGATTACCAGGTCGTGCCGGGTCTCAAGCGCATCGCCGGTCAGGTCATGGGCATCGCCGGCCTCGGTCGCATCGGCCAGTCCGTCGCCCGCAAGGCGCAGGCGTTCGACATGAAAGTCATCGCCTACGACCCGTTCCTGCCGCCCGCCATTGCCGAGAACCTCGGCGTCAAGCTCGTCGATTTCGACACGCTGCTGGCCGAGTCCGACGTGCTGAGCCTGCACATGAACCTCACCGAGGAGAACTACCACATGTTCAACAAGGAAGCGTTCATGAAGTGCAAGAAGCACCCCATCATCGTCAACGAAGGCCGCGGCCCGCTGATCTGCGACGAGGATCTCGTCTGGGCGCTTGATAACGGCTACATCCGCGGCGCCGCACTCGACATGGTCGAGAGCGAGGACCCGGACCTGAACACCTGCCCGCTCGTCGGCCGCGACGATGTGCTGCTCACCCCGCACAGCGGCTACTACTCCGACACGTCCAACTACCTCGTCGCGAAGCTGTCTATGGATAACGCCCTCTACTACGTCGCCGGCGAGTACGACAAGGTCAAGTCCATCCGCAACGGCGTCAACGCCTGAGCCATTTTCCCGCTTGCTTCCGCTGGGCTGCCAATTTCCAATTTCTCTTTTTTCACCCTTCTTTCTGTTCTGTTTTGCGATTTTATCGGATAAATCTTCTCTCCTACCAGCCGTCCAGTGGATTCCCAATATTCCCGTGTTCGCGTCCGGTCTCCGGCGCGGGCACGGGCCTGAAAACCGGCACGCGCCGGGCACCGCGACAGGTGTCCGGTGCTTTTTTGCGGTTGACAGTGCCGCGTAAGCACAGTAAAATCAAAAAAGCGGGCGGGGGTCCGCCAGAGAAAGAGAACGTTTTTTGATCGCGGAGGTATTTCCAATGGAACCTGCAAAAGTATATTTTTCCGATCTGCGCACGGATGAGGTCAGCACGCTTGAGAAGCTGCACCGGCTCATGAAGGCGGCCGGCTTCGAGCAGATCGACTTCAAGGACAAGTATGTTGCCATTAAGCTCCACTTCGGCGAACCCGGCAATATGGCCTATCTGCGCCCGAACTGGGCGCGCGTCGTGTGCGACTATGTGCGCGAGCTCGGCGGCAAGCCGTTTCTCACCGACTGCAACACGCTCTATGTCGGCGGCCGCGCCAACGCGCTCGACCATCTTGACAGCGCAATGCGCAACGGCTATACGCCCATGACCACCGGTGCGCAGTGCATCATCGCCGACGGGCTCAAGGGGGACGATTACGACCTCGTGCCCATCCGCGGCGGCAAATATCTGCGCGCGGCAAAGATCGGCCGCGCCATCATGGACGCGGATATCTTCATCTCCCTCACGCACGCCAAGGGCCACGTGTCCGCGGGCTTCGGCGGCGCGCTCAAGAACATCGGTATGGGCTGCGGCTCGCGCGCCGGCAAGGAGGAGATGCACAGCTCCGGCAAGCCCGTCGTCGATACGGATAAGTGCATCGGCTGCGGCAAGTGCGTGGAAAACTGCGCGCACAACGGCCCGCACATCGAAAACGGCAAGTGTACCATTCTGAAATATAAGTGCACCGGCTGCGGCCGCTGCATCAACGTCTGCCCGATGCACGCCATCCATGCGGACTATGCGATCGCAAACGAGCTGCTCAACTGCAAGATCGCCGAGTACGCCAAAGCCGTCGTCGACGGCCGTCCGTCGTTCCACATCGCGCTCGCGGTGGACGTGTCGCCCTGCTGCGACTGCCACAATTTCAGCGACGTGCCGATCGTGCCGAATGTGGGCATGTTCGCGTCCTTCGACCCCGTGGCGCTCGACACCGCCTGCGCCGACATGATCAACGCCCAGCCCGTGAACCCCGGCAGCGTCATCGCTCACGAGCATGACCATCCGCACGACCACTTCACGGCCGTGCACCCGGACACCGACTGGCGCGCCGCCGTCGAGCACGGCGAGGCTATCGGCCTCGGCACGACGCACTACGAGCTCGTGACGGTGTGATTCTGCTTTCATGCAAAAGGCTCCCCCATCAGAAGGTGCTAATTAGGGATATGCAAAAAACATATTTTTAACTGGCATTCTTCAAGCGGGTTGCAAAAGAATAATGACCATATCGGGCTTCGTGCCTGGTATGGTCGTTTTCTCTATTGTTGAATATCCAATTTATACTCGTTGTTAAGCGACTTCAAGTATAAAAAGTTTCCGATGCATCCGTTTAAGCGCCGATGACTAATCATCCGTTGTTCTAATCTCTGCCCATCCTCATTTTCAACCGTACAAGTGTAAAACCGAAATCTGGCAATTTCCAGTACTATATTTACGCTGAAATAATTATGACGTATAATGCCTAACATAAACGCCAAAGTCAAAGCCTCCGTAACGGCGATATGCGGCGGCAAGGCGGCAACGAGCGCACATATAAAAACCGCCGACGCGATATTCTCGTCGGTCGGCAAGGTGTACCATATAGATGAAACGCCGGTAGTGGCGAGTGACCGACCATTGGTCGCCCGCATATTCGCGGTTTGTTATTGTCGAGATGATGCAGCTAAACCCACTACCAGTGTTGGTAACGCAATGCCCGCCACGGCGAGTGGCACAATCCCTCCGGCTTGCCGCCATGCGGCAACCCACCTCCCTTTACGCAAGGGAGCCAATGGGTGCGTCAATGTGCCTCTGAAAAAATAGCTTAACAGTCACTTAATACCAACGCCAAATAATTGACAAAGTATATGGTTTCATGATATAAACTATTGATAGACCTAAACTGCAAAATATATTATTTATAGGGGGAAAATAGGGGGAAAATTATAGGGGGAAAAACAATAGCAAACAGACCGAATATTCTTGCGCTGGCTTCTAAGATCAGCCTTGAAAGCATGACCTATACCGGTATTACCTACAAGGATCCCGAGTATAGAATTCTTGAGCCCATCGTCGACGACGATATGTGCTCTGTCATGATGCGTATGCGTCTTGAGAAGGAGTTTTCCGCAGAGGAGCTTGCAAAGAAGTGCAAAAAGAGCGTTGAATATGTTCAGGAGCAGTGCGATAAGCTCGTAGCTGCGGGCGTTATCCGCGTTCGATATCGCGGCAGGCAAAGAGGGCGCGGAGATCGTCCTCGATATAGGCGAGCTGTCGCTGGTCATCCCCAAGTATGTTGAGGATATATATCCCGTCGTCGTGGGGATACATGGCTCAAGGACACAAAGCTTGTGATAAATGTCATTCCCGGCATGGCTGAATGCGACGAATGCAACGAGCCGTTCAATGTCGTTGAGCACGAGGGCTATTGCCCCAACTGCGGCAGCTTTGAAAAAACCATACTTTCGGGCAAGGATTTTCTCATCCGCGAGATACACATACCCGAAGACTGAAAACATTTGGGCTCCATGTTTACCATGGAGCCCCTCAGCGTACAAAAAGTCAGAGACTTTTTTATACGCATCAAAAACGCCACATTTTTTGTAAAAATAAATTTTCACAAAAAATCTCGCTGCGCTCGTCAAAAAGCCTGATAAAACGGATAAATCAGTTTTTCGGTCGTTTTTGATGGCTATGATCCAATTGCGAGCGGGGGCTTCCCCCCTCGCGCTCCCCCGCTGTACACTTGTCTTTACGAAACAGCTTGGATTTTGAAACAGGCTGTAGTGCTCCATCTACATGGAGCCCATTTTAGAAGTGAAAGGAATAAGGTTATGGAGCTTTATACGAACGCCAGATTCATCTCCTGCGAAAAGGAAAACCGCATTTACACCGCGATGGCGGTAAAGGGCGGTCACATCGTGTGGCTCGGCGATGAAAGCAGCATCCCTCCACGCTACGGCAAGGCAAAACGGGTCGATCTCGGCGGCGCGACGGTAACGCCCGCGTTCGGCGACACGCATATGCATTTCGGCTCGCTGTGCGTTTTCGAGAACACATTCTATCTCATGGATGTCAAAAATTTTGCCGAAGCAAAGGCGGCGGTCAGGTGCTATGCCGACAGTCACCGGAAAAACAAGGTGCTCATGGGCTACGGCTGCACCGCGAACACCGTTGCCGAGCATCGGCTGCCCGAAAAGCGCGATCTTGACGACTGGACGGAGCGTCCGCTCATGGTCATGAAGTACGACGGTCATGCTGCCGTGTGCAACAGCGCAATGCTAGCACTGCTGTCGGATAAGGTGAAATCCGATCCCGGCTGCAATACCGAGACCGGATGGCTGTACCAGTCGGCGTTTTATAACGGCGTGAACGAGGCGACGGCGTATATCCCCACGATGGATATTATACGCGGTCTCTCCGGAGGCGCGGAGTACCTTGCGTCGGTCGGCATCGGGCTTGTGCACACCGTTGAGGGCGTGGGCTTTGCAAACGATCTGGATATAGATATGATAAAAATACTCGCGCCCGGCCTGCCGCAGGCGTTCCGCATATTCTTCCAGACCATGGACCTCAAGGCCGTGAAAAAGCACGGCTTCAAGCGTGTCGGCGGCTGCTTCAAGCTTGCCCTCGACGGCTGCTTCGGCTCAGAGGACGCGGCGCTCAAGGAGCCGTACGCGAACGATCCGAACAACTACGGCGTTTTGAATTATCCGCAGGAGCGCGTGAACGAGTTCGCCATCGGCGCAAACCGCGAGGGTTGGCAGATAACCATGCACGCCATAGGCGATGCGGCGGTGGAGCAGTGCATAACGGCATATGAGGCGGCTTATGCCGATAAGCCGTGGGACGATGCGCGCCATGTGATGATCCATGTCTGCCTTGCAAGCGAGGAGCAGCTAAAGCGCGCGGCAAAGATAAAGCTGTGCATAGCCGCGCAGTCGCCGTTTATATATTGGAAGCAGGAGCCGGACGAGTATCTGTGCTCGGTGCTCGGCAGAGAGCGCACTGACAGACTAAACGCGCTGGGAACGATGCACCGCCTCGGACTTGTCGTAGGCGACGGCTCCGACGGACCGTGCACGCGTCCAAAGCCCCTGTACGGTATGGCGTGCTCCGTAAATCATCCCAATCCGGACGAGCGCATATCGCGTCTCGACGCGCTGCGCATGATAACGGCAAATCCCGCGTATATGAGCCATGAGGAGAATAAACGCGGCACTCTTGCACCCGGTATGATTGCCGATTTCGTCGTTCTCGGCGATGATCCGCTCACCGCGGAGGATATAGCGGGCATCGAGGTCAAGGCACTCTATCTGCACGGCAAGAAGCATGTTGCAAAAAAGATAGGCGTCGCCGGACTTCTGGCTCGGGCGATCATAAAACGGATCACCCAAAGAGAATACATATGACAAAAAAGGCTCCCCCATCCGGGGGAGCCTTTTGGCGTTATTGGAGCCCTTCAGTCCAGCAGCGCGAGCGCCTGCAGGACGGCCGCGGCCGAAACGTCGGCCGCATGCTGCTCAAACTGCTCGAACGATGCAGCGGCCGTGCCGTCGGCGAGATCTGAGATCGCGCGCACCACGGCAAACGGCACGCCGCTCATGCTCGCTGCCTGCGCGACTGCGCCGCCCTCCAATAACCGCCGGAATATTCATA
>ENA-ORTY01002964-ORTY01002964.1-human-gut-metagenome-genome-assembly--contig:-NODE-2964-length-15291-cov-5.160278_pt1 | contig 15291 bp, 18 predicted proteins | sample MGYA00241917_ERZ509198 | MGnify/ENA primary metagenome ERZ509198 (study PRJEB26280, sample SAMEA2338857) | human gut metagenome | biome: human gut; feature: human-associated habitat; material: faeces...
GCGCGTTCGGGCTGGACACATCGACCAGGGCAAACCTGTCCAGCGCAGTCTATACGGCGCAGACGGCGATCAACATTACAAAAACTGTTGCAAAGGCGGCTGCGGCATGAGTGAGCTGACGATGGGCAGCCTGTTCGACGGCATCGGCGGCTTTCCGCTGGCAGCAATACGAAACGGGATCACACCCGTGTGGGCATCGGAAATCGAGCCGTTCCCCATCGAAGTCACAAAAACACACTTCCCCGACATGGTTCATGTCGGAGATATTACAAAGCTCAACGGCGCGGAGCTGCCGCCCGTGGATATCATCTGCGGGGGCAGCCCGTGTCAGGACTGCTCTGTTGCGTCCGGGACACGCGCCGGTTTGCAGGGCGCGCGTTCCGGACTGTTTTTTGAGCAGATACGAATCACAAAGGAGCTGAGAGATGCAGACATACTTCGAGGGCGAACAGGCAAGCTTGTTCGCCCCAGATACTTTTGCTGGGAGAATGTCCCAGGCTGCTTCAGCTCAGGCTCGTCGCACGGGGAGGATTTCCGGACTGTCCTGGAGGAAATTGTTAGACTACATCGCCCCGGATTATCAGTTCCTCGACCTCTCTTCGGACGCTGGAAACCTGTTGGGGCAATACGAGTGGACGACACGTTCAGCCTTGCATGGCGGGTGTTGGCTGCGGAATACTGGGCCCTCGCCCAGAGACGCCATAGAATCTTTCTTGTCGCAGATCTTGCAGGCGCATCCGCCGAAAAAGTATTATTTGACTACTGCGGCGTGTCTCGGAATCCTGCGCCGGGCGGAGGAACGTGGCAAGCCATTGCCGAAGGCATTAGACACTGCTTTACGGATACAAGCTGGCTTGATTGGCTCGACGAACGGCAGAGGGAAAAAGAATCCAAGTGACGAGCCCGTTGCCTTTGCACAAAACCAGCGTGATGAGGTGTGCGATTTGCACAACATTGCCGGTGCGCTCGGTGCGCAGCCGGGGATGAAGCAGCAAACGTTCATTGCTTCCTTTTCCGCAGGCGCCGGTGCGACTGCTGGAACAATTGGTTACGCCGAAGAAGTAGCTCCGACGCTCAAGGGCAGTCCCAGCGGCAACTGTATGCCATCCGTCATGTGCCTGCACGATCAGGGCGGACAGCGGATGGACGTGTGCGAGAATATGACCGGCACGCTCCGTGCCAGCGAAAAGGGGCATCAGCCCTTGGTATATGAGAATCATGGTGTTGATGCCCGTATCCGGGAGTCCGGCGAAGTCAGTCCAACGGTCACAGCACGCTATGGTACAGGCGGCGGCAACACACCGCTGGTGCAGGAGCCAAACGAAGTCTACTGTATCGTCGGCAATATCATCGACCGCCAGCCGGAAAACGGCGGCAACGGCTGTGGATATCAAGAAAATCTTGCATACACGATTACAACTGTAGACCGCCACGCGGTCTATGCGCGGCAGCGTGTGGACGAATTCAAAAATGATGATATTGCCAGCACGCAGAGCGCACGGCAGGCCAAGGATGCAACGGATCTGGTCGTAGAACCGGATCAGCAGCATGCGCAGCTCATTCGCAGACTCACGCCTTTGGAGTGCGAGAGATTACAAGGCTTTCCAGACGGTTGGACAAATATTCCCGGCGCGTCAGACTCGGCCAGATACCGCGCCCTCGGCAACAGCGTTCCTGTGCCGTGCGTGGAATTCATTATGAAAAGCCTGCAAGCAGTTGCCGCAATGGAGGTTGATGACGAACGAAGCCAAGCACAAGGAGATCATCATGCAGAAGAATGAATTTGAAGTCATGGTCAAGGAGTTGCTGCCGGACGTGACAGCGCAGGCCATGGAGAAGTGGACGCAGTATGCACAGGAGTTGGAGCAGGACGGCACGGAAAAGGCACGCGACCTTTATGATGCCTCCTATGTGGAACTGCGTCTCATCAAGGAGTATCAAGGTGAGCCGGCCGCAGCGAGCCTGTTCAACTACGGGGAGCATTTCGTGTTCAATTATTTTGAACTGCGCGGTGCGGCGGCAAAGCTCACCGAGGGCTGGACGATGGAGCAGATCCGCGATTATACCATTGAAAATGGATGTGACCCGACCGAAGAAGAATACCGGGAATCTGCACAGGCGCTGCAGGCGTTCCGCAGCCAGCAGGAGCATACATTTTCCGGCGAGATGTGCTTGTAATATGCTTCGTTTTGCGGCGATTCTTTGTTGCTTATTGTGAATAGCTTTGTTCCGGCGCTTACAGTATGCTTGCTTTGCAAATCAAAAAGGAAAGGACGAAGCCCAATGGCAGATAAAAAGAACTTGTGCGCTATGATTCCGGCAGATCTCCACGCGCGTGTGCGGCAGGAGCAGGAGCAATCCGGACAAACACTTAGTGAATTCGTAGAACAGCTTATCACAGATTATTACAAAATGAAAGAAGGAACAAAAATGACAGGTGATATGAGAACCATGGCGATCCAGCTCCCGGAAGAACTCTTCGAGCGGTTGAAGGCGTACCTCAAGAAAAACAATCTCAAGCAGAAGCAGTTCATCATCGGGCTGATCGAGGATGCGCTGGAGCAGGACGAAGAAGACACCACAGCGCAGGCAGGCAGCGAAAACGCCTCGGATACAGAAGAACCCGACGAACCGGACATGAATGCCGAAGAAGAATAACGGTGCAGCCGGAAGCCGCAGGGATCACCTGCGGCTTCCGCTTTTGCATTTGCAGGCGCGCTGTGGTATAGTTGAAATTGCAGATGGGAGGTGCGGCGCATGAACGAAAAAGAGCTGACCGGCAAGATCCACAGCTCCATGTACCATCAACTTCAATCGCGCGGATATGCCGCGCCGGTGGATGTGCTCATCGACACGGGCATCCTGCCGAAGCAGAAATATGAGGACTGGCGGTTTGGACGAGTGCGGTATCTCGAAGCCGTGTGCAATGCCAACCTGAAACGGCTGTCCTTCGTGCTGCACCAGATGCGCGTGTATGCGCAGGCACATGGTTTGAAGCCGTCCTTCTGCTATTACAAACGCTGGGGTGTCCGCAAGAAAAACGGGACCGGTCACAAGCCGGTCATTCCGCTGCAATTCAGTAAAAGCGGCAGCCCGGAGATCGAGCGGAGCTATGCCACCCATTTCGTCGATCTGGCGCGTGTGCAGGAGCTAAAAGCGGCGCAGCCGCAAACAGAAGAATAACCACCCAGCGCCGCCGCAGAAGATTTCTGCGGCGGCGCTTTTTTGCATTTTGGAGGTGATCGTATTTATATTTATCCCGATAACCTGAACGCCAAAGCCACGCTCTGGCTCTGGCAGCTCCGGGACTTGGCCGTCATCGGCATTGGGCTGCTCATCGCAGTGCTTGCGCTGACGCAGCTTGGGCTGTTTTTGCCCATGGTGCTGGTGGCGGCGTATGCATTTTTGTCCATCCACTTGGACGGTCTGAGCGTGCTGGATTTTCTCTCATTCGTCGTGAGCTTTTACATCACGGAACAGCAAATTTTCGAGTGGGAGGACCCGACATGAAAAAGCAGAAGAAAGATAAGCGCAGGCAGTCCACCCAGCAGCTCATGGGCATCAAAAAGATCACGGACTACTGTATCTCTACTGACGCGGGGGATTTGGTGTTTTATGTCATCAAGCCCACGAATATCAGCGTCCTCCCGGCTGGTGCGGTCAGCGCCAAGATCCGCGCGCTCCAGAACACACTCAGCGCACAGGCCAGTGTCGAACTGCTGGCAATGAACTCCCGTGAGAGCTTTAACGCGACGTGCCTCTTTTACCACGACCGGATGCAGGAGGAAAAGAATCCTGCAATTCGGAGCCTTCTCGAACAGGATCGCGCGTTTCTAGACGAAAAGCAGGTGCAGATGACGCTGGCGCGGGAATTTTATCTCGCCGTCCGACTGAAAAACGAGAAGCCGGACACGGCGTACACGCTGCTGTCCACCATCGAGACAAAATTCCGCGACAACGGCTTCACCACGCGCCGCGCCGGAAAAGAAGACCTCAAACGCTTACTTGCTATTTATTTCGAACAAAACACCACGACGGAGCGCTTCGAGGACTACGACGGTCAGCGCTTTCTGGAGGTGATCTAGTGGGGCTTTTTAAGCGCAAACGAAAACCGGACGAGGAAACCGAAAATCTCAAAGCGTTTCTGGACATGATCGCGCCCAGCATCGTGAAATTTGAAACCGGCTATTACATCTGCGGCAACACGTTCCGCTGCATTTGGGCGCTGCGTGAGTACCCAACATCGACCGATGACCTTGCCATCCTGCGGCATTTGGGCGAAAAGCACGGCGTGACGCTGCACATCTATACACGCATGGTCTCGCCGCTCGAAGAACGCAAAATCGTCCATAACGCTGAAATCCGCAACCGGATGAACCGCGGCAGCTCACAGGATTTGCAGCGGTCGGTGGAAGCGGAAAGCAATTTGCAGGATGTGGCAAACCTCATTGGTTCTCTGCACCGAAACAAAGAGCCTCTGCTCCATTGCGCCGTCTACATCGAAATGATCGCGGGAGATATGCAGGAGCTGCAAATTTTGCAGACGAATGTGGAGGTCGAGCTTATGCGTTCGAAGCTGAATGTGGACAAGCTGAAGCTCCGCCAGCAGGCAGGCTTCTGCGCCGTCAGCCCGGTCGGATTCAATGTGCTTGGCACAGAGTATGAGCGCGTCTTGCCAGCAAGCTCGGTCGCAAATCTGTTCCCATTCAACTATTCCGGTAAAACGGACCGAAAAGGCTTTTATATCGGCAAGGACAAATACGGCAGCAACATCGTAGTAGACTTCGACCAGCGCGACGAGGACAAGACCTCTGCCAATGTTCTCATTCTCGGCAACTCCGGTCAGGGCAAGTCCTACTTGATGAAATTATTGCTCTTGAACTTCCTTGAAGCCGGAAAATCTGTTATCACGCTGGATGTGGAGCATGAGCAGTGGGAGCTGTGCCAGGCGCTCGGTGGGTGCTTTGCGGACATCATCGAGGGAACGTATAAGATCAATCTGCTGGAACCCCGCTGCTGGGACACCGATGCAGACCCATATGATGTGGACGCGCCCAAAGCGTTCCGGCAGTCCACCCGGCTGGCGCAGCACACATCCTTCCTCAAGGATGTGTTTCGTACCTATAAGGACTTTACGACAGCGCAAATCGATACGATTGAAATTATGTTAACTAAACTGTACACCGAATGGGGCATTACGGAGGACACGGACTTTTCACAGATGCGGCCGGAGGACTACCCGATTTTATCGGAACTGTATGATTTTATTGAAATCGAGTATGAAAATTTCGATGAAACGAAGCCGCAGCTCTACACCAGAGAAACGCTCCAGCAGATCCTGCTGGGGCTGCACTCCATGTGCCGCGGCGCGGACTCGAAATTCTTCAACGGTCACACAAACCTGACCTCAACGCGCTTCCTGGTGTTTGGTGTGAAAGGCTTGCTGTCCGTGGCGCAGAATGTGCGCAGCACAATTCTTTTGAATTTGCTGTCGTATATGTCAGATAAGCTGCTGACCGAGGGCAATACCGTCGCGGCGCTGGATGAACTCTATATCTGGCTGTCCAATCCCGTCGCTATCGAGTACATACGCAACTCGCTCAAGCGTGTGCGCAAAAAGGAATCCGCGCTCGTGCTGGCAAGCCAGAACCTTGAAGATTTCGACCAGCCGGGTGTGCGGGAAATGACAAAGCCTCTGTTCTCCATTCCGCCGCACCAGTTCCTGTTCAACGCCGGTTCGATCGACCGCCGCGCGTATATGGATATGCTCCAGCTGGAGGACAGCGAGTTCGACCTCATCAAGTTTCCACAGCGCGGCGTGTGCCTCTACAAATGCGGCAACGAACGATACCTGCTGGAAGTCCACGCGCCGCCGTACAAGGAAGCGCTGTTTGGAAAGGCAGGCGGCAGATGATGAACGATGAAAAGGAGAACGTATGAAACAAATTGAATTTGAACGCTGGGAACCGGATGCAGAGAATCCCTGTAAGCTGAAATATGCCGGTCAGCGCACAGCGGAAGATGTTTTTCACGAGCTGGAAGCTCGGTTGGACAGCATCGGCTATCTACCAGACGAGTATCTTCTTCTGGACAATCGTTGGCAAAACGGACGCGAGATGCCCAGAGACGCCGGCTTTTTCTGTCGGACAGACTACGGCGGAAGCGAGGGCATCTATCTGGATGTGTTTCTGGAATGGTACGAGGACAGTCAGCGCAGGACAGAGCATTTCATGACCGGCAAAACGCTTGGCGAGAGCGACGCGGATATGGATCGGATGTCCCTCATTTCCTCTGCGATCACGAAAGCGATTCGCGGGGACAACAGTGTCCACGCGCGGTACATAGTGGTTGGAGGGCAGTCAGGTCCGGAAGAAACGATGTCCCTGAACCTGTCTCCGGACGAGCAGCGACTGGTCGCACAGGCGCTGGCAGAACAGCGCATCCGGCTGGGTTCGCAAGCAGAGGGCGAAGAAAAGCTCCTGCGTCGCATGACCGGAAACGTCATGGAGTACATGGACGCGGCTGGTCTGTCCAATCGTCTGGACGAGAATGACCGGGCGCTTTTAGCCCAGCACGATGGAGAGCAGGAAGCAGTACCGGTCATGGGTGGGATGCAGCTATGAGCATGAGCACGATAGCCGCCCGCGCGGCGGCGCTGCTGCTGACCAGCGAAAAGGGGCGCAAGGGCATCGGCTTTCTGCTGGTCGCTATTTTCGCACCGGTCATCCTGATCGCTGCAATCCTCTGCTCGACTACGTCGGGTGGGGCCGACCACAACAATCTGGCGGTCGAAGCGTCATTCTACGGAACCAGCTTTACGGATTCTGTGCCTGTCGAGTTCCAAACGCACATCATGGACATGCAAACTGCTTTTACCCTTCTGGATTCGGCGGTGGCGGAGGCCAACGCGACTATGACCGACGGCAATCGCCTTGACCCGATACAGGTCAAGGCGATTTTTTATGCCCTCTGTTTTGGCGAGAATGCGCCAAGTCAGCGCGCTGCAGACCGTTTTGTGGACTGCTTTTTCATCACAGAGCAGAGAACGCGAACCGTACTCGTTGAACTGGAAGATGGCAGCATCATAGAACAGGAGGAACCCTATACCGCCACTGTGCCGCTCTCGCTGGCGGCAGCGTATGAAAATCTTGCGGTAAAGCTCGGTCGGGCTGTCACCGACGAGGACAAGGAAAACGCCGCGCACATCTACACGATGATCGCGGGCAATGCCAACGGCAGCGACGGGACCGGCGCGTCTGGCGGCACGATCCAGATCGACTACGGCAGCGGAACCGGCAGCACGGAACTGGACACGTCCGGCTTCACGAACCCGGCTGGCAAGAACGCCGACGATTTGGTGCAATATGCGATCCACGCCTACGAAGAACACTGGGGCTATGTGTGGGGTACGTTCGGTCTCGTGCTGACGGAGGGCCTGTTTGAATCCAAGCTGGCGCAGTACCCGGATGCTCTTGCTGGCAACGCGGATTTTATTCGCCAGACGTGGGTCGGCGGCAGAACAACGGACTGCGTCGGACTGATCAAAGGCTACGGCTGGTTGGACGCGGAGACGGAAGAGATCGTCTACAACACGAACGGTATGCCGGACATCTCAGCAAACGAGATGTACCATTCCGCGACTGTCTCCGGCACGATTGACACCATCCCGGAAACACCCGGTCTTGCCGTTTGGCACGACGGGCATATCGGCGTGTACATTGGAAACGGCGAGGTGGTCGAAGCAATGGGCACGCGCTACGGCGTGGTCAAGACCAAGCTCGAGGGTGCGCGCTGGACGCACTGGCTGAAAATTCCGTACATCAGCTATGACTGAGACTATTTTGGCTTATCCTCTTCCAACTGCGCCTTATATTTTCTGCCCACGCGCTTCGTCGCATCCGTGACGCTCCCGCGCGAGATGGCGGTAACGCCGAACTTGCTGCGCAGCTGATCGACGGTCTGGTCAAGTTTCCGAGCGCGATCTTTTTGATCATCTTGGAACATGGAGAGCTGCACTGTTTCATTGTCGGAAATATCGCCCAACGTCACACCGAGCAGGCGCAGCGGCGTATAGCCGTCCCACAGCTCTGAAAACAGCGTTTTGGAAAGCGCGAAGACCTCGGCGGTCACGTCGGTCGGCTCCGGGAGCTTTCTCTGGTGGGATTTGTTGCGGAAATCGTTTCCGCGGATGGTCACAGTCACGCAGGAGCAGCGCCGGCCATCCGCGCGCATCCGGGACGCAACACTGTCGCAGAGCGCCAGCAGGATTTTGTTTGCCTGCGCGGTGTCGGTCACGTCCTCTTCCAGTGTCACAGAGTTGCCGTAGCCCTTGACGGCCTCCGGCTCTGCCAGCACGGGTGAAGAATCCATTCCGTTTGCGTAATCGTGGATGAGTTTTCCCATCTTGACGCCGACGAGTTTTTGGACGCGCGTGAGGTCTGTCTTTGCAAGATCACCAATCGTGCGGATTTGAGACGCGGTCAACTTGCTCGCCGTCGCGCGGCCGACCGAATACAGCGCGCCCACAGGCAGCGGCCAGAGCTTCTGCGGAATTTCGGATGCAAACAGGGTGTGAACCTTATTTGGCTTTTCAAAATCACTCGCCATCTTTGCCAGCAGCTTATTGGGCGCGATGCCGACGTTGACTGTGAAGCCAAGCTCAGAGTAGATCGTGTCCTTGATCGTGTGCGCAATGGCGATAGGGTCCGGATACAGAAGACCGGTGCCCGTCATGTCGAGAAAGCACTCGTCGATGGACACCTGCTCCACGACCGGCGCGAAGCGGCGGCAGATGGCGATAAACGCTTTGGAGTTTCTGGTGTAAAGAGCAAAGTCCGGCTTTGCCAGAACGAGCTGTGGGCATTTGCGCAGCGCCATCGCGACCGGCTCTCCGGTCGTAACGCCGAACTTTTTTGCGGGGATGGATTTGGCAAGGATCACGCCGGTGCGCTTGTCGCGGTCGCCGCCGATGGCGGAGGGAATGAGACGAAGATCTGGCTCTCCGTCCGCTACGCGCCGCGCGGCTTCCCAGGATAGAAACGCGCTGTTGACGTCCACATGAAAAATAAGCCGCTGCACAAAATCACCTCCGGTAGCTCCAGTATAACACACCCGGAGAGAATCACAAACAGAAAAGGAGAGGAAAACTTGAACGTCTTGATGGTGGAGCCGGGAAAGGCTCCGTATGAAGCGCAGATCGGTGATGATCTGCAAAGTATGCAGGCTCTCGTCGGCGGATATATCCAAGCCGTGTATCCCTTTGAACAGCCCGTCGCGCTGGTCTGCTGCGAGTCCGGAAAGCTGGACGGTCTGCCGCTCAACCGTGCGCTGCGCGATTCGGATGGTGATATCTATGACATCGTCGCGGGAAATTTCTTTATCGTCGGACTCGGCCAAAATGATTTCACCGACTTGCCGCACGAACTTGCCGAGCAATTCGCGGAGCGTTTTCGGCAGCCGGAAATGTTTCTGCGCGAGGGTGACAAAATTGTTGCCGCGCCGATGCCGGACGAGCAGGTGCAGGGCGGGATGTCATATTGACAGCGCAATTGAAAACTGCCCAACAGCATGGTAAGATAGGGACAGAGGTGAGTGTATGGAAAACCGTCAATTTGAAGCTATGCTTGCCGTCGCACAGGAGCGGCTGGCCCAGCACATACCGGAAGATATTGCGGGAAAGGCTGGCGCGCAGTATGCAGACGGTTCGTTTTCATTGAAAACACTTGGGCAGACCGTGACTGTCCGGCTGTCGGACTGCACGATTCAGCCGCCGCTTTCCAAGTGGCACGCGCTGACACTGCTGCACTATCTGGACCTGGCAGACGGTGCGCCGCTGACCGGTCGGACGATCACATTTTCTCAATACAAGGACGGTCTGGTGCGCGGCGGCGGTCTTGACCGTAACGCGGAGCTGATCGTCCGGCGCGACCTCGGCATCCTGCCGCCGGAGGAACTGGAGCGGCGATGCAGATCGCTCGGCGCGGAGATTCTGCCATCCAACGCAGACTTCTGTGCGCGGTTCGATTTCGCGCCGCGCTATCCCGTATGGCTGAAGGTCTGGTTCGCCGATGAGGAATTTCCGGCGTCCGGGCGGCTGCTGCTGGATGAGAGCGCACCACATTACCTGACGATCGAGGACGCAGTCACAGTCGGCTCGCTGATCCTCGACCAGCTCACCGGCGCACAGCATTGGGCAGTATAAAACAAATACGCACAGCAGGCACATGGCAAAAACCGTGTGCCTGCTTTTTGTAGAATGGAGAAGTTTATGAAACAGGCAACAATTCAAATCACATTTGAAGAAGAAAAGCTCCGTGCTCTCCGGCGCTACATCGCCAAGCGCGATTCGACGCTGGAAGCGGAGCTGCAAAAGGCGGCGCAGCGACTCTACGAAAAGGTCGTGCCGGCCGCTGTGCAGGAATACATCAGCGATTGCGAGCAGGATGAACCTGTGCGCAAGCCGCAAAAGAAATCGGAGGCGCAGGTATGAGCACGGCGGGCTTTCACATCACGGAGGACTGCGCGGAAGTCTATCTGCAAAACGAATCCGGCATGGAGTTTTTTCAGCTTGCCAGACGGCTCCATGATTATCTCCAGCAGGGACAGCGCTTGCCTGCGCGGAGCCTCTTTGAAGCGACGGACGGCTGCAAAGAGATCAGCCGCGAGGCGTTCGATGCGCTGGCAAAGCACCGCATGGAGAACACCGGCGAAATCAGCGGAGTGTTTGAGCTGGACTTCGACGCGCGGACGATTTCGGCGCTTAACATCATGGACGGTTGGAAGGTCTACGCAATGCAAGACGTAGCAAACGCAGCAGAGCAGGCATTTCAGGAGGCTGAGATTTCCGAGGATGACCGCTGGCGCATCTTCCTCGACCGGCTGGATGGACAGGAGCTGACCACGCCAAGCAGACTCACTGTACAGAATTTTTATTTCGAGGATAGCATCGAGGCGATGGATGACCGGACACTGAATTTTTACGTCGCTCCGTGCTTCAACGTCGATGAAGTGTTTGGCACATTTGTGGAGACCGATGAAAACGACCATGCGCTGAATATCTATGCCAACTACGATATGCAGCGCCAGCAGGTCTGCGACACGCTGGAAATGACGCTCTACGGCAGCGGTATCGAGGATCAATCTCTTACCTATTACCTGAATGCGGCAGAGAAAGAAGTGCTGCGTGAAAAGATGGAAGCCTATTGTATGCAGCGGGAGCATAAGCCGCTGGAGCAGCTCTGTCAGGAGATTTTGCAGGAGCAGGATGCTCCCACGCAGGAGATGCAGATGTAACCGGCAGCGCGTTCCACGCCGTCGCGCCCGTGCCGGCGGTTTGTGCGGCTTTCGCAGCCCAGCCGAGCGCGTACCCGACAGAAGCCACAAAACCGGACGTTGCGCCGGTGTGCGGGAGCACTGCAAACACGAAAAAGGAGTTCAAAATGTCTACGGAATTTTACTGTGAAGAATTTCCGACAGAGCAAAACGGCAAGCAGGTGCAGACGCTCAAAGATCTGCTGGAAGCCTGCCCGGAAGATCGTTTTCATTTCATGACGCCCTTCGGCTATGTTGACCTGAACACCCATGACGCCGGGCAGCTCCGGCAGGGCGCAGCGATGCCCGCACATGCCGGAGAAAGCGGATGGGAGATACCTATTCCGGCAGAAAAGCTGCTGCAGCAAGAGCTGGTGTCCGTGAGAAAGGCTGAGAATGGTCAATGGTACGCGATTACCACAGATCCGCAGCCGAAAATGTCGGAATCGGAGCAGATGCAGGAGATGCAGCTGTGACCGGCAGCGCGTTCCACGCCGTCGCGCCCGTGTCGGCGATTTGTGCGGCTTTCCGGACACAGCCGAGCGCGTACCCGCCAGAAGCCGCAAAACCGGACGTTGCGCCACCGTGCAGGAGCGTTGCGGAAATGGCAAGCGCAGAAGAAGACCGCCTGCGGGCGGTTTCCGGCAGAGGAAGAAGCCGCAAGCGGCGAGGCAGGACAAAGCCGCGGTGTCGTGCGCACCCCGCGACGGTCGCATCTGCCCGCGGTGCGGACAGTTCGGGGATTTCGCAGAGGGGTTGTTGCAGGCACGAAAATAGCCCCGATGGGGTCAGAAAGGCAAAAAGCCCCGCTGTTTCAAGGAAAACAGCGGGGTTGCGCACGGAAATTGGAGGAATATTGGCATGGCAGGCAACAAGATCAAGTTTCCGCTCTGGCTGACGCCGGAGTGCAAGCAGGTCGTGGAAGATAACTACCGTCCAGATCAATGCCAGAGCCGAAGCGAGTTCATCGAAAAGGCGATCTGGTTTTACGCAGGGTTTCTGCACACGCTGGAGGCAGGCGCATACCTTCCGCGCGCCTTGAAGCAGATGCTGGACGGTACGTTCGGCGTGTTTGCAGAGCGCATTGGTCGGCAGCTTTTCAAACTGGCGGTTGAGCAGAATGTCAACAATCACATTCTCGCTTCGGATACGGATATTGATGCGGCGCGTTATATGAAAATGCATACACTCAGTATGGATCAGGTCAGGGGTACAAACGGAAAAATCTCGTTTGTGGACGTATTGCAACAGGAAAAGGCGTTGTAACGGATGGCAAAACTGATTCAGAAAAGCGGCTTTCTCAGCAAAAAACGGGCTGGTCGTTATATGAAATATATCGCTACACGTGACGGTGTAGAAATCTTGAATGAGGACGCAGAGGGCATTTATATGCGCTATATTGCTACCCGCCCGCGCGCAGAAAAGCACGAAGGGCACGGTCTCTTTGGTGCAGAGCCGCACGTCGATTTGGAACAAGCAATGCAGGAATTAAAGGCACATGACGGCAACGTTTGGACGATCATTTATTCCCTGCGTCGTGAGGATGCCGCGCGGCTTGGCTATGACAATGCGGAGAGCTGGCGTTTAGCGTTGCTGGCCCATCAAAATGACTTTGCCGAGACCATGCAGATCCCGCCGGAACATCTTCACTGGTACGCAGCGTTTCACGACGAGGGCGAGCATCCGCATATCCATATGATGCTCTGGTCGGACGATCCACAGTATGGTTTCCTTCGAAAAGACAAATTGCTGCATATGCAGTCTGTTCTGACCAATACGATCTACGCGGATGAGCTGAAAGAAATCTATATCCAGAAGGATGTGGCATACAAAGAAGTGACTGAAGCGGCGCGGGCAGTCATGCGCGAACTCGTTGATCGCATGGAATCTGTCTCCGAACCGCCTGCATCCGTCCAGCAAAAGCTGTTGGAGCTTGCAATGGAGCTGCGCACAGTCAGCGGCAAAAAGCAGTACGCCTATCTCAAAAAGCCGCTCAAGGACAAGGTTGATGAAATCGTGGACGAACTCGAAAAATTGCCAGAGGTGGCAGCATATTATTCCGTCTGGAATGGCTTGCGAGACACGCTGGAGGGCTACTACAAAAACCGCCCCCGGCAGCACAATCCGCTCTCCCAGCAGAAAGAATTTCGTGCCATCAAGAATGCCATCATTCAGGAAGCGGAACGCCTGCGGCAGCAGATGGAGCAGGCACGGACAGCATCAGAACAGAAACCTTCGCAAGAGAAAGAACCGTCTTCGGAAGAAACAGCTACCGGCGCTTCTGCAAATCCGACGCTTGCAAGCGAGAGTGCTTCGTCCGCAACTTCTTATTCTGTGCGGCTTCCGTCCGAATATCTTTTGAATTCAACCGTCAGATTATTTCACCAGATGGGGCAGATCTTCCGTGACAACGCCGCGCCGCCCAGCAATCCAATGGGTATCCGCATCGACTCCAAGCGCCGCAAAAAGCTCATGCAGAAGCGGCTGGCGATGGGGCATAAGCAGGATGATCATGAGCAGGAGCAGGACTATGGACAGGTCATACGATAAAACAGGCGGCGCTGTGCTGACAGCGTCGCCTGTTGCATATTTGCTTAAAAATCCTCGGTCAATGCGTGTTTGCAATACGCCTTAAGTGCCGGAACATCTTCGGGTGCCGTCTGCCAGATGCGATCTTTGTCCATTGAACCATAGTCGTGCGCGAACATATTGCGCATATTTTTGATCGCACGCCAATCCATCTGCGGCTTCGTTTTCTGCACATACGCATCGGAAAACTTTCCAGCAAGCTCACCGATTTGCAGCAGATTCATGCTGACAGAATCCATGTAATCCTGATCTTCCAGAAAGATATCAAAATTACGACCGAAGCGGGATAGTGTCTTTTCGACTCGATTACAATACTCCAAAATGTGCGCCAGAATCTGCGCGTCGCGGTTAGGAAAGCTCATACAGCAGCACCCGATCCTTTCGCAGATTTTCGAGAAAGGCTTCGTCTTTGTTGTACTTGAGCGAGCCGGTTGTTACAACGTCGATGCTCTTTTTGAGCGCGTCTTCCAAATCGGCATACAGACCGCCAAGGGCGAACAGGCCGCGCAGCTTGGGCGCGTCCACGCAGAGGTCTACATCGCTGGCGGGCGTTGCGTCGCCTCTTGCATAGGAGCCGAACAGGAACACCTTGTCCACGCCGTGCTGCTTTGCAATCGGCGCGACGATCTCACGAATCTCATCGATCGAATATACTTGCGTCTGCATTCCGTGCGCCCCCTTCCTGTAACCAGTATACCCCAAAATAAAAATCTTTGCAACCGTAGAAAGTGGTGAATAAAATCAGCAATTATGTTGCATTTACCCCGGAACAAAAGGAACGCGCAGCGACCGTTGACTTAGAAGAATTTCTCTTTCACCAAGGCGAAAAGCTCATCAAATCCGGGCGTGAAAAGCGGCTTGCCAGCGACCACAGCGTCACGGTGCGCGGCTGCGAGTGGTTCGATCATGCGTCAAACGAGGGTGGTCGAGCCGTCAGCTTTATACAAAAATATTACGGCAAAAGCTACGTCGAAGCGATGTCCATGCTGTTGGGCGAGAGCATGGAACCGGTTTATCCGCAGGCAAAAAAGCAGAAACCGGTCGATCAAAAACCCTTTGCGCCGCCTGTTCCGAATGCAAATATGCACCGCGTATTTGCGTATCTGCTCAAAACACGAGGTTTGGACGCAGACGTGGTTTCGTATTTTGCCCGCAGGAAGCTACTCTATGAGGACGCGGCGCATCACAACGCCGTGTTCATTGGCACGGACGAAGGCGGCTGTCCGCGCCACGCGCATCTGCGCAGCACGAACAGTTTCGGCAAGGCATTTCGTCTGAACGTTGAGTCCAGCAATCCGCGTTACAGCTTTCATCATACCGGCACGGACGGAAACCTTACCCCATTTGTTAGACAGTATGATATACTATCTAACAAGTGGGGTGTTTTGCTAT
>ENA-ORTY01002966-ORTY01002966.1-human-gut-metagenome-genome-assembly--contig:-NODE-2966-length-15286-cov-5.968945_pt1 | contig 15286 bp, 15 predicted proteins | sample MGYA00241917_ERZ509198 | MGnify/ENA primary metagenome ERZ509198 (study PRJEB26280, sample SAMEA2338857) | human gut metagenome | biome: human gut; feature: human-associated habitat; material: faeces...
ATCAGCTCCTTCGCCTTTTTGATGATGCGAAAATGCCTTGTTTCACGTTCATCATAACATGTTCACATCATTTCCGCAGAAAATCGCTTAATTATATTTTGATAATTATAAAGTTAAGGGGACAGTCTCCACGCTTCGAAGAACTGTCCCCATCATGTTTCTATTCTGAACACAGCCCAATCCGCTTTCGGCAAAGCGTCATAGCTCCGCTGCGCCATTTGACGAACGCAGCAGAAACTCCCCTCCAGTCATCGAGGGGCTGTGAAAAAGTATCATTGTCCCCCATGCCGTCGTCGCGCCCAATTTGCCAAACTGGGTTAAAGCTGCATGAATCGCTCCGGCTATGCCATCGTTGCGCTGCCCGCTTTGCCGCTCCTGCATGAGTTTCGTACTTGGGATGCGGTATGCCGTTGTCAAGGTGCTCCGCCTTGAAATCCGCCCTTAGCTATTGCCCTGCAACAGATAAATAATACCCAACAGTTTTTGCTTCTCTTTTTCCTCTAAGCGAGGCAGCAGCGAAATCAGGAACGCTATCTGATCGAGCGTAATCTCCCTTGGCCGTAGATTCAAGCCGTCCAGGATTTTGACACAGCCGCCTCTGCCGCGCACTGTTACAATTAGATACGTCAAGGAGAGGTATTCGATGTCATAACGAATCGTTCTCCGGGAAACCTTATATATTTCCACCAGCCTATCGATCTTCATGCAGTGATAAATACTCAGCGTGTTCCAGATCGAAACTCGTCTCTCATCGGATACCACCTTGCGTGCCCCCTTCCTTCACGATTTATGGTAACTGTTAAAGGAGCAAAAACCTTGCCCCTTTAACAAAAACCTTTCAAAATAAAACAGACATGCGCATCACTCCCGTTATCTCACATCCACTTCTATTTATTAACACCAAATCCACCGATACAGAAAAGCCGTGGTTTCCAGCACTCACACTGCCGAGAACCACGACTTCATTTCTTCTGACCATGGGAGAAGATCATCAACCTCAAAGTCCTTGTTCTGCCCTGCGCGCTCAGGCAATATCTCTCCCATCTTTTTTCCGCTTGTCCAAGATGCATTCCCTACAGTAGGAAAATTCGCAAAAAGGCCCTGTACAGGTTGAAGAAATAAAGAATCTTTGGTATAATTTTCGTGTGTACTAGGAAGGAGACGATTCAAATGACTGTTGAGGAATTGCTCAAATGTCCTAAAACCATTGATCGAAAGCGAAAGCCTCCTTTCAAAGAAGAGTTTCGACACTATAAAATGAGTATTGAACTCACTTGTGTCGATACCACTGCAAAAATGACAATGTTCCTGAGAAGGCTGAAAGACTTTCCAGAAGATTTCACTGTGGGTCTAAAACTAGATGGCCCTAATGATATTATAGAATGTGATGTGGTGTTGCTCAGATATCAAGGTCCACATGGTGGGCAGTCGTCTTCTCAGTCGCTAAAGGATCTTCATAATTCGTACCATATTCACGAGTACACTGAAGAAGATATGATTCGTCGAAGAAAGAAAGCTTCTTACAAGTGCGATGGTGAACATACGAGTTTTGAAGAGGCCATTATCAAATTCATGGAACGCTGTAATATTTCAGATCCCAATGGAATATTTGAAGAAGAACGTGAAAAGATAATGCAAGTCAAGATGGATTTTGACAATCTTCAGTAGGAAGGAGGCGCAGCTATGACTATTCAGGAAATATTAACCAATACCCCTGCTAATGCCTTTCAGCTGCAAGAAAAGAGACCTGGTACCTTCCAATTGATAGCTCCTATTTTTCATGATGATGGCGATATGGTTAGCATTTATCTTGAAAAAGCAAGTGATGATGCTATCAGGATATGTGATCATGGCATGAGCCTGATGCGCCTTTCTTACTTGTTTGATATAGATTCTGACAAGAAACAGAAGGTTTTGAATGACATTATCTCCAACAGAGGAGCCAGTTTAGAAAGTGGCAGCATTGAGCTTATTGTACCCAATGACAATTTGTTCTGTGGAATCATGAGTTATTCTCAGTTGGTAAGTGAAGTATGTAACATGGAAATCCTTTCGCGCGAAATGGTTTCCAGTTTATTCTATGATCACCTTAGTGAAAGTGTAGAACTGATTAGAGAAAAAAGCGACCTCACATATATCAAAGATTACCAAGTTCCTGGTCATCCTGATATGAATGTAGATTTCGCATTTCTGGGCACCGGAAAGGTTCGTCCTATCTATTTGTTTGGTGTGAAGGATACCAACAAAGCTCAGCAAACTACCATCAACTGTCTCAACCTTACACTAGATAAAATTCCGCATCGAAGCGTATCTGTTTTTGAGAATATTGATGGTGTAACTACTTTTTCGCGAAATGCACTTATCAATGCTTCTGGAAAAGTATACAGTGATTTGGCAAGTTTTCAGAAAAATGGCGCTGTCTATATCAAAACCGAATTAGCCGGATAAATATTGGGAGTCATGTGAAGGAATGCTGTGTTTGCATTCCTTCTTTTTTTGTTCAGGGGAAGGAGGTAATATCTATAGCTTCTTCGGGGCGCATACTTTGGGCCATCAACACAAGGCAACTGTCTGTGATGGGGTTCACGAAAAAGTACGCCGCACAAATCTCTATATCCGCCCCATCGCTGGGCTGTCAATTTATTGAATTCTTCATCTGATATTGAAAAGAAGTGTGCGGAGCGATTCTGCCAACCAAACATTCCCTGCATAGCATAGTGAAGATTTTTGAGATTTGCCCCTGAACGAATCAAATATTCCCTCGAAATCCCCTTTTCTGCCTTTGACAGCCGCAGGATTTCTTTCTTCTGTTCTTCCGTAACCTCATCTTCATCAAATATTAGTTCCATGCGAAGATGATAATATAGTGTAGGCGTCGTGAACAATTTGGTCACAGGTGACATCGGCAAGCAGCGCATCGGATAGTTTTTCCGGCCAGCCCGTGATGTCAAACCGGGAACAGAAGACCATGGAGTCTCGCTTGTACCGGGACTCCACGATTTCCAGCAAAACCCTGGCCTCCGTTTCTTTCAGAGAGTACAAAAGCCATTCATCAATAATGAGCAAAGCATGAGAGTATGCCAGAACATTCAGCCGGGTAATGTTGTCATCTTTTTTCTTTGCAACAGAGAGTGTTCTCATAGAGAAGTAAAACGAGGCAACTCTTTACAAAACAACGCTAACTCTTGGAAATTCGTACTCTGGAATAAATGTCGATGTAATCTCAGAATCACGTCCATTTTTATTGGCTTTCCCGGTTGCTGCGCAACCACGTTTCCTTCCTAAAATAGATCGCTGGGCAAAATAAAACTCATCAACTGCAAGAATTTTTCTGCAAATGTAACAGCAGGGAAGAAACGAAATTTCGTGTTCTCGCACTCAACTCTCGATTTAAGAAACAAAATGTGCTATAATTAGATGTGATTTTTTAGTTACCTGTAAGAAACACGTTCTTGGCGGAAACAAAGGGTGACAATTAGAGAAACATATGCATGCTCATCAGCTATAAAAAGTTATGGAAATTGCTCATAGATAAAGACCTGAAGAAGCAGGACTTGAGGAGGGTAGCACAGCTTAATTCCTCTACTGTGGCAAAACTCACGCACGGAGAGAATGTCAGCACGGCAGTTTTGCTTAAGATATGCACCGCTCTTCAGTGTGACATGGCCGATATCATGTAAGTCATTCCCGACAGAAGTCCCGCATCTGATAAATAACCGAAAGGATGTAAGTCGCCGATATGTTTGACTTTGGAAATGCAAATGACGGGCAGCGACAAGCAATAGCAACTGCAGACGGTCCTGTCCTCATAACTGCAGGTCCCGGAACCGGGAAGACATATACTCTCGTGCAACGCACAATCTATCTCATAGAGGAATGCGATATACGGCCGGAAAGTATCTTCATTGCTACATTTACGGAAAAAGCCGCAAAGGAACTGGTCACACGCATTACAAACGAACTCGCAAGTCGAAATATCACGGCAAACATCAACGAAATGTATATCGGTACGTTCCACGCACTCTGCCTTCGTATATTGAAAGAGCACTTGGAATACACACGACTTCGCCGAAACTATCGCTTGATGGATTCGTTTGACCAGCAGTATATGGTATTCCAGAGCATCCACCGTTTCAGATGCATTCCAGAGATCGAAATCGTCCTTCCAAACGGCGGCGCATGGAAGCAAGCCGAAACAATCTGCAACTTTGTAAACAATCTTTCCGAAGAATTAGTTTCGCCAGAGGAGCTGATGTCCGACCATGACCCATCGATTGCATCACTCGGTCGGATGCTTCAGGAATATCGCGCAATTCTTACGGAAGAGAATCTGATGGATTTCTCATCCATCCAGATAGAGGCATATCGGCTTCTCTGCGATCACGAAGATATTCTGAACGAGCTCCGCTCTGCGATTACGCACATCATGGTCGATGAATACCAAGACACAAACTACATTCAGGAACAGCTCGTGTTTCTCCTTGCCGGGGAAAGAAAGAATATCTGCGTGGTCGGAGACGACGATCAGGGTCTGTACCGTTTCCGCGGTGCGACTATCCGAAATATTTTGGAATTCCCGCAGAAGTTTGCCGACGGCGAATGCCATATTGTACCGCTGGTTATCAACTACCGCTCAAACAGCGACATCGTCGATTTTTATAACCGATGGATGGATACCACGGACGGTGCAAAGTTCAAGTTCCGCTGGGATAATTTTAGATACGAAAAGCATATTGAACCTCATGAAAAATCCATGCTTCACAGCCCTGCGGTCGTGAAATTAACCGGTGTGGACGACGAGGATGAATGGCACGAAAAGATTCTGCGGTTTATCAACGAATTAAAAGCATCCGGCAAACTGACGGACTATAATCAGATAGCGTTTCTCTTTAACTCCGTCAAGCATCCGAGGGCGACTGCGCTTGCCCGTTTTCTTGAGAGGAACCATATCAATGTTTACTCTCCGCGTTCGGACATGTTCTTCCAGCGTGACGAGATACGTCTGGCGCTCGGTTGTCTCATGCTGATGTTCCCGCACTATGTGCAGGGGCTGGAAAACGGTGAGTATACCTTTTTACAACCGGAGCACCTGACCTATTATCGTAACTGCATCATGTTGGCGAATGAGTATCTGACACAGCCGGAGCACATCGCCCTGCTGAAATGGATACGCCGTCGAGGAAAAGATCACGTGAGCCTGACCGACGCAACGGACTACGCCTACTGCGGACTCATGTATCAGATGTTTGAGTTCCAGCCGTTTTCCAGTATTCTGGATACAGATATGGATGTCGGCGTTGTCGATATCCGACCGGCTCGAAATCTGGCAAAGCTGACACAGATCATCGGAAAATTTGAATATCTCCATCGAGTGGATGTCTTATCTGCCGACAAGTATCGTGGGAAACGCCGCATCGATGCCAATACGGAACTGCTCTTTAATCTGTATCTCCGTCTGCTCTATGACGGCGGTATCACGGAGTATGAGGATGATTCCGAGTATGCGCCGAGTGGCTGCGTCTCATTCCTTACGATCCACCAATCCAAAGGGATGGAGTTCCCGATCGTTTTTGTAGATTCTCTGGCGAGCGTGCCGAGAAAAACCACAAACGACCTTATGATGGCAATAGAGGATCGCTACTTCAAGCGTCCGGCTTTCGAACCGTATGATGTCACTAAATTTTTTGATTTCTGGCGTTTGTACTACACAGCTTTCTCCCGTGCGCAGGATCTGTTGATACTGACCTGCAACGAGGACAAGCGGACACCCAGCGCTTACTTCAAGGAGGTTTATGACGAGCTCCATTCTGCGGACAGCGAGGCGTTTGATATCCGAGAGTTCGACTTCAAACCAGTGAAGGCCGTGAATGTCAAGAGCACCTATTCGTTCACATCGCACATTACAGTGTATGAGACCTGCGCCCTGCAGTACAAATTCTACCGTGAACTGGAGTTCATGCCTGTCCGTGCCAACGCTATGCTCTTCGGTACGCTCGTCCATGAGACGATTGAGGATGTTCACCGCGCCGCACTCCGGCATGAGGAGCAGTCGATCACCGAAGAAAACGTGAATCGCTGGTTTTCCTCTAACTATGTCTCGCTGACGAAAACCGAGCATACCTACCTCGCCGGTCCTCAGCGCGAGGCGGCATTGAAGCAGGTGCTCCGTTATGTAGAGCAGCAGCACGGCGACTGGTCTGCCATCCAGCAGGCAGAAGTGGATGTTTCTCTGGTAAAGCCGGATTACATCATCGAAGGCAAAGTCGACCTGATCCGGGGCGAGGGCGACACAGTTGAGATCGTAGATTTTAAAGCCGAACGGAAACCGGATATGGAGAAGATGCGGGATCGGCTTGAGCGGTACCGCCGACAGCTTCATATCTATGCCCATCTCGTGGAGGAGCGTACCGGGCGGAAGGTCAGCAAGATGCATCTCTACTATACCGGAGAGGGCGGCGGCGTACCGACGATCACATATCCGTATACGAAGTCGGCCGTGGAAGGAACGCTGGCGTCGTTCGATGATACGGTACATAAAATCATGAAAAAGGATTTCCGGCACTGTGCCGATGACCCGAAGGTCTGCGCTGGCTGTGACTTCCGATTTTATTGCAGAAACAAATAAAGAAGGGGCTGTGGTATGGCTGAACATAGGGTTAGGAAAGATAATATCATATATATTATTCCAGATGATGAGCTTTTTGCGAAATGGGAACGTGACGAGGCTTTTATTGATGAGTACGGACGGCTCATGAATCGCAAGCCACACAGAGTTCTGCGAGAACTGAAGTACTATGCAGAAAACACACCTATGGTTCAGCAGAGAACTTCATCACCGCCCTCCGCTCCCGCCAGAAAAAGCTCTCCTGTTAAGGATTACATCAAAGACACCGTCCGGGACACGGCGGTGGAAGCCGCTGAAATCATCGTTGATAGAGCCGTTGACATCTTTTTTTATGAAGTGCTTCCGAATGTGTGGCATGAGCATATCGTTCCGTTCTACCGCCGCACAAAGGAGGCTCTTACATCAAGGGAATTGAAAGTGGATGCAGTCCTTGCGGAAACAAGGGCAAGCACGGATGTTGCCATAAGACAGCCGAAAGCTACCACAAAGATGTCGAAGGAAGAAGCCGATGCTGAAAAGCGAAAAGTTCTGTATTATTGGCTCGGAATGTTGAGCAGCCTCAAGAAACTTCATGATGCGGGTGAGATTGACATGGGCGCTACTATGGCACAACTGACCGATCCTGCAATGCTGGAACGTGTAAACGGGTTTTTGAGTGAGAATCCGAATTTGCTCGAAACGGATAAGTATATCGTGCTTCACAGCCTGCTTGGAAGGGATTTATATGAGGAACAGCAGCTCATTCCGATCAGAGCCACAGAAATTACAACTATAGCCGCGAAATACGGATATGACACAAGAAACGATAAAATGGAGGACAACCACAATGGATGAGCAGCTCACCTTTGAATTTGAACAGAGACCAACGATAAAAGGATTTCCCGAGCTTCGCTGGACAGGAAAGCGGCCCTATCGCTCCACGCAGTACTACCCCGCACAGCTGCGGGAGTCCTATGGTGAGGAGCAGAACGGCTGGATCAACAAGATTTTCTGGGGAGATAATCTCCAGGTCATGAGCCACCTGTTAAAGGAGTATCGCGGGAAAATTGACCTCATCTATATTGATCCTCCGTTCGACAGCAAGGCGGATTATAAGCGGAAAATCGAGGTAAAAAATGTTGGTAAAACTACATCTGATAGCTCCTCGTTTGAAGAAAAGCAGTACGGGGATATATGGACAAATGACGAATATCTCCAGTTTATGTATGAACGTTTAATCTTGATGCGAGAATTACTCTCCGAAAAGGGGTGCATATATGTTCATTGCGACTGGCACAAAGTGCACCATCTTAGATGTCTTCTTGATGAAGTTTTTGGTTCGAACAATTTTGTGAATGAAATCGTGTGGCATTATGCTGATTATATGCAAGGAAATGCAACAGCTTCACTTCCAAGAAAGCACGATACCATTCTTTTCTATTCAAAAACACCGAAGTATTACTATGAGCGTGTAAAAGTGCCACTCGATAAGCCAGTAAAAAGAAACCGCGTGATTTGGAATGGAAAAACAAAATCATTAGAGGTGGCACGAGATGAACAGGGCAAAATAATATACGATGAGTTTACAGATAGGTTTTTGGACTCTGTATGGGATGAGGATGTTTTGAACATAGGACAAACGTCTGTCACGCGTAAAACAAGTAGCGAAAACCTGAATTATCCTACACAAAAGCCCAAGAAAATTCTTGAACTAATTATTGAAGCCTCCTCACAGCCAGACGACCTTGTGTTTGACTGCTTCATGGGCAGCGGCACCACGCAGGCGGTTGCCATGAAACTTGGCAGGCGCTTTATCGGTGCAGACATCAACCTCGGTGCGATCCAGACTACCACCAAGCGTCTGCTCTCTGTGGCAAAAGAGTTGGAGAACAGCCAGACCAGTATAGAATCAGCTGCTGACACAAAATACACCGGTTTCGAGGTCTACAACGTCAACAACTACGACTTCTTCCGCAACCCCGTGGAGGCCCGTGACCTGCTGATCGCAGCACTGGAGATCCAGCCGTTCCCGCAAAGCGATGTCTGGGACGGTGAGCTGGACGGCAGGATGGTGAAAATCATGCCCGTCAACCGCATTGCCACCAAGGCAGACTTGAAGGAGCTTCTTGCGAACCTTCCGTATAAAGCCTACGAGAAGCGCAAGGAAGAAAATCCGAATCAGCCCGTGGAGCGCATCACTATTGTCTGCATGGGACACGAGCCTGACCTGAAAGGCGCAATGGAGCAGGAACTGACCGATTATAAGGTGGACATCCAAATTATGGACATCCTCCGCGATAAAGCTGACCTTCAGCTGAAGCGTGATTCCGAGGCAGAGATCGTCCGGGAAGGCGGCAAACTGGTCATCCGTGCGTTCTACCCGATGAATCTGATGCAGAAGCTCTCCCTCCAGAAGGAGTACGTGGAGGACTGGCGGCAACTGGTCGATTCCGTCATGATCGACTGGAACTACGACGGCGTAGTCATGCAGCCCGCCGTGGCCGACGTTCCCGGCAAGAGCGAACTGGTAAAGGGAGTCTACAATATCCCGGAAGATTCTGGCACCATCAAAGTCAAAATCACCGACCTGCTCTCCGAGTCGCTTGAAGTGGAGGTGCGTTAAATGCCCACAGGATTTGATCCAAGTTTTTCCTTCAACGCACAACTGTGGCACTACTACTCTACGAACCGAGGTAAGATCCGTTCCCGCTATAATGACCTCACGAGAAAATTTCTTGCCTACAACGACAGTGAGGAGAATCCCAACGCCTTTCTGCGGAAACCGCAGTTCGAGGCATTGGAAATGTATGTTTTCGTGAAGGAATTCATGAATAACAAGCAGGTCTATGAAATGTTCGACGACTGGCGGCACAGACGGGATCGATTCTCCGATGCGTCCTATTATTCTGCGGATAAGAGCGGTCAAATTCGACTCTTTGACGCCCCGACTGAGAAGCAGACCGACACTCTTTTCAAACAGATGAAGAAGTACCGTGAGAGTTATCCAAACTATATCTACGCTCTTACCATGGGTCTCGGTAAAACGATCCTCATGGCCACCTGCATCTTCTATGAATTCCTGCTTGCGAAGAAGTATCCGAGGGACACGCGCTTCTGCCACAATGCGCTCGTGTTCGCACCGGATAAGACCGTCCTCCAGTCGCTCCGTGAGATCATGACCTTTGACAAAACGAAGGTCGTGCCGCCGGAGTATGCCCGTGTGCTCGATTCTAACATCAAATTTCACTTCTTGGACGAGGCTGGAACGATTCTGCACACTATCGATGACTCGGATTTCAATATCATCATCTCCAATACGCAGAAAATCATCGTAAAGAAAAAGCGCAAGGAATCCACGCCTACAGAAACACTCTTTGCCGGTACCGGTTCTCTGCTTTCTGCCGTATACGGTGCAGACAACGAGGATGACGATGCGTGGGATGACACCACGCTGATGGACAACCAGCGCTTCAAGAAGCTCTGCCGTCTGCCGCAGCTCGGCGTCTATGTCGATGAGGCGCACCACCTTTTCGGTGCAGATCTGGAAAAGCAGATCAGGTCGAGCGGTACCAATAAGACCAGCCTGCGAGACACCATCAATCTGCTTGCAGCAAACACATCTATCGTGGCCTGCTATAACTATACCGGTACACCGTATGTCAAGAACCAGCTTCTGCCGGAAGTTGTCTACGCATACGGTCTGCGTGAATCCATCTGGAACGGCTTCCTGAAAGACGCTGATCCCGTCGGCTTTGAAAATGTCAAGAACGAGGAGTTCCTAACCGCAGTAGTGAGAACCTTCTGGGAACGGTACGGTGGGAAGACCTACGAAGGACTGAATCCGAAACTCGCCATCTATGCTTCTGGCGTAGAAGAGGCGGCAACGGAAGTCAAGCCGGTTCTGGAGAAAATTCTGGCTAACATCGGCATTCCTACCTCAAAGATTCTGTTGAATGTCGGTGACGCGAAGTACACGAAAAACGATGACATCAGAGATTTCAACAATCTCGATATCCTTGGCTCGGAAGGAAACGAAAAACAGTTTATCATTCTGGTTGAGAAGGGCAAGGAAGGCTGGAACTGCCGTTCTCTCTTCGGCGTGGCTCTTTTCCGCAATCCGAAGTCGAAAATATTCGTTCTTCAGGCTACGATGCGCTGCCTCCGTGCAATTACCGACGAACGGTTGACTGCCACCGTATTTCTCTCCAAAGAGAACTACGACACTCTGGATGATGAACTCCACAAGAACTTCAATATGGAAATCAAAGACATCAAGAATCCATCCAACGATGATCGCCACAAATATCAGGTACGGGTGCTTCCGCCTCCAAGGACGATTACGCTCAAGCGGCTATGGCACGAGTATACGCTCCATGAAAAGGAATACTCCGAGCCGGTAGATTTCAAGTTGGCTGATGCTGACCTCTCCAAGTATGCCAGCATCATGTACGAACGAGATAGCCTTGCCCGTGACACCACCGTCAAGGAGAAGAATATCGACCATCTCAAGGACAATATGCGTTACAGCGAGTTTTCTCTTGCCGGAGAAGTGGCTCGCTATCTGAATATTTCCTGCATTCTCGCCGCCAGGATTCTCCGAGAATCCGTTGACGGGATCGGTACGGTTCTTGAGGTGGTCAACCGCTATAACGCCGTTTTGGATGACTATATCATTCCCGCCGTATTCCATGCGCTGTTTAATGTCACTTCGGAATTGAAAACTGAGGACAGGGAACTGGTACTGCTGCGCGAGCCGAAAGACGCAGGCTACTACGAATTCTCTGCAAAGGATGACTTGGTTCTTACAAACTGCTATCCGGGCTTCACGCCGGAGCAGCTTAAGAAGAGTTTCCATGCTGATACTTACTGCTTCGATTCCATCCCGGAGAAGGAATGCTTTATGCAGTACATCACGAGCGTCAAGGTTGCGGAAGTGTACTTCACAGGTATGTTCACCTCCAACCAAGGCGATCTCTCTGTCCACTACTACGACCCGGAGTCCGGCAGAATCCGCCAGTATTATCCTGACTTCCTTGCGAAGATGACGGATGGCTCCTATCAGCTTATCGAGGTCAAGGGTGACAACAAAATTGATGATACCGTAGTTAAAGCAAAGAAGGCGGCTGCAGAGGAGATGGCTGTGGCAAGCGGAGTCAAGTATTTGATGTATGCCAGCAGCCAAGTCATGCACACTCATATTTTAGAAGAGGGTGCAGCAACTACGCAAAATATGCTTTATTAATTTCCAAGGGACTGTCAATCTTAACCGAACGTTCCATATTCCCACCAATGGGCTTTTCGTTTGTTTCTGGCTCTCGACAAACAGCATTCTATTGCAAATATCTATGTTTCGTACATTGTGTTCGTCAAGTGAAAAGTGACGCAAAAGGTCACCCAAAAAGTTAGCAGTGTCAACGCCGGGAAGAAGTAGGAAGTGGATTGCAGGCAAGCATGGCCTATCCATGCTTGCCTTAGCCGCCGTGCAGCAGATTGGGAGCAGACGGTCAAAGGTGTCGAAGCCCTTGACTGGATGCGAGCAATCTGCTACCCCCGTGACCTTTTGCATCAAAGCTCGTGCCCCCAGCCGGAGCCTCGATGCATCAATTTGGGAGCCCTTTTGCGGGTTCGAATGCATCAAAATTGGTGCGCGAAATTTCAGGGCTAAGCCCGCTGCCTGCGAATGGACTGAGTCAGCCGGTAGCTCTCGCCGGAGAAGATCACAATGTGGGAATGGCGGATCAGCCGGTCCACCAGCGCCGCTGTAAGACGGTTGTCACCAAAGACAATGTTCCACTGAGAGAAAGAATTTTTGGTCTTTTACGCCAAAATGCTCCGCAATTTCATTTCTTGTTCTAGCTGTCACGCAGAATGTAAGAATTTGCTCAGCTTGGGGAGTAGCTTGGGGAGTAGCTTGGGGAGTAGCCCACAAGTTACCATCCGTCTTTGTATTTCGAATCGTTGCACTCAACATAAACGCTTGTGTTCTGTATTCCGGCTGCGGCAGCCCTTCTGATTCCATGACCTCATAAAGACGGTCTACGCCCTCACCAAACTCCTGACTGTAATCGGTCATATCTGCCGCAAAATGATCTCCATCATCTTCGCTGTTCTCCGTGACAACACTCCTTATGTCCCGGCTGTCACCTCAGATTAACCCCTTGACTTTTCATAGCCGGTCTTAAACAAGTCTGTTTCTTCTCGTTTTTCCCGTCCCATCGTATACCTGCAAGCAGGGCACACCGGTACCCTTTTGTGCATCTGCTTGTTGGTGACGTTGCCCCCAAACCCCCGTTCCGCGCACTCCTTCGTCATGCGGCTGCGCGTCTTTCTGCGGAAAGACGCTATTTTCAAAAACCGTATCTGCGTAAAATGCCGTTATCGCTCCTGCTTTTTCTGCGTGGCCTCATCTCTTTGTTCCATTGGCTCGTTCAGAATCCGCTCAACGTTCGCCCGAACGGTCAGCAGTTCACGCATTTCGTTCTTTGCGTCTCTATACTCGGCATAATCCTTTTTTCGCTGCATTGTCAAGGCTTCATATTCCGTTTGCAGCATTTGAACAGTCGAGAGCTTCGTCAGTTTTCGCTCATCAAAAGCCTGTTTAGCCGCTCGATGAATCAAAATTTCCTGTTCATGCTCAACGAGAAATTCCCTGGCATAGCCGGATTTTTTATACGCCGCATACGTTTCGCGCGTTCTCAGATAACCGAGAACGTGCTTTTTCAATTCTGCAACTTCCCTTATTTGTGCTTCTTCGTTCTTCATCTTCTTGAGCAGTTCCCCGTGTCGTAAAGTTGCCGCTTCTGTCTTTTCTGCCAATTCTGAAAGGTTTTGAATATGATGCTCTGAAAGATACGTCAGCGTCTGCGCCATCTGCTTGGCATTAAACACCTTCGCCCACCGCGCATAACCGCCGCCTTTGCCCTGTTGCAGTTTTGCCTGCACATCAACCAGCAGACTTACGCTTGCATGTTCAATCTTAGGCTTTTGTCCTTTTCGCCGTTCCTTCGGCTGCCATTCCCGCTTTTCATCCAGTGCCGCGCGCAGCGTCTTTTCCGAATACTCCTCGCCCAGCGAATCAAGCCGCTTAAACCGAACCTGTCCCGGTGCTCGAGCGCTCACGCGCTTCCCATGCTTAATCTCCCAGCCTTTTTCCCTCAATATGGAAAGAAGCGCATCGAAGCTCTCCGGCTTTTGCCGCATGATTTCATCAATAGTCGCCCGCATTTCTTCCCGCTGTGGCTGCTTGGCTCTATCCCCAAACCACTTGTCATAGGTCAAGGTCGTATGTTGTGGCTTCTCAATGATCGACAGCCCGTTTTCCACGCACAGTGTATCGCTCAGTCTGCCCAGCGCTCGTCCGCTCCCTAAAAAGTCGCGGAATTTTCGGTCACAATCCAGATTCACCGCAGAAAAAATAATATGCGAATGGAAAGAATTTTGTCAAGGAATATTTTATCTTTTTCAGTTCTTAATAGCTGAGAACCTTTAAGAAGAGATGTGGATCTATTTGCAACTCAGCCACGCACTTAAGCGCCTTTGTACTAAATCCGGCTGCCTGTGGAGGCCAAAAAGACCCTGTCGGAATAAACCCTTTATCCTTATTAGCTTCTCTTAGTTTATTCATTTCCTTAACAACTGGCGCATCTACAAGTTCCAGTGTAGTTCTATTTAAAATTTTTCTCGTTGGCGGATAATCTATATAACTGTAATCTGATTTTCCTGCATAAGCATATACTATTACATTTAAACTATCAGACATCACTTTAGCAAGACTTTGTCCGCTATTACCAAGGTTACAAGATTGGAGATACACTTCCGCGTTTGACCTAAATGCACTTCTATTCCATTTTTTTATTACATCTTTGTCAATATCAAGTTCATTATTATGTGTCGAATAGCCTAATTTTATTGTACCGCCCTCATTTACAATTCCGTGAGAAAACACTGCCATCTTTGTTATTTTATCAACTTCTCTTGATGGACTATTGACATACAAAGTACAGGATTCAGCACTTTTTAGGTATGTTATTTTTATACGTTCTCCTCCCAATTCTCTTGCTGCCTCTTCAAAATTAGGTTTATCAACTCCTTCTATCCATCCATCATCAGCTATAAGCCATCCAATATTTTCTTCTGGAAATGCTATCAGATCATCACGTATTTCCCCAAGCGCAGACGATATGAAGTTATAATCACCATATTTTATTTCTCGTTCACCTTCCGTTGGTGGTGTTTTAAACACATTGCCAGAGATAACAACTATTTCATATCCATCAAAGTCTGCAAATCGAATAGGAGAATTATCACAATACAGCATTTCATTAGATGATTTTTTCCCCGGATCCTTCTGCTCAAACCTCCCAATCGTCGGCTCATACTGTCTGGCTCTCAGGTTAATCATGTCCGTCACCGCATCGTAGGCTTCGGCGTTATAGGCAAAGCCGCTCACCTTCTGCGTGCTCATCTGCTCTCCGAAAGCGGTATACGAGAAAGACTGCACCTTCACAGTAACATCCGGCAGGGCAGAGGATACCTTTTCACCCGCAACAGGCGCAGTCACCGCCTGCGCAACCGAACCGCGTCCATCATAGACATAGCTGGTCTTGCTGTCTGCCGTATACGCTGCGATGCGTTCCAAGCCGTAGGCATAAGCGGTTGTCGCCGTATGACCGTTCGTTTCCG
>ENA-ORTY01002969-ORTY01002969.1-human-gut-metagenome-genome-assembly--contig:-NODE-2969-length-15273-cov-2.302931_pt1 | contig 15273 bp, 13 predicted proteins | sample MGYA00241917_ERZ509198 | MGnify/ENA primary metagenome ERZ509198 (study PRJEB26280, sample SAMEA2338857) | human gut metagenome | biome: human gut; feature: human-associated habitat; material: faeces...
TTCTCGAGTCCTGAAGCACGGGCTGTCTGAATAATTCCTACAAAAGTAATATCATGGGATGTTAATTTATCAAACTTGATCTGTAATTTCTGCATATTTCCGGAAGTATTGTGTGACTCCAGAATACCATATGCCATAGTGTTCTTTGCTGCGTCTTCTCTGGATACCGGCTGTTCCATCTTGCCTTCTTCAACAATATCATAACCGTTTACAAGGTAAACGCCACCGTCGTATAGCTTCATAATAACTCCTCCATTCATGTAAATTCTGCATTGCATTCTTGCTGTTTTTGCAAAATGTATATTAATTATACTTTATCTCACTAAAATCTGCAATGAGATTTCATAAGATATGTCACAAAAAACATGACTCTGGTGAATTTATAACACTCCTTTACTTTCCCATCAAAATCCGTTATACTTAGAATCACATTTCTGCCGCCTATGGCAGTTCTGACAGGGAGGTTTTTAATTATATGTTTCGTTTATGGGGAAAAATGTGGAAAGACAACCACATGTTAAAAGACATCGTCATTGATGACGACTCTGAAGATACAAGAACACACAAGATTTTTCGGGCACTTCAAGAAATCTGCTATGATTTTGACCTGGAAAATCCAATCTGGCTGGACAGCAATGTTGCTGATTTTAAACGCCATGCCAGAACCAGATTCCGCCAGGACAGTTTTATTGAGCATATTGAATTTGATTATCTGGAGATTCAAGTCATCGAAGAAGATTGACAAAACGGACAGGTTTGCTTCAAGATAAAGTAAGAAACTGCCGCCCGCAGCCCTGCTGCCAATTGACAGCCTGCTGTGAGCGGCAGTGTTTGTTTTTGTTTCCTGCCGGCAGAATCATCCCAAAACTTTCAGACGATCCATTTGCCTAAGACCGGTATTTTCTTTATAAGTATTACTCCAATACAGCTAAGTACAAAAATACATATCATAACCATCGGAATCGCAATAAATGTAATTCCGATCATCATACTGTCCACCCCTGCTCTGTGCAGGATATCGCGGAAAAACGCATGGATCAGATAAATACCAAAGGTATAGCTCCCTAACCGGCAGATCACTTCTTCCTGTTTCTCTGTCCACTGAATTCGGGATACATAATTTTTGAAAAACAGAAATACTGCACTTCCCCAGAAAAATCCGGCCAGCGTGAAGTTTTCATAATATGCCTGTATCTCTCTTCCTTCCCGCGGTGACATGATCTGACAGAGCAGGATTGCTGTTATGATCAGAACGACTCCAAGAATATAAACTGTCTTTTCCATTTTTTTCGGAATCTCATAATGAGAAAGATAATGCCCCAGAACAAAATATCCTGCATAATCCACTATCATTCCAGGCTGAATCGTATACATCAGATCCATAACATACTCTTTCAGCGGAAATGAGAAACAATTCATCGTGTACGGCAGAATCTTGAAGATCAGAAACAGCAGGATCAGATATTCCTCCCATTTCTTCCCGCGTTCACAGTTTACGATCTCCCACAGAAGCGGCGTCACGGCCAGAAGCCCTGCCAGCATCGGAAGATACCATAAATGAAAGTAGGAACTGCTGCAATAAATCAGGACCTTCTTTAAAAACAGGACCGGACCTTCCATATTTCCTGAAACCACAATTCTGTATACTGCATAAAAAAACTGCCAGAAGGCATATGCAGCCGCAATCTGCAGAATGTTCTTTCTCCACAGTTTCTTAAGGGACCAGTTCCGTTTGCTGTCCAGATACAGGGTACCGCTGATCATAACAAACACAGCGACTGCAAACCGGAAGATCCCATGATAGAAATTTGAAACTCTCCACACCCCGGAATCCAGTGCTGTATCCCGGAAATGCTGCGATCCGGCATGAATACCGATCACGCCGATGCAGGCGGCAATGCGAAGAAGTTCTATCCACGTAATTCTCTTTTTATTCATCTTGACTTGTGAATCTGAAGTCTACTGTTTTTCAGACTCTTCTCCCTTTATTTTGTGTGTCTGCAGCTGTTTATCCGTAACTGTTCACAGTAGCGTTTATCCTCTTTACAGCCGCATATTCTCAAGTTTCTCAGCTTCCGTTATGCTTCAAAGTATAACAAACACCTCTCCTTCCTACAAGAACTATTTCCTCTGAGTTTCCTGTCACTCCATGAATTCCCGGATGATCTCTCTCATAATCTCCTCTTCTTCCGGGCTAAGCATCTTGCTGAAATGACTTCCGGTAGCAGCAGTCTGCCGGATACTTGCTGTGATCTTCTCCACCATCTCCTCCTGAAGTGCAGGATCCACTTTTGCCGGCTGCACGACAGGGACAGGTTCTGACTTTCTTGAAGTGACGGTTTCTTCTCTTCGCGTTTTCACAGACAAAATATAATCCGCAAGAGAATTCATCACCAGTTCTTCTCTGTAAGCAAAATCCAGTGCCTGTCTGAGAATCATAAGACCAACCGGGATCACTGTGCCCAGATAGAGATAGCGAAGCGGCAGTCCATCTGTCCAGTCAAGCCTTGTCACAAACCATACCGCCAATACCAGACACCCCGTTGATAAAAGAGACGGGATCCAGACCAGAAGATTCATTCGATTCAGCAGTTTGTCTCTTGTCTTCCAGAGATTCAGCCATTTTTCCTTAAGACTTGTGACCGCATTCGTTCTTCGCAAAATTCTTCTGTAAGTAAGGTGTACTGCCAGCATACCGACTGCACCGGATGCACCGGATGCAGCCATGATACAAAACAGTATCTGCAGGTCCATGATTTTCTCCAGCATAAGCCCCTCCTTGCTTTTACAATCTGTCCGGCTTCACCGCTCCGGCTCTTTCTGCTGTTAATTCACATTCTACACCTCCGGGAATCTGCTGCAAACAAAAATCGTTCATCAAATTCTCCTTTGAAAATACAAAAAACTCCCGTAAACAGCTGAATTCTCTGTTTTTCGTGAGAATTCAGCCACTCAATGGGAGTTTCCGTTATTCTTATATTCATCCGAGATATACGGATTCCAGATCTTTACATTTTTTCCAGTGCTTCAACAACCTCTTCAAACTTCATAAAGTGAGATGCTTTTACGAGAATCGTATCTCCCTTCTGAACCAGATCTTTCAGATGTTCAAGGAGTGCTTCCCTGCTCTCTTCATAAATAACCTCAAAATCCGGATCAGCCTTTCGTGCCGCTTCTGCCATATGTGCCGAAAGTTCACCGACACAGATGCAGGCATCTATTCCACACTGTGCAGCATGAGCTCCAACCTCCTCATGAAGAGCAATCTCATTTTCTCCAAGCTCACCCATATCTCCAAGAATTGCCACTCTGCGGCCTTCTCCATCATGAAGAACATCCAGCGAAGCCTTCATTGACATTGGATTTGCATTATAGCAGTCATCTACCACAAGGAATTTATCTGTCTCTATCATTTTGAAACGGCCACGGATCGTCTCAAGGCTTTCGATGCCCTTTTTGATTTCTTCCGTGGTAAGACCATAGATGCGTCCGACAGCAGCGGCAGCCAGTGCATTATAGACCATATGAATTCCCGGTGTCGGAACAAGAACATCAAAAACAGCTTCCCCGAGATGGATACGGCACGCTACACCTTTGAGTCCCTTACTTTCAATATGGTCTGCGTAAACATCACGATTTTCATCCAGTCCAAAGAATACCGGTTTAATGCCATTGTATTCGCTTACTGAGGCAAGCTTGTCATCATCACCGTTCAGGACAATATGTCCTTCCGGATTCATACATTTAAAGATTTCAGTCTTTGCTTTAAGCACACCGTCACGGTCTCCAAGATTTTCCAGATGACAGGTTCCGATGTTTGTGATCACACAGGTATCTGGCCTTGCAATCTTTGTCAGCCGGCTCATCTCTCCAAAATCACTGATTCCCATTTCCAGAACAGCAATCTGATCTTCCTCTCTCAGGCGAAAAACTGTGAGTGGAAGTCCCAGTTCGTTGTTAAAATTTCCCTGTGTCTTAAGAGTGCGGTATTTCTCCTTCAGAACAGACGCGATCACCTCTTTGGTACTGGTCTTTCCCACGCTTCCTGTAATCCCTACAACCGGTATCTGAAGCTGTTTCAGATAAAATTCTGCGATATCCTTCACAGCCTGAAGGGAAGAATTTATCTGAATATACGGAAAATCAGCATTCTTAAGTTCTCGTTCCGACAGTGTTACAAGTGCCCCTTTGCTCATGACATCCTCAATAAAACGATGCGCATCCACACGTTCTCCTACGATTGGAACAAACAGACTGTCTTTTTCGATCTTACGGCTGTCTGTGGTAATGGATGAAACCTCTCTGTCCATTATGTTTTCCGGACCATGGTAGATGCCGGAGCAGACCTCTGTAAGATTTTTTATAGTAAGATTTTTCATATCGATTTCCTCTCCATATCCATATATCACCTTGCGTTCATGGCATTCCGGTGATGATATTTCCTTATTCGTATTTTTTCTGTGATACACGAATCAATTCTTCGCACAGAGTAGGATAATCCATTCCAAGAACGGCAGCCTCCTGTGGTATCAGACTGGTAGGAGTCATTCCCGGAAGTGTATTTGCCTCCAGGCAGTATATCTTCTCATCTTCTGTCACGATGAAATCAAGTCTTGCATAGCTTTCCATCTCCAGTGCATGATAACCGTCAACGGCCGCTTCCTGAAGACGTTTTGTCAGTTCTTCAGAAATCGGTGCCGGGCAGGTCTCCTGTACTGCACCTGGTTTGTATTTATTTTCATAATCATAGAATCCCTCTTTCGGGACGATCTGAACAACCGGATAAGCCGTTCCGTCAACCACTGCAACTGTATACTCCACGCCCTTGATAAACTCTTCTACAACTACTTCATTCTCATATTCAAATGCCTCATCCAGTGCTTTTTGGTAAGCTTCCTGATCATCTACAATATAAACACCAATACTGGAACCACCACAGCATGTCTTAACTACTACAGGAAACTCCATACCAAGTGCTGCAAGAGAATCCTGGCGGTCTTTTTTCTTCATGGATTTACCGCCTGGTGTGCTCACGCCTCTCATCTGGAACATAGCCTTAGTCACACCTTTATCCATCGCCATTGCACTGCTTAAATATCCTGTTCCGGTATAAGGGATTCCCATCAGATCAAAGGCTGCCTGTAATTTACCGTCTTCTCCGTTCGCACCGTGAAGTCCAAGGAAAACAAAATCTGCTTTTTTGCAGAGTTCAATGACATTTGGTCCGATCTCGGAAGGTGACTGGTCCGGACGTGACTTGCGCAGTGCATCAAGATCCGGTACAGAAGTAGAGATTCCTTTGGAAATCTCAAGTCCGCCGTCCGGGCGGTCGAATACTTCTTCTAATTTATCAGAATCGCATGGAAGCAAAGAATAATGCGTATGGATTTGACTATCTGGCAGAATACAATATTTATAAAAAGATGAGAAAACAGGATGCGAAAGACGATGGAATCCTCTATGTGACGGAGTATTCGGATTGGAAGGCAAGGATTCAGAAAAACTATGAGCAGCAGAAAGAAAACGAGAATTTCTGTCATTTTCTGGTTCAAAAGAAGAGAGACATTGAAAATCTGAAAAAACAAGTGGAAATAATTTCCATACCGCTTGTGCTGCTGGCGTGACCAGACAGAGTTTTTAGAAGACATCATGCAGGTGCTGGGAGACAAGGAAGAGAACTAGTACATATGAATGGAGTGATGAAAATGAAAAAGAAAACAATTAAGAAGAGGATTCTTGCCGGATTGCTGGCATTTGCACTTATTGTGCCAGCAAATGTGGCAGGAGCAAAAACGCAGACGGTATTGGAAACAAATGTGACAGAGGCATCGGAAGGATGTACACTGGTTGGTGTATATGGATCCTATTTTGCACAGGCGAAGGAAGCACTTGCTAAGATCAATGAAATTCGAAAAGAAGCATGTGAAGCAGGAAATATACGAGATCCGAGAAATTCCGGCAGATATCTTCAGCCATCGGATTATGTTCCCTTGAAATGGTCGAGTGATCTGGAGTATATTGCACGTATCCGTGCGGCAGAAGCGGGAATTGCATTCCGGTTTATGGATTCCGGACATGACCGTTTGAATGAAAAGGGTACTTTTTCCATTGGCAGTAATGGGATAACTTCTTCTTCTGAAGATCTTGCTTATTATTATGTAAAGGATATGATTGAAGGAGTTTTGCTTTGGTACAGTGAAAAACAATATTGGGTAAAACAGGATTTCAGTGAGGAAACCCGTCATTATACAAGTATGATCAACCCGAAGTATACCCATGTTGGTTTTGGCGGTTTTTATTCAGAAGCTGCTCCGTATCCGGCAACAATGGCAGGAGAGTTTTCCGCAAAATCGGATTTGGATGAGACAATGATGGAAGCACCGGAAGATGTGATGCAGAAGATCGAAGTATCAAATGACTATATACAGGAAACGTATCTGGATGGGGATGACCAGATTTTTACAAATGGAACGACGACGGTGACGCCGCGTGTGAAACTTCGAAGAAACAATGCAATTCGTAATGTGTGGTCAATGGAAGATGTTACCTATACTTCATCGGATCCGGCGGTGGCGACGGTGACGCAGGATGGTCAGGTGACAGGGATTACCAATGGAACGGTTACCATTACGGCAAAATCCGGGGATACGATCGTAGCGCAAAAAGAAATCACAGTAAAATGTAATCATCCGAGAAAAATGATATCGTATACGGAATCTACATGTACGAAAGAAGGAAAAAAACAATATTATTGTGCCATTTGCCAGAATACGATAGAAGAAGTCGTGGCGAAAAAAGCACATGATTATGTTTATGGAGAGGCAGATTCCGAGGGAAAAAGCACCGGAAAATGTTCCGTGTGCGGCGATACGATACGTATTACTCCGCCGACAAATATGAAATTGTATTGGCGAAACAGCACAAGTTCTATCTCCAGTTACTCGCCGGTTTTTCCGACGAGCAACCCGGTAGGATCCCTGTTATACTGTTGGATTCAGGCGAGTGATGGAGACCCGGATTATCAGGATATGGTAATGGAATCCACAAATGAAGAAGTGGCAGCAGCACCGGAAAAGGCGAGCAATAATGCACCATATGACCATTTTGAGATTTTAGCGGAAGGAATCACGAAATTGAGTGTATATCCGAAGTACAATCCACGCATTAAGCAGACCTTTATGCTGCGTGTCGGTGGCAAAGGAAGTCAGGACATTTCGGATATGGATGTCAGCTTGTCAAAAGACACCTTTATCTATGATGGAAATGCCTGTAAGCCGGAAGTGACGGTATCTTACCGAAAAGACACGGTGCTGGAGCAGGGTATTGATTATACGATTTCCTATGAAAAGAATGTCAATGCCGGAACGGCGACAGCTGTTATTTCCGGAAAAGGACTGTTCTATGGAAAAATCCGAAAAGATTTTACGATTCAGAAAACAGGAGAAGAATCCCACATCCATGAGGTGGTCATTGATGAAGCAGTTGCAGCTACTTGTACCAGAGACGGTGTGACAGAGGGAAGTCATTGCTCGAAGTGTGGTGAGGTGCTGGAGGAACAGACAGTCATTCCGGCGATGGGACATCAGTATGCCGGAGGAACGTGCGAAAGGTGCGGAGACATTCTTTATATCGAAATAGATGGAGTGCGTTATACAAAGGAAGAAGACCTTTCCGGCAATGTGACGATACATGTTTGTGCGAAACCGGGGGAGAAGATTTCCGGTAAAGTGAACATTCCGGCAAAGGTTGCGATGGGAGATATGGCGTATACAGTTACGGTTATTGACGCCAATGCATTTGCTGATCAGACAGAACTTACCTATGTGACATTGCCAAAAACAATTATCAATATTGGAAACAAAGCATTTGCCGGCTGTACCGCCCTGGAAGGAATGAAATTTAAGGCAAAGATAGCACCAGAGGCAGCAGAGGACGCTTGGGAAGGAGCTGGAACCGAAGATTTCACGATACTAACTCCGAAAAATGCGAGGGATTATTACAACATTAAAAAAATATCCGGAGCGACAGTTCGTCCGGAAACGGATGCAGAACATGAACACGATATGCAGAAATTTGAAGCAAAGGCACCGACATGTACTCAGCCGGGAACAATCGAATATTACATTTGCCGGGACTGTGATAAGGTGTATGCAGATGAGGATGGCAAAGAATGCATTTCGCTCACAGAAACTTATTTGCAGCCACTGGGACATGAATGGGAGTCGGATTTCACGATTGATATCCCGGCGACGGCGACGACGCAGGGCGAAAAGTCCATTCACTGCCGTCGGTGTGGAGAACGTTCCCGCATCGTAAAATATTCGCTGGAAGATGAAAAGAATAGTTCCAATGACAATAGCAGCAGTGCCGGTAATTCGGAACAGGAGAATCTTTATTATGAAGGTTCCAATGACAATGAGGACACAGAATATGGTAGAAAGATAACGTATTCGTATCGGTTAAAAGGTTCTTTATTTAAGGCAAAAGGACTTCGTTACCGGGTCAATGCCGTCAATGTGAAAAAGGGCATCTTTGATGTCACCTGCATGGGCAGCAACTCAAAGAAGATCAAAAAAATAACAGTGCCAAATTATGTAAAATACAAAGGAATCCATTATCGTGTCACGGGAATCGGCAAGAACGCGTTTGCCGGCTGTCGCAAAGTAAAAACTGTAAAGATTCAGAGTATGTATCTCAAGAAAAAGAATATTGGGAAGAATGCTTTTCGTGGAATTCCGAGAAAAGCATCGGTTTATGTGCCGCCCAGAAAAATGAAAAGCTATCGAAAATGGCTGAAAAAAGCAGGATTGAAATGCCAAGGAGGGAAAAAATGGAAAAGATAAGATGGGGAGTTTTAGGAACAGCAGGAATTGCCAGAGATTGCAGCATACCGGGAATGCAGAAGGCAGAAAATTGTGAACGGTATGGAATTGCAGGGCGCAGCTTGAAAAAAGCAGAAGATTATAAAGATATGTTTGGGTTTGAAAAAGCATACGAAGGGTATGAAGCACTTTTGTCAGACCCCAAAGTGCAGGCAGTTTATATTCCGCTTCCAAATAATCTTCATTATGAATGGGTAAAAAAAGCTATTGCAGCAGGAAAGCATGTGCTGTGCGAAAAACCATTGGCGCCGACACCCAAACAAACAGTAGAACTTTTTGAGGCAGCAAAAGAGAAGGGGGTATTTTTAATGGAAGCATATGCCTACCTTCACAGTCCTTTTGTTACAGCACTTAAGAAAGAAATTGAAGAAGGAACAATTGGAGAAATCCGTTATATTGAATCTCAGTTTTTGACTTCATATTATGATAAGAGCAACATTCGTCTGCACAAAGAAAATTATGGGGGTGCAGTTTATGATCTTGGCTGTTATAATACAAGTATGCTGTTAAAACTTTTGGAAGATATGCCATCCCGGGTAAAAGCAATGGCACAGTATGATGAAAATGGCGTTGATATATATACAGCTGCATTGTTAAATTATGAAAATGATGTACGTGCATCGATAACATGCGGGATGATTTTTGAAAAAGATAAGCCGCATCGTTATGATAGATTGTATATTCACGGAACAAAAGGCGACATCAAATCCGATACGAAATTTAACCAAGAGGGAAATGCTTCCTATACGTTGATTATTGAAGGAAAAGAGCAGATTCGAAATGTATATTGCCCACATAATTATCAATTAGAAATAGAGCAGTTGGGAAGATGCATAATCGAAGGCGAGACCCCTGTTGTGACAGCTGATTTTTCGATTAAAAATGCAAAAATACTAGATGCTATATTGCAAGAGATCGGTTACTTTGAAAGTAATGTAATGTGAGCACAACGAAATTTCGGCATTCATAAAAGGACACAAAAAAAACACAAAAAAATTAGCACTCACCTCTTGACAGTGCTAACAATTAGTGATATAACATAGTTAACGATAAGGAAAGGGGTTACGAAAAGGAACCCGGATCCGAATCGAAATTTAACAATCGACACTTCAGATTTCTCTGATGGTGCTAATAATACAAAAGTCTAAGTGCCTATGGTGTTTTGCAGGAACCCATATTTCCGACACTTGTTACAAGAAGGAAAGGAGAAATGACTTATGTTAAGACCTAGTATTTTTGGAGAGAGTTTGTTTGATGATTGGATGGATGATTTTCCATTTGGTAAGGAATTTGAGAAGACTATGTTTCCGGCGAAAGATCCTCTTTATGGAAAACATGCAAAGAACATGATGAAGACAGATGTCCGGGAGACAGATGATGCGTATGAGGTTGACATTGATCTGCCTGGCTTCAAGAAAGATGAAGTAACCGCTGAACTGAATGATGGTTATATTACCATTTCGGCAGCAAAAGGTTTGGACAAAGATGAAAAAGATAAAAAGACCGGTAAGTACATTCGTAAAGAACGTTATGCCGGCAGCATGAGCCGAAGCTTTTATGTTGGTGAGAACATGAAAGAGGAAGATATCCATGCGAAATACGAAAACGGTATCCTGACCTTGGACGTTCCGAAAGAACAGAAGAAAGCTGTTCCGGAAAAACGTTATATTGCAATTGAAGGATAAATAGAATGCCCGGTATCAATGGTGTAAAACCATTGGTATCGGGCGTTTTTTCTATCTCGATGCGATCAATTTACAGATTGGATTTCCTTTGGAAGAAAATTTTTCTTCGTATTCCGTCATGACATTGCCTTCATTTAAGACGGCATCATGGTGCAGATCTCTGGTGGAAGCGTCTAATTTCCAGCCGGCTTCCGGAACTTCCTCTAATGAAAATGTGAAAAGATCCTGATTGTCAGTCTTAAATTCCAGATGTCCTTCTTTTTTCAAAATCAGGTCATAGCGCGCGAAAAACTGTCTGGAAGTGAGACGTCTCTTGGCGTGGCGGTCTTTCGGCCAGGGATCAGAGAAGTTTAAGTAAATACGGTCGACTTCGTCTTTGGCGAAAACCTCTGCAACATCGGCAGCGTCCATGCAGATAAACTTAATATTAGGAAGCGGATTCTGCTCCATTTTCTGTAAAGCACGTAAAAGTACGCTGGAGTAACGCTCGATACCGATGTAGTTAATATCTGGGTGCAGGGCAGACATGTCCATAATAAAACGGCCTTTTCCCATCCCGATTTCGATATGAAGCGGCTGCACTTTGTCAAAACAGTCCTGCCAGTGTCCTTTCTGCTCCTCTGGATTTTTGATACAGTATTCACTGTTTAAAATAGCTTCCTCTGCGCCTGGAATATTTCTTAATCTCATAAAACAACCTTTCTATATTATGTAAACTATAAATTTTTTCCTGAAATATATTTTCAAACGATCCGTGCAGTAAAAGCACAGCATCGTGAAACAATCGTTTATATTCTACAATAAGAAAACACTAACTTTCAAGTGTGCATTTGCAGATTCAGACGATAAAATCATGAAAAGTTGTTGCATGTATTTTTTTCAACGATTATACTAATAATGTTCATATGATATTGATAGATTATTGGAGTTTTTATGATGTTGAAAAATAGATGGAAAAAGGCAGCATGCCTGATCCTTACGATTATATCTGCTGTCTGTCTTGGAAAAGTGGACGTCAAGGCGGCAGACTACTGGCCGGACGCGCCGGAAACACTCTCACCGAGTGTTATTTTAATGGAAGAATCCACAGGTACGATCCTTTATGAGAAAAACAGTGATGAAGCGCATTACCCGGCAAGTATCACAAAGATCATGACCACGCTGCTGGCGTTGGAAAATGGTAATCTGAGTGACATGGTCACTTTTTCGGATGATGCGATCAACAACACGGAAGGATCTGGAATTGCCAGAGATTACGGCGAGCAGATGACTTTAGAGCAGTGCCTTTACGGTGTCATGTTAGAGTCGGCAAATGAATGTGCCTATGCTGTCGCAGAGCATGTGGGTGGCACGGTAGAAAATTTTGTGGATATGATGAATGCCAAGGCAAAAGAATTAGGATGTACTAACACACATTTTGCCAATCCGCACGGCTTACAGGATGAAAATCATTACACGACCGCACATGATATGGCGTTGATCGCGCAGGCGGCTTATCAGAATGAAACGTTTCGTATTATTATCGGGACGAAGATGTATACGATCCCTCCGACCAATAAGCATGCGGAGGAAACGGTGTTAAGGAATCATCACGACATGCTCTGTACTTACCACAATGCGAACCGCAAGTATTTATATCCGTACTGTGTCGGTGGAAAGACCGGATACACGGCGACCGCAAACAGCACTCTGGTGACTTATGCGGAAAAAGATGGCATGACTTTGATCTGTGTGGTAATGAACACGCAGTCACCGAATCAGTTTATTGATACGGTAAATTTATTTGATTATGCATTTGACAATTTTCAGGTGCTGAATGTAGCAGAAAATGATACGAATTACAGCGCAGAAACAACGGTGGATAATGGCAATCTGGACAATATTGCGCCATTTGTGGAGCTTGATAAAGATGCCGTCATTGTTCTGCCGAAAACAGCAGAATTTTCAGATACCTCATCTTCTGTGGAATATAACGATAGTGATCCGGAGATTGCAGGAAGCATCACATATACTTATGCGGGAAGAAATGTAGGAAAAGCAGATATTAAGACAACCGGCGTGGTGGTAGAGGGCTACGCATTTGACAATGAGTCGACCGAGGAGGAGGAACAGGAAGCAGTCTCCACGGTGCAGGTGAGACCGATTGTTGTGGTATTACTCATTGTTGCAGTGATTTTGCTTGGTGTACTTTTATTTTTCTTAAAACGTTTTTACGATAATTACTATATTATCAAACACAACAGAGCCGTTCGTAGAGACAGAAAAGATCAGAAACGAAGAATCAGAAAAAAACGTAGAAGACGCAGAAGATGGAGATAAAGCATGTCGGAGTCATATGCAGTCAGTGAAAAAAGAGAGTTGCTGTTAGACAAAGTAAAGAAGTTTATTCTGGATAATGGCGGAATTGTAAAAAAGAGCCAGCTTGCCGGGCTGGGGATCGATTATCGCAGAATCCTTGATTTTGTGGAAAAAGGGGATATTCTGCGCGTAAAAAGCGGTTATTATGCAGTTCATCTCAGTGATTTTACAGAGGAGGAGCTTGTGGCAAAGCTGTTTTCGGACTGCGTGCTGAATCTGGAAAATGCGTTATATGCGTATGGCTATATCAAAAAGAAACCGTATGGCTGGCGGCTTGCGGTGGATAAGAATACTTCCAAATCACGGTTTAAAATGGATTATCCGAAGATCATTCCGATGTATGCAGAGCCGGATACTTTGGAGCTTGGAGTGACAGAAATACAGCTTTCCAATGTGACAGTCCGGATTTTTGAAAAGGAAAGACTGATCTGTGAATGCTTAAAATACGAAGACAAGATGGATCGGGAAAGATTCAAAGAAGGACTGATGGCTTACATAAAAGATCCGAAGAAGGATATTGCAAAACTGATGTATTATGCAAAAGAGCGTAAAGTTGTGAAAAAAGTTCAGAATATGATTGGAGTCTGGCTTTAAATGGAACAGAACCTACTTACGAAGAAGAAGTTAAAAGAAAAAAGCATAGAGTATCAAATCCCATTTGCAGATCTGCTGGAAGTTTTTTTGCAGGAAACATTGATGTTCCAGATTCTGGAAACCGATTTTGCAAAGCGGTTATGGCTGAAAGACCGTGAGGATTTCAGTATCGACGGTTATCGGAAGGAGTGGCAGAAGCCACTTCATTTTGTATACGGACAGGATGATGGAAAAGAGCAGCAGGTGTTGGACGAAAAGTGGATCACTGATTTTGCAGAGGCGATCTGCGCGAAACGGGAATATCATATCCGCTGGAATTATTCTGTGGAAAAAGAGGAACAGGACTATCTGGTTTACATAACTGGAGAATGGGAGGAAATGAAGGTTCCGCTTACCATCCGTATTAGTCCATTGGTATATGATGCAGCAAAGCCGGAAAAACAGGAGCTGCAGTCTGTATTTTTTGAGAAGAAATGTGCAGCGTATCAACATTTTCCGGTTGAAACATATCTGGCAGAACAACTTTTTACAATCCTCAAATATCTGGAACTGATTCCTTCTATTGAGGTATATGATACAACATTTCGTCTGCTGAAGCAGGAAACTGTCGATGGACGGCATATTTACGAGACACTCTCTTTTTTCTGCGAAAAAGAGGAAGTGATTCCACAGGAAAAAAGGATTGAAATGCTGGCATCTTATGATACTTATACTTATATGAAAAAACGGTGGGAAAAATATGTTAGAAAGCAGGGAATAGAGAATGTTTCCTGGGAAACAGTATTGCACCGGATTGTTTTGTTTTTGAGACCTGTCTGGAATGCAATGTGCAGAGATGAAGTTTTTTTTGGAGACTGGATGCCGGATCTGGAACGATATTTATAAGAGGCTGCCAACAGGCAGCCTTTATTTCTGGTTTTATTGTCTGCCCAGATATTCCCGGAGGAATGTGACAATATTTTTTGGTTTGTTCAGATCAAAGACCGGAAGGGAAGTCTCTGCATGATATGGAAAATCAGCAAATACAGCGATCAGATCTTTTTCGTCAGATAGCGGTGTTTCCGACCAGTATTTCCGCAGAATTTCAATTTTATTCGGCGCATCTGCTCCAAAATTTTCCGTCAGAACAAGGTCGGCACCGGAGAGCGACGAGGAGAGATTTTCCAGAGTCGGCTCAAAAAAGACGTTTTTGAATACGACAGAGGAATCTTCTTTGATGAGGTGAACGACTTTTAACCCCTCACGCTCTAATAAAGGAAGCAGCCGCTCAATGAGAGGTGTCATGATCGTTCCCGGTTTTGCCACAAAGGAGATCACCGGAGTTGTATGCAAAAATAAATCTCTGGTGTCTTTGAAATATTCGATCAGCGCCTGGGAAGAATCTGGCGGTACAATTCCGCTTAAAATACGAAGCGCATGATAATAATTGTCTCTGGTGTCCAGATTATAGTACTGGATATCGATCGGTGTCGGTGCAGCCTCGGCGATCGCAGCCTCAGTCACGTATCTGGTGCTGCACTTTTCCCGCAGCGTGTTGAACGTGAGCTGGTGGAGCAGGAGACATTTTCCGATGGTTGTAATGCAATTTTTGGAGTAGGCTGCAGTTGCAGTTTCGAGATAAGAAGCCTTTCCCTCAAGTGTGCAGATATCGGCGTCACCGAGCTCTGAGAGCAGGGCCAGTCCTGTTTTCGGTTCCAGAAACGGAGTGTCTACAGACATAAAAAATGCACATTCCTCATCGATCATGGATAAGC
>ENA-ORTY01002977-ORTY01002977.1-human-gut-metagenome-genome-assembly--contig:-NODE-2977-length-15242-cov-2.900046_pt1 | contig 15242 bp, 6 predicted proteins | sample MGYA00241917_ERZ509198 | MGnify/ENA primary metagenome ERZ509198 (study PRJEB26280, sample SAMEA2338857) | human gut metagenome | biome: human gut; feature: human-associated habitat; material: faeces...
CATATTGATTGGAGCCAATATGTTGACCGATGGAGCTTCAAGCATCGCAAAGCGGTGGGGCGTATCAGAGCTTGTCATAGGATTGACCGTAGTTGCCTTCGGCACATCGGCGCCCGAACTTGTCATCAGCATCGTATCGGCCATTAACGGCAGTGCCGAGCTGGCCATAGGCAATGTTGTCGGAAGCAACATCTTCAATGTCCTTGCCATAATAGGAATAACGGCTTCTGGAATCAGCACGCCAAATATATATATCACACCGTCAACAAAAACGTTTTCTCCAAATTGACCCAGCCGTTCTACGATTTTACTTTTCACCGGAGTCAAATAAAATTCATAATAATACCAATCAAAATCCACTATATTAGCATCTTGTGGTGGAAGTGGCAAATAATTGGTCTTTCTAAACTTCTCGTATAGTTTTGAAAACATTACTAAGCCAACAAGATCGTTCACCACATCAAGTGCATCTTTACCATCAGGATCATATCTGACAACAGGGTTATTGTCAGCATAACAGAACAAATTCTGACCTTGCACGCCTTTGTCTAAAGAAAGCTGCTCGTCTTCATTAATAAATCTCTTAACCGCCGGATCATAATACCTGCTCTGGAGATAATACAATCCCGTTTCAGAGTCATAATAATACCCACGATAGCGAAGAGGATTGACATTGGCGATGTGAGTCGAATCTGTAATCGCCGCACCATTGGCATCGGTAACAGAAATTACATTGCCCCAAGCGTCATAGTTGTAGTTGGCAACAACTGCACCTGCACCGTCGTAAATGCGAATAACATCTCCACGCCAGTTGCAGACAAAGTAGTAGTCGGTTGTAGTGCTGCCGTTCTTGTAGCGAACACCGGATGGGTTGCCGTCGGCATCATAGAAGAACCACAGCTCTGTCGTACCGAACTTCTCATACTGCAAGGTGTTTCCGACATAGTAGTACTCATGCTTAACACCGTTGACGGTTTTGGATGTTCTCAGCCCGTCCACATCGTAGGTGTAGTTTGCAGTTGCTCCGTTACCGCTGAGCGTCGCCAGCTGTCTGCCGTTCTGCCAAGTGAGAGTGTACCCTCTGTAAGACAGCGGATTGCCTATCTCATCATATGTGATAGCCTGACCGTCATAGGAGGTCAGCTTGTCCCTCCAGTTGGTGTCGTCATAACCGTAATTTACAGTCTTAGTAGCCGTGATACCGTCAAGGCTGCCCCATGTCAGAGGATAAGTTGTGACAGACAGAATGTTTCCGCCGTTGTCATAAGTATACACTTCCGTGCAGTTTTTGACAAGGTCATCTGCACGAACCAGCTGATTCAATTCGTCATAAGCGAACTGCTGCTGTTTGGTATATGCCGTCTCTGCGGTCTTGTGGCGGCGCGAAATCTCAGTAATATTTCCGTTGGCGTCATAGGTGTAACCATAGATATATTCGCTGATATGTTCCCAGCCAATCTTCGTGGTGCGCGAATTGTTTCCGCGGTCTGACATCCAATAAACATACTGATGGTCTATCGGCGTAGTGGTATTGATAACTGTTCTGTTGCGGCGAAGGATGGAATCATAAGAATATGTCGCAGTCTTGCCCGAGGGATAAGTATACTTCGATGCAAGATTGTCCTTTCCGTAATCAAATTTTTCGGTCATGCTCACTCCACCCGCAGATGAAGTGAACTTTGACACGTTGTTATTCATGTCATATCCGTACTCGGCGTCATAGATGCGCTTTTTGCTGCCGTTGAGTACGCTCTGTCGAACAAGTCTGCCTGTTGAATCATAAGTATACATGAAACGTCGATTATTTACAAGGTCTTCATGGGAATACATGTTGCCCGTCGAATCATAGTTCCATGTAAAGTTCTTCGTGCCGTTCTGCGATATCGAAGTCATGTTGCCGTATTCGTCATATGCGTAATCAACATAATCTCCGTTACCGTATGTTACTCGCTTGAGCTCTCCGCTGTTATTCGCTCCATAGGTGTTTGTGCAGAGTACCTGCGAGCCGACTTTCGTCTGTGTAACATTGCCGAAGTTGTCATAGACAAACGAGTAATTGAAACCGTTATGGGATATCGTATTCAGGCGATACTTGTTGTAGGTATAGTTGTTCTGTATAGTCTGACCGTTTGAAAGTGTCTGAGAAACAGATGTCACGGCGTCGGTATTGGCATCGTAAGTGTAGTTGGTTACATTGCCCTTTTTGTCCGTGTAAGAAGTGAGCGTACCCTTGGAATTATCATAAACATACGATTCGGTTCGCCCGTCCTGGTCGGTAGTAGCTGACACGAACGCTCCATTGGATGTATACGACGCACCTGTTTCAATATACACTGTCTCGCTGCCCTTAACGGTAAGAGCGGTGGGATTGCCGTTGTTATCATAAGTATAGCAGTACTTAGTTCCGGACTGACTCGTCGCCTGAGTCATATTGTGCCTTGAATCATAAGTATATGTATAACTATACCCTTTGGCATCAACCGACTTCGTAAGATTGTTATTGGTATACTCCATCGAGGATTTCTGCTGAGCGTTTGCCTTGACGGAGATCATATTGCCGTCATTGTCATATGTATATGACGGTGCTTCATCGCGTACAAGCTGAATATTATCGAACCAAGTATTGTTCGACTGCCTGTAGTTTATCATATATATTCGCAGCGTTGTCGGTGTTTTGGATGCCGTCGGATTTGCATCATCCCTTAGGGTAAAGGCACCCATAACATACTGCCAACCCATAACGGAGCTGTTATATTTAAACCACTTCAGGCAACTCGTTCCATCACTATACACAATCTTTGCGGCAAGACTGACCTTGTTGTTCTCATTGCTTCCGCCAACCGGATTTGCATAGACCCAGCCGCTAAGAATATATGTATCATCAAGATTTTGTGCGGTAGCTCCGCCAAAATACAGTTCCTGATTCATTTCCTTAGGAACCGTTGCAATGCTGCCGAATCGGAATGCATGTCCGGAATCCTTCGAATGAGCATTATCAACGGAATCGGTAGCATCGGTAAGATATCCGTTCCAATCTTCAGGAAGATATGCACCGTTTGATGCCTTTGAATAGCGTTCAAACGAAGAGTTATTTATCATATTGAACGGGCCTGCGCTTGCACCTTCTTCAAGCTGCATTCCGTCAAACCATGCCTTACCGGTAGCGTCACGAACCATTATGTTACATCTAACGCTTGTAGCATTGGAGGGAACAGAGAATGAAACCGTGAGTCTCTGCCAACCATTATTGATGTTTGGGTCAGTTGTTCCTATCAGTGCTTCGGAAACAGTGTCGACCGTACTACCGTCAGGAAGCCAATATGTTGCAAGTAGCTGCGCACCATACGGAACATTTGCGTCTCTCGGGACTATATTCTCCGTCTTGACCCAAGCTGAGAATGTATATGTTGTTCCAGCCTTGAATTGTCCCGAGTTCAATGTCTGATAGGCTCTTGCTCCGGCTCTGTCAGAAAATGTCTTACTGTTAATGTAGTAGCTCCATCGACCATAGAGCTGTTGAAGTCCTGTAACAAAGCTATCATAATCAGCGGTACCGTTCCACTGAGCTTTAGTCCATGAACTGCCAGTATCAGCACTACCGTCACGAAGATAGTTCCTGACATACTGACCGCCAGACATCGACTTGCTCAAGCGGTTAAGCTGCTTTATATTGCTTGCATTGCTGTTCGGATTCGAAGCAGTGTATTCCGCGGCAGAAGCTGCAAGTGTTTTGCCATAGCAAGTGGCTTCTGAGCATACCGTTCTGCCGGCTTTGTCGAACTTCACCGTCGTATAGATATCATCGTTGTTGCCAAATACACCATCCTTGCCCGAAGAACGTATAACGGTCTGTCCATATTGTGAGTAATCGAAAGTAATTGTCTGACCAGTCGAACCATTGGCGCTCTCAACAACTTTCGAAACTCGTTTACCGTTCTTCAAAGGTGTATATGTAAACTGAAGCTTATACCCATCGGGAGATGTGACAGAAGTCATTGCCCTGTCGCTGTCATATGTAAAGGTCGTTGTTTCACCGTCGGGATATGTTATGCTGAGCAGCAAACCGGAACTCCAGTTATATCTCGTCACTCTTCCCGCGCTATCGGTTATGCTCTGAACTGCGAGATTATCAGTGGTCGGAGAAATAGTTAAAGCATGATCCGCCCCATCAGTCACCTTCCAGATTTTGGGATCAGTTGACGATGCATAGTAGTTCGCTATCTGATTACTGTTGCTGTCAAGAGAACGTGCAAATGCTCCCGCAACATTGAACCACATCACATTTCCTTTATCATCGGATATTTTGTAGTAATTATTGTTATTTGTCTTCGGAACAGTAAGGGTCAACCCCATACCGTCCTCATCTATCATTGTACCATCGCTCTTTTTGTAGAAGTAGTGCTCAGTTCCGTCACCATCAATATATACATATGGGTATGTTGCCTGTGCAGATGTTGACAGACCGAATTTTGATGACGGAAGAAGCTGCTGCTGACAGCTAAGCATCCAACCATGACCTCTGTATGGCATAACGGTACCAAAGCCCTCTCCTGCCATGTAGTTGTTAAAAACATGGTAAATAGATGCCGGAGCGCGACTGCCAGGTGTTGTTGTATCACCGTGAGTAAATACAAGGTTGCCGGAGAATTCGCAGATAGAAGCAGTACCGGCTCTTCCGGCGCTGATATCTGTATAGCTCCAATACGACTCAAGTCCCTTGTTTGATCTGAATGTTATGGAAAGTATCGGATATCCGGCCGTGCTCTGCGAGTATTTCTCTCCATAAAGCCAAAGATAATTACATGACAAATTGTATGTTGAACCGTTTTCTATTGATGATCTAAACAGGAATCCATAATTGGGGAACGAAGTGTTTTCATACCACCGTTTTACGATAGAGGTGACATTCCATTTACGAGTCTCTTGCTGAGTACCGCCGGCTTTGAGAATTTCAAAATCTGCTGTTGTTGATTCAAAGCTCGGTTTTGTGTTCCATGTTACGGTTTTCTTATTCCAACTACTTGTTACCGCATGTACTTCTATTGCAGCATCCGGAGTTGTATTTGAATATGCGTCGCACTTTATCTGTGCAGCATAAAGCTGTGCATCGATAACAACATCTCCGCGGTTTAAAGACGGCAAGTCAAAGCGAAGCAGTCCCTGACACTTTCCTATGCCCGACGACTCTTTACCAACCATTATCATCGGACCATGCCAGTAATTTGTAGTCGGCTTTCCGGAAGCAACATAAACCGAATCCATCGCTGTGTTTGACTGCTCTGTCTGTATTGCGGGGTCAATCGTAACAGGGAATGTCCTGTCGCTGCTATTTATCCATTCGGCATCCGCAGTTACAGTAATCTCATACTTCTTTTTATTTTTTGAACTGATACTGTAACTCACACTGTCTGAATACTCATAGTTTGCATCAAGCATAAACGGCTTGGGAAGGACAAACACAGTTTTTCCCGTGTTGACATCTTTTGCGTATATACAGCCGTCATCTTCCAATGTGAGCGTAAGATCTTTCACATCAATTCCAAAGCTATACTGATAGTTGCTCTGCGCAGACTTTATTACAATATTTTCCTTGACTCCCGATCCATTAACTATGTACTCTATATTTGTATCGGGAAGAATGTTTTCATAGTATATCTTTTGACTGGCCTTGCTAGCGGCGGTTAAATCCTCGATTTTAGCTTTCTTCTCCTGCTTCATTGACGAGTTATTCTTCTTCGTTTTGTTAAGCAAAGAAAGGCTGACCGAGTAATCGCCCATTTTTATGCTGACAAGTTTTTTCTGGTTTGAATTCTTTGCAAACTTCACCCTAAACTTATTGCTTTTGGTTGCATATCCGTTAAAGTTTGAAATCTCATCATTCTCATCGTCCGATGTTTCAAGTGTATTATCTATCTCCTGCCACTTACCAGCACTATCTTGATAAAGAACAGGATCTTTGTACACAGCAGCCTTTATTGTTCCATCGCTCATCTTAAAATACTTGGTGTTGCTGCTGTCGCGACGATCTACATCTTCTCCTATTACTATTGGGTCTTCCTCTTCCTGAGATACTTCAGTAGAATACCCACTTTCCTCAAACTTTTCACTTTCTGTTCCAATTGTTTCGGCAAAAGTTGACATTGGGGCAACTTGAACAACCACAAGTATTGACAAAATTATGGCTATCAGTTTTGTTATGACTTTTGTCTTTTTCATTACCAAATCTCCTCTCTTTTTACAGCATTCACTACATCACACTTACTATTAACCCTACGCTGTCACCCCATTTCCAAATGGTTTTATATCGTCTCTTCTAACTGATAAAATCTATCAGTTCAATACATTTTTATAGTGTATTAAAACCGCCTTTGGTTACAAAAAAATATGCACAAACTATCATTCGACAAGTTGTGCACATTTCACATTTTATTTTTGTCCCCTATGTCATAAATTGATACGGCAATTTGGGCAATATATTTAAGTACAATTATGCATTTGCACATGTCCTTTTTGAACACCTTCATCAACATTATTTTTGCACATTTATTGCTCATTTCCACAATTTATAGTATAATAAATCCATACGATTGTCTTAGCCTTCAATATCGGCAAATTCATCGCGTCAAGGCAGGCATTCGTTTCCGGCATTGATGTTCAACCGAAGTATCGTTGTACCGGAATAATTACGTAGGGGATGATTTTAATTGGTTATCGGAGAGAAAGATGAAATTACAGAGGAATGCAAGCAGCTTTGGAATCTTTATAAAGAGTACATAATAAGCTTTTGCAAATTCAAGCTAAAAGACACACCTGACTATGTTGAAGACTGTGTTCAAGATGTGTTTATGGCATTACTTGAAGCCAGGCGATCCGGAACAGAAATAAAGAGCCCCAAGGCGTGGCTTACTACTGTTGCAAACAATAAAATAAAAATGGAATACAAAAACAGAAAAAGAGAATCCGAACATATAAATAAAATAATACATTATAAAACCACTGTGGAAATTTTCACTCTTGATATGCACGATTTTTCAGAAATTTCCGATGAGCTTATTTCCGAGATGAAAGACAGCATATTAAATCAACTCAAATTTGATGAGCAATCTATAATTATTGACTTCTATGTAAAGCACATGAAAGTAAAAGATATCGCTGCCAAACACGGGCTTTCCGAGACAAATGTCAAGCAAAAGCTTTTCAGAGCGCGAAAAAAGATAATGCATTTGTCAAATGAAGAAATTGAAAAACATAAATTTTAAAATTTTTTGTAACCTTTTTGAAATTCGTACACTATATAAACAAGGAGGAAATCAATATGACAAATAGTGAATTCATGAATATTTTGAATGACGACTCACTCGAACTCACAGTAGAAGAGCTCGAAAATATAATTGAAGAAGAACTGCAAAAGGACGACTCCGAAATGGATCCGGATCTTATAGAATACTGCCTGTACTATATCAGCAAAGCGGAGACAGAAGGCGGCAAGGAGAAAAAAGCCGACAGCGCAGGCAATGACAAAATCACAGAACCGCCTGCTGCCGACAAGCTAAAAAAGTCACGCTTCAACGGCAAGCTAAAGAACCTGCTGATAATAGCCGCTACTATCGCACTGCTGCTCGTCACCACGGGAATAGCAACCGTCGCCACTAACAAAAAAGTGAAGAACAGCGCTATCACTTTCTATGAGAATCACATACAGGTTCTTTTTGACAAGCAAAAAGAAGAAAGCGGAATACCCGGAACGGAGATTGCCGCAGAGCTCAAAAAGCACGATATTTCAGACTTGAAACTGCCGGCAATGTTTTTCTCAAGCGACTGTATTTATAGCAATATACTTGAAGATAATACCGAGAATCTTAAATCCATATCCTTGTCATACCGAACAAAAAAATTGTCCGGACAAGTGTCTGTCAGTAGGTTCTATTCAGAAGAAATCATTCCTCCGGTTGATTTTCATAATACTACAAGTTACAGCCAAGCCGAGGAAATTACGGTAAACGGTTTAACGGTTTTTGTAATAGAGCAGGGGGACCTTTGTTCCATCGCCTATCAGGATAACCTGATTCAATACATGATGTATTTAAACACTGATTTTGCAAGTGCAATTGAAATTGCCAAAACTATATCAGATACGGAGTCTTAATTATGAAAAAAATCATTTCTGTATGTCTTATGGCTGTTCTGCTCTTATTACCATTACAAATTATCGCATTAGGTGACGAACAACACGATCAGAATACTCAAGGCACAGGAGAATTTATTGTTGAGACGGCAGAGGGATTGAATAATCTGGAAAGCGACGCTAAAAGTTCAGACCTGTTCTGGTCGACATCACTTCAGTTGGCTAAGACCAATAACGGACAGCTTGCCATAACTGCAATCACCAAATGTGTAGCCGAAGTAACAAAATGCGGTTTTACATATATCAAGTTGCAGCGGCTTGTCGGCGGAAGCTGGTCCGACTACACCGAATATTGCTATTATGATTTATATAACGATTCTAACATTAAAAATATAGTAAAATACATATCGCCACCAAAAGGGTATTCATATCGTGTTATCTGTGAGCATTATGCAGAAAAGCCTTTGTTAGGAATACTTAAAAGCAAGCAAAAAATGCCTAACACTACAACGACAATAAATTTCTAAAACAGTCGGCACCACATTAAGGTTGAGCCCTTAACGTGGTGCCTTTTTGTTGGTTTGTTTCTTAAAGAGTGACCTACTAATAAAAAATAATCTCTTGGCATAGCCCTTAAAAGGCGTGTGCCAAGAGATTAATTACATTACACTATTATTACTTGTATTTCATAACGAAACAAAAGCACATCAATACACGGTTAGGGTAAATACGTTCGGCGTTACATACCACACGTTGCCAACCTTAACGCCAACATCATAATCGACCGTTCCGGACGCAAACTTTCGCCGTATAACCCAAGTCAGAGTATCACCGTTATCGATATAACTTATAACTCCTTCATTATCCGGAGTATATGTTATTGTCGCGCCATTAGCTCTACATATAAACCTTACTTTGATAACGCTCTTATCCGTCACCACAGTGATTATTGAATATGTTCCATATGGCACTCTGGGATTGTCAATAACCGCGCTCTTCAGAAGCGGGTTCTCTTCGACGGGAATCTGTTCACCGTTTTCGTCCACATGAACCGGCTGAATATCCTCAACCAAAGAGTTTTCAGCAATTTGTGCTGTAAATTGCTTGCCCGGATAGAGATTTATATTATTATAAGTCTTGTTGAATGCGCTACCCAGACCTGCAACCTCGGTTGAGAATGTCATTGTGCCGTAGTCATAAGCCTCAATATTGATGTCGACCGTTTCATAGCCAAACGGTATGAGAAACACCTTCTCGTTGTTGTCTGTAACAAGCGATACGATTCCGCTAGAATTGGCCATCTGCGGACTCACAGCATTTGCATTGCTGCTTTCAAAGGCGAGCACATTGCCATCCTCGTCTTTGAGTGTAACGCTTACCGGACATTTTGCCCAGAGAATTTTAGGCAGGAGTCCCAGTTCATCACGATTATCCGTCAATGCAAGCAGGTCATTTAGATCGATATCATCTGCTGTCTTACCGAGCTTATCAGGCAACGCCGCAAGCCAATCGTTATATGTCGACATAGCATGACCACCAGCTCCTATTGCCGCTGTACTAAGTCTTCTTAACAACAACTTATCTATTGACATTGGCATAGTAATGCGGAGATCCACCCCATGTCTTTTCCATGTGGTATTACGCCAATCAGAAAAGTCGACTGTCCTTGGTACAAATGTAACAGCATCATTATTGTTCAGGATATTATATATATTATCTCCGGTATAAACGATGCTTCCCTCTTCATTTGTATCAACAGTGTTCGGAGTTGCAAATGTGTAGCCGTAAACATCCGTACCGTCACCGTTAAGAAATCCGCAGCAATTTGCATCATTGCAAGTGCTTAAATGAGCGGCAACAAGATTGGCAACTGCCGCGCCAAGACTGTGACCAGTCACAAGAACTATCGGATTGTGAATATTATAATATGGAATATATCCCATGCATATCGCACAGCCCGCACCATTGCACCCGAGACAGCTTGCAGTGTCACCTGTACCGTGAAGCAAAGAAGTTAAAACCATATTTTTACCTGTTTCGAAGCTTTGCGAATCAGATCCCGCCTGAGAGCCCATGTTAGTTATCCAATCCTGTAAAGTTTCAGAACCTCTAACATCCACAACAACCAAAGTTCTATCCTCATTGTTATTTAATTGATTTTGCGCATTAACGGCCTCATTTAAAACATATTGGCTATTCGATCCAATATTTCTATCAAAGCCAATCCGCAATATATAAACACTACCGTTATCGACGCAATAATTATTCCTATCGCATTCTCTAAATGAGTCATTTTCGTTACCTCCAAAATATAAATCGTTGTCCTCGCAAATATCAGATACACTCAATTCAGCAGTAATATTTCTATGTGCTATTACATGTGCAACTGTATCCGACTCACCATAATTAAAAGATTGGACATTGAAGCCTTCTGATTCGAGAAGTTCGGTTGCTGTTGGAATATCGTCCTCCATAAATATTCCCGGAACCAAACCCGCTATAGGACCAGTCAAAGGATTATACGCCGCATAAGCAAGCTCCATTGCCCATTTTGAAAGCTTATGGTTATACTCCGAAGAGCTCTTCACTCTGCTTACGCCGTCCTCGCCTATGGAATTGAAATACCCGGAAACCTCATCGAACTGCGTGACTACTATGGTCTCAACAACATCTCCCGCCTGAACCGTTACCGTACCGGTTCTTGTGGTATGCGTTTCGTTCGGTGTTTCAATCGACATCGTAAAAGTTGAGTTTCCTCTTCCGCTTGTTTTATCGAGTGTTATCCATGATGAATCTGTTGATACACTCCAACTTGCATTCGACGAAACCTCAACAAGCCGTTCGTGTTCGCCGCTTTCGTCGACATCCCACCTGTCTCTGTCGAGAACAACAGCCGGTTCTGTTCCAAGCTGAGTAATCGTTATCTTGCCTATCTCCGTGCTATCAGCGGTCATTTTTACAACAACCGTTCCTGTACGCACATCGGCATAAGGATTGCTCTGGGCACGAAGTTTAAAGCCGTCATCTGTAACACTTGCAACAGAAAGCCACGGGACATCCGAAACATCAACAGTCCACGGGCTGCTGGAAACCACATTTATCAAAGAGCTTGTCGTTGCGCCTGCTCCCGGATTCCATACCTGTGTACTGACCCGAGGCGCGTCAAACGAAATGCTCATCACCGGTCGTTTTTCAATTTTCGAAGCTCTCGAAGAATAGAAATCGACCTGAGTTCTTGTAACCTCATCAGATGAGGCAATCATAATGCCCTTATTTATTCCAGTATATACCCATCTCTTAACAGCCTCTGTAAGGTCAAACGAGTAGCTGTCTAAGTCTGATGTTGCAGGAATGGAATCGATAAGTTCCGCATTATTATTGAGATAACCATTTCTTGAATTATCAAACGGCTGAGCATTCCAGCAAACAGTCGTCTCGCTCCAATCGGCAACGTCCTTGCAGTCATATACAAGAATGTCGATATCGTTATGCCCCAACGCCTTGAAATAATTCTGCTTTCGGAAAGTAAGTTCGCCGCCTGTAATAACACTTCCCGCAGGCAAATTCTCCGGCATTTCAATCTTGACATATGAGCGAACGGTATTTGTCAGGTTTCTACCCGCTCTGATTTCTTTAATAGCGCGGGGTTCATTTGCGCATATACCGTTGATAACATAAACATCCTTAAAGTTCGATTTAGGTATGCTCCAAGAGGGATCGATAACAACCGGGAATGCTCTGCCGCTCTCGCCTATCCAATCAGAATCAGCTCTAACGGTCAGCACATAACCGTCGCCATCAGCTTCAACGGACATTGAAACATCAAAGCTCTCGTTATCGTTTGCATCATACATATACGGCGCATCAAGCAAAAATACCGTTTCATCGGGGTTTTTCGGATCTATCCACTTGATAGAACCGTCGGCCTGCTCAGCCGGCATGAGTCCGCCAGAGTCAAGGTCAAACCGATATATGTACTCGCTTTGCGGCGCATAAACAACAATATTTTCTTTAAGGCTGTTTGAAGTAACGACATATTCCAGATCGGAGCGATTCAGGAAATTCTTATAAACCACCGCGCTCGTCTGGTTTTCAACTGTCATTTTTTCAGCATTAAATTTTTCTATCTTCTGTCCCTCTGTAAGAGTTCCGGAAGATGATATATCCGCAGAAGCGCTAACCTCTCCGGTCATTTTTACGGTATCGTTCATTTTAACAACTGACGGCAACTTGTCAGTGTCAACAACGGATGCCGTTGTCCGCATATTCAGGCCATTCGTATCACCTTTAATTTTAAAGCTGACAGTATAGCCTTTATTTGTCGCAGTAATGCTTCGACCACCGGTCAGGTTCTGCGGGATAGTTACATCAAACCCATTTTTTGTAGAATAAACTGCTTCACCTGATTTTGTATTGAGCGTCAAAGTGTTATCAATCTCTTCCCACTTTCCGCTTTCTTCATAATGGACAGGTGACGAGTATGTAGCTGCTATGTACGAGCCATCCTCACAGATAAAGTACTTTACGGATTCTTCTCTCATCTCTACTATTTCTTTCACTATTCGTGAAGTTGTAGAATCAGAAACATTTCCTTGCAAAGCACTCACTGGTAGTATACCGAAAAGAAGAACAATTATCAAGAACATCGAAAAGATTTTTTTACATCTTTCAAATTTGACTTTCACATGTCATCTCCTCTTCATTTTTATTAACTTTTCGCTATCGATATTAGCCGGGCGTACAACAGTGGTATGCGGGGTCGAAAAAACTGTTGTCCTCCTTTTAATCAGCATACTACTTCAAGTTGTTTTTAATCAGCTAGGCCATTGGAATCACATCCTTTTTCTAAATATAATAACAGTTGAATAACTCAAACAAATTACTCAACCCATTTTCAAAGTACTAAAATATTTCAATTCTTACCATATGTTGTGTTCGCAGGCAGAGGGCGATATTCTCGCCCCCTGTCGCTACACAATATAGGTATAGGAGGGAGGTATCATTTTCTAGGTCGCACCCAAGTTAGTCATAAACTATAAAGGGCCTGTGCAACATTCCACAAAAGGCACAGCAAGTAGATTGATTATATGTAACAGCTTATGCAACGGTGTAGAGAAAAAATCAAAAAAATTATCCTTTGGTATAACATTCTATATATATAGTGTACAAAAATGAAAAAGGTTACACTTTTTATTAAAAAAATCTGCAAAATAGCACTGATTTTTGCTTTTGATTTACAAAATCGAAATATAATTAAAAAGTTGCTTCTTCACCATGTAATCGGCAGATGAACAACTAAAAACGCATTAGTATTCAGGCACCCCATATCCGAGAATCTGATACTCTCCAATCGGTCTACGAGATGTCGTGCATTTGTCGCTTAAATTTCCCTCAATCGTGTAAACATATCCATTCTCAACTTTCCACACAATGCCCGTATGATCAGCTCGTCCATCCTGTTGACCCGATTGCCCCTGTTTACCCCAAACATAAAATATTATCATGCCGGGAAGAGGTTCAGCAGATCCGTCAAGCCACTGCCCACGATTTTTGAACCATTGAACTCCGTTAACACAGCTGGCATACTTTGGAATAATACCTGTTTCAATATATCCGCACTCATTAGCACACCAACTGACAAAGCACGCGCACCACTCAACTCGGCTGTTGAAACCATACCAAGACCAATATGGTCTACCGCCAACACTGCCCACCTGCGAGAGCGCAACCGCTACAATCTGATTATCTTCTCCGCTTGTACCGTATAAAACCGATGACCACAGAGAATTGTTTTCATCACTTAACAACTCATCCAGATATTTTCGTTGTTCCTGATTAAATCCATATTTTGATGCCATATCATATGCTGTCTTGTGCGAGACAGTAATATATAAATATGTTCTTCTTTCTGTGTTTTTTATTTGAACTATATTTCCGTTTCCGTCATCAGTTTCTGTTATAACCGTTTCAAGCTTGTCCTCTGTTCGTGATGATATGTTGTTCATATCCCAAAAAATAGTCTTCAGAAGTTTTTTCTTGGCATCATTCATCGTTACAACCTCCTGGGGATTGTCAGGATCAGTATTAACTTTAACAGAATATACCGCGAGAACCTCTTTCCAAACAGCACAGCTTCCCTTCATTTCAAGAACATCATAAGAAGACTTATCTCGTATGCTCATAAGCTTATTATCATAATCGGAATTGATCTCATGAACAACGGTCTGTATTGTTTGCCCCGTACCGGTATCTTCTCCTGCAAAGAAAATTCCAAACACCGAACCGAGGAGCAAAGCACTTAGGCAAATAACAACTATAGCAACAACTGCCACCCAACCCCCCGCTGCAATGGCAGCAACTAAACTTTTTATTGTTGATATCGTTGCCTTTACTGTTTTAACGGTTGCTTTTGTCGCAGTTTTAACGCCTTTTGCTACTGCTTTAGTAATAGTCTTTGCAATTTGTACAGTTTTTTTCGTCACCTTTGAAGAAACAGTTGCAGTTTTCCGCGTTGTTTCTGCGACTTGTTTTGTGTCATTAGCAGTTATCTTAATTTTTCTTATCGGTTTTTGAGAGGACTTTGTTATCTTTGCATCTTTAACTATTCTATTTTTTGAAGCCTTGTCAATCCTCTTTCTTGTTGACGCAGACCTCTTAATCGTCCCTCCGTCGTCACCTTTCTCTTTTTTATTGTCAGCTCTGACCGCTTGTTTTTCAACGGCCTTTTTGTCCCTCTTTTCTTCTAACTCTTTTATTCGGGTTTTCATGTTACTCTTAGTGACATCAAAACCATTTCGTCCGCTTTTATTGAGTTTATGCACTCCATCCATGGCAACTTCTTCTGCTTTTTGTTCAACTTGGTTAGTGGCATACTCCACTTCAGTGTTTTTACTTGTTCCAGCTTATCGAAGCGACTCATCTCTTGTAGATAAGTATGATTGTTTTATATGCTGTCCTGCTATAAGGGCTCTGTCAATAGTTTTAACCCTGCCCTCGACAGCATTCCTTGTCTTTATATCTGCCATTAAAACACCTCCATATTCGGACACAAAGTATAATTGGCGAGTGTTATACTTCCTCGCCCGGTTTTGTAGTCATTAACTTATATAATTTTGTG